>Ga0131853_10009897_pt1 | contig 17449 bp, 12 predicted proteins | sample TergutLab28metaG_FD_92764 | JGI IMG/M metagenome (GOLD analysis project Ga0131853, IMG submission 92764) | Labiotermes labralis P1 segment gut microbial communities from Petit-Saut dam, French Guiana - Lab288 P1 (version 2) (version 2) | ecosystem: Host-associated > Arthropoda: Insects >... | reverse complement strand
TCTCCCTAGTAGCAGCTACTAAAGCTTCTGCATTTTCCTTTAGAGTATGTATGCTTCCTCCCAGTATATTAACATCATCGGCATAAGCCAGAAGCTGATGTGTACCATTTAGTTTCAAGCCATTCTGGTTTACCTGAACTAGGATGGCTAAATGAGGAAAATATTACACAGTACTTGTTATAATAAATAATCTGCAACTATATCAACTTTCTACTTGAAAAGACATGCTTATACTTCCTTCCACTGAATTTTAGGAAAGTGATCTATTCTACAGCTTCACGAACTCACAGTGCAACAGGCAACGTATTTGCACATGAAAATCCAGTTCATAATCCACTGTAGTTTAACATGAGAATCCACATCATAATCCAAACAGCTTTCTTAAATCAAGCCAAATGTTGAAACAGGATCCTTATTATTTTCATTCACACTGACAAGCAACAATAATAACCAGACTGAAAATGATGGTCATACACAGTAATCAAGGTTCAAATTGTCATTACATCAAGCTACATAAATGTGTAAGTTTACCACATGCAAAATTTGAGGTTCTCCAAGTGCTAATGAAGATTCAAGTCTTCTGGGACGTAATGCTATGGTTGAGTGGGTGGTTCCCAATATTTTGAATGACTGTAGTGTTTTCACCTTCACGGTCAAGGAATTCTAGAAGAATTCTTCTTTGCCCGCTTAACCCTAAATACTAAGGCACAATCCCTTACAATGTCAGGAACTACTCACTCAGCAGCAGTGTCACATCCCAGAACACACGAATCTTCAAGTTTTCCCCAGCTTCTCAAGCACAACACATAGGTGTATAACTTACTCCAATACAGGCTGCAGACACAATGGATCGTTAAGCTTGATATATTTAAAAAGTAATGCTACAACATCATCCTTCTGTTGCAGGAGTTGAGGAAGTGTATGTGTTCGAGGGACTTCCTTCTGAAAGGCTTCAAAACTTTCTGTAAGGTTTAGATCATGCCATTTGTCTAAAGCCTTATGAAAATATGTCTCACATTCCTCGGAGTCATTTTCATATTTATGTCCCACTCTATGAAAAACATCAACATCAATATTTGCTATCCTCTCAGAGAAGGGCTGAAACTGAAATAATAAATAAGTTATATCAGTGGTTTGAATTATAAGGGAGCACAAAACATCTGAAATCAAAGCTATAAACCGTATATAACAACTAGGAAAAGGTATGTAGTCAAACACAACTAGATCACTGAGGTGTATTTAATGACTGTGATGGAAACAACTACATGTTTCGGCCTGTATTGGCCATCATCAGGTTGTCTAGGGAACTTAAAGGGTTAGCTATATACCTCAGTGATCTAGTTGTGTTTGACTACATACCTTTTCCTAGTTTCACACTCACAACGGGGATGACACACTTCCTAGATGTATATAACAAACATTCTTCAATAGCCACAAAGGTGACTAAAATATTTGCACAATTGCATAATTTTAGCAGTTTTACAGTTACATAAACACTGCACTTCTTGCAAGCTTCCCCTGCCTCAATGATAAAAAAAGGTAAACAAAAATTTGCGGTGTGAACTTTTTCCCCCTCAGTGCTCCTTTCTGGGGGGGGGGGGATGGGTTTGTAACAAAAAGTAAAGACAAACCTCCTTATGGATAACATGGTTCTACATTTCAGTTTAAGAATGTGCAGAGCTATATCTTCCCTCGTGTCTTCATCCTATGGTGCTGAAATAGGCCCAGGAACAGCATTACCTTTAACTGACCTTAACAGTAAGAAATATGTAATACTAAAGGTTCTCACAGCAGGAACAATAAAATTCATTGCCTTCTGGGATATGCTAGCATGTACTTTGGTACACAGTTACCAACATTTTTATGGGATGTATTGTCTTCATCTTCAAAATCTTAGCATTATTAGAAAAGAGAAAAAATGCCCCTTTCAAAATAGATTATGCACAGCCTGTAGATACCAAGAGAAGTTCCCCTTTCCTTCACCAGTTTATATGCGGTAATTTTAGTTTATTTAATTCTACATTCTAAATCTTCGAACAGAAAATTATGAATTCATATCTTGACATCTCAAAGCATGCTTAAGTTAAAAAATGCATTAAGGCAGTGTGATTCTTATAGTGCAGAACAGCTGCCCTGAGCTGTTGTCATGCCTGATGCATGCCATATTTTCACCAATTTACAAATAACCAATTAGGGCAGATGCATAACATCCAGGATTTAAAACCTTCAATGTCAATTATTACTTTAACAAAGATGATTATGGTGATTTACAGATTATCACTAAATTAATCGTTTGGTGGCCCAGACCTCAGTGGTGCATATCCCCAGATGGTTCACTCATTTTGAACTGAAAATAATTAGGTTCTTTCCTCCATGGTCTGGTTAACAGTCCAAGCCAACTGCAAAAAAGACTGAGGGAATGCATACTTTAAGTTGTGTGGTATGGGTGAAGTGGGAAGAGGCAGCCAGCTTTTGTTTACTTCATCATAGTAATCATCATAATCATTTATCCCTTTTTATTTTTTTCATAGGTTTCTCCTTCTTTCCTTTACTACTTATACTCAGCATCTAGAATTACATACCTGAAACAAACCACATTTCCAGCGTACACAATGTTGCAGGTATTCTGTGGTTATACTTTATTGTATATTTAATGCTATTTCCCAATTTAGACACTTTGTACTTTGGATTAGTACTTTCTGATTTACATGCACAATGCTCAATATGTCTGTTTTCTGTAGATCCTTGATGTCATGTTTGCCAGATATGTTGCTCAGATATTTTCTAAATGATTCTGAACTGGCTCAAGTTGTCCCTATTATTACTAGTATCACTTTTGTTTTTACATTCCACATGCATCGTATTTATATTGTAAGGTTGTGTAAGGTTGCAACATCTATTAACAGACGTATTTCTTTTCCATTATCATGGACTATGTTGTCCAGTTTATTGTTAGGGATGATTCTGTCAGTTTTCACTTGTTGATTCCACAATATTAATTACCTTACCTTCATGACCTGCTTCTATAAATTTTGGTACATGTTCATACCAGGGTTCCTTGTCAGTTTTAGCCCTGTTTCCTTGCATGTGGTGAGTGTATTTGAGTCTCATGTCCCTTTATTCCCCCTCAGTGGTCCAGATCTCAAGGTCATTACACCATTCCCCCTCGCATATATTCCAGATAATGGACAGGATATACTCTCGTTAATGTGTCTAAATTCATCAATTGCAAAAGGTCACTAGCTTACTAAAGTAATTTATGTGTCTCATCAAAATACCAACAGAATCTGTAAGCATATTGCCATCCCTGTTCTATACATGATGCACTATACGTGGAAATCAGTCATGTTTATTTATTTACCTACATAAGCCTTGATATTTCGGATGGCTTCCATGTCACTAAACATGCCTTTTAAATATTCATCCTGATCCTGCTCGCAAGCTGTCAGCAAAACCTGTATGACATATACCAGTGCTGTGTGTACAGTGAAAAACTCCTGATAATGGACAGAGGAACTGTCTGAAACATGTGCAGCTTTATTCCAAAAATAAATTTGAGAAATTATTGCATCTAGTTGGTTTTATTATAAGGATATATCATGACGCATGGTCACCTGAACATCAAATTCATTCTTCTTTCTCTTCACTGCCTCTAATTTTATCCTCCAATGATTCTTAAAGTAGTGTGGGACTGCATTGTGTTCCTTGTGAAACTGGCACAACACAACAAGTGAAAAAAACCATATGTGCCAGGTCATGTATGAAACCTGACTCTTCAACATAAGGTATTTATTGGTTTCATACTCAGAATATACACTTTAATATTCGACTTTACAGCAGCTACCCCTGCTATTTTTCTAGTCTTAACGGAATAATTAGTGACAAAGCCTTCTACAACTGAACACATACTGCAAATGGAGATGTGGTTACCTCCAGACAAAATACCACACTCCGCTTCACACAAGGAATTGATTATAAGTTAAGATGTAATACCAAATAATCTACATTATAACGCCATAATTTTTATATATTACCAACTGGTCCTTACATATCAAGTATCTGGAATTCATTCATTCATTTATTTTCATTCTGTAGATCCGTACTGGGTTAAGTTAACCCTTAGGATATAGAACATGTCATAAGGAGTAGATTTACAATTGTCATACATTTGAATATACAACAATATCTATCACTGTATACAGGTTAACTTAAGAACTACGTTTGTCTACATTTGTCAAGACATATTGCAATATTTCATATTGCATATTACTATATATACTTATTACTAACTGATAACACAAATCATAATAGGAGTACAAGGCAGAGTCATTAAGTACATAACACTGTTTCCTTATAATTTAGGTTAATATAGTTTTAAAAAACTTAAGATACTGGGTCCTAATGCTTAATTATGTCTGTAATCAAGATACTCTACTGAATAAAATGAGTGTGAGGAAAAAAAATCTTTTTAAAGCAGGTTTGAATAACTTTATTTCTTTTGAAAGATTTTTTAAGTTTGCCGGTAAGTGATTGTAAAGTTTTATACCAGTTTGGTCTTAAAAACAATGCTGCCATTAAACGGACTGAGAAACCCGAACAGAACGCCCAAAATCACCGCTATTTTCTACCATTCAGCTTTTCTACATGCCTACGAATCTCATGGTGCTACTTACATAACCTCTCTTAACATCCATGTTACTTACCTTAAAGGTATTGCTTTCCTTGTGTCTTTTAGGCTTATTTTTCATGGTTGCTAGTGATGTTAAACACCTGAAACAAACTAATCTTCAGTACATTCTCAATAGTACCATTCCACGCGCTCTCGTTGTCGAAATCCGTTCCGCCAGTTTCCGCCACAGATCATATTTCCGCACTTGTTCACAACCACAGATTACTCTTTGCGTTCACGACCACTCTGATCCGTGTTAACGACACCCTAACCAACCCTTGCGAGAAGTGAATAATCGCAATTCATGGGTGCTTCTGGCTCTACCTTCAGGTTATGGACTGTAGTTCGGGCGTCTGCCGTAGGGGACGCGCCTGTCTCAGGACGGTATTAACGCAGGTCTGCCGCGTAGGGCGCTAGTGTTACCCCCCTCCGACACACCCACGACCCATTCAAACCTTCAACTCCAGGCTTCACGCCAATTCTTATCACCTTCGCGCCTGTCGACAGCATCGCTGACCTTCTTGATTTTAGTACTGTATTGTGTTCTGATTCCATATAATTTTGTCGTGCTAACAAAATCTGGAAAATTATTACAACAATGACGGATACACGTGTGACCTCAGTTATCGAAATGTATCAATGACGCCTTCATGAAAAAAAAAATGTTTCTTGAACGACATTTGGACGCGCGACGCTGGGCGTCGGGGGTGTTGCTAATAACTTGTTCATCGCATTCCTGTTCAACGATCCCGACGTCAGCGTCCACTTCTTGAAGGAGTAGTACGGTGTTAAGTCGCCGTCCGCAACAGCTAAGATCTGTGACATCACATACTACACAGCGACCAATCCCCTGCGTCGCCAAAGTCGACGCTCCCATCGAACCCAGGGAGATATTATTAACAAGGAATGGCTATTTTTCAACCTTCTTAGCTCGCACAGTTTCTCATAGGGAATAGGAATGAATGACCTCATTATGTATTGAAGTCATGATCGACAGCACGTGGTGGCACATCAACGCATTTCCTCAAAACCTATAAACTCCACACCTCCCTTCCCTCGCGTTCATGTCCCTACGTATATCGCCGTCACCCCTCGTCTTACTTCAATCCACTCGCAGCCCACTACACGTCAGCTTGTGGCGTTCGCATTACCACGGATGACGTAACAGTTCATACTTGGTGCTCTGCGCACCACAAGCGGCAAAACCTGAGAATTACTGTCTATACCCCGAATGGATTTCCGCTGCCTCTTTCCTTCTTCTGTGACGGGTCACGGATTACGGCACGATCTCAAGCAGAGGACACGTCATTCATGGTCACCAATATGATTTGTAGTCGCCAACTTCTCACAAATTTCCCGCACGTGTGAACATTGCAACGAACATATAGTTAAACGCTATACTTTGTTCCTATTTCATTTTTTATTCTGTTCAAAATGGTGCAGAAGTGGAATATTTGCTTTGGGCCGTGTATAAAAAGGTATTAAAATATATAACAGTCTGTCCAGCAATGTTTTAAACCTTAAGAATGATAGGAAACAATTTAAAAATGAGTGGATACGCTATAGAAACCTGGAAACTCCCAAGTGGCTAAAGCCGCTGCCCAACACGTGTGGCGCTGCGGTCGTAGAGACGAGTCGTGTCGTCTGCTACTGCGTCACTTCCATCACACGCACACACACACACACACACACACCCCTCCTAGGTTAAAATTATTGTTACCTTGTGGCATGCCACATTTTAACAATTCGCACCCCCCCCCCTCATAGGTTTAAATTATTGTTACCGTGTGGCATTCCACATTTTAACAATTCCCATCTGTGAAAACCTCTTTAAAACATTCTGAAAAGGTACTATCTCAAGTCTTTGATATTGTGAGGAAGATTGTTAAAAATTTTAATTGCTGAGTAGTACACTCCCTTTTGGAACTTTGTTAATTTAGGTGTGGGTGGATGTAAGTTGGTTTTAAATCTTGTGTGAATACTGTGGATCTGATTATTTGTATAAAATAAATGTTTGTTTTTTATAACAAATATTGATATTGAGAAGATATATTGAGAATATAGGGGTAGTATTTCTAATTTTTGTAACAGTTCCCTACATGAATCTCTCATTCTTGAACTTGTGATAATTCCAATCACCCTTTTTTGAATTTTGAAAATCTTGTAACTATATGGCTGATTTCCCCCAAAAATTATCACATAACTCATAATTGAATGTAATACAGTGAATGTATACAGGTATCTTAAATAACTCGTTTTGCTCTGTCAAAGAATATTTGGAGTTCAACAGAGATAATTATTTTGATAAATTTGTATTATATTATATATTATTATTATTATTATCATCATCATCATCATCATCTTTATTATTATTATTATGTTATCACAGTATTTGATTTTGGAGACTGTAGTATTGACATTTGTTTGGTGTATTGTATTGTGTTTGTTTTGTTTGTGTGTTATGTGGTGACAAGTTTCATGTCCGACTGTTGAATGACAGAATTTGTAGACCTACAAAATGATATGTGTGTGTGCGCGTGTTTATACATATGTATGCATGTATGTACGTATTAGTAAGACAGTTGGCTCAGAGGAACACTGGTGAAAAACTGTAAATGCATGTGAAATTATAATATATGTAAATGATAGGAACCATACAGGTATGTGCGAAGATTTTGTGCAAGCCATGAAGCCACATACATGGAGGACCGTCAAGGCTTCACTTATTCTTAACTTTAGCATTTAATCATTTGCTGGCCGCTTTACCCCCAAGGAAGGAACTCCCTGGATGTATTGGAAATGTGTCTAGGTGGGTGTCATATCGTATCATTTATTTTCATTCTGTGGATCCTTAACGGGATTACAAAATCCATATGGGTATGGCAATAATCATATTTGCATAAGAAGTCAAGAAGTGAAGTCAGTATAGAAGTGTACAACTATTTTAGTTACTAGGCCCAGTATGATAATTGAGGATTTAACATAATATAAATTATTGTGATATAACAAATAATAATACAAAAATGCCAATTAAAGGGATACATTCCTTACTGGACAAAATAATAAGTTACTACATCCCTGCATAACAGTTCAAGATGGTACATTTATGCAGTTATGTTATATACAAAACAAGATTTAAATTACAGATTATTAGTTAAAGAAAAAGAAACATAAATGTGTAACTATTTTATGTGCCAAACTTTCAAATACTAATTTAGATCATATATAAATAAATTTAACTTTTTTGAAGTTCAAAATATTCATCCATAGAATAAAAGGAATTTTTATACAAAACCATCTGTAAAATCAACTTAGATTTCTTGGGATTATCAGACTCTATTTTAATATAAGAAGGAAGCATATTGAACTCTTTAATGCCTAAATAGTACACTCCCTTCTGTTATTTAACCAAATTCATAGAAGGTTGATGAAAATTAGCATGTTACCTATTGTCAGTGTGATTATATCTCAGATTTGACCAGCAATTGATTTCTGTTTATCATAAAAGAAGAGAAAGAACAAACAGGGAAGGGAGGGGTAAGATTTCTAAACTGAAAAAAACATTTTTCTAAAAAAGTCACTACTTCTACAACCCATCATGATTCTAATAACCTTCTTTTGCAACCTGATAAGCTGAGGAGTGCCACCAGAAAAATAAACCATAGGTAATGACAGAGTGGAAGTAGGAATAATAAATCATATGCAGAATATTTAGTAATGGATATGGTTTGACTGACTGCTTAGCATAACAAGCTGAACTTGGTTTGGACTTAATACATTCAACGTGTGTTTTCCAAGAAAGTTAATTATTAATAAATAGCCGAAGAAATCTTGTTTCAATAGCTGTATGAATTTATCTTCATACATAATTTGTATGTCAAAGGTACATATACTTTTATTAGTAAATTGAATGAAATAAGTTTTGTCAAATTTGAAAGAAAGCAAATTAGCTCTGAACCATTAATTTAGTTGTCCAAAAACTACATTAAGATCACTTTGAAATTGGATATTAATTGGGCTTGTAATTAATATACTGGTAATCTTTTGTCTTTCAGTTTACTATCCAAAAATTTAAAGATTAACCCTTTAAACGCCGAGTTAAATCCCATCTGCCATTTGCTGGCATTATTAGCAGCTCATCATATTTTCCATGTTAGCGGGTTAAGGGTTAAGTTATAAAGAATTATAATTTGCTTTTTGTTTTGTATGCGTGTGAAACTTGGTCACTCACACTGACAGAGGAACGTAGGTTGAGGGTGTTTGAAAATAGGGTGCTGAGGAGAATATTTGGGCCTAAGAGGAATGATGTAATAGGGAAGTGGAGAAAACTGCATAATGAGGAGCTTAATGATCTGTACTTTTCACCCAATATTATTCGGGTGATAAAATCAAGAAAAATGTGATGGGCTGGGTATGGAGCGCATATGAGGGAGAGGAGAGGTGTATACAGAGTTTTGGTGGGGAAACCTGATGGAAAGAGACCACTTGGGAGACCCAGGCATAGATGGGAGGATAATATTAAGATGGATCTTGAGGAAGTGGGATGTGGGTGTATGGACTGGACCAAGCTGGCTCAGAATAGGGTCAGGTGGTGGGGACTTGTGAATGTGGTAATGAATCACCAAGTTCCATACAATGCAGGGAATTTCTTAACTAGCTGAAAAACGGTTAGGTTTTTAAGATGGACTCTGCTGCATAGAGTAAGGCAGGAAGTAATTAATGTACTGGTGTCATCAGCGAAAAAGATAGGAATAGCTACGTGTTCTTTGACCTTAGGTAAGTCATTGATGTATACTAGAAATAACAATGGACCCAAAATTGAACTCTGTGACACCCCATATTTTATTTTGGTCCATTTTAAGACTACTAGAATTAAGATACAAGTTAATGATTTTAACTCTTTGATATCTATTCTGAAGATAAGATTCCACTAATAATTTAGTCTTACCACTTATTCCATAATAAGGTAGTTTAGGCAGCAATAAATCATGCTTAACTGAGTTGAAAGCTTTCTCCAGATCGCAAAAGATACTACCAGCCATTGTTTTATTATTAAAAGCATTTAAAATTTCATTTGTTAGTTTAAAAATGGCATCTTCAGTTTCTATTCCTTTTCTGAAACCAAACTGATTTCCCACTAGTAACATACTACTATAGAATTGTTCAGTTAGCCCAATAGACCAAGTTGTTTAAAAAACCTTCAAGAAAGAAGTCAGTAATGATATAGTTCTGTAATTTGTTGGATTCATTTTTGGTTTCATTTTATCTTCTTTCTTGTATATAGGCTTTTATAATTTGGAACTTCAAACAATCATGAAAAATTACTGTCGAGATAGGCTTATTATTACAGATACAACTTAGGTTAGGTTACATTAGGTTAGGTTAGGTAAGGTAATGGTGAACATATGTGACACTAATTTTTAATAGTTTAGTATAATCTCATCATACCCATGAGAATTTTTTTTTAGCGATTGAATTATAGATGTAATTTCTTTGGTTGAAAAAGTTTTAAACACCCAAGATGAGGAGGGACAGACTTAATTTTGTTCTAGATAAAAATGAAAAGTAGAAATATTTTCATTATTCTTCTTGTTATCTACATTATAGATGAGAAATAGTTATTGAAGGCATACGCTATGTCCTGTTGATCTCTTAAATGTTTACTGTCTATCATTAGCTCTTGCATATCAACTTTAGAATGTTGTTTGCTAGATAACTCCTTAGTGATATCCAAAGTGGCTTTAAATTTATTGTTTGATTTTAAATTTCTTTTATTATGACACACTCTTTTTGCCTCTGTAACCCTTTAAACACCAAGTTAAATCCCATCTGCCCTTTGCTAGCATTATTCTGAGCTCACCATATTCTCCATGTTAGCAGGATAAGGGTTAATTACATTAGACAAAATTTTACATTATACCTGGTAGCGCCTTTTTAATTCCAGATTATTATTTTTTTTTGTGTCCTAAGTACAATTCCCTTGTATGTCTACATGATGTTTTTATGCCTAGACTGATCGAATTATTATTATCATTATTATTCCTGTTTATTGCTCTTTTTGAAGGGAAGCTGGAATAGAAGATCCTTAGGTAAGTATTTAAAAAGGAATTACATTGACATCATAACTGCTCAAGATGGTATCACATGATTCGTTGCTTAATTTATTAATAAAGTCAAATATCGTGTACTGATTAATTTTCCTGAGAGTTTTAGATTTTGAGAATTATTAATCATTAATTGGTATTATTTATTTGAAAAGTGATATATGAACATTTGTCTTTCCTTAAATAACAGAATACCTGGCACTATTCTAATCTAAGTCCACCACAGTGTGCCATGACGCAGCAGGCAACTGCTGTCGACTGTCACGTGTGCGCGTTCTGTTTCGGACTTTGGTTGCTGTGGTTGCTATTTTTCTCTTACAAAAGTTTTCGCTTCCCAAGGGAACCAACCAGTATGAATGGTCAGTATTTGTCATTTAGGCTAGCTGTCTATTATTGTTTGTGCTCTCCTGCAAGGTAAGGCACTATGTTAAACATACGTAGTATGCTAACAAGTATGCAATAGTAAAGTATGATTTATCATATATTATTATTATATATATTATTTAGTATCAAGTATGCAATTCTGTTTGCTGAGGCATAACATGGAGTTTCTCATAAATGACATGAAGAATTTAGTGGGATAAATACATTAATCTGTGCCAACGTTTCTGTATCAGAGGATCTGAATAATCATATTTTCTGTTGTGTTTACCCACTCACCTTCCTACATTTAACCTTTTTTATGGTCATGTGCATTTTGACACTTCATGTTTGCATCATTTTCAGTGGCCAGTAGTTCTCATTTGGGTTACGCATTAACCAAACTACCTACTGGTAACTGAAAATGACATGAGCACAAGTTGTCACAATGCATATGACCAGCAAAAATGGTTATTAAGTGTACAAAGACATTTGGGTAAACACAATATTGTATAGTATAGAATTTAAAGTCACATTGTATATGTAGGAAAAAGATCTGAATAATGTTCTCATGCAAATGACTCTACACTTGTTTCTAATTAATATTTATTTGCAATGATGAAAGGAAAAAGACTAGGCACATGTGCTCCTCAGAAATATTGTGTTAGTGCAAATACTACACAGTTATGATCATGAATTCATATAGAGAATATTTTTCTTTAATTATAAAATATAATACCAAATTACCAGTACTCAATACCACAACTTCATTCAGTTGGAATTTTTCCTTTTGTTATTTCCTTGCATAGAGAGTTCATGACTTTCATTACAGTTTACATACAACTGCAAGGTGATTGTTTCCTTAAAAACTGTTACCTGCAACACCCCTTCCTTTCACACACTTCCACATACAAACACATAAATAAGTCTGATAAAATATGACTTTGAACAGTACACATAAATAATGTGCATGTCTACTGCTGGATCTCTGACTTAAAAGTTTTGTATTATGAATCTGTATAATAAATTATCCATTTATTATTAAGTTATCTGAAGAACAACTTGTGTCTGATATTAATACAGTTTTGAATGACCAGTTTCTTCAAGGTCTGTTATGAAGATGAAACTTTAATACACAAAGTGTAAAAACAGATCATCAGTTTACATTGTCAGAATTATTAGAAATTCTTCATTTTCTGTTACTTCCAGCTTATATATAGTACAAATTATTTAAAGTTATATACGTCATCTTAAAATATAATGTGTATGGTGATTCTTAATTACATACAGCAAGTACAAGGATTATGTCCTGCTCCTGAAATAAAGTTGAAAAGTTCCTACAAACATATTGTTGCAGCTGCTTTATCAGCAGTAGTGGGAAACATTAGAAAACGAAATGAGACAAGCATCATCATATTTAAGACGAAATTTATTTATTAGAATAAACAGACTGAATTCAATGTTACTTTTATTCTAACAAAATGTTCACAAAATTGACTTGCTGAAAAGTATACTTCCTTGTGGTGCCAAGAATTCTTGATACACTGAACAATTCCAGTCATACGCCATATTGTTTTCATGGCTGCTTCAATCAACACCCAAGCTCATTCCATACATTGTGTTTGCTTTCTTTGAGTAAGCTATGCCCTTCCAATGGACCCACAGGCATAAGTAATATGACTGATATAAGGAATTTGCAGAGGGGACAAAATGGTCCTCTTCAACCCATCTACAGATCTGAATGGCTGAGAACTACTTTTGATGTGGATCAAATGAGCTGGACTTCATATCATACACAAACCACACAGTCTACCATATTGCCAGTGTTATATTCCCTGTTACCAGGGTTACATCCTGCAGTAAAGATGATTCTTTTGTTGTCATATCTCACTAATGAAGTGGTTGTAACCAAATGTTTATGGGAACTTCTTGTCTTGATTTTGGGAGTACAGGTGGACTGCCTATCTGCGGTTGGCTGCAGCCCAAACAGAAATTTGGAAAATTAAAGAAATAAATGGTTCGTAAGTTTAAAAACGTGCGCCAAGTGAGAACGGGCAGTAATATGGTGAAATCCAGCAGCCCAAATGTGCCCAGTACTTGACGCATCTTTCTTTTTCCCCATACCCACGCTTCCCCGCAAACTTGCATTCTCGCTGTTTGAATTAGTTGCCATGTTATCGTAGTGTGTGTATTCAGAAAGCAACAAGAAGAATGGTGAAGTCAGTGAATACCCACAACAGGCTAAGATATTTTTTAACAAATAAAATTTTTTTATTACATGTCATGTACAGGTACATACATATGATTTTCATTGTAAAACAATAACAATAACGTTTTTTTCATTGCTTTGCAGTGCTTTGATGGAAAAGCATAATTTTTATTGTTCTGTCACCCCTTGATACTGTACATGACACTGTACAGTACAGTTACTGTATTTTTTCATTGCTCAATCATCTCTTGAAGATTAGGCTAAAACGTCAGAGAGAAAGTACACTGAAAATATACAATGTAGTGTACAGTACACTTCATTATTCCATTATTTAATGTTGATAATGTCTTACTGTGCGTAATTTATCAATTAAACTTTACCGTATTTGTGCATGTTACATGATATCACGTTGTATGATATTATATATAGCGTTTGGTATTATCCACGGTTTTCTGTAACCTCAGTAGTTCTTGGAACGTATTACCTGTGGATATGGCGGTCCACCTGTACAGCATGATCCTTACACTTGCTGATGAAATTAAGAATTATTTTTGTTTTTGTAGCTAAGTATTTGTATGTAATAAAATGCTGTAAAATAATGGAAATTTAACTTAACTAGAATTCCTGCTATTGAGCAATGCACCTCATAATGTCCAATGTGTTTTGCCCATACTAATCATATTTAGGAGAAGCAAAAGATCTACAATTATGAATGTATTAATTCATGTAATGACTATTACATCTGTTTCACAAGTTGTGCCTAACCAATCAATCATTCCACTACTTTTTCATTCACACAGCACATTTTTGTATAAAAATTATCTTGCGTGATATTATTGTATTTTATATTTTAGCATACTTTGAAAAAGATGTACTAACCAAGTACATCCCCAAATCTTGCAAGACATCACCACTTTTTAAAATTCCTTGAGTCCAGTGACATAGTATACTGGTTATTGTCTACAATTCTGCAAGCTAAGCTGAGTAGGTTGAGAGGCAAGGGCTAAATACAGAAGAATGCAAACGGTAGGGAGTGCTTCACAGCAAAATTGGAATTGAGCACAACCATAAAAGAACTCTAGCTCCATCATATTGTTGTAATAATGAAGACAGAAAACGTGCCAGTATTCATGGCACAATTTAACCTAATTTCACGTACATCATCTTATTTTACTGTGAAGGTGCTCCTGCATTTGGGGGCACCTGGTCATGTAGTCTGTCATAAAAATATGTTATTATTTATTGCATTTAGATTTCGAATGAACTTCTTGGTTTAGCTGCCACCAAATCTTACAACATATTAATGTACAGTTTTTTTAATGTAATAAGCATTTGTTCATAGATACCTTCATGTTTAGCATTACTTCTTATATACATGGGAATACCTGCAAGATCTGTTGTCTTACTGTTTTACTTTATGGACATATATAGTTGTCTTATTCATAAGTTACAACTTACAGTATATATTTCCATATAACCATCACTTATGTCACAAACACAGTCTGGTGAAATGAGGTAGAGGGTAATGGAGAAGAAGTAACTTACTCATACATTAGTTCAATGGGACTAATGATTGTCCTGCAAGAAACATGTACTAGGCTATTTAACTTCAGTTAATAAACATGAAGTTGCTATCACAAAGAACAGTAGCTACATTTATACAGAATGCTACACCATAAAGTGCAGTATATATAACATACCAGCATTTCTGTATGTGCCACTGGTGACAAATATATCTGATGAAAGCTTGGAGACTGACTCTTGTTTTGCAGTCGTACAATAACAAGAGTATTTCACTTAACCATAAAAATCAATGCAAATTTCATCCACATACTGGAATACATATTACACAAGGAGGTTTCTGTAGAGCATTATGTAAGTCAGTAAGCAACTGAACATGTCTGTGTAACTCACCTATTTGTGTAATTATCTCCAGAACTCTTACTGCATTACAGTTTCTTTTAACAATTTGTGCAGTAATAAAGTGACAGAAATGTGACCATACAATTTAAAACATATGAAAAAGATTTCAAATTCATTAAATTATAATTTAACCATTTAAGGCCTTTTGTTTGATATGTTTGCTGCCAGGAATAACAATAAAAATCTATATGTTGTTCATTTTCACAATAAACAGCCATGATTTGCCTGTACAGCATTCATCCATTGGCCTGTCTAATAGAAGCATACCACGTTTTAGGTAAGGTACAACTGCATAATTATATATGATGGATATTTGTTTTAGTCTCTGAAGGGTTAAAGTCATCTTCAGGTATGTCATGAATACAAAAAAGGATAATGTACTTAGCTATCTTTTGCAAAAAATAAGTTCACTGTATCCTAACAATAATAGGCCAGTCTTTCAAATTTCAGTGGCATTTTTTGAGGTAAGTCATCCCCATTGTGTTAGTATAATTAACTAAATGGAAATTATGTATAAGCACATATGGTCAGAACACAACTATAATGTCATATAAGGTAGTACATAGGTTATACAACTTCATGTTTCGGCCCTGGGTATTGGCCATCTGCAATTTGTTCACAAATTAATAAACAACAAAAAAATAAAGGGGGGGTTTACCGGGGGGGGGGGGGGAGACAGGATGGGACAAGATCTCATCTTAGAATATTGGGAGGCATGGCCTTGTAATGTTTATGACAAATGTTGAAATAAGCATAGTGCAAGTAGGTGTCCTACTGAGACTATGTTTTGAACCAACTATAACTTACATAGCCTTAGGTGAGGCTACAGGTGGTACAGATAGGCTCTTGTGACAGGCAGGAATTATTTTTACTATATTACAAGCATTAACTAATGTTCTAAAAATATAATACTAAGGTATTAACAATAGTGTCAAACTTCTAGTCCAAGTATGGCATTTAAGTAAATAATGTTCTCTAAAACCACACTGTGTTTCCCATCGGAATTACAATGTGGTATATGTTCTATATCAAATAGTGTTCTAGATTGAAGTTGTCTGCTTGGGGGTGCGGTGGGGTTGTAGGCCTCAGGCCGCGGTTTTCTCACCTGTGTGTTGAATATTAGTGGAGGTGGTAGTGAGGCGTTTGTTTGAGGACATAGACATGGAGTGTTGGCCGCTCTTCTGTATACCACTGTTTACTAGGGGTGTCTATAGTTTTAATGGTAGAGCAGTATTTATCTGCCTGTGGAATAGAAAACGAGAATGGTAAGAAATGGAAGTGTATATGGGAATCTTATCGATTTGGTGGTTAGTTCCCAGGAACGGTAACTGAATTGCTACTCACGTGTTTTTGTTGGGCTGCTGGCTGGTATTGTTGTCTGGGCTGGGGTCACTGTGCAAGCACTTGTGTATTGGCACTGTCACAAACATTAATGAAGTGGCATAGTGTAGATAACTTGCAGGAGTTTCACTGCAATGCGTGTAGAAAAACTCGGCGCAGGTATGCTTTTATCTCTGGCTTTGTATAGTTGCAGATTTTCACTCAGTATGATTCGTTACTTATGCTTAATTCCAAAGTACAAGTGAAAACTCACGTGTAGATAGTGATACAATGTAGATTTCGTTTTTTGGTGGGTGTGTGTGCATACGAGTTTTGGCAGCTACTGTAGGGTGGCTTGGTTTATTTCCTGTGTGAAGGTATTGTGTTTTGGGGGTGTTCAGGTCTCTCTTGCTGTCTGGGGGGTGGGTAGGAATGGGTTTTATGGCTGGTGGGTATTTAGAAGGGTGTCAAAAAACAACTAAACCCTACCTATGCCAACATAAAAGTTCCCAACACATCTCCTGCCTACAGACACACACACACACACACACACACACACACACAGCACAAGATACCCAGACCATATTCCAAAACACAGCCTTTGACACCCTAGAAGTTTGATACTATTGTTAATACCTTAGTATTATATTTTTAGAACATTAGTTAATGCTTGTAATATAGTAAAAATGATTCCTGCCTGTCACAAGAGCCTATCTGTACCACCTGTAGTTTCGCCTAAGGCTATGTAAGTTATAATTGGTTCAAAACATAGTCTCAGTAGGACACCTACTTGCACTATGCTTATTTCAACATTTGTCATAAACATTACAAGGCCATGCCTCCCAATATTCTAAGATGAGATCT
>Ga0131853_10009896_pt1 | contig 17449 bp, 18 predicted proteins | sample TergutLab28metaG_FD_92764 | JGI IMG/M metagenome (GOLD analysis project Ga0131853, IMG submission 92764) | Labiotermes labralis P1 segment gut microbial communities from Petit-Saut dam, French Guiana - Lab288 P1 (version 2) (version 2) | ecosystem: Host-associated > Arthropoda: Insects >... | reverse complement strand
TGCTGATAACATTGGTTCTGCACACGACGCTGTGAGTATCGGTTCAGAGATTGAAGCGGTCGTTAAAAAAGTAAGTGACGAACAAATCCTACTTTCTGTAAAAGCAATCGCAGTTCGCGCAAAGAATGCTGCAATTGAAAAAGCATTAGCAGATGGTACACCTATAGAGGCGACTGTGACACGTGTGATTCGTGGTGGTTTATTGGTTGATTTAGGTGGGGTTGAGGCATTTTTACCTGCAAGTCAAATTGATGTTCGCTATGTTGAAAATTTAGATTTATATATGGGGCAGACATTTAATGTTAAAATTGAATCAATTAGACGTGGACGTATTACCGTAACGCGTAAGGATTTAGTTGTTATCGAACGTGAAGAAGCAAAAGCACGTGCCTTAGAATCGCTAAATATTGGAGATCGTGTAGATGGAAAAGTTGTCCGCATTACCTCTTTCGGGGCATTTGTTGACTTTGGTGCTGTTGAAGGACTGGTTCACTTATCAGAAATTTCACATATCCGCTTCAAAAAAATTGAAGATGTGTTAACTGTTGGTGATGCTGTTCATGCTGAAATTGTTAAAATCGAAGGCGATAAAATTGGCTTATCAATTAAAAAAGCAACACCAACACCGATGGAGGAATTTGCTAAAGTACATCAAGTTGGTGAAATATTGACTGGAACTGTTGTAAGTGTCCACGATTATGGGGCATTTGTTGAGATTGCAGCAGGTGTGGAAGGTTTGGTTCATGCATCTGAACTTTCTTGGGAATCAACACGCTCTAAAGTATCAGATTTCCTGACTGCTGGTAAAAAAACACAAGTTAAAATTGTTGACATCAATGCTGATTCAGGACGCGTTGCTTTGTCAATTAAGCAAATTGAAAGTGATCCATGGGACGCTTTAGCTGTCACAATTGGCGATATTATTGTTGGGAAAGTTGAAAGTATCACTCAGATTGGTGCCTTCATTAATATTGCACCGTATATTGACGGGTTATGCCACTTCTCAGAAGCTTCATGGCAGGCAAATGCACGTTTAGAGGATATCATCAAAGTCGGTGAAGACGTTCAAATTAAAGTTATTTCTCTAGACCGTGAGCGCAAGCGCATTGGCTTATCTTTACGTCAAGTCACCTCAAATCCATGGGAAGATTTAGGCTTTAGACGTGGAGATGTTATCTCTGGTACTGTTGTTAATTTGAATAACCGTGGTGCAGAGATTTCAGTTGCTGAAGGTGTTGTTGGATTCTTACCTATTGGTCAAATCGCAGATCGCCGTCTCTCCCATGCCAATGAAGCTTTGGCAATGAATGAAGAAATTCAAGTTAAAGTAACGAATTTCGAGCCAAATCATTACCGTTTAGAATTAAGTATTCGTCAAATTGCTGAAGATGCTGAAAGAGCTGATTTTGACGCTTACATGAAAGTTCAAAATGAGGAAGACGCCGCCTCTGAAGAAACGCTAGGTGACTTATTCGGGGATCAATTAAAAGAATTAGTTTAATCATTGATTTCACCTGAAAGGAGGTGTTAATATGCAATGTCTTGCTATTGACGGCTCAGCACCACGCTGTAGAGGTTTTTTCTCAAGCTTCTTTCGTTCAATATTTTCATTTTCTTTCTTCAGTTTTTAAAACAAAACGCCACTTCTACACCATTTAGGGTGGAGATTTCAATTGATATATTGGATATTTGTTTTGCGACCAGTGAATCATGATTGAACGACTTCTAATTGTCTAAAGTTATTGTAAGAGTGTTGTGTATTCCATCCATGTGGAAGTTTGGAGCAAACACTAAACAATTACTCTGTTATTTTTCATTAAAAATGTATGAAATTTAAACGGTTGACAATACTAATTTTATTAAAGGAGAGATTTTTATGCCTAAAAAAGAATATCGCCATACTGAATATGCGAAAGCAGCTAAAAAAAGAGCCCGTGCAAAGTTGGTTAGAGTTGGATTTGAACTCAATATGCCACAAACAGCAATGGCCAAAAATTTCGATCCAACACTTCACGGTGCAACTAGCCTTCACACCTTAGCAAAAAAACTATTGTTAGCTTATATGGAAGAACATTATGTTGAGCCTGTTGAGTCTGATGAAGATGATGTGCAAGAAACTGAAAATAAAGAAGCCTAAAAAAGAAGCTTATAGTAGCTTCTTTTCTAATGTTTTCAGTTTTACCACCTTGTACTAATTAACATGAATAATACAACGCAAATTAATAAAATGAGCCAGTCAGTCTTTCTTGTTTTAAAGAGAACCTTTGTCCTCACCTCTGAATAACAGCGTGATTCCATCGCATCAATCAATTCATCAACACTTCTAAAGGTTCGCTCCAACAATGGATAAATCAGAAATTTAATCCGTCTAATTGGGTTATTATTTAGCTCTATCCCACGCGCCCGCCCAGCATCTCTCCCACTCACATACTGATCAAAAATCAAAGGAATTAAAACAAAAGTCAAGTTAATAACCATGGCAACTCGCGCTTCTGGAATAAAAGGAATGGGACGTAAATACCATTCAATTGCATTTTTAACCGTATTGACCGGGGTTGTTCCAGCCATAATTGTTCCAAATATCACGATCAAAGTGAACTGACCTGCTCGCTCCCAACCAGCAACCCAGAAAATAACAAGTAGAAAGATGATAAGCAACTTCATTTCTTTAAGCAGGGTTATCATCGGCAATTTTGATACTAGCAAAGCCAATACACTGATGCCTGCCAATAGGGCATATCCTTGCCACTGCCCTAGCCTCCCAATGGAAAACATCACCAAAAACAAACTTAATAATTTCAAACGCCCATCCATCTCATGCAGGGGCGTTTTTTTTTGAATATAGTGAAAAAGAGTTAACCTAGCCATGTAAGTGAATCAACCCTTTCACCAGTTTTAAGCGGCACCCTAATCCCGTAAGCGGCTACACCATCAATAACCGACTCTGGTACACCATCTAACACAATTTTCCCTTGATACATTACAACTAGCCGCGTTCCATGAGCCAGAACCTTCTCCAATTCATGGGTCACTACAATAATCGTATGCCCACTTTGATGAAGACGCACCAATTCCCCCAATACCTGCTTCACTCCTGGATAATCCAGTCCTGTAAACGGCTCATCAAAAATAACCACATCCGGCTTCATCGCTAAAACACCCGCAATGGCTAACTTCCGCTTCTGCCCTCCTGATAATTGATGTGGACTGTGATTTACAACTTCTTTCAGCCCAACCACGCCCAAAACCTCATCCACGATCTGTTCAACCTCTTGCCGAGGTAGATTCAAATTTTCCGGACCAAAAGCTACATCCTCAGCAACAGTTTGTCCTACAAATTGAGTATCAGAATTTTGAAAAATTAAACCAACACGCTTTCTAACCTCAGCAATATTTTTATGAATGAGCCTCCCATCTAAAAAGATTGTGCCAGATGTAGGCTTTAAAAGACCATTTAAATGTCGCATCAACACCGTTTTTCCCGAGCCATTAGCCCCTGAAATAATCATAAAATCCCCCACATTGATTTGCAAATTAACATCTTCAATCCCGACAGTGCCATCAGGAAATATATGTGTTAAATGCTGTGCTTCTAAGATGATTTTTTCAGTGTTCATGGCTTACCCTCCTCCTAGCTACTTATTCATTTTTTCTTTAAAAGCCGGTACAAGTGTTCGACTAATTCCTAATGCAACGATGATTTTAATAATGGTTCCTGGTAAAAATGGGGTTAACCCCGAAGCGATGCTGAGACCCCAACTTAAATCTAAGCTCATTCGCAACCAGATAATCCCTAGTGCGTAAAGGAAAATATTCCCAATAACAATGCCAATCAACGTTCTGATCAATGAATAGCTTTGTTTTGGGGTTGAAAAACCAATCACTGTAACTAGCGGAAGATAACCCATTAAAAAGCCTCCTGTAGGTCCTAGGATAAAGGCAAGCCCTGCCCCACCACTTGAAAATACAGGCATACCTAAAATCCCGAGCGCAAGATATAAAATAACAATTAACATACCGTATTTAGCTCCCATAAATAAACCAGTGAGCATAACAAAAAAATCAGCTAAGGCAATGGGGACAGGGCCTACAGGAATGGGAATACTGATATAAGCACCGATGATGATAAGTGCAGTGAATAAGGCGCAATGAACCGTTTTGCGCAAATTCGATGTTGATATTTGTTGAGACATGAAATTTCTCCCTTGTTTTAGTTTTCTAATATTATCATATAAAGACAACAAATGCAAGGTTCTCACACCTTGCATTTGACATCACATATCCAGTTTTTATAGAGATGCAAATTGCACTAACAATCTATCTATTCAAATAAATCAGTTTATTGCAAATAAGCGAGCTTATTGTAAATAAGCTTACCTATAAAAATCAGATTTGCTTTCTTTATACTAGGGTTTTACAAATGTTAACTGTGGCTTTTTCGGTTGTGATGAATAGCGTGCATAGAAAACCACAACAGAAGTAATTTTAGCTAATTCAATCAGCATTCCCATGATATTCCAACGAAAATCACCTTCTAGAATATTTAATGGTGTCTGGGTTAGTAAAACAACAATTGCATAAAACACAACTGTGATACGCACATAATGGTCACCTGGCAAATACTGCCCAATCACAAAGGATAATGCTGCAAATAAACCTAAAATATGCAACCATCTGACCTGCTCTGGGGCGTTTAAAACAGTCGCTGTTCCTGCTACAAGAGCAATAACAATCATTACAAGCAAGAAAATAAGTCCCGCTTCCTTACTTTGCGGTGTATTTTTTTGGAAGATACGCCAGAAAACAAAATTTCTAACAGTGCTATATGTGGCTGCAAGCAGTAATGAGAGCTGCGTGCTCATCCCTGTTGCCATCCCGATAGCAATAAACATCAGCATCCAGAAAAAACTACTTATCCCAGCTGCAAGAAAATACTTTACTTTATCATTCTTAATTTGGTAAGAAGCAAATTCAAAAATAATAGTGATTAATCCCAACACTTGAGCAATAATAAACCACGTCTGACTAGTCATGATTAAACGCCTCCTTCTAACGATTCATATTTTTTACAATAAGCAAATGCTAATGCACCTGGTCCAGCATGAGCACCAATGGTCGCACCAACCTCTGTGATTGGTGTGTCAATTTGAATGCCAAGGGCTGATTCAAGACTGGCTTTAAAAGTCATTGCTTCTTTTTCACTAAAGATATGTCCGATGCTGATATTGACATTTTCTTTCTCATCTGACAATGCCCCCACCAATGCTTCTTCAATCAGCCTAAGCACATTTTTCTTTCCACGGACATTGTCTAATTGGGAAACTTCTCCATTTTCCAGTTGTAAAATAGGTCGTAAACCTAAAACCCCGCCAACAAATGCAGTCGTTGGCCCAACACGACCCCCTCTTTTTAAATATTCAAGTGTGTCTAATGTAAAATAAACACGTGTGGTTTTCATCACTGCTTCTGTTAACGTTGCAGTACGTTCCAACGTATACCCAGCATCGCGCATTTTAATCATCTCACGTAAAATAAGCCCTTGTGCCACACTTCCGTTTAATGAATCAATTACTACAATTTTACGATCTGGGTATTCTTCTTTCAAAATATTCGCTGCGACCATGGCACTGTTGTGAGAACCACTTAATTTAGATGAAATGGTAAATAGAATAATATCCTGATCTTTTTGCAGATAGGGTTCGCATACCTCAATGTAATCATGAGGGTTCGGTTGCGAGGTTTTTGGAAAAATTCCCTTTTCTGCTGTTAAACGGTTAAAAAATTCTTCTGTGGTGATATCCACACCAACTTTTAAAAATGCATCACCAAAATTAACATAAAAAGGGACAACCTCAATACCATGAACTGCTATTTCTTCTTTGCTAAAATCACTACCACCATCTGAAATTATTTGAAACATCTTAATCACTCCTTCAGCTAGATCAATTTCCACCAATGAAGAAATTGATATGGTTATTATAGCGCATTTTAGTTTGATTGTCAAATATTTTCGCTCAACAAACTATTTGATTTTACGAAATTTTTACAAAGCCAAACTATTTGAATATTCAAAGCAATCATAAAAACACGATCTTTTGATTTCAAAAATCAGAAAATCGTGTTTCATAATTTCAGTCGTACTTCTCCTGTTTGAAGCGTCAAATATTCCTCCCCACATTCAACAACTAGTCCACCATTCGCTGCAACATTTACAACACGAGCAGTAAATATCTCGTCCCCTCTAGCGATATCCACCATCTGTCCACATATGAATAATTTTTCTTTGTAGAGTTTCAAAAGTGTCTCTACGTTTGACAAATGGTCAGAAGCCAACACCTTTTTATAAATCTGAATGACTAATGAAGCTGCAACTTCATCAACAGGAGGTTTTAATTGCAAAGATGTTGCTATGTTCCTGAGCGCGTTGGGAAAGTCTTCCACCTTTCCAGAAAGATTGATTCCAATTCCAATGATAAGCTTATTTGACTGAAAAATTTTCTCTGTTAGAATACCCCCTATTTTTTTACCATTGACAAAGAGATCATTGACCCATTTCAACTCGATATCAATGCCTGTAACTTCTTTAATTGCCTCGGATGTGACAACGGCGGTATAATGAGTTGCAAGGTGTTCGTGTTTAAATGCCCACTGTTGTAAGTCGATGATAAGACTCATGTAGATGCCCTGTCCTGCTTTCGAATGGAAGCTTCGTCCATATGTCCCTCGCCCTGCTGTTTGCGTCCTAGCCACAACTAGCACCCCATGTGTCCATTCTTCCATTTTCTTTGCAACATTATTAGTGGAATCTACCGTGTCGTAATAGTGGAGTTGTTGACCTAGCTTTTCTCGCAATGTTTTTTCGTATTTATCCATTCTATATCACCTGCTTTAAGTTCTTAATCAGTATCATCAAGGACATAAAACAAATAGCCACAACCGAAGCCATAGCTAAGTAATAACTATTATATCTCAAACTCTCAAATTTTACAACGTTTTAAGCATTAGTTTCTTGCGGTGCATAACCAATCTCAGGGTTGATATATGGTCGCTGATGTTTCATCACGTTAAATACAATATTTACCAATCGTCGTTGAACACACTTAAGAGCTTGATTTTTCTGCTTTCCCTCACTGATTTCTTATGGTAATAGTCATAAAAAATCGGATTGATTAACGCACCTTTTGAACCCAACTTCATAACTGAAGTAAGGGCGAGACGGAAAAATATTTCATTCAAATTTCTGTTACCATGAGCATTAGCCATTTGTAAGCTTATCATCCCTGAAGCATAAGTTACAGGAGCTACCCCGCTATATTTAGCTAAAGCCTTGGCATTCTTGAATCTGTTTGTATCTCCGATTTCCGCAATCAATTTTGCCGCCGTCAAAGTATCCACGCCCTTGATAGTCACAAGTGGATAATTGAAATGTTAAAGCATTTTTTCAATCTCTTTATCAATGGCAGAAAGCTCCGAAAGATTATTTTTCAATTGACGAAAGAGTTGTAAAGTCTCGCATTTCTTGAAACTCGGCTTGTTTTACTTTGTCTTTCTTGATTGTCTCTAAGATAAACGCCGCTTTTGTAGTAGATGATTGCTTTGAAGCTGATTTCAATAATAATGCCAATTGTTCAACCGTTACATCTTCTAAATGATAGGGAGACGGAAAGGCTTCATAAAAAGCTAATGCGCTATTAGTTGTCAATTTACAAAAGAATTTTTTGTAATGGGGATAGTTTTCAGCAATTTCCTTATGGAATGGTCTTATCTAATGCTACTCCAACCAAGCAAAAACCTGCTTGCTTTCCGCTACACGTGCCAGCTATTCCCTGCACTCAGCAGTTAATAATTAGCAACGCTCAAAATACCTTTCTTCAAATCATAAATTACATCTGCTTGCTGTGCTACATCTTGAGAGTGTGTTACGATAATCACGCATTTTTGGTGTTCATAAGCACTCTTTTTCAGTAGGTCGACAATTGTTTCGGCGGTTTCGCCATCTAAGTTCCCCGTTGGCTCATCGGCAAGCAATACTTTGGCATTTGATGCTAACGCTCGAGCAATTGCTACTCGTTGTTGTTGACCGCCCGATAATTGCAAAACGTTGCGTTGTGCGTGTTCTTTATCAAGCCCGACGCTTGCGAGCAACGGAATGGCGTCAACTTTTGATGTTAGATTTACATTTTCGGCCGGGGTCATATAGTCAATCAAATTAAAACTTTGGAAAATAAACGCAACGTGATTTTTACGATAATGTTCCAGTCCAATAACATTCAAATTTTTTCCTTCTAACTCAATTTTTCCGCCAGTAGGCACATCCAAACCACCAATCAGCGATAACAACGTCGTTTTTCCACCACCTGATGCACCGACAATTGCATAAACCTTTCCCGCTTCAAATGAAACATTCACGTCACATAACACATTTTTGCCTAATTCATAAGCATATTCAACATTTTTAACTACTAATACTGCCATAAAATTCACTTCCTTTTAACTCATTTTTGTTAATATTTCTTTTGGTTTTAATTTCACAACTGAATAACTTGCAATTAGCACCGAAACAATCACAACGGGTAAGCCGATTACATAGACCCAGATTAAGTCGCCACTCGACACACCAATTTCAACTAAATCAAGGGTATTTTCAATATCTGCCGTTTCTAAAAAGCCGGTTTCTGGGGTTATAATCATTGTACCACCTTGTGTTACTTCAAATACTGACCCCGCTAATTGCTCCGCTCTTAATGCTTGCGTTTGTTTAAACTGCGATAAGATGAAATCCCCTGTCCCTTCGGCAACTAAACCACTGATTGGCAATGCCACTGCAAATGCTACAACAGCAATAACGAAAGCTTCAAAGATAAATTGAGATAAGATTTCGCTCTTCTTGATGCCATTAGCCAGATAAATCCCAATTTCTTTGATGCGGCCACGTGTCCAAATGGTTAATAAGATTCCGAGAATTGCCATGCTTACAAGAGCAATAATAATGATTAAGGTGTTAATCAGAAGACTGAGCGAACTCATCGATGATAAGACATCTTCAAAACCATCACTACCCCTTGTGAGCGAAAATGTTTTACCATAAATACTTGGGTGATTAGTAAGTACATCATACACAACATCTATATCATTTGGGTTTTCGATAAAAATACTTAATGTTCCTGGTAAACTACCCGTTGCACCTGAACCGAAGTAATGAGTGCGTGCATATTCTTCCATCATCGTGTTAATATCAATAATCAACGCATCACTGTCGAGATTTCTTCGCTCTGTGACGTGTCCTGCTTGTTCATCAGCCTCAGCTAAACGTGTTCCCGAAAAGATACCGACGATTTCAAATTCAAAACTTGCTGGTTCGACCCCATCGCCCATAAATGTTGGGGCACCAGAAATTTTTAAAGTGTCGCCGACTTGAAGGTTATTATCTTCTGCTAACTCATCAGAAATTAGGACAGATCGCTTATCATCAGGTGATAAATGGCGTCCTGCGGTTAGTCTTAAATTTCCATTAAGAAATCCAGTCATATTTTGTGAATTTGATGCCGAATGAATAGTCGCCGTATAAGTCTGTTCAACCATGCCATACATATTAACCATGCCACTTTCAATAACATTCATAAAATTGAAATTGTATGTTGCAACGTCACGCATCATAAACTCTCCGTTAATATTATAACTTGCGATTCCAGGAATTGCTGTTATTTCATTCAATAATTCAAAAGTTAAAAAATCACCACTTTGGAATAATTCATTGGTTAATCGGTTTAATGCTTCAATCCCACCTTCTTCATGTGCTGCCATTCTTGAATCGTGGTCAAGTGTGGGTACTACTCTTTCTAAATTAATCATTCCTGCGAGATTGCCTTGCAGATTATCCGATGTGTTGCCAATCGCACTTCTAATTGCGATTCCTGTTAAGATAAGGGTTGCAATTAATATAAGTACAAAGAGCAATAAAATTGTTTTTGTTTTTTGCCGAATTGTATATAATCCAGCTCGTTTGATGAAATTCATTTTAATCCTCCTCTAGCTCATTTTTGCTAGTATCTGCTTTGGTTTAATTCTGATGATTAGTAATGTCGATAAATAAGCAGTTGTTAAAACAACTAATAAAATCACTAGATAAACGATAACGTGTATCATTGCTGACATTGTGCCAATATTGTTACGATAAAGGTCAGTCGCTGTAATTAAGTCAGCTAACAGTATATTATTTAATGTTGGAACAATTAGCATTGCGACCAAATATGATCCGACAAAAGCAATCATTGCAATAATCGTAATTTCGAGTAAAAAGCCACCGATAATTTGAAATTTCGGAATCCCGACCGACAATAAAATTCCAACTTCGTGTAGACGTTCTCTCATTCGTAAAATCAAAATTAAAGTTAAAATACCAATACTGATAACACCAATTGCAATCAGTAAGATTGTTAGCAGATTTTGAATGGTTGACAAATCACTGGCAATACGTAGATAATCGCCATCATCATGTCGCATAAAGAAGTCGTCCCACTCAATATTGTCAATTTGTCGCGCCTCTGATACGATGTTCGGTAAATTGCTCGGATCCGTGATATGAAATGTCACTGATTCGTAATGACCAGCAACTGCCAGTTCTAGTGCCATCATTAATGAATGGTCAGCGATCATTTGATTACTTGCAAAGCCGACTGACGGTTGTGTTATTGTTAAAGCGATGTCATCATCAGCAAAAATCCCAATAATTTTGACTTCTACGTTTGGAGCGTTGGCAATGATTGCATTTCCAACGAGACCATTATCATCTAATTCAATATCAGTTGGTTTTAACGTAACAAAATCGCCAACACTTAAATTATTTTCATTCGCCAATGTTTGAGAAATCATGATGACCAATTCATCGGTTGGTAAAATATGCCTGCCGTCGATTAATGTTAATTGGTTTGAAGTGAAATCTGCCATTAATGAACTGTCATTAACGCCCCTGATTCGCCCCATATTATCAGTAGCACCCGATGCTAATCCACGTCGAAATATAATATCATCACTAGTGGCAGTTCCTGAAGAAATTGCATTATAACTTGCAACGCCATCAATTTCTATTACGTCATTAATGTTATTTTGGGTAATTATTTCACCAATTTCAAAATCGCCGTCTGGGTCTTGGCGTCTTATTTGATTTATCGTAATCGTTGCATTAACTGATTCACGCATCAATCTTGAAATCTCGTTTGTCGTATTCATTAAGGCAAAGCTTGTGGTGACAAAGGTTGAAGTCAGAAAAATTAGGATTAATAATGTGACTGTTTTTCCTTTTTTGCGAGTTAGGTACAGGAAGGTTCTGTTAAGCATGGTTTTTGTCCTCATTTCATTGATTTTCGTATATGGTCATTGATGTTCTATTCTAGGAAATTATGTAAATCATCGTAGTCAATATCTTCCCAACCGTCATCTCCAAATATCATAATTCCTGAGCCTCCTGGCTGACCACCTTGTCCCGGTGCGACAATCTGCATTTGATGTCCAGAACCTGGAGATGGTGTTGGCATTTCTTGTCTTGAACCAAGTCCTTCGGTAAAGAATAATTCTAGTTCTTCGGGTGTAAATCCATCAAAAAGATATTGCCATTCTTCATCCGTTGTCATTTCACGTACCCAATTTGGTAAGTCTTCAACACCAAATGCTGGTTCTGGTTCGGTTGGATTGCTGCTACAACCAGTTAATCCGAAAATGCTAATTGCGAATACTCCTATTACTGCTGATTTTGTAAAGCCTGTTTTAATATTTTTCATTATGGGTTCCACCTTTATTTTTATTAGCCAGTAGCATTTTTGCTTTTTCTGCTCCTGACTAAGACTAGTATAACAGAGTAAACCTTAAGACTACTTTAAGGAATTGGCTTTTTTGTAAAAAAGTCGATAAAAAAATTCACACTTTATCAATGTGAATTCTCAAAATTTATAATTCGATTGAAATGCTCGTTCCAACTCCAACTTCACTTGTAATGTTAATGTGCATCTGGTGTGTTTCAAGGATATTTTTGGTTATTGCGAGTCCAAGCCCATTGCCACCAAGTTTTTTGGAACGAGATTTGTCAACACAATAAAACGGGTCAAAAATATGTACTAACGATTCATGTGGAATGCCGATACCAGTATCGTCAATCGTGATTTGCTGTGATGATAGTGAAACACTAATCTGACCGCCATCTTTATTATAACGAACAGCATTACTGATTAAATTTAAAAATGCTTGCCTGATTTGGATTTCCTCGCCCTTAATATTTAAATCGCCGTTAATTTGGTAAGTTAAACTCTTTGCTGTGATGTCATTTTGCAGTGATTTGAATATCTCATTAAACGTATCTTTCATATCGATAACAGTCATTTGGACATCGGTTGGTGTTTTTCCCATTGCCAGCATGCCTTCGACCAATCCAATCATTCGTTCGGTGCTGGTTTTCACTTCGGAAAAGACTTCGATAAATTCTTCGTTCGTGGGGTTATCATCAATGACTAACGATTCTAAATTAGCTCGAATAACCGTTAATGGTGTTTTTAACTCGTGTGAGGCATTTTGTGCAAATAATTGTTTACTTTCAAACGAGCGGTGCAGGTTGTTCAACATTGAATTGAAATTCGCCGTTAAATTGGCGATTTCATCATGACTTTTTGGGACAGGTAATGTCATTTTTAATTTTTCAGCTTCAACTTCTGCCATTGAATTTGCCAACTGTTTAATCGGTTTAACAATCACACCGGCGACTAAATACGCTCCAATTGTCCCAACGACAATCACAATCACAGCGATAATAAAACTATGGTATCGGAAATTTTGATTTGATATGTTTAAAACTTGTTCTAATTCATAAAATCGATAAATTCCAGTTTGTTCGAATGTTAGAACGCCACTATGGTTATAAATTATTTCGTCAACATCATGAATATCATTGTTATCAAGAAAATTAAGCACTTCATCATCAACAAGTAAAGAACCACCTGGGATTTGTAACATTGGTGTATGTTGCATGTTTTCTCGCATTGGTGTCGTAATGCTTTGATGAGAGTTGATAATGGTTAAAACGGTTAAAGCAATCGTCAAGATAGTTAGACAAAGCGAAAAAATAACAGTAATTTTTAATCGAAAGGAAAGTTTATCCCACATAATATCCTTGCCCCCGTACATTTTTAATAAAATCTTTCGGTAATTTTCGTCGTAGCGTGCTGATGTGGACATAGAACGATTCTTCCATCGCTTCCGAGTCGCTTTCCCAGATGCTTTCAATTAGTTTACTGGCAGGGATTGTTTCCCCTTTTTTCAACATTAAATACTCGATAATGCTGTATTCCTTTTTTGACAGCGTTACCTGCTTTTCATTTACGACTAATACTTTCGATGCGGTATCAATCATGACATCATCAATCGTAATTTTCGTGTCCGCAGTCTGAAAATTACGCCGAAGTAAAGCTCTAATCCGAGCTGTTAGTTCATCAAAGTGAAATGGTTTCGTTAGGTAATCATTTGCTCCTTCGTCAAGTCCAACAATTTTATCGTCGATTTCACTTCGAGCTGATAGAATTAAGACTGGTAGTTCTGTATTTTCTTCCCGAATCGTTTTAAGGACTTCCATTCCATCGACTTTTGGTAAATTCAAATCCAAAACCACCAAATCATAGTTGTTTTCAAAATACAAATCCAGTGCTTCTTCGCCGTCTAAAGCTGAGTCAATCGTAAATCCATGCTTATTTAACACTCGTACTAAAACTTTGTTTAAACTTTCCTCATCTTCAACAATTAGTAGTTTCATAATGACCATCTCCACCTTGTGTAATTTTGCTTAAAATAATTTACCACAACGAACATTAAGTGAACCTTAAATCTAGTTCATTTCGGACAGCGATTCTGTTGTGCGATTATGTATACAATGGTAATTTTACTATGTTCCGATACAATTTCATAGTAGAAAATGTTTTCTACTGCTGAGTGCAGGGAATAGCTGGCACGTGTAGCGGAAAGCAAGCGTGTTTTGCTTGGTTGGAGTAGCATCAGATAAGACCATAACGGACTAATTTTCAAAACCTTTTGATATAACCTTTTAGACAAGTCCCAACTGTTAAAATTCCAAGATGAACCTTAGACTTAACTAAACTTCCTGAAAAGCCAATAGAATCCAAATTGCAATAGGGAAGACTTTTCAAAGTGAAAACGGAGGATGTTGATGGAAGATTCAGATGAAATGCGCGAAGCAGGCGAGAGATTGTTAAAGTTAAGTACTAATGAAGAAGCAAGAGAGATTGCTCGGGCTCGTGAAGACTCTCAATGGGCATGGGAACATACTCTCCATGCTACAAAAGAACAGGGTCGTGAAGAAGGAGTTCAAGAAGGCGAGTATAAAAAAGCTATTGAGATGGCAATCAGCTTGTTGAAATCAGGAATGTCTACAGAAAAAGTTGCAAAGCATTCAAAACTATCATTGGAGAATGTTGAGCAGCTAATTGAGCAGATATAACACGCTACTCTCTCATAGTTTAAATATAAACACATCAAAATCAGCATTGTATTTCGATGTTGATTTTTTTGTAGATTAAAACAGCCACTCAAGATACTAAACGTTTTTACACAAATTTAAAGCACCGATTAACCCAAAGATGAACCGATGCTTTATTTTTTAGTCTACTTTTTCCACTGGTGCATTTTTCTCATACTTGTCATATTTTTTACGGGCATTGGTATCGAGAATTTTTTTGCGCAGACGAATGGAAGTCGGTGTGATTTCAACTAATTCATCTTTATCAATGTATTCCAAGGCATACTCTAATGTAATTTCTCTTGGACGTTTTAACACAACCGTGTTGTCCTTACCTGCTGAACGATGGTTGGTTAATTGCTTCGCTTTTGAAACATTAACTGCTAAATCTTGTTCTTTACTGTTTTCACCAATGATCATGCCTTCATAAACAGCTGTTCCTGGCCCAATAAACATCGTTCCACGGTCATCAAGGGCGGTCAAGCTGTAATTGGTTGCTTTTCCATTTTCCATGGACACAAGAGCCCCATTTTTGCGTTCTCCCACACTTCCCGCTTCCACTGGGCGGTATTCTAAGAAGGTATGGTTCAAAATGCCATAACCTTTTGTTAATGTTAAGAATTCTGTCATAAAGCCAATTAGCGCGCGGGAAGGGGCAATATAAAGCAAGCGAACTTGATTGGAGTCGTTGTGAATCATGTTTTGCATTTGGCCTTTTCTGTTTCCTAATGCTTCAATAACGGCACCGCTAGATTCTTCAGGTACTTCAATTTGAACATCTTCATAGGGCTCACAAAGTTGACCATCGATCTCTTTAATAATAACTTCCGGTTTCGACACTTCTAATTCAAAGCCCTCGCGACGCATGTTTTCCAGCAAGATCCCTAGATGCAATTCCCCACGACCTGATACGATCCATTCTTCTTTTGTTCCAACCCGTTCAACTAGTAACGAAACATCTCGCTGAATTTCCCGTTGGAGGCGTTCATCAATTTTCGAGGCTGTTACCAATTTCCCTTCTTGACCGACAAATGGCGATGAGTTAGTTGAAAAAGTCATTTTTAACGTTGGCTCATCAATGTGCAACGGTGCTAATGGCTCTTCATTTCCTACTTCACAAATGGTTTCACCTACATTGATATTAGCAAGTCCTGAAACAGCTACAATATCACCAGCTACAGCAGATTCTACCTCAATACGGTCGAGACCTAAGAATCCGAATAATTTGGTGATTCTGAATTGTTTAATTGACCCGTCAAGTCGACAAATAGAGACATGCTCACCTGCTTTAATGGTTCCGCGAGTGACACGCCCAATTCCAATACGTCCTACATAGTCGTTATAATCGAGTAGGGCGGGTTGAAATTGTAAGGTGCCATTAGCATCCATATCTGGTGATGGGATTTCGCTTAAAATCGTCTCAAAAATGGCAGACATATTTTCTTCTTGATCTTCCGGCTTATCGCTCATGCTTGCTGTTTGATTCAGTGCTGATGCATAGACAACTGGAAAATCTAACTGATCCTCTTCCGCTCCAAGGTCGATAAATAATTCTAAAACTTCATCAACCACTTCTTCAGGGCGGGCCATTGGACGATCAATTTTGTTGACTACCACGATCGGCGTTAACTTTTGCTCAAGGGCTTTTTTCAATACAAAGCGCGTCTGTGGCATGGTTCCTTCGTAGGCATCAACCACTAATAACACACCATCCACCATGTTCATGATCCGCTCAACCTCTCCAGCAAAATCAGCGTGACCTGGCGTATCTAAGATGTTAATACGATAATCCTTATAATCAATGGCTGTATTCTTAGCTAGAATGGTAATCCCGCGCTCACGTTCAATGTCATTTGAATCCATCATTCTCGTTTCAGTTTCTTCATTTTCACGGAAAAGCCCTGATTGTGAAAGTAGCGCATCTACTAATGTGGTTTTTCCATGATCAACATGGGCAATAATTGCAATGTTTTTAATGTTCATAAATCGTCCTCTTTATCTATGTGTCTGGTATTAAAATGCTATGTAACGTTGAAATTATACAGGATTTTGAAAAAACTTTCAATTTGTAAACGTACTTCTTAAAATAAAATTTACGATTTACGGCCATCTATAACTCCCCTATAAAGTAGTGATTGGATGGTGATAGTCTTTTTTACCACCATCCAATCACTACTCCCACAAGCCGAAAGGTGCGTAGATTAAGAGACAAGCACTGAAGCAATAGCTTAAAACAAATTTAAGCGAGATTTAAAACTGATCACCGAAAGGGAGTGCTTGATCGTAATTAGTAGCGTATAAAAGACAGTTCTAACCCAATTTTCAGCAAATACTGATAATGCATTGAGAATTTTTATGTGGTTGTCCTAGAAACTCCCCTTCAAATATGGTTTTTTTTTCTCATTTATGCTATAATCGGTGAATAGACTAGACATAGACAGGAGTGATTTTATGGACTTGTTTATCAATTTCATCAAAAAAAAATTCGAAAACTTCAATCGAAAGTTAAAAGGTGGCAAATTGGCTGTTGATGAGCTTTCTCTTTTTCTGATCGTTTTGGCTGTGGTCATTATTATCATCATTTTATTATTAAGATTACACCGCTTCGCTCTAGTAGCTTGGATTCCCCTTTTAATCTCTTATTGGCGGACCCTCTCAAAAAATAGAATGCAGCGGGCCAAAGAAAATCAGATTTTCGTTAGGTACTATTATCCTGCTCACTCTTACATCAAAAATGTCTACAGACGTCTTACATTTAAAAAAGATCATCATTATTTCTCTTGTAGCAAGTGTACTTCCAAACTGCGTATACCAAAAAAGACAGGTCACATTAAAGTAACCTGTCCAAGATGTAACCATTCATTTGTTAAAAAAACGCTCCGTGGTCATGTTAACAAATTAAAGAAGAAATTTGCTCGTTAAGAGCCCAACTACTCT
>Ga0131853_10009895_pt1 | contig 17449 bp, 11 predicted proteins | sample TergutLab28metaG_FD_92764 | JGI IMG/M metagenome (GOLD analysis project Ga0131853, IMG submission 92764) | Labiotermes labralis P1 segment gut microbial communities from Petit-Saut dam, French Guiana - Lab288 P1 (version 2) (version 2) | ecosystem: Host-associated > Arthropoda: Insects >... | reverse complement strand
GGAGAAGTGTGTGGAGTCCCAAGGGAACTACTTTGAGGGTGATTAGGTGTCCAACGCTCCAAGTAAGCCAGTTTCTTTTTCCCGGCCAAAGGTCGGATACGTTTCTAACAGACCTCGTATATCCCACTTGAATTTTTCCAGAAGCGCAGTGGTGCCTTGCGCAGAAATGTGGCCGCGTGTTGTCGTGGAGCAGGAACATGCCGCCTGACAACATTCCACTTCCTTTTGTTTCGAATGTCTCGTCAAAGCCGTGTCAAGGTGTCACAATTTGGAGCGGCATTAATTGTTGCGCCAGGAGGCCTGAAGTCAAACAGAAGTATGCCTTTTCTGTTCCAGAAAACGGACGCCATGATTTTTTTCACTGAAATTAAAGTTTCTAATTTTTTGTTTTTGGGGGAATGCGAGTTTGGTGTAAAACCCATGTTTCATCTCCAGGCACAATGGAGTCCAGAAACTAATCTCCTTCCTGTACGTAGCGAATGAGAAACTTCAATGTGGAACCCATCCGTTTCGTTTTGTGATCGTCCGTTAACAATTTGGGTACCCAGTATGCGCACAATTTTCTGTACCTTAATACTTGCACTTGTATTGTACAGAGGACTGAGTACTGCAGTCAAGTGAGTCGCTTCATACAGACAGGCTCCACTGTCAAGTGTATCATGTTTTGTGTCGAATCCTCCAGACAAATACATGCCATTACCTTAAATTAGACCGTGACCACTTTGTTCTGCAGCCTTATGATTCATGAGTCAATCCTATCATTTTTTACTGTATCATCAGAACAAATGACAGTGTTGTTAAATATGTCATAAACAAACATAATTACAATTTCAAATACAAAATAACCTTATTTCGAATCTGTGTTTCTTTGACATTAACACCAGTAACTTTTCTTCTCAAAATCACCATCTCCATTCCTTGAAATTTCTACCTCAATTTTCATTTCACACAAATCAATGTAACACTTAATGCACTGGGTAGACTGTGAAAGTTCTACTTGCTACTGCATCTGTGGCAGTCTTGGGATACATACACTGTATCTTGTCACAGCATAACTTCCTTTGTGACGAAGGCTGCTGACTGAATTAAATAATTCTTTAACAAACACAGCTTAACGTTTACATATTTTTAAATTTGCCTCTAAACAAAGTGCACAGAATGAATATTATGTACTCTTAGAAACCCCACTTTTGAGAAAAAAGCTGGATGGTCTTTGTCACATGACAGTTCATACTGACCCTGCGTTGCCACAGTGCGCAGCAGTGAGTACCCAGGTTGCAGAGATGAGGCTGGCACCACAGAAAGTTGTACCACTTATAACAAGGGCAGCCTGATGTGGGAACTGGCCAGCTGTTGCTGGCTGGCAAATTCCTACCCCTGGTGGTAGAAAGTCTGGTGCTTCCTCTGAAATTAATATGGAACCACTTGTATTAATTTCTCTAACCACAAAATTTGTTTATATGCCTATACATAAAATACTGCATATTTCATAAAAGACTTCTTATAATCATAATAAGTTACAAGGAATCTTTTGAATCCTATATTGAATATAAAATGAACTGGTGCCCACTCAGAACTTTTCATTGGCAGGTGGGTGGACTGGCCCTGAGGCTATACATAATTTATGTTCAGTTTTAAAAATTAATTTATAAAAATCATGCCATAAATATAACTGTAACATAACAATGCACCTGCATTTTTTATACACACAAATATAGCTAAACGGTCTGTGACTCACTTCCCTAATTTAAGTCATGAGATCTAACCTTGTTTGTTTTAATTTCACATAACACATACTGGGTCACGATAGCACAGTCGATGTAGTGACTCGCTACAGGGTGGATGGTCCGGAGAGCATATCTCGGTGTGGGCAAGATTTTCTGAACATGTGAAGACCAGCCCTGGGGCCCACACAGCCTCCTGTACAATGGGTACGGGCATTTCCTGGGGGTAAAATGACCGGGGTGTGCCGTTGACCACCCACACTCATCTAGTACCAACGTAAAAGAAAGAGAAGAGTTATTAATCTACTCCCTGTTTGGGCCTTCGTGGCCTATTCTAGGGTGAACTTTACCTTTACCTGTACATTATACCTAACAAATACTAAGTCTTTTTATATAATATTTCAAAATTCTAATGTATTAGTCATCAGCCAATTTCAGTGGATGGGTTTGGCTGAAGGGTAAATCACGTAAGGCATTTGATAGCACTGAACCTCAGGGTACAGTCATACCTTGGTCCAGGACCCTAATCTCATTTAGCACACTCAGGACAAGAAGATGTGAAATAAATTGTACACGCTGGTGTTCATAATAACAAACATATATTCTAATATCTCTAATTCTAATGTGTATATGGCAATTGCACTTACAATCTTAGAGGACTGGGATCCCAGAACACATTAAACACAAAATGTAATAAAATGAAATGTGCTATCAACTCATGTCATATATCTTATATTCTTCTCATGAGAGTAATATACACAATTAACACACTCAGTTGTTGTACACATGAGAAGTGGGGGTTCGCATGTAGTAACCGTACAATCAGCCTCACAACACTTTTTGTGACTGTTTGTGTCGAGTATCACTCTCTTTCCCAGAGGTAAAATCTCACTCTTCAGCAGCATTGGCGTTGTCCGGGCCATTTACCTCACCCGTCCCACTAATTACACTTAGGACGCCTCAAAATCTTTCGTTGAAAAAGACCTACCATTACACATTGTGCCGTCACTGCAACATTTTTTGTCTCGATCTCTTTTTGTTGTTGTTACGCAATTCCATCCTTTGTTCATGGCGATGCGTTAATTTGCATGCTCCCCCACTTTGTCAGAGGCCACTCACAACCACTCATCCTGATAAGCTATGCTGCTAACGCGGTTCATTTTCATGTTTAAAAACCCATGTTTTTCTTTTCATTTCAATATTTTGGTTGCGGGTGGGTGTTGAAGATTGTAAGCAACATCCCCCCCCCCCCCAACAAGGGTGCTCAAAATTCATCTTCTTGTTTGATTCTGACCACAATGTCTGTGCTTGACAACTGACTGAGAGGCTGTTCCAATGCAATATGTTCTGCCTGTCACACATACACAATTATACATAAGGCAGGGTAGCTCATTGGGTGTAGTGAATGGGCTTAAAATGTTAAATCAAGAGTTTCTAAATTGAGGCAGTTCTCACATTTGTACTGGTACTGTAAAGTTTTTTCCCTGTTGTCACCGTGACCAAATTTTGGAAACGTAAAATACACATAGGCATAGTAGATTTTACTCTGGTACTACAGACACTTACCAATGAACGGCATGTAGACATCCATTGGTGTAAGATCATCTGGAGGCCTTTCTCCAGCGATAGCCTGGTGAAAATAAAATGAATATCAAATTGAATTGGTTAGTACTACCTATATTGTTTGTTGGTCCTTCAAATTACCCAAATCTCCAAAATCTGTCTGATATCTGTTTGAAACTATTAGAATAACTTGTCTTTGATGCAATTTCATTTAAACGATTACAAAAACAGAGCAGAGCGGTAAATTGTCATGTTTATAATAATAACATTCCATTATATGGCGCACTGAACAGTCTAGCATTTTTAGGTGCAAAACCTAAGCTGTGATGTGATGCTGTGCTAACTGGTGCAGGTGTACCAACATTTCTGAGTATGCTGCTACCTCTGTGTTCAAGGTAGATGTTATAGCGCAGTGATGGAGGCAGCTACCTCTACCAGACTACATGGTGAAATAAATGAAATGAAATTTTGTTACACCCTACAAGATGACAGTTTTCACAGACACTGCTCTAAGAAGCTGAAGTCTCGCTTAATCTATCAGAACCTGAAATACACCACTAAATTCAATGTATCCTGATGCAGTCAGACATCTTACATTCAAGCCCTGCACATGGAATGTTTTAGTGTGTCAGAAACACTAAAAATCAATAATCACTAAAAATCACTCTACATTTTAAGTGTTATTTGGAAGTTGCAGTACCATAATAGTTCTTGCCTTAGATATGTGATGGAACATAAAAATAATTTGTTCCAATTATGACACACTGGCACAAGTTTCCTGCTCATGCCATAACCATCCACTACCTGCAGTGATGGTTCAATGAAACCACACAATGTTCAAACACAGATTCATTCATTCACTGATCAGATTTGAAAACACTGAATGTCAGGTGTGACATTCTGTATGACATCAATTCAATTTTCTTTTACGTATTCATTTCAATGAAGACAGTGAGTTTGGTTTCAAAAGTTTAAGTGCTAAGGAATTATTAACCAGAATAAACTAGTTTTTGTTACTTATATACTTCAGTTCTTGTATCATATGCCACTTGTTATCAGTGTTATCTGTAAATTGACAAGTCAAGTGTGTTCTTAATTCTGCATGTTTTGAACCACAAATGTTCATAACTCAATTGCTAATTCAAATAATACAGTCTTAAAGAGATGTATTTTAAATTTATATACCTGTACAGCTGCAACAAGAAGACCAAGTGTGAACACTAGTGACTCCATTGTTTATGATAGTGCAGTGAAACTGGCTGTACATAAAACCCGTCTGGAGTTATTTATACCTTCTTCACTATGAAATCCTCAACCTATCTTTACGGGCCTTTATCATTTCAAAAGGTAGATTAAGTTAAAATTACATACACCATTCATTACAAAACTGTCAGTAAGCATTATTAAAAGTGTGAGAAAACAGAAAATTTGCATCATAAGAGCTTAACAATATGTCACTGAATTAGACCTGAATTAAGATAGTCCTTTCTTCCTAAATGAACATATTTGTTAAGCGCCTGAGTTTGCATTCAGCTTTATTTCTTGGTACACAACATGAGAATGTGAAGAAAAATTTTCAATAAAATAAAATAAATTGACATTTAAATGGGATGAATTATTGGTTACATAAAAAAGTACCAAATGCTATGCAGCTGGGGTGTACAGTTAAGCACAAAACTCCTTCAAGTGCCAAGGTTATGAATGAGTGGAGCTATAACTCTGATCCCCCTCTATGCCTTCGTGTTATTGACAGGTAAAAATTTAACTTTTATCTCTTAACAATTTTAAATTACAGTAAAATATTTACCATTTTTATAAAGAAATGAGAACACAAATTATGGCCAGGACATGTCACTTTCTGAGCAGCTGTTATATTTTGCAATATAACTAATAATTTCCATGCTAATTGAAGGATTTATTACAAATAACTGAGTAAAGCACAAAATGATTTTCAAATAGTTTTTTCATCTATGAAATAACTTACAATTATGACGCAAAAGTACATCCGTGATGAATAATTGATTTTTAACTTTAAACTGCCTTCGTTACTTTGCATTCTGAACATCACATGCAGGGCGCAGTCTTGGCAATATGTGTGGCATTTTGGAGGCTGCTGCTGCCTAAAAACTGAAGTGGATAATCAACTTTTAATTATCTTGCCCCTTTTAGTGTCTGCCTACCTACATCAGGGAGAATCAGGGTATGTACCGGGGAATCCAGCAGCTCATGAGTAACCGTTCACATGTGATACTGCTTCATTTCTTATTTTTTCTCACATCTTGCAGGTGATCAAACATACAACAGTTGATGGTGTACAGCATTGTAAATTTGTATATATTGGTACTCCTCTAGTCAGGAAGCAGATACACTGGATATCCAGATAATCTAGCATTTGAGGAAAATAATAATACATATAATACATTACATAAGACTGAAGAAATCATCAGGTTATGATGAAGTAACAAGTAAAATTTTAAAAGCCGGTACAACTGTCTGTAGTCACCCATTCAGCTACATTTATAGTCACTCACTACAAACAGGTATTTTTCCTGAAAGTCGTAAAATTGCACTTTACAAGAAAGGAGACAAACCAGTATGAAAAATTACAGGCCAGTATCATTATTGACGATTTTTCCAAAGTACTCAAGAATGCTATACACAACACCTGCATAGAAACAACAAACTTATCACCCAACAGATGGTTTTAGGAAACGGATGCCAACTGAAAATACTGCCTTCAGACTACAAATTTGTTTCTTGAAAACTATTAACCAAGAGAATGCATGTGGGAGGGATTTTCTGTGATTTGGCAAAAGCTTTTGTATTGTGTGAATCATGAAATTTTGTTAGTTCTAATACAATTCAATGGAATTCCATATATGTAGTGGAAGATTGGTTAAGGTGCTCTGTAAGAAAGAGAAGGCAGAAAGTTGAAGTAACATCATCTAATTCAACTAAAAATTTTTCTCTGTCTGCGGTGCGTTGAAACATGGAGTACACCAAGGAACAATTCTAGTGTCTCTGTTGTTCATGATGTATATAAATGACCTTCCCCTGAGAATAAATTCAATATCAGAATAAGTATAATTAGTTGGTGATGGGTGCGTCATAATTTGAAGCTGAAATTTTGCAAATTTCTGTCCAGCATCAAATTTAGTTCTCTCTTGTATTATTAAGTGTTATGCTGCTAATAATTTATTACTAAACAAACATAATGTTTTTCGTATGAAAGAATTCATCACATTCTACCTAACATAATGGTTATAAAGAGAAAAATGTAGAAGAAACAAATAAAATATTTCTTGGATCTGAAATTGACAACCACATAAAATGGAAGAACTATATTAAGCAATGGATTTCTAAGCTATGTGTAGTAGGTTTTGCAGTTAGGTCAGTGGCCCACATTAGTAATGTACACTCTCATATCAATGTACTGTGCATACTTTCGTTCTGTTACAAAATATGGAATAATTTTGTGGGGTACTCTTCCTACAGTGGGAATTATTTCACTTTACAACAGAAAATCGTCAGAATTATGGCTGTTGCATAACCCAGTATCTCAAGTAGAAGTCAATTTAATCAATGAAGAGATTGTGCCTGTTCCATGCCAGTATACACTGTCATTAATGAACTTCATTTCCTACAATCAAAAAAAATTTTCATCAACTATTTTTAAACAGGGTTAATCAACAAATAAGCATCATTTTCATACTCCAAATGCCAAACTATATTGTTTTAAAAAATGTACATTCTATGCTGATATATGAATTTCAACAGTTTAGCACCCACAAGGCAATCCTGAAGAACGACAAGGCAAAATTTAATGTAGTCTTAAGAGAATACTTAATACACACTGCTATTAGTCTGTAGATGAATTGCTCATTTGTACGGATGATTCATCGTACAGTTCTTGTAATATACAAGCAGTATTTGCACTCTAAATTTCTATATTTTTTCTTTTTATAACTTGTTTCATGTCCTACCTTCTTTATTACCCTCTTATGAATTGATAGAATGTATGCATGCATTTAAGAATTCATAGTTTCACCTGTGCTAACACTGAGGGCCACAGACCAAATAATGCATGGATTTAAATTTTATTTCATGTGAGCAGAGTGGTTACAAGTGTTGATCCATTATTAGGTAAAACTTATAATTTTTTGGGTCTTTGAAGGAGTCAGGATGATGTAGAGTTTTTTAGCTGAGGGATGGAAACCACAGAGGGATGAATGAAACATTTTCCAGTCATTTATGCATGTATTTATAAGCCCTTGTCCCTGACTTTGACATAATATATGAAGACAAGAAACTAACTACAGTTGACAGTATAAAATTTCTTGCCTTAACTCTGGATAATTCGCCGTCATAAAAAAAAAATATTGTGGTCATTCTACATAAATTGATACCAGCCTGCTTTGCTATGAGAGTAGTACAACCCTTCCTGTCTTTAGACGCTTTGAAATTGATATAATATTCATATTTCCATTCAGTACTGTCCAACTGAAAATATTTTGGGGTAATACCTGCCTCAGTAATATTATTTGCAGAATGTAAAAGAAAATTGTTAGGATGATGGTGGGAATAAGAAATAGAGATTCATATAGAGAGTACTTTAAAAGGCTAAAAATATTGCCACTACAATCTCAAAATCTGTTATCACTCCCGGTTTTTGTGGCTCAAAATATTGATTATTTTAGGTTACACTCATAAATTCATGGCTTTAACACTAAAATTAAATCAAATTTATATCTACCACCTTCAAAATTGACAGTTTTCCAGAGGAAACCCTATTACTCCGGAATTAAGGCCTTCAGTAAATTGCCCATTTATTTTAAGAACCTTCTACAGGCCAAGAAAGAATTCAAAAGAGCCCTGAAAGAATACTTGCACTCCAACAGTTTTTTTTTAGCTCAAATGAATTTTATAACTAAAATAGACTCTAAAAATTCTAAACTTATAAGACTTTATTGACATTGTTTTATTATTAATCAAATGCTAAAATGTTATGTTATGTTACAAATATTTTTAGAAACAACTTATATTTTGTAAATTCAGACTGCTATCTTTGCTTACTGTCTCTCACAATTCTAACTTTACTTTATTTGATCACCACATGAACCTTAAAACTTAGGTTGATATGTATTAGTATTTACTGCTTGCATGTATATTTTTTATCTCTAAAATATGACAGGTATTATACTTAATATGTAAATATTTTAATTGTTTTTCCATGTTTTTTCTTGCATTGTTTTCCTTTTATATGTTATACAAATTTTGACACGTTTTATATTCTGTGGGTTAAGGCCCCACATAGCTGGATTGAATGAACAAAATAAATAAATAAATTATTAAATAAATTCATTGTTCATTCACTTTTACAAACTGAAAACTATATAAAAGTTCATATTCAGCTCTAAATTATAAACTTGTCATTTATATCTGCAGAAGAACTTTATCATCCAAACTAAAGCATTTGAACTTAATCCATGTATTTCAATTGTCAGAGAATATTAAATACTCACCAACATAAAACTTCTACAGAAACAGATTCATAATTTATTAGGTTTTCCCGTTTCATATGCAATTAAAAACCTAAGTTTTATGGTACAGAACACACTAAAGAAACATGGTGCTGATGCAGTCAATCTCAAGATTCACTTGCAAGTACATTTAATAATTATGTAAATAGCAGTCAACACAACTAAATGTATCTTCGCAAAAATGCATGCACAGTGACTATGCTATATAATGGACAATTTTGGGTTTGAATCTTGGGAGAGGCAAGAGATTCTTTCTCCTCTAAATCATGTAGACAGTCTCTGGAGCCTACCCAGTTTCCTATTCAAAGGGTACCATGGATCTTTCCCAGCAGTAAAGTGGCTAGTCATGATGTCGCCCAATTGCACCGTCTAGTGCCAAGTTTAAGAACGGGTGGAGCTATACTGCCACTCCTCAATATGCCTTCATGGCATGGACATGGACAACTGCACCTTTACTGCATCTGTGAATTTTTATTGAAAGGTTGAATGAAACTTTTTGCAACTTCATGCATATGACAGCTATACTGTTGCACCACAGGTGTACTGTAGGATGAAATATTTTTGTTTTCCGATCTTGAATGTATTTAGAATTTCTCCATACTACTTGAAAAAGACAATTATTTAATCATTAGATTAACCAAAAATATTAATTTATTTTTAATATCTACTTTGTCCTGAATCAATTACGTTTCAAGAGACCATGTAACATACTGGTAAACATTCAAGTACACAATGTTATCATCAGACCTTATCATTAGCCAACAACTTCATATTAACCAATATAACGATTGCAGATACTGCTGTAATCCTTTGGTAAGCCCAAGTGCTCTCACTCTGCAATCCTTCAAGTCCATTATTTATGGTCAATGTGAAAGACGCACGGCAGGTGTGAGCAAAAAAACATGTGCATAATTTAAGTTGGCAAGCTGGAAGGAAATGAAACAACTAGGTATGGTAGGACAGCATAAGATTCATATTATAGAAATGGGATTTAATTGTGCAGAATGGAATGAAATGGTTCAGGATAGAATAGAGTCATAAATTCTTGTACACATAGTAGTGATCCATTGTGTTCCATGCACAAAGAGGGATTTTGTAACCACCTGAGCAACTACCAGGTTCCAATCTAGATGCTGTTAAGTGAAGTTAGTTTCTTGGTCCTGAAGTCACTTAACATTCCACATAACTCTTATAGTACCTACGGTATTGATCAGTAAATCCATCGGCTGTTCACAAATCTGAGATCTGACAATCTGGCAACAGCAACTGTGGTATTGGACATTATGAAGTCTAGTCCCTTTTTCATATACATATACATCTGTGGGGAAACCCACATTGTAGCTCTCCTTCCTCTGTCCAGTTCTCCTCAATACAGCACAGCAACACTCTCTTTCTCGTCTATCTCTCTCTCCTTCCAACTCCAAAGCAAGCGCAACTTCCCATCACGGCACCTCGACAAGGATATTGATTCTACTAGCCATGCCTAAAAATGTGCCAACTAACCAATTGCCGAGAAGGGGTTGATCAGTGAGTAATCTGTATAAAAGAGGCCACATTTTCAGCCTGAGATCATCCGATTCGGGGTCATGGTCTGGAGTCGATTGAGGGAGAGTATGGTGGTGACCGGATTGGAGAGAGGATCTTGATACTTGCGTGCCTAGGTTAAATGGTCAAACAGTTTATTGACTGCTTTGGTTTCTGAACTTAGTCTACAGCAGTACTACACCAAAGGAGTGACAGGAGGAAGTTTGGAGTGCCCCTGCCGAAGAGTCATGCTGAAGCACAACGAGTTAGCCTTTATTAAGGCTATTTATACATTCAAGCATTCACTGGCCCTTCTCAAGGAGCTGTGGCAGGCCACGGCTAGGAGGAAGAAGTCAGCGGTACCTGCTGGGAGACGCAGCACGATATCAGGAAGCGGGGCTGGAATCTCCCAACAGCTCGCGAGCAAGCGCAAAACCAAAGAGCTAGTAAGCTCGGGCGGCCTGATGCAGTCCGCCACCAGGCGCCCTGCACCTGGCGGTGGGTCCGCGTCTCTGCCCACGAACTCCACAGTCATGGGCGAACAGGTTGCTGTCGGCAGCCGGCAACCCTTGCCATCCGGTTGAAGGGCGACATACGCAGCTCTATTGGCCGGGCCCGTCACCCCGTCTGAGGCAAGTTGGCCACTCAAACCCACAGCCATGAATTGGGACCCGCCCGAATCCAGTGTCTCAACGGAGATAACCGCCATCTCTTCCCTTTCCAAAGGGGCAGCTCGACCGTGTGTTGTCCTAAACACATTTGTTATTTTGTAGACAAATAAGGCAGCACGCCCTAGGAGGAAGGAGTGGTGTAAAGCCCTGCGTCTCGCCTGCTGAAATGCTAATGTAGTGCGCGGCAGGAAGCTGAATTGGAGCATTTTCTCAACCGGCACGGAGTCGATATTTGTCTCTTAATTCAGGCATTCCTTAACTCTGGTCAAGCCTTCCAGCTTGCCAATTGTATCTGCCACCGCACAGACAGACCGACAGCTCTGGGCGGCACAACTCCTATTTCACCGTGGTATAGTTCACCACTCAGTGCCCGTTCTGGGCCTGACCCACTTGGAGGCTACTGCCATTCAATTCACGTTTGCCGGCAAACCGGCGATAATTCTTGCGCGCGTTTCGACTTCCCGCCCATTGATCGGAGCGGACCTGACCACCTGTTTCAATTGGGGATTGCAGGTTTTGATGGCTGGCGTCCTGAAAGCCAAACATGTGGATTGGAAACCGCGGCTTAGTACGAGACACGGTGAACTAATACATGATTATGGCGATGAGAACTCCGGTCTGATCTTTGGGTCAGAGTCCCCAACCACCAACCCATTCAACCCCTCTGTTACTCCCGATGTCCTGGACATCGTAATAACCAACAACCTCTCATTCCGGGTGTATCTGACTTCGCGCTCTGCATTAAGCTCGGACTACCTCCCGGTTCTCGTTGATACTGCGTTTCGCTCTTCCGTTCAGCACCCACCGGATCGCTCTGACTTCAGCCGCAATGACTGGGCCAACTTCCAAGTTCAGTTAGAAGAAATTATTCCGTTCGTTCCGGAATTTTACAAAGAGATGGCAATCGACACGTGCGTTGAGAATTTCTCCGGCGCCGTTCTGAAGGCTCTGGCAGAGTCTACTCTCAAGCGTCGTCCGCGTGACTAAAAACGGCTTCCGATACCGCATTCAGGATGAGATACGCCTGAAAATCCACCTGCGGAGGCACTCACGGATCACCAGACACCCCGCTCTGAGAGCCGAATTCAAACGCCTGCAGAGGTTTGTGACCCCCGGCTTAACGAGTGAAGAATCGACCAGAGGAGAGCGATGCTAGAATCCCTCTCTCCTTAGGATCAATCGCTGTGGAGGATGACAAAAAGGGTGTTGAGAGTTCCTACTTAATCTCTCCCCTTGGTCATACTAGGGGGAATCGCTCTCTCAGAATCTGAGAAAACGGAAGCTAACCCAGATAATCTGGAGACTCAGTTTCAGCCGGTGACCGAAACTTCGGTTCCCGCAGTTATTGAGACTTTTGACGTGGCACTGAGATCTTACTTCTTAAACCCTCCTGGCGAACCCCAGTTAACAACCCCTTACGAAGTTCACGAAACCATAAGGGGTCTCAAAGTCAGCAATGCTCCCGGCCCGAACGGTATACGGAAGACGGCCTTTAAGCATCTTCCCAGGCGAGTGGTTTCCCTCTTTGCTCATATTATCAATGTGGTCCTCCGAACCCTCCTCTTTCCGCAAACGTGGTAGCACGCTCGAGTGATTTCTAAACTTAAACCGGGAAACGATCCAGCAATTCCATCTTCCTATAGGCCCATCAGTCTCTTGGACACGATTAGTTAATTAATTGAAAAGATCCTACCAGGTAGGATCTTACATGTAGTAAGCGACGGGGACTGTTGCGAGACGAGCAGTTTGGGTTTAGACCCAGACATAGCACGTCTTTGCAGCTAGCCCGCCTCGTTGAAAGAATAACCAGGAATTTCGGCGAAAAGACGCTCACCGGCGCAGATTACCTCGACGTGGCCAAAGCCTTCGATACCGTCTGGATCGATGGCCTCCTCTACAAGCTAACGCTCCTCAACTTCCCATCATATATAGTCCATACAATGTCATCTTACCTCAAGGGTCAGACGTTCGAAGCTTCTTTCCAGATCGCCAATATAACTCCTCGGAACATACGGGCTGGTGTAGATAGGGCCCCCCTGTTGTCTTCAGCCTGTATTTAAACGATATGCCCTTCCCCTCGCACCACGTCGAGTAGGCCCTCTACGCGTACGAGACAGCCTTCATAGACACGTCCCACCAACCGACGCTGCTTGTCAGCTACCTGGAGTCAAAATTTAACTACCTTCAACGGTTGTTGAGTGAATGGAAAATCGCCATTAATGTCTCCAAGAGCACCGCGATAATCTTCGCGGGTGTCGGACGGCAGTTCATCCTGCCCCGACCAGTAACACTATTCAGGGAACCAATCGAATGTGTCGAAACAATTCGTAACCTGGGGGTGACCCTAGATACACCAATAAACTGATCGCCTCACATCGATCAGGTTAGGAAGAGGGCTGCGTCCCCTCCTGAATAGGGAGATTTATCTATTCTTCAGGAATGGAGTCTTGATAAATAAGCAGTTCAACCGCCTCATGATTGACTATGGGAGCTCCGCGTGGAGGTCCGCTACTCGTTCCCATGTCCGGAGTTTACAGGTTTTAAAATCCAAGTGTCTTCGCCTCGCAGCTGGTACCTCCTGGCACGTAAGTAACAGGCAAACACACGGTGATCTGGGCATTCCGCAGTTTGCCGACCACATCAGAACCCTGGCCGACAGCTTTGACTCAAAATTAGCTGATGTGGGGAACCCCCTAGTACGGCAACTCGGTAGATACTTACGCTGAACGATGGTTGACCCCGTCGCCTGACGTAAAAGCCAAGGGCGGCATTGCCCAGCAGGCCGGTTGAGGCCATTGCCCACGATGGCCAATTCGACTAAACGAATCGCTTTCGGCGCTAAACAGCCGATCCCCCTTCGGTTAATCTTACTGAGGTTTTTCCGTGATTTTTCCTCATTTATAAGGCAAATGGCAGGGTTTTCGATGCAAACACGGGGCTCGGCCCGGCGACCTTCCCCCACGTGTGGCGGCTTCACCTAAGCGCCTGACAAACGTCGCATAACTCCAGTATGCGACAGAGCCAGTCTGGCTCAGAACCCAGACAGCCAACCAACCAAATTTTACCCCTTCCATACTTAGTCCAGGGCAACCTAGACCCTGGTCTTTGGCATGATCAGTCAAGGCCCTCAACCTAACTTCAAAATCTTTAGCGTAAGCATATTCCCCTGTTAGGGTTTAGATGTCTATTACTGAGCCCAGTAATGCTGTCAAACGCAGGAATCTCAAACGGACAGGGGGACTTCGACATTCCCTTCTCGCAAGTCTCTGCCCCCCAGTAGACACTTTGACTTGGCTTGGTTTGGCTTGACTTGGCATGAGATCATCCAAAGCCTACATCAAGAAGAAGTTACATCAGTAAGGACTCGTCAGCTCTGAACATCAAGAAGTTCTAGTCAGCGCCGATACAACACGAAGAGCCAGTCAGCTCCGATACATCAAGAAGGAACGACCAGCTCCGATACTGCAAGGAGTAATTAGTCTGCGACGACCAAAAGGAGTAGAATTGCCTGTGACAATACAGATGGAATTAACGTCGTTTGACATCTAACATCACGACACCTAACTAGTGGACGAGTGCCTGCCGTGCTATCGACTAACATCTCTCCACCGACCGCAATGGAGTGTGCCACGCATCCAACGAATTTTTTGCTTCGCATTTCGCTGCCCACTACCACAGCCGACCGGACGGTGCCGTCATCTGCCTCGGTTCAACACTGCGCAACCGCACTACGCACGCACAACCGAGCCGTCACGCAGTGTAGAGCTCACGGAGTGAAGCTAGACTGACGTATCATATTCACGACTCTAAGTAAAAAACTCATCCGTACTGTACCACCTTATGGGAAAGATTAAATTACGTATGTTAGTGTGGTTGTTACTACAACAATCCTACGCTATCCCACACATCAGTACACATTTCACACATCCAATATCCGCTCTGAGTAGCACAAGCAATAAGTACCCAAAACTTTAGGGACATTATTAATTGTAATGTAAATTATTATTGAAGGTATTTAAAGAAGCAAAAATATTACAAAAAAAACAGTTTTTAACCTCTTATAATAAAACAAGGACTATTTGGAATATTGTTAAATCTGAAACAGTGGGGGGGGATAGGGAAAGAAGAAATATTAAGGAATATTAATGTCAAATTAATACTAAATCAACAATCAATTGCAAATTCTTTTAATGACCATTTTTTAACAATAACAAAGAAACAAACGGAAGCAAAACAAATTGATAAAATGAGTCAACTAAAAACAGAGCACCTATATATTATGTTCTACAAAATTGTAGGTATCCATATTCCAATATTGAATTCAGGTAGACATCAACTGAAGACACAGAAAAGATTATGAAATAAAAAAGAAACAAAAAGATGCACATGGATATAATGAAATTAAAATTAAAATTAACCAAACTACTAACAACACAAACACACAATTTCTCAGCTTAACTATTGAAGAGACGTTATCATGGAAATGTCACATCAATCATATATTATCAAGTCTGAGTTCGGCATCCTATGCGAACAAGGTTGTTACACCCCTCACGTCAGAGGATACTTTACAAATGATTTATTATTCTTATGTACATTCGATAATAACGTACGGTATAATTTTCTGGGAAAACCCACTGCATAATATTGATATTTGTTAGATTCAAAAACGTATAATTTGAATCATGACAAAACCAACAAGTAGGGATTCTTACAGACAGTTGTTTAGAGGAGTAGAAATTTTAACTTTAAAATCAAAATATATATTTTTTATTATTATTTGTGGTAAAGACTATAGACTTATGTGCGAACAACCAAGTCGTCCAGAACGTTACCAAAATATCGAATATAAATTTATATCCTCCAATATGTAAATTGACTGCATTCTGAAAGGCAGCTTATTACTCTGGTATAAAGTTGCTCAACCAGCTACCACTAAAAATAAAAAGTCACACAAATGAGATGAAAATTATTTAAACCAACTTTAAAAAGTTTCTTAACTTACATTCGTTTTATACAGTGGAGGGTTACTTTAATTACAGTTATTAAATTTGTACCATTATATTAATTATCCCGGACTGCGTATCTGAGTGACAGGCTCTCTGTTATATACAGCCAAATTACATTTTCTTTGACTGTTCCTACATGAATTGGATGAACTCCTGTGTATAGATTTTGGAATACATATTATAAATAAATGAATAATCGTGAAGGTAAACTACAAAATCTCTTTATGGAGTAGTAACAAATTTTTTAATAGAAAAAAATTTCACTCAAGTTATATGTAATTAGTTTCCATGCATCATATTTAAACAATGTAGTGAGTAGTTAGACTGAAAGTTATCCAGATTTTTAACTACAAATATCATCAGTTAAAAAATATATAAACTTGGAACTGTTAATAAGTCAAGTTTCGTAAACCAGTCCTACATGAAGTCCTTGGACCTATTCCCAACCTAATTCTTACTATCCTTTTTTGAATCATGAAAACCTTATATATATTAGTTGAAGTGCCCCAAAAATGATGTTTTATTAACTTGTGAAAATAAACAAATTATACAATCCTCAGTTTATCTATGTTTAGTGTATGAGATAGTCTTCTCATTATGAAACGTACAGTACTCAGCTTATGTAGCAAAGAGTTTATGTGAGACATCCATGTGTGGTGGCTATCCAGTTGTAAACCTAGAAATTTTACAGCGTCGGTTTCACCAAGAATTTCTTCAGCATATATTAAATTTAATGGATAGCATCAGACTTTATATTGCATAAATTGTAGTGCATGTGTTTCATTTGCATTTAACACAAACTGTTTTACCTGAAACGACTTTGATATATGAAGCAAGACACAATTATATATATGATTTATTTCATCATAAGTACTAGTTGTCCTAAGCATATTAGTATCATTAGTCAACATTAAGCCCTGACAGAGTTTGTTTGGTGTCCTTGGAAAATCATTTATATATATGTTAAAAAGCAAGGGACCCAAAAGTGAACCCTGAGGAACCCTATTTTAAGAGCAATTGTAAGTAAGTGTTTAGGAATTATAATTCAACTCTTTGTTTCCTGTTGAGTAAATGGGTGGCATAAACCAGTCCAAGATCACACCTCTTCCACCACTAAATTGCAGTCTTTGTAGCAAAATTTAATGGATTACACAAATGAAAGCCTTTGTCTAATCACAGAAAACACTTGCAATATTTTTTTTTGTTCCAGGCATTTGAAATAGTTTCACTATGTTTGTAAGTAGCATTATCTATTGACACAAATTTGCAAAAATGAAACCCTTCAGTCAGAAGTGTATTACTTACTTACTTACTCCATGGTGCAGAGTCCTTCTTGAGAAGCTAACTGGTTTGCAGCTAGTCAAGAAATTCCCCGCATTTCATGGAACCCGAAGGTTCATTACCGTACTCACAAGCGT
>Ga0131853_10009893_pt1 | contig 17450 bp, 13 predicted proteins | sample TergutLab28metaG_FD_92764 | JGI IMG/M metagenome (GOLD analysis project Ga0131853, IMG submission 92764) | Labiotermes labralis P1 segment gut microbial communities from Petit-Saut dam, French Guiana - Lab288 P1 (version 2) (version 2) | ecosystem: Host-associated > Arthropoda: Insects >... | reverse complement strand
TTCGTATTTATAGCGAGGGAAATAGGAGGGGAGGGTGGGTTTGCGCGTGTAATTCGGTACACACATAATTCACATGCAAGACAACAAATCAATTAATTTAGCACTCATATCGTGACACTGACTGAGACATATTTTATTGACTACCAAAATGACGGTAAGATAATTAATAAACTACTTAATACCAGATGCCACACGTAAATTTATTCGTTTCTGTAATGTCGACGTTTCATTACCGCATTCACAAGTGTCCGCCACCTGTCTCTATCCTGATCCAGCTCGATACTGTCCATAAACCCACATCCCACTTCCTGAATATCAATATTACTATTATCCTCCCACCTACGCCTGGCCATCACTAGAAGGCTTTTACCCTCATGTTTCTCCACCAAACTCTGTATACGCCTATTCTCTCCCCCTACCCGCTACATACCACGTCCATCTCATTCGTCTCGATTTTATCACCCGAACAATATTTGGTAAGCAGTACAGATCATTAAGTTCATTATTATGTAGTTTTCTCCAATCCCTTGTTATCTCCTACTTCTTAGGCCAAAATATTCTCCTCAGCACCATTTTCTCAAATACACTAAGCCCACTTTCGTCCCTCAATGTGAGCGACCAAGTTTCACACCCAAACAAAACAATGGGCAAAATTACAATTCCGTATATCGTGCTCTTTAAATTGTTAGATAGCCAATTGGAAGACCTACGTTTCTGTTCCTTATGATAAAAAGTTTGACTTGACTTCAATCTGGTCTTAATTTCTTCTTGAATAGAATTTTGATTTATTAAGGTTGTTCCCAAATATTTGAACTCCTCCACTTTTTCGAAGGAACTATTATCAATTCTTATTCTGTGACTTCGTCTTGCATTCTGATCTCGAGACCTAACCATGCACTTAGTTTCATCACCATTTACTTCTAGTCTTTTTCTTTTCTAGTCACTCTCAAAGCTTCTGCTTTTTCCTTTACAGTAAGTACGTTTCCTCCAAATATTTTAACATCATCAACAGAAACCATAAGCTGATTTGTACAATTTAATTTCAAGCCATCCTGGTTTACCTGAACCCTCCTAATGGCGGACCATTAAGCAAAGTTAAACAGCAATGGTGATAGAACAATTCCTTAATTCAAACCATTCCTAATAGGAAACATATCAGACAAATTCTATCCTACCCGACATCTGCTGTACGTTTCAGTCAGACACAATTTCGTTAGCCTTATCAGTTTCATGGGGACACTAAACTCAATGAGAATATCATAAAAGACATCCCTCCCTCCTACCTGAATCATAAGCTTTCTTGAAGTACATAAAGAACTGATTCACTGCTTCGTTGTATTCCAATTTTTTCTCAAGTATTTGACCTATGCAGAATAGATGGTCAGTAGTTGATCCGTAACGTCCAAATTCGCATTGATGATTCCCAATAATTTCCGTGCATATGGAGTTAACCTTGAGAGCAGGATGTTGGATAAAATTTTGTACGTTTTTGGCAAAATTGATATGCCCCTATAATTACTACAATATGTTTTTCTCCATTCTTATATATAGGAAAAATAATCGACTCCTTCCACTGCTCAGGCAACTGCTCCTTATTCCAAACAGACATAATAATTTTATGGAACTCATAGCGAATTTTTCTACCCCCTGCTTTAAACAACTCTGTCTTTGAATTGTTCAATACCTGGTGATTTGTGACTTTTTATCTCTTCAATAGCCAACCCAACCCCAAAGGCACTCAGCTCAGGCACTAGTTGCTCTGCTGTGTGTATTTCTGTCTGCCTAACGTTATTTACCCCATGTAATTCATTAGCTGGGAGACACAGTTCCTTCATCTCCCCAAACTACTGTGGGAGTCTGTAATCAAATAACTCTCCTCATCTTTTTCTTTATGTTCTAGGCTGGTAATCCTTCTTAAAATCATTTATGCCCTTATACAAGTCCCTAATACTTTTGCCTTGCGTTTAGTTTCAAGTTCCTCAATTTTATCTATCAGATATTCCTTCTTTTTTTTCCTGCAATGACTGCTAGCTTCACGTCTTACATTGTTCAGATTATCTACATTGTTTTGGCTTGAATCCTGTGCCCAATGCATTTTAGCCTGTTTCCTTTAATATAAAAAATGTAAATATTCTTCATCAAAATATGGTTTATGCTACTTAAATTGATGCAGATCTAAATTCCAATTACCGTATTTTTTTATATTCTCTTTAATTTTCTTCCAAACCCTATTTATGTCCTCGCCATCACCTTATTTCTCCAAAGCTGCAGAACTCTTTGTAATATCATTCCGATACTGGTTCCTAACCTCCAGCTCATTTAGCTTCCTGAGATTAAATCTTTCGCCATCCAACTTCTGTGCTGCTTGATTACATTCTGCCAATTTTTCTCTAAATTTTACAACCACCAGATAGTGATCAGTATCACAGTCAAATCTCCTGAGTCTTCGAACATCTAGTGTACTCGAATGTCAACTCTTATCTATCAGTTTGTGATCGATCTGGTTATGAGTCTTCCCATCAGAAGAGTTCTAGGTGTATTTACGAAAGTTTCGGTTTATGAACATCGTGCTCTTAAAACTAGATTTTTTGATGCTGCAAAGTTTATTATTCTAACACCAATATCAGTACTATCCTGATGTAGACTCATTCCAAATTGTCGTTTTGAATATATTCTCTCTCCAAACTTTTGCATTAAAATCTCTAAGTACATTTTTCATATGGTGCTTAGGAAAATGATTAAGAACCTGCTCTACATTTCCCATAAAAACTGTCTTTTTAATCATCACTTTTCTCCTCACTTGGTGCATGCACATTCAAAACAATGATAAAAACCAACGACATCCTATCGTTAACAAACTGCTGATACTATTCTGTTATGTATAACAAATCCTCTCCCCAAATGATTTTCGTTTCCTTTTCCATAGAAAAGTTATAATCCTACCTTGCCCCTTTTCCATCTAACCTCCTCCACGCCCACTAAATCTAATGTAAATCTAGATAATTCCCTGCCTGCTGCTGTAATTGAACCTACCCTCTACGGCCTACTAACATTCCAAGTACGAAGTCTCATGTCCCCTTTTCGTTGCTTAGTTCGTACCAACGTATCACTCCAGGTCCGTGGCAAGTGCTCATGTTTCGTAACAAAACCAGTTGTTATGGTGAGGAGTTTTTTAGCACCCCACCCAACCCCTATGCTGTAGGAACGCCTCATGTCCGATACGGCTTATTCAATATATTCGCACCTAAACTCTATATTGAAGGCCGTTCCTCCATCCGCAACCCGAGGACGCGCCATGCCGTGGTGACAGGGACCACACACATCACCGGACCATGTAACAGTAAAATTGAAAATTAGTTTTAGGTTTTGTAATAATCGTATATATAATAATATTTGAGTGGTATTTTTGTGTTTCTTTTATCTGTTGTCTCATATATTAGCATTTTTATGTTTATTGAATCCCTGCGACGTGTGTTGGTATCTTCCGTGTTTCCTGAAGTTACTACCCAGTATTTTATCGTTACGTAATTTACTCCTTAAGTTAGGTTTGCTCTAATTTAAGGTTATATTTTAAATTAATATTGATATACGAAATATGAAATTAGTAATTTTAGAATGTAATTTGAAGTATTTTTAATTTCGATTTAAATTTTAAATTTCCTTATCGACAGTATGATTTTAACAACCGAATGTGTCCATAGTAACTCACTAAAAAAGAAAACAGGTGACGTACCTAGTTTTTCTGGTCAAAATAAAGAATAAATGCTCCATACAAAGGTACGTCTCTCTAATATTAAGGTGATAACTCTAAAATTTCCTTATCACATAAGAGTGTAACAACTCACAATGTGTAATCTAAATATACATCACGTTCATCGAAAAGCTTTGTTTCATCACACGGACTGCTGTATACATATATATATATGTATATCACGGGTGCCAGAGCTGCAGTGTAAGGGGCCAGTGACTACTAATCTAAACAAGTGTTTAAATTTTGCCGATAATAATTTGTACCCGTACAACACCAAATGATTTGGGCTTTAACACATGTTTCCTGATTTTCTTCAACTATAATTTTAAAAATAAATAATTAATTGAAAAGCTTATGTGAATTTAAAATAAAAGTGCAGTTTATCAAGGGAAATTTCTATTTACATCGTATTTAAAATAAACATAACTTCTTATCATTTTAAACCTGCAGTATTGAAATTATTTGTCCGTAAGTCCTGTAAATGCGACAAAATTCTCAAGAGCACGTCTTAAAAAATGAACATGTTTACATTTTCTAACAACTTTGCAGTAAAGAATTTATTGTATCGGAAATTACAATCAAACTCTCTTCCGAATCTTTCTCCATAGAGAAAATTTATGACTTTTCATATGTGTTTTTCCCAATTTTAAAATTGTGTCTTCCGATCTATTACCAATTTAAATAGTAAGAGGATATGTTGTGAGGAGAGACGGTGACTATTAATATTACGAAGTGTATATCGTTAATCGTGTTTATTTAATTAATTCCGATATACAGGGCAATGTCATAAGCTTCAATTCCAAAAGTATTTATAGCCGCAGTCTTTTTAGCACGGAGTGGTATCAGGCGGAGGCTGGCACTTAGCTAGCGACCCGCACCATGTCGAAAAGCCGTAACGTTCGTAGAGTTGGCACAAGCGAAGTCATCAGTAACATCGTCGTCCAGGAGACCTGGAGACAAGGATGACATGTTTATAGATGGAGTGATACGTATCAGATTTCATTAACAAGTTTCTTTGTATCTCAACATTTTAATGCCAGGATTTTGTGTTTTGTCTGCAGAGGGAACGGGTATTTAAGTGTTTTGTATTTCCCTGAGAAACGGTGATAATTTCACTTAATAGTAGAAGGAGGTTTATTTTTTTTATTGGTCATTGTAGATGCATTGTGTTTCCTGTGAGGAAGGAAGTAAATTTTAAAAATTATTGGGAAACATTTCATGCTTCGTAGTTCTAACCGGTAACACTTCGTGGTAAATATATGTAACACATATTAAAACATTAATGACTCTATTTTACCCATAAATATATTACCGGTCTTAGGATGTACATGCAGTGTGTTTTCTGTAGTATAGGAACCAGAATTTCAAAAATATATTGTGATCAATTTTTAGGATGTGTGTATTGTCTCACAATTGGCAATAAAGAATTATAATTATCTTACACTCAGGATTAAAATATGAAAAACTGTTTGAAAGAAAAACAGGCGTTTGTGTGAAATTGATGGTGATAACCTTTGTAACTCGTGACATGGTGTTACTGGTGATATCAGTAATTGACAGAAAATAATAGTTTTGAATGGGACGGTATAGTTTCTTTCACATTTTAATTCGACTTCTAAATGAAAATTCAATCGTTTTTTAAATCCGTCGAGTGTAACGTTGTCCGGGAAATGTCGGCTGGTATGGTGTCAGATAAACTCAAAAGCGGAACTTTACACATGAACCGGCAATATTGGGCCTGGCCGATATAATTGTGGAAATTTTTGACTGCATAGATTTCAAGATAATTTGTAAATTGGATCTCACGCACCAATTTTAAATATTGTCCTTGGCTGATGTTACTGCGTTATTGTTTAAAAATAAAGTCACCTGAAGCCGCTATAATAATATTGTTATATGCACAATGTTCTTTATATTAGTATCTTTAAATGCCTAATATATGGAATTGAATGGTGGTGGAAATTTGTGATAACCATATTACGCATATTAATTTCTTTCGTAAAGTGATTACATTTTTTGAAAATCAAGTTTGAAGTTTCTGAAGGACAGTATCTGAATCGAAGACTGAGTCTCTAACAGTGTGATAACCCTTTAATCAGGACACATCCAGTTGCGATGGCAAACCCGGCTATTTCCAAAACACCTTGGATATGATGCTGTTATTTGAGTCGAGAATGCCGAGATCGGAGTGGAAGAATTGTGCTGAAACGAATTTTACACCGTTTATCCAGTGGTAGATTTTTCTCTTTTATAATTTAAATCACGGATTTCCAAAATTCCGATCTAACCATCCTTTATGTTACATACTTTTTTTATCGATACTCACTGCTACAGACGATGTTGCATTCCCCTCCGGGACCATCGTGTCCGCAACAGCATTTGCTGTTTATCTAGGAAAGTGGAGAGACAACACGGAATTATTTATAAGAAATCAATCAGAAAAACGATTTCGCGACGACTGTCATTTTTGGCGGAAATTGGACATTAGATAAGACGCCCTTCCCATTAAATAATTTTTAATTCCCAATTAACTATTTGTGTTTTCAGTATCTTAAGTAAGTCTTCAGAAACGTAACATCTCGTTTTTCGAGATGTTAATCTTATCGTTTCAGAAGAATGTGTCGCCTTTACCTTCAAGGGCTCAATGTCCATTCTCCTGGTCCTAGGATCGTGGATTGTTGAAGAACAAATTCTGTTTCGGAACATGCGGGAATCGCCCAGGAAGGCAGCGTTTCTTACCAGAATTACTGAATCGTCTGCCGTGAAACTGATAACATGGTCTTGCGCCTATTTAGTACTTCCAGCATGGGAGCAAGTATGCGTATATGTCGCTTTAGAACAACAGCTAGGTCAGTTAGTAAAGAGACTGGATGTGGACCGCAGTTCGTTTCCCTGTAGGGCGTTTTTATCACTAATTCCAGGCGGCCTCTGGACACCAAGTCACAGATTCAATAGACACCAACATTTTAGGCTCTGTATTTGAGTCCACTAATGACTACATGATAAGATGTAAGTGTAGGAAGAAATAGCTGTCTTTTTGACTGTTACGCTGTGTAGTTTTGTTGGTGAAAACCTGCCGAAGATGCTTGTCAACGAAACAGCACTTAATCAGACCTCAAAAAACGTAATCGTGACTTCTCTGACCTCAGAACTAAATGTCTGGAATTTATAGTAGTATGGTGAAAGAGAAATGTAGCACCCACAGGAGGTGGACAGAGTCGAATGTCTGTTTCTGTCTGTGTCGTCACAGGCCACATGTGTTTAACTTGATGTGAATAATAGCATAACTTATGAAGGGTGTGACTATTGTATAACGTGACATATGTAAGGTAGCACAAAGGAAATTGTTGCACCATTAAAAATATCAGCACGGCATACCGTTATATAGAAACAGTTAACAGTGAAAACTGTTTGTTTTATTTGTCTGCTTGAAATGTATTACAGTACAAAAGAATGACGATATGCAACTGTTCCCTGAGCAAGCTTCGAACTAACGAACCCCTTGTTTGGAATGGTCCATTTTGTAGTGCAATTATCCGGAAAAGACCAAAATCGACGCTTCCGTCGGAGCAGTGTCCCCCCTACTGTTGCGGTGTTGCCGCCACTCTCATTCACTATTACTGACATCCTGTGACGTGTGGTTGTGTCCTCCGTGTTTTCTGATGTTACTATCCAGTGCTTTATCGCTACGTTATTTTTTTCCTTAAGTAAGGTTTGCTTCACTTTAAAGTTATATTTTGAATTATTATTGACATACGAAATATGAAATTTGTAATTTTAAAGTGTAATTTTAAGTAGTTTTAATTTTGATTCAAATTTTAAATTTCGTTACGGACATTGTGCAAGTTTAATAACCGACAGTGTATTTAAATAACTCACTCTATAGATATAGTGTCGTGCGTAGTTCTTCTTGTTAAAATAAAAAAAAAAAATTGATCCATACAAAGAGAAGTCTCTGTATTAACTATACGATAACTCTAATATTTCTTAATTGCATAAGAACAACAACTCATAATTTTTACTCTAAATATCCATCACGTTCATCGAAAAACTTTTGTTTCATTACACGGATTGTTTTATATATAACACAGGTGCCAGAGCTGCAGTGTACCGGTCCACTGTGTTGTAACCTAACAAAGTGTTTTAATTTTGTCTATAATGTCTTGTACCCATAATAGATCAAAAGATTTGGGCTTTAACATGTGCTTCCTGATTTCTTCCGCAGTTTGGTATATAATCAATATATTATTCCTTAACTTCATTTTACTATCCTTTCCCCTTCAATTCGTAACCGTCACAAGAAACACATTTCAACAGATGTCGTCTTGTCATCAGTAATTTTATAATCTTTACGGGAAAGAACTTGACTTTCCGTGCTTAACAGTTTTAGACTGTCATTCCAAGGTTCTTCTCTAGTGGTATGGACCATCTGCCTATTATTAAGAGCTATTTCCTTTTCCTTGCGAATATCAGTTTTTTTACAAATGCTTGTCTTGTTAAATCAAGGCAACTGCTGAAGACACGCAGTTTAAGTGTCTTAACCGTGATTGCAAAGAGAAATAATTAATTGAAATGTTTATGTGAATTTAGAAGCAAAGTGCAGTTTATCAAGGAAAATTTCCCTTTACTTCATACTCAACACAAACATAAATTCTTATCATCATTTTAAGCTTGCAGTAACGAAATTATTTGGCCGTAAATCAGTTGACTTCGACACAATTCTCAAGTGCACATCGCCAAAAATGAAAGTGTTTACATTTTCTAATAACACGCAGTAAAGAATTTATTCAATCATGAATTATAACTAAACTGTAATTCGAGTCTTTTCCTATACAGGTAACTTATACCGTTTTATATGTGCTTTTTCAAATTTTAGTTTCAAAATTGTATCTTCGGAAGTTTACCGGTTTAAATGGTAAATGGATAGGTTGTGAGGACAGACGGTGACTTGTAATGTAAGAAGTGTATATCTTTAATCAGTTTTATTTATTTCATTGCGATATACAGGGCAATGTAATAAGACTCAATTACAAAAGTATTCATAACTATGGTCTGTTTAGCACGCAGTGACGGCAGGCGCGAGTTGGCACTTAGCTTGCCACCCGTACCATGCCTTAAAGCCGTGACGTGCGTAGATTTTTTTGGCACAGGCGAAGTCATCAGCAACATTGTCGTCCAGGAGCTCTGGAGACAAGAATGACGTGTTTACAGTAGGAGTGATAGTATCATATTTCATTAACAAGTTTCTTTATATATCTACATTTTAATGCCAGAGTCTTTGCGTTTTGTCTGCTGAGCGTATTTGTGTGTTTCTGGAAAACATTAACGATAATTTCACTTAATAGCATTAAGAATTTCATTTTGTCTCTGGAGGTGCACTGTGTTTACTTTGAGGTAAGAAGTAAATTTTTAAAATTATTTGGAGACTTCTTGTTTTTCTAAATGTCAACCAATAACACTTCGTGGTAAATATATGTACCACCTACTATAATATTAGTAACTCTGTGTCTTACCCTTATAATATATTTACGTGTTTCACATGATTTAACATACTGAGCTTTATAATGTACATGCAGTGTGTTTTCTATTGTATACGAACAGAAATATAAAAAAATTACTGTGACCATGTTACTTCATTAGGATTTACATATTGTCTCATAACTGGCAATGAAGAATTATAAATGTTACCTTACACTCAGGATTACAATATGAAGTACTGTTGGAAAGAAAAATTGACGTTTATGTGAAATTGATAGTGATAACGTCTGTAACTCATGACGTGGTGTTACTGGTGGGGACAGTAATTGATATAAAATAAGAGTTTTGAATGGGACGGTTTAATTTTTTTCACACTTTAATTCGACTTCTAAATGAAAATCCAATCTTTTGTTTTTCTTTTAATAACCATCCAGTATAGCGGAGTCCCGGGAAATATCGGCTTGTATAGTGTCAGATAAACTCAAAATCGGAAATTTACATATGAATCGTAAATATTGGAACTGGCCGACATAATTTGGAAATGTCTGACTGCATAGAGTTCCAGATAACTTGTAAATAGGAATTCACCCACCAATTATTAGTATTGGCCTTGTCTGATGTTACTAATTTTTTATTTAACAATGCATTAACCTGCAAACGTGTAACCTAACATTGCTCTATGGGCAATGTTCATTATATTAGTATTTTTAAATGACTAATATGTGAAACTGAATGATAATGGAAATTTATGATACATTATACATAATTATTTCTTTCGAAAAATTGTTAAATTTTTCGAAAATTCGCCAGAATATAACTGCAGTTACGTAAGTCAAAAGTTTCTGAAAGACGAATATCAGATGTGAAGATTGAATTTCTAACACTGAGATAACCCTTTAATCGGGACACATTCAGTCGCGATGGCAAACCCGGTTATTTCCAAAACAACGTGGACATGATGCTGTTATTTGAACCGAAAATGCATACTTAAAGGGCTCAATGTCTACTTTTCCAGGACGTAGGGCTTGAATACTTGTAGTCCACATTCAGTTTCGCAACCTCTGGTAGTCACCCAGGAAGGCAGCGTTGCTTTCCAGAATTTTTTAGACTTCTGCCGTGAAACTGAAAATACGGCCTTGAGCCTATTTAGCACTTCCGGCATGGGAGCAAGTTTGGGTGTGTGTCGCTTTAGAACAACGGGTGGGTAAGTCAGTAATGAAACTGGATGCGGGCCGCAGTTGGGTTCCTGGCAGGGTCTTTATATGACCAATTGCAGGCCGCCTTTGGTAATGTCCAGTCACAGATTCAATAGATAACCGAAATTTTAGTTTTGGTATTTGTGTCAACAAAATGGCTGCGTGATAAGAGGGAAGTGGAGGGAACCAAGATTTTCTTATTGACTGTAACTCTGTGTGGTTATGTAGATGGGAACCTGCCGATGGTGCCTGTCGACGAAACTGCACTTTGTCGTACCTCAAGAAAACATGACTGTGACTGCTCTGACCTCAGAACTAAACGTCTGGACCTTATAGTAGTGTGGTGTTAGAGAAATGTTGCACTTCTAGGACGTCGAGAGAGTCGAATATCTGTTATTGTCTGTGTCGTCACAGGCCACGTGTGTTTAACTTGATGTGCATAATAGCATAATTTACGAAAGAGGTGAATATTGTATAAAGTGACATGCGTAAGGTAGGTAAAGGAAATTGTTACACAATTAAAAGATCAGTACCGGATTCCGTTATACAGTATCAGTTAACAATGGAAAGCTTTTTGTTTTATTTGACTGTTGGAAAATTATTTTATTATGAAAGTAAGGGAATATGCAGCCGTTCTGCGAGCAGGCTTGAAGCTAACGATTCCCTACTTAGAATTGAATAAATAGAAGAGTAGTGCACTTAACTGGAAAAGTCCGTAATCCTAGCTACCATCGCTATTGGGTCCCCTCTTTGCTGCGGTGTTGCCGCCACTCTCGCTCATAATAAGGCACACCCATGAGAACAGGAAAACAATGGGGTCACAAATTTGTTTTGGTCGGGAAATAATACAGCACTTGTGCAACGACACATCTGTGTTCCGTTGACGCTGGAGAAATGAACGCTTGTGGTTCTCAAACTGTGCACAGTTACGCGTTCTCTTATGAATTCTTCGTGTCCGAACCGGTTGCGGTGATGTATTTCGGGGATTATTTCTCTTCACTCCTACAAGAATTTTGTCGAAAATAACATTGACGGAACTGCGTAATGAATCTAGCACTAAGAATGTACAAATTCAAGTTGGAGATTTTCTTATGTCTACTCACAGTCAGGGATAAAGAGTAATCCCTTTCACAATGTATATAAAATTAAGGTTGCTCTGTTTAGGTTTGTGACTTCGCTACATTTAGTAGAAGCCTACGAACGTCTCGGAGATTCTGCTTCCTTTCTTCAGTCCAGAATGGAAGGCGGTAATGGGTAAAAAATGACGACAAAATAATGATACCTTATGCTTCTATTTCATCAATTGTCTTCTACGAAACTCCTGAAGGGTTTTCGATAAACGTCATACCCAACATTCGATGTTGTGCGGTGTATTTGATTTTCTATCTTGTAGGCAAGTCATTCGTAGTAATGAATTTCATCGATTTTATGGGTAAAGGCACGACTAATAATTTTGATTAATGATATCTTCAATTTGTGATTAAGGATATATATGTTTGTGTGTGTGTGTGTGTGCGTGTGCGTATGTGTTCGTTTTTCGTTTTTAGATGAGGTGAATATACATATGAATATGAATTGTATTACTGTAATAGCAACAAGTACCCAACCAACCAACCAACCAAATAACCAACCAACTAACCAACCAAGTAATTATCTCCACAGAGCACACTTCGTTTGAAATCTAATATGTCATTAGAAAGTAAAGAAATTCCCCGCATTTTGTGGAAATCCGAATGTTCATTACAGGCTTCAAAATAACAGCTATATCACCCTGTCCTGGCCTTGATGAACGCAGTCCTCGCTCTTCAAAACGATTTAATTACAAATTAGTTGTAATGTCATCCCCCATTTATTCCTAGGTCTTTTCTATGTGATCTTTATCCAACTCCGTTCTTCACCACACGTTTCGCATAACCGCCTATCTCAGTTTCTCATTTCATCCGTTAATAATTGGTGAGGGTTTCAAATAAAGAAGCTCCACCTTGTATAATATTTTCCTGTCCCCACTCAATTCGTACCTCTTAGGCCCAACTATATTCCTCAGTTCTCTGTTGTCGAACCACTTCAAATTTTGTTCTTCCGTCAGAGTGAAGTATTTTGTTGTTTGTGGTATAATCAATTTTTTATTTTTAACTTCCTTGCAGAGAATTGTAGAATTATTGGGAATAATTCTAAAGGCTGTGAACAAAGCTGTGTGTTCTACATCAAAATCAAAACACTTTTCAAAATATGATGTAACCTAAACATCCGGTTTAGTAGGAAGTACAACCGGTGTTTGGCAAGACGAGTAACCGTCTGTACATCCAGTTTTACTGTTCGAAAGAAAAGTTCCTCCAATTCCTCGCTCCGTTTTAAACAGGCCAGTTCAATATATTATTTTTCAATGTGTTCTGTTGGGTAGAGTGGCTATTACAGTAACACATTTAATAGGTGTCACCGCCATTTTGAGGGCACACCATGCCAGCATTTTCTTGTGCTTAATTTAGTAATTCTACAAACATCAGGAGGAAAACATGGTTTGAAATTTGGCAGGCTTCGTATATTCTTCGGGCCTTGCCAACATAATTCAGTTACGTTCCATTTACAATAGTACAAATCACAAAACAGTATTTTTCAACGTGTTTCTAATAAAATTGGGAAAACATAATGTTTAAATTTTATAAACAAAATCTTTTGAAGATTTATCAGAGCCGAAAGTGTGACGAGAAATGAAGGGAAATATCTGAAAAAAAAGGCATACGAATATCAGCATAAACTAAGTGAGATTTAAGGTTGACATAACGCAGCTTAATACACAAAGGTCGACACAGACAGGCCGGATTCCGTCACACTTCATAATGAATTTGTATCTGATTTTGATTTCACACATAACGATGAAGAGAACAGTGCTCCAGTACTTCAGTGGATTTAATTAAATAAAACGAATGATAAACCTGCCATATATATATAATCTAGTTCCATGGAAGTACGTAGTACTTTAAAAGTTTTCATTCTTGTCACATATTCCACCTTTTAAGAAATCCGAATTTATATTGCTCTGTTAAGAATACCCTTTACCCGCAATTTTTCTTGTGAGCATGATTAATCAATTCTACACCATCACAGTATATTTTATTAAGATCAGTTTTAAGTGAGAACTTTTAGGAAGTTGCTGCACTTACAGTCTGGAATTTTAGTGTCAATGCCATTGTTTCTTAAAAGTGTGGCCACTTGGCAACGGCTGTATTTTATGCCGGCTGCCGACCCGACGATGGTTACCAGCGCCAAAGCCAATAACATGGGTTGGAGCGTCATTGTCACTTGGAGAAAAGTAATCTGTGAACAATAAATATAAAAATAACAGGATCAAAAGCCAACCAGTGTTCCGGTAACATGTTGGTAACAAGGATTTTTTAATCTCAGTAATTAACTAACTTAATGCACAAAATTATTGTAAAACAAAAATTTTGTGCATCAAGTTGGTTAATTACTGAGATAAATATACTGAGATGCACGGTCAGCAAAACAAAAAAAAATTATTCTGTTCGACAAATATCCTTCGATCAATTTTAACAGGGGAATAGTTTCAATATACGCCTGTTATGCAGGTATATTATATACACTAAAAATCTAGTCCCAAAGAGCTGTGTCCTTTCAGGTTTTAATGTTTTTCAACTTGTCAAAAAAAGTTCTCTTTTGTAAATTCGAGTTGTCACTATGAAATAATCCCTTCCGCGAATTCATATCGTATTTGACTAATTTTCATCTGCGAATACTAGTGACTTGTCTGAGGTATTGCGATTGGATCTCTTTCTATCCATTTCCCATTTCGCTTCACATTTGTGTTATATATATTTACCTCATTGTCCTATGTTTAATCATCGTAGAACGCCAGGGTTTGTTAACCTGATAATTTTGGTGAACAGTTACAAATTATGCATTGATTATAATCATAGTCATCTTCGTCATCTTCGATATTGACAACATCTTTCACGTAAATCGTCTGTAGTTTGTAATATTATAAGTGATTTAACAGTGCATATTGGGCCTAAATGGATATGGTTTCATGTATTTTAAACCACGTAATGCGGAAGAGTTGTCAATCTCGAAAATTGATATTTTGTGAATAAATATTTCGTGGTTTCAAAATACCCCTTAATATGTCATCCATTTAATGTCACACTAATGCACCAACTTAATGTTCTTTATCGTTTTAACTGTAGGACGTAATATTAGAGCGTAGCAGGTAATTTTTGCACGTTTCAAATTTCAGAATTCTTCCCTTTCAGATGATACAGTTTTAAGTAAATTTACAAAAAATAAAAAGTCTCGACGAATTTCAATTCTTACGTTTCCGTCAGTCACAACTTTCTAAGTTTCATTTATAGTAGCCTAAAAACATTACCTTGGAATGATAGCTTAGCTTTTCTCGTGTTCCCGGGTAAATGTCTGTGACAAAACACTTTCGCCAATGCTCAAATCTGTCATCAGCATTGACACCGACGTCATACAGGAAATAGTTACATATTCTTGTAATGATTCGAAAGTTAGTATAAAAGCAACTATCTTCTTTATGTACTGCTAAGGTTTTATAAAAATATCAGTATTTTGCAAGTAGAAAATACTTAATGCTCTAATGCAGCGGTTTGTTTTGTTTCAGATTATTGTGAGACTCACAAACAACTATAGAATGAATGTACCCCAGAGACCTTATATTTTCGAGACTTAGATTATGAGAACGGCAAAACAGGATTTCGTCTGGTTTTAAGTAAGTTCACTTACGCGTTAATGTCACTGTCCGTGTATATGTTTGAAAGAACTTGAACAATCCTAGGTTACCTAGTGTTCTCGTAAGGCCCAAGTTGAAAGTTTCGTGGCCTTGAATTTTCTTGTACGACTAAAACAGAAGAATTTACTACAGATGAAAGGTGAATTTCAGCCCCAAACAGGTTATGAAGGCCTAGAAAGAGTAAAGGTTGAACTCTAGTGTAGCTTTAATCTCGGTGCTAGGGCAGTTTGGGTGGTGAAAGCCACGCCTCTGACGCTTTACGCCAGGGGAGAGTGACCCGGTAACCATTGTACAGGAGGCTGGGGGGGGGGGGCAAGGACCGGTCTGGACGGGTACGGAAAATTCGCCCACGCGAGATTCATCCCCATACTGTTCGGCTCATACCGAGCCGCTTTCCTGGCTCACGTGAAGAATTTAATGCGTGATATTACGTCTACTGTCACGAGTCGATCAAAAAAAGAAGAGTGCTCCAGTTTGTACACCATCGCCTTAGCCGGAGTGAACTGAATTTTGTCTGTTACCTTTGAGATTTGAAATCGGTTATTTCATCAGATAACTTCTAAATTTCTACATTAATGAAAATTTGACGATAAGGTATAAAATGACGACCATTCAACACTTTCACTAGTTGTTCCATACAGTAACACAATGACTCTAGCTGAAGCACTGAATGAGCTGCCGTGCAACTCTGTCTGTTTCACAGAATAAAGATACGGATAGCATCACAGCTTCTATAATCGATCTGTAGTACTCTTTAACTGGTTGTTCAAAGGTACTCGTTATACGACCCAGAGAGATTGAGGCATGGTGGGGGGAAAAATTCGACACTTCCACTAGGTATTGCATGCAATAAATAAATTAAACCAGCTAAAATCGTGGAAAATTTTGACAACTTAACTATGTATTTCACACAGTAATGATCCAAAGCCAGGTTAAAGTGTGGGTCTGAGGAACCGTTCGGCCCGCTTAAAATGTTTTTGATATTTTAATTAGGAACTTCATAAAATAACGCCCCAACCTCATTTAAGTATTCAGTGACCCGTTACCAGTCACAACATGTAAGGTCTAATGAGAAAACATTCCACAGTTTAACTACTTATTGCATACAATAACGTCCCGACCTGAGTCAAGGTAGAATAACCCAACACCAGTTACAAAAAAAAAAAAGAGTAACAATCCCAAACTTTAACTATTAATTTACTACTATATCGTCCCAATCTCCCTTTTGACATTTAGTTACATCGTACAACAAAGCCCTGGCGTCATTTATAACCTAACGTGACCATACGACCCTAACCTAACCTACCATGTTTTATCCTGATTTAGTTATACGTTCCGTCGAATAATTGTACTTCAGACGCAACCGCACTTATTACACTGTTGAAAAATGAATGTGTAGTGCAGTGTTTGTAAGATGTACGGTGCATATGTAGTGAGTAAAATTAGAATTGGCACTGTGACTAATTGAACACTACGCCTCGAGGAGGTGTAGCTCCAGTGGTCCTAAGGGGTGCCCAATTACCAGAATAGTAGAGTCGATGGAATTGGACAGAACATTCGGGAGGGGGGGGGAGGGGGAGTGCACACCGATAGAATGTTATCCAATCAAAGCTGCGTGAATCTAATGGATTTTAATATCCTCCGACAGTACACAAGTACAGTTCGTTTCCTCTCTATGGGAACCTGCGGGGCGAAGAAGTGTGGAAAGAAGAAGGAAAAGAGAGGCTCAGGGTATGAGGGAAGTGCCTGTTTTGTTGAACGAGACCTCAGTGAAAAATTCCAGTCCCAAACACATCGGCCGCTAGAAAATTAGCAACAGACACAGTATTTTTATTATAAGTGATCAATGCTTTTGCAGGTAGTATTTCCGAAATCATATACCCTCGCTAGGCGAATATTTGCCCCCCCCCCATTCTGTCCGCAGTCCTTAAATAACTTACAAGTCTCTAGTTACTATAAATGAACAGTAAAGAAATCTAAAGCGACAGAGAATTCTAACCTTCTTCTTTAGTCCAAAAATGTGTGGACAAAGAGGTTTTGTCGGAGAAGACGAAACAAACGAGGGGTACCAAATTTAAGGCACCGGGACTGGAATTTGAAAAAATTAGCCAAAAATACCCTAACCTGCTTCAAGACTAACTCCGTGGCCTTAGTCCGCACGCGAACTATACCGACAGAGCGGCCGCCGCCGGTCGGCGAAGTTAGTGCCAACTTTTGCGGATAGAGGGGTGTCACGTGGTCAGCGCAACGGGTCCCC
>Ga0131853_10009892_pt1 | contig 17450 bp, 9 predicted proteins | sample TergutLab28metaG_FD_92764 | JGI IMG/M metagenome (GOLD analysis project Ga0131853, IMG submission 92764) | Labiotermes labralis P1 segment gut microbial communities from Petit-Saut dam, French Guiana - Lab288 P1 (version 2) (version 2) | ecosystem: Host-associated > Arthropoda: Insects >... | reverse complement strand
ACATACCTTTAGTATTATAAACTTTTAACAATAAAATCCCTTTAAGATTTGCACACTGTTTTCATTCATGAAATAATGTGAAATGCCAACTTGATGCAATAAGGTAATTTTGTTTACGTATTCTTAGCTCGACATGTTTCGGGTACATACGCCCATCATCAGCAGCACTGGATGTTGAGTTGAGAGCCGCTGCGTGGGTCGTGTGTACGGTACACACGACCCACGCAGCGGCTCTCAAGACCACCACCCATCCAAAAACTCGGTGCAGAAAACCGTATGTTGCAAATCAACATATAATGCTCCTGATGATGGGCGTATGTACCCGAAACATATCGAGCTAAGAATACATCAATAAAATTACCTAGTTGCATCAAGATGGCATTTCACTTTATTTCATGAGGAAGATGCATAAACAACCCTCATGTTTTCATTCAGCTTTTCATATTATTCTAAATACACACAGAGAGGATGAATGTGATGTTTATACTGCGCAGGATCATCCTCTGAAGATCACTACGATGAAGGGTGGGTTTCATGCCAGAATTATCTCAGGTGGGAGCAACGCGTCTGAAAAGGGCCTTAGTATGTGGCAGACGTAATGAATGACAGACATTTGCTGACCGTGTTCTTGGCCTTTCAAAATTGTTTTGTTGTTACAGCTACTAGAAGCTTGCAGTAAAATTAGAGTCATCTCCATAATTAAATACCATGCTGAACCAATAACCATAATTCTTAAGGAAAGCTATTCTTCAAAATGTATCAAATGTAGCTTGATTATTGTTAGCCGTTTACATCACTGCGACAAAATAAAAAAACGCCACCTCCTATTCGTTGAATTTGCTCTGCATTTAAGCAAAGATGGTATCGTGCTTGGTTGGTGTCTGCCATTCTGTACACTCTAATTTAATAAACCTGTTCTGACTAGCCGACTCTGACGACAGTGAAGACCTGTGTGAGAAACAAGTAATAATTAATTTACAGGTCTTCAGATCCCGTCTATTAATAGACATCCTCGTATACAGAACAGGGCACCAGTGAGTCGCCGGGTCACATTATTTTCTTCCCTGTTTATATCTACGCCTAGACAAAGTAATGTCCCATAAATAACTTCCGAGTGGTTCCTCTTCTTTTAACGTCTCCACACCAAATCTCCCTCTCTCTCTCTCTCTCTCTTTTCAGTCTACGGCAACAGCATGGAACTTTATGGCTCTTTTTATACGTCATGTATGTTTTCCTTTCTTTTTTTTTAAGGGAAACAGAAGTAGTAAGAGGAGAGAAAAGAAAAGTCATCCGGCCTCATGATGTGGCTTTGAAACGTTCCTAGCATAGCTAAACACTCTCGCTTCTCTCTTCCTTTCTCATTCTCTCAGGCCGCTAGTTGTTGCATTAGTTAGCCCACGCAGGCCAAATGGGAGAGAAAAGATCCAATGGAGAGATATCAAAAACTGTCTAGAGAACATGTTGCTGCAGTGAGCAACCTTATAGCATCAAAAAGACAAAAAGTAAAATCCCTAGGTCCTCGGGTTATGGAACCAACTCGCTGTATCTAGCGTGCTCTTCAAAGTTTCAACTCCGCCTGCACACAAGTCGGTCTGTAGATTCGACCAGAGAACCCTTGCTGAAATAAAGGTGGCTTCGGGTTGGCTACACAGCTAAAAAGTTTACCTCGGCAATGTTGTTACCCGTAATGGAAGTACCTTGGGACAGAAAGAGGAAAGAGAATAGTATGGTTTGTAGAAGAGACAAGAATGTGGTGGGAATGAGGAGTATGCGGGGTCGGGCATTACGACCAAGAGTCTTCTAACAACAAAATAAGCAAGCAGTTTGCTTATGAGGGAATCTATGGAAATATTCCACTTCTGCATTGTACTCTGTACTAATAACCGCTTCCCCTGCGTTATTCAAACGGTGCGCAGTACTACTTCGACATAGCTATATTCATAATCATGGCATGGAATGGTCAATCAAAGGAGTAAAACCTGTGTGGATAAAGCATCTCCGTAATTACATCCATCGGCGTATCACTTATTGTAATAAACGCGGCACTATAGGCAACAGAACCAAAAGTACACCAGGTCATTAAGAGGTGCTGTAAATGATGCTAAATTTAGAGCAACTACAGTGCCTGAAATTAATATCTCCTGCAATTAGAGCAGACGCTGTAATAAATTTAATGAGTTAATGCTTCGCAGTTACAATGTGAAAGACCTGAAACACAAAACTATGTTTCGCAAATACCTGTTATATAGTATTTAATTTTTAAGATTTCATGATTAAGATCTTAACAAGCATGGATATTATTTAAACTATTCACAGCATAATTCGCACTAAAACAACAACAGCATCGCAGTATTAACGTGCAGGCATGGCAACTCTATTAAAACATAAGGAAAAGTGCCATAGGACTGTCACTGCTGGCACAACACTCGAAAATGAAGGCGAGAAATACATAATAATGACCTGTTACGTGAGGACTGAGATAGTGCAATTTCGAACATCTATGCTGAAATTTGGGCTGCGCAGGAAAAAACGAAGCTCATCATAACCATTGCATCATACTCCTGTTAGTGTCTGCGATTTGTGATTCTAGCGGCGCTGACTATGACGTTAAACATCTCGTGATGTATGACGTCGTGTAGTCTCGCAGATAAGCGTCACCGTGAATAATCAAGAAAGACCGAATAAACAGAGGTAGTAAAAGGTAAAGCAATCCCATTACAGGCCTGGAGAGGTCCTGAGGGTTCAAAATTTCAAGACAATCGGCACATGAAGGTGGTAAGGTTGTCAGCCCAACGCATCGGCCGCCTTTACTCCCCAGGAAATATTCCTGGTACTCATTTCTGTTAGAGGCTGAGTCGACCCCAGGGCCATAGTGCGTCCGGAAGGGTTATGTCAATGAAAAGTTCTAATGACACCATCGGAAAAAGAGGAAGTAAATGCACCAAATAAGAAGTCATCTTATTGTTAATGTAGCTTTTATATAACATTTTGCTTATTAATTTATTAACTGTCATAAAAGTCAGGTTCATTCGTAATTAATGACACATCAATGAAATTGGAATTTTTTTTGGAGTAGAACTGTACAGTCTCTTGCAGTAGAATAACGTCAATTGACATCAAATTCATCACTGGCCGGCTGAGTTAAATGTTGTACGAAAATACACACATCCTTAAAACAGACTTTCCTTGAGTCCTTGGACGTCCGCAACTGGTATCTAACGAGATAAGTTTCAACGGGAAAGAAATATAAGTACAAACGTAACATTAAGGAGCGTTCGCGCAACCATATTTGCCGTGAAAAAGCAATAAGTATTACACATTCTGAGTACCTGTAGCCTTAGTTATCCATCATGCAATGCGCATGTACCGTCTTATATTATCTGTGGTCCTTCTGGCTGTACCATATTTTTCCACATTGTCTCATAATGGCATGATTTTCGGTAGAAAACATTATTTAACATAAAACATGTTTGATTTTCTACAAAACTCTTTCCTAAAACATATCCCATTCTAAGCAGAATTGAGCGAGATAGTATCATGAATGTACATCGGTCTTCATGAGCAATACCCCGTATACTTGTCAGACATTAATCAAACCTGAATTTTCTCAATGACTTTCGAAAAATAATCAGATATGTAATTTCAAGAAAATCCGTCCAATGGGAACCGAGTTGTTCCATGCGAACGGACGGACGGACAGACAGGCGAAGCTATCAGTCGCTTTTCGCAATTTTGCGAACGCGTCTAAAAACCGCCAATAGCATATTCAATAAGAGCAGGTTAAATCGTGTATCTTTTTACTTTGCATATTCAGTATCCAGAAATGTAGCAAATTAAAAGGCATCCAAAGTGTCAGGAGATAATACAACACGCTGTAAAACAGAAGACTTCAAAATTCCTGTGAGCCAAATCACTCTATACTGGCCAAAAACAGCCAAAAGGACAACGAAAATCCCTCACAATTTGTTCATTGATAAGCAACTCCAGTAACTACAAGGTGCAGCAAGTCTATGAGCAGTAACGTTTGTAATTTAAGTACAGTCCCGTAGGACGGGAATGAGATTGCCGGGCATCGGTACTATTTATTACACGCAGTGAAATTCTGTTGCAGTTCAACACAATTTCTTTCCAACACAGTCACACGTGTTTATCTGTAGTACAACTTTAAAGCCATTAAGTGACACAACACAGAAAAAGCAGTGCCATGAGTCAGGCACTTGGGACACCGGCCTCTCACTGCTTAGGGCAGGGTCCTGTACCAGACCATTCCACGCGCGATTTGTGGTGGACAAAGTGACAATCAGACAGGTCCCCCCCACCACTTCCGAATACTTCGGTGTTTTGGTGCCAGTATCATCCCCCGAAAGCTCCATACGGATTCGTTCATCTACCACCGACTGCATGTAATCTTAACAACTAACAGCGTCATTAACTAACGAAAACAAAAAAATACTGAGAAGAAACCATAATCAACCACACTACAAACTGTCAACAGAGAGCATTCGCGAGGATACAATGAAGTAAATTAAACTATACATATAATGGATACAATGTACGTCTATGTATGTATGTATGTATATATATATATATATATACACACACGCGCGCGCGCGCGCGCGCGCGTAGGTTATTCGGAAATTAAGCCCCATCTGTGCATATTTTTCGCGCATCCTCGACACTGTCACTTTGCGTATGTGCAGTGATTTCCTCTATTAATTGAGAAGCCACAGACGCCATTTCGTGAAAATCGTATTATGTTTATGTTTGTTCCTGTGCCTTAAACATGTTTAAGACAATTGAAGGGGCCGCCGAATGTGAAATAGGTCTGTAATTCGTTTTTTGAACGCTAGGAATGTGCTACCAAGTGAGATTATCACCAGATCTGTCAAGTGTATGGTGACAATGCGATGAGTGATGGCATGGTTAGGAAATGGGTTCGGATGTTCAATGAAGAACGAGAGAACGTGCACGATGAGGCGCGTAGTGGGCGTCCATCTTTGGTGAATGATGACTTGGTGCGCAAGGTCAACGAAAGAGTGCGTGACGACAGACGTTTCACAATTTCTGATCTGTCCCTGCACTTTCCTCAGATTTCAAGGAATCTACTCTATGACAATGCAGAAGTGGCTAACATCGGAGGCGGCGCATTCTACGAGGAGGGTACACAAAAACTTGTGCCCCGCTACGATAAGTGCCTCAATAATGGAGGCGAATATGTGGAAAAATAGTTTGATGAATGTAGAATCTGATAACAATAAAATTTTATACGAAACCTTACTCGATTTTTTTACAGCGAAACGGTACTTACTTTGTGAATAAGCCTCGCGTGTGTGTGTGTGTGTGTGTGTATATATATATATATATATATATATATATATATATATATATAATGGAGAGCATGTAATTCTAACGGACTCGCCCAGTGAGAGGAAGTGTGAAAGGTACAGTAATACTGAAGATACAGTGGGTCGTCGGCGTATTAACATAGGTGGCACTAACCAAAATGTAAGATGCGGTATAGAGTAATACTTTAATACCTCAGATTCATCCATATAATATTTAAAAATTCAGAACTAACTTCAAACAGAACACAGTCCGTCTCCTTCACCAGTAACAACAGCTTAAGCCTCGGAGAAAAGATCGTTGTTAACTGTTAAAATCGTAAGAAATAAATTAACTGTGTATCAAAATTCAGAGCGCCTAAATGTTACGCAAGTGGTACAATTAGTTACCACTCGGTTTAACTCGTAAAGGATTAAGCTACGGGCCATCGGCTGAGAAAATACCTAACAATGTGCGTGACAAAACACTAAATCTGTCGGTGCGCAAGTAGCAATAAAGGACAAGTGGATCAACTCGGTGGGTTAAACTGGACCGAACAAAGTTGTCGAGTGGGTAGAAATCCTGATAGAATTCGGGAGGTCCTGAGCTAGAATCTCGGCCTGCAAAAGGGTTATAGGCTACTAAATTATGGTATCTGTGATTTCTCATAGTCGCTGCTTCCAAATGCCGAGTTAGTACCCCAAATCAAGGGGCGACGGCTTCCTTACAAATTGTGCCAAATTTACTATTGCCTAGTTGCCTCATCATTCGACATTACAGGCCTAAAATACGAGCTACGAGCGCCGATGTATAAACTTAAAATACATAAACAGTAAAAATGGATGAATGCAGAGGCACTGCCCTCCTTTAATGCTCTCAATTATTATTTGTGAGGAGGGATTTCTGTATTTACGGTGAATAACATATTTGTAGACCGATCTCGGTGGCCACGTGGTCTAAGACGTTGGTCTGCGGCAACTCGCTTGCTGGGACTGCGGGTTCGAATCTCGCAGGGAGCGTAGATGTTTGTTTCTTGTGAGTATTGTGGGTTGTCATATAGAGGTCTCTGCGTCAGGCTGATCACCCGTCCAGAGGACTCCTACCGAGTGTCGTATTTCTGAGTGTGATGGTAAAGCCTCGACAATGAGGAAGCCCTATTCGTGGATATTTGAATTTTTCATTTATTGCAAACACGATGCGATTTCATTCACTGATCACCGTACATGCAGCATACTTAAACCAGAATGGTTCGTATGTCCGGACGAATTACACATATATTGCGTGCCGTTACAGAAATATATCTCCTCCTCTTTCTGCCCAGGGCTATGTTGGTTCCATCTTCGCAGGCTGCTTGAGAATGGCCTCCCTAAACCTTATAACAGATCTTAATAACACATCCGCTGGAAAATTTTATTGTTTTTCTCCCACCTTCTCACCCAGGTTCCTTCATTAATTCCTTAATTATTTCCAGTTTCCTTCTTCTCTCCCTTCAGCACGTTTCTTTCCGCCTTTTTTTATCTCTGTACTTTTACGTCTTTCTTTCCTTTCTTCCTGGTGTCATATGCCTGTTTTTTTTTTCTTGCTATGTTTAAGACAGAATGAAGCAAAAGTCTTGTCGGTAAAACGGCAAGACAAAAATGGACTGTGGCACTTTAGACCTCGGATTATCGGTCCCCCAGTATCAAGATGATATGCACACAGCAAAGATCGTGTGATCTCAGTCGTAAGCAGAATGAACGACGCTAAAGGGAAGAGTTTCCTGTGTGTTTTAACGGTTATGCGTTCGATAAATAAGAGTCTTTCGTATCCCAGCATCAGTTCATATTGCCAAAGATCTTACAGTTTTCGAGAAGCCCCCATGGGAAATTTCCTTAATGCGTCACACTGACCGCATTTACTTAATTTTCACGTGATGTCATAGAAAATGTTAATGTTGAAGTAACACAATTTCCTTGTCGACAGTAAGGCAGTACTTATCGTAATATCCACAACGTAAGATTTTGAATCTTAACAAATCCAATAACGAGGGCATCATATTTACAGTCGCACATTAAACGCCGATGAAGTTTATATTTTTACGACCTTCAGCGTCCTAACAAAACATGGTGCCGTAAATGTGCACAGAGAGTGCTGATAGGAAAGAACAAGCAGAAAAAATAAGACAAAGATAAACCGCGGCATGTTAAGGGTAAAGAACGTCTGAAGCAAAGCAAAATTTGTTTACACAATGTGGATGTAATACTGTTGTACAGACATCAAGCTGCAGGCGGACAGTTTAGGGCAACCAGCAGGAAATCAGACTGGCTGTTTCAATTACAGTGAGTTATATCGATCGTAGTACCTTCAAAATAACCGGGAGAGAAGTAGTTGGTTTGAGTCGTCGGAGTAGAGTCTGATCATGCAGTAAGGCTGCAAGAAGCCTGGTTCGCGCCACTAACAACACTAGACCGCAGTACGCATATAATGGTACTGATACAAAGTCTTTATAAAGCCAAAACAAAGCTAATAACAGTCTTTGTGTGTCGCTTTTAGGTAAATTTAATTGAGCTAACCATCTGCTTTTGTGCTATACTAGAGGTCTGTCACACAGTCCATTGGGCGTTTCCAAATATCTGTCTCTGTGTCTTTGTCTATGTCTATTTGACCGATCGATGGTTTACTATGGACAGTCCTCAGAATAGACTAATTTCTCCAAGTCATGGCCACCGTTACGTGCACACTTAGCTACGTTCGCCGTTCAAACACAGTAGGCCTACTTGCACAGTATTTTTGCGAAAGGCACGACAGCATTATATCGTGTCAATAACCTACCAGCTTCCGTCCATCTGCCTGCAACTTCCTGCATCTTGGTTCTTCTTAGGAAGTCAATAATCCATTGGCTATTCCCACCTTTTAAAAAACTGGATGATTCATTATCATGTTCACAACAGCCAGTCAGTGAATGCTACCTTGAATCAGATAAATCATGTCTGCATTGTAATATCCTAATTATTAAATATCCATTTTAAAATTATCCTCCCGTCATGTTTGCCTCGCTGTGTTAGATGACTCCCCCTTTCAGGTCTGCCTTTCAAGCTGCTTCTAACTACGCCAACCAGTTTTCATAATAAATAAATTATTAGTGATAGTGTTATCACTAACACGAGAACCAACAAAATAAATGTATATGTGGATGCATGCATGTGTAAATATGTATTATGTACGTATGTATGTTTCATCTCTCATGCGTGCTACATATCCCGCCAATCTCACCTTTAACGATTTATAAACCCTAATAACAGGCCTATATGTTACTGCGTGTGAATTTTAATTAGAAATTGCATGTGTTCTACTTTATTTGAATTTTACACCGGTAGATGTCTTTATAAATATTATCAAATATTAAATCACCAAGGTCTTACTCGAATTACGTAAAAGTGTTTTATGGCAAGGTACGATAATATTAATCCTATAAAATACAGGACCTACTCCTATGTCAAAGTTTACAAGAGCAAAATTTTGATCTGGAATGGTGAAAACAGGGGAAGGACTTTTTTCACCAACATGATAGGAAACCATCAACCTCAATATTCAGCAATAAATTCATCAGCATTAGCCATCAAATTACTCGGAATTCAGCCCATGAGTTTTAATCACACATACTACATATCTGAAACATGTGTTATAATGAATAGCAGCAATTCAGGAGTTTTGTAACAGCTTCCGTATGTGTATCAACTCGTGTTACTCGGGAGGCACGTCATATTATTTGCAGTACACAGCCAAAAGGTCTGTAGCTGTACTACCTACATTTGAACTCAGAAGTGTAATGAACACCACACACCATAAAGGACAATTAACTACGTACATACATACATACACAGAGCACGCATGTGCATGCACATAGCGAGTACACAGGCCTAAAAGAATGGTTTAAATTTACTTACAAGCACAGTAATAATTCTTGGATTCGAATCCCAACGAAGCCGGGAAAAAAAGGAAGCTACTAAAATGTTAAAGGTACAAAAAACTGTAAATGCATTCTCCTGAATAACCAACTTGACGCACAATTCTTTTTTCATATTTGTTTATTCCAGTTCTCTAAATGTTTCGAGCAACCAAGTGCTCATCATCAGGAGAGTCAATTGTATCAATAAGACCGCTGGTATATATCATTGAATGTAGGTGACCGTGTGGTATGCAGGTTTGGATGGAACTTAATCAGTTCCATCCAAACCCGCATACCACACGGTCACCTATATAGAGTGACACATACCAGAGTTCGTATTGATACAACTGACTCTCCTCATGATGAGCACTTGGTTGCTCGAAACATGTAGAGAATTGGAATAAACAAACATAAGAAAAAGAACTGTGCGTCAAGTTGGTTATTTACAAGGATTGTAATAAGATGCACGGTCAACAAAACACAAAATTCTGGAAATGCATTGTTTGGAAACTGTTACAGAACTTAAGGAACTAGTTTTCAAAAGTCACAGGACTTGAACGTTTCTTGTGTGTATGTTGTGTTTGTATGTGGGGAGGGGGGGGGGGTTTATGACGAGTCGGTGGCTAGGAAGATAAATATTCTAAAGAACATAACACTAATACTAATTCTATATCGTATTTGTACGTGTTAGTTTTACATGCGGATCTCACTGAGTTTTGGACGCCAAAACTTTTACTGCAGACGAAAAGGAAACATATGACACCATCTATTAAATCTTTATTGATATGCACATTAAGGTCCTTCCCACCTTATTATTAATAACTAGGGAACAGAAATGGAAAGTAATGCGAGAAAATACATGTGCCTCGAAGACAACACATTTGGTCAGTAGAATTACAAAATTGGTTTTGAAAGGGTATCAAATTTCGTAGCAAAGTTTCGCAAAAAAAAACTGAAAGTGACAGAAACGTTTCAACTGGTCCATTTCTTTGGAGTAATAGATAATGTTATAAAGATCTTGGAAGTTGCATACTCCATGATAAGTGAGATCCTATCAACACGACGTGGTGCGTCCTCAAGTTGCGGATGGAGGAACGGCCTCCAGTATGGAGGGAAGCTGCGAATACATTCAATAAGCAGCCATGAACAGCCGGCAAGGGGTGGTCCTCCAGCTTGGGGGTTGGGCGAGGTGTTAATGACTCCTCACCGTTAAACGTGGACTTCGTGCGAAACGGATACATTTCCTTCAAGGTCTGCACGAATTGAAGCAGCATAAACCATGGTTTGATGAAGAATGTTTAGGTTTTTTAGACCAAAGGTAGCACGCTAAAATGCAGTGGTTACAGGATCCAAACCAATGTAGGTATCTAAACAATGTAAGACGTGAAGCTAGCAGACATTTCAGGTACACTTGTATATGGATACTAGTGAACTGAAGAAGAGTTACCAGCCTACAAGTAACATAGCAAAGGAAGAGAGGGTGATTTGGTTACAGACTTCCACAGTACTTTGGTTAGGAGGAGGAACCATTTTTCAAAGCAATTGGATGTACATGGGATTAATGATGTTAGGCAGACAGAAATATATGCAGCAGAACCACTAGTGCCCGTGCCGAGTGCCTTTGAGGTTGAGATGGCTATTGAAAAGCTAAAAGACAGTAATCACCAAGTATTGATCAAATTCCAGCGGAACTTATTAAAGCAGGGGGTAGAACAATTCGCTCTGAAATCCATAAACTTATTAATTCTATTTGGAATAAGGAAATATTGCCTGAGGAGGGGAAGGAGTCGATCGTTGTACCTATTTGTAAGAAGGGTGATTAAATAGACCGTAGTAATTACACTGGCATATCACTTTTGTCAACTAAGTACAAAATTTTATCCAACATCCTACTGTCAAGGTTAACTCCATATGCAGAGGAAATTATTGGGGATCATCAGTGTGGACTTCGATGAAACAGGTTAACTACTGATTATATATTCTGCATTCGTGAAATATTTAAGAAAATATGGGAATACAATGAAGCAGTGCATCAGCTATTTATAGACTTAAAGAAAGCCTATAATTCAGTTACGAAGGAGGAAGTGTGTAATATTCTCATGAGTTTCGCATCCCCATGAGTCTAGTAAGCAAATAAAAATGTTTCTGAATGAAACCTACAGCAGAGACCGGCTAGGCAAACATTTGTCTGACATTTCCTATTAAGAATGGTTTGAATAAAGGAGATGCTTTAACGCCACTGCTTTTCAACTTTGCTTTAGAGTAGGCCATTAGGAGGGTTCGGTAAACCAGGAGGGCTTGAATTTAAAACTATACATCAGATTCTGGATTATGCTGATGATGTTAATATATTGGGTGGAAGTGTAATACCATAAAGAAAGACACAGTCGCAGTAGTAGTTGCTAGTAAGGAGATTGGACTGGGGGTAAATGCTGAAACAACTAAGTACATAGTCATGTCTCGAGATCAGAATGCAGGACACATTCACAATATACAGACTAATAATAGTTCCTTTAAAATGGCGGAACAGTTCAAATATTTTGGAACCAACTTACCGTATCAAAATTCTGTTCAGGAAGAAATTAACGTAGACCGAATTCAGGGAATGCTTGCTATCATTCGGTGCAGAATCTTTTGTCTTCCAGTTTGCTGCCCAAAAATATAAAGATACACAGAACTATAATTTTTCCTGTTGTTTTGTAGGGGTGTGAAATTTGAGTGAGGAACGTAGCTTGAGGGTATTTGAGGATAGGGTACAGAGGGGGATATTTAGTTCTAAGAGGGATGATGTTACAGGGGAGTGTAGAGAAGTACACAATGAGGAGTTTAATGATCTGTACTCCTCACCAAATATAATTCGGATGATCAAATCGAGAAGAATGAGATGGGCGGGGCATGTAGCGTGTATTGGGGAGAGGACAGGTGTATGAAGGGTTTTGGTAGGGACACCAGAGGGAAGGCCCGGCCGTAGATTGGAGGGTAATATTGAGATGGATCTTCAGGAAATGGGATGGTCGGCATGGACAGCGCTGATCTGGCTCAGGACAGGGACAGATGGTGGGCACTTGTAAAAGCGGTACTGAATGTTCGGGTTCTATAAAATGCGAGGAATTTCTTGTCTAGCCGAGAACCGGTTAGCTTCTCGATAAAGGAGTAAGTAAATAAATAAGTATTTAAGTGAGTAAATTTACATATTCAGCCAGTATCTGTCATCATAGAAATATGAAGATTCAACGGTGTCTGATTGTTCCAATGTCAAAAGTTCAAGCATTTATGAAGCCGGTACGTCGGGATGTAAATAATGACGGTGTCAAAAGTCCTCTCAGGACATTACCGACACCCGGCACATACAGAGGCACTCGCAGCAATAGACCGCTCATTCATTCTGTTTCTCATACACACACATCATGCACACGTTTCCTGCTGCTCCTAGGTTAGCCACATGCATTGCACCAACACATACTTTACCAAAACGTCGATAAAACGCCATCAGCGGAAGACCACAGGTTGCCTACCTGTAACAAACAAAAACGAACCAATCGATACGTGTACATTTATTCACCAAGTCTTCTTCTCGGGAGATAAATTAGACAGAATTCTTTGCCTTCATACTTTGTGTAACATTTATGACAATCTATTTTTCCACGTAACTCACCCTGCATGCCATCTGCTCTCTCGTGGACATTTCACGCCTAAAACCGTAACGAAGTTTGTTCAAAGTTGAAGCTAAAAGTCAATGGCAAACGCATGTAATGTTATACTATTTTAACGGTAGTGTTACACTAAACAAGAATGCGCGAGCTCGCACACGCACACCCAAAAGCTATAGCCGTGTTACTCACTCGTATTTTTTTTTTAGAAGCTGTAATGAATGAAGAAAACTGCTGATTTCTCACAGCTCTCTATGATGCGTGTTTCTCCTGTAACGATACATATCTGGTAAGTCTTCTACAAGCAAACACACAACTTTAGTAGAATGCAAGGATTATAACACTTGACTATGTTTATCATTAAATTAAGATTATGAAAACGAAGTATTAGCGTAAAATATCAAACATTTTTGCACCTTTGGAAACTTAGGAAATAACTGGTACATAAATAGAGAGTAGGGAAATTTTAAGAAGGTAAAGGTAAAATTCGCCCTTTAATAGACCATGAAGGTACAGAGTGAAATTACAGGTATAGGTCTACTCCTTCTTTAACCTCGGTGCTAGGTGGGGTAGGTGATCAACGCCACGCCTTGGCCGCTTTGCTACCGGAAAAGAGTCCCGGTACCCATTGTACAGGAGGCTGGGTAGGACCCAGGCCCGGTGTGGAAGGATGCAAAATATTTTGCCCTCACCGGGATTCGATCCCCGGCCCGTCCAGCCCCTAGCTGTCTTAACGTATACACGAACATTAAATTAACTGTAATAAATGCACAGTGTCAAACAGAGGGTGAGGCATATAGTTGTGAACGTGGCTTCTAGGTTCATCGAAAACAGGAGAAAGAATAGCCCAAGCGAAAATGTCTGGCCAATATCAAGCCAAAACTTCCACATTTAATATTTTCTGTATACAAATATCTAAGATAAAGTTCAGGTCATTACTAACTAAGGCAGTATAAAACATAATTTGATGAAGAATTTTGGAACTTCTTAGATCAAAGAGAGCAGGCTAAACTTCAATGTTAGCAGGATCAAAGCCAAATGAAAAAGACAATACTCGAAAAGTAGAATTATCTTGAAACAAACAGTAAAACCTTTAATATTAGGGACGTGCATAAAGGTATCTGCGTATTTAAGGAGGGTTAGCAGCCTAAAACTGACTAAAGAAGCAGAACTGTTACCTATACATGATCAGCATATGTGTAACGAAGGTCGATGACTGACGTCTCTTCACCCCGCCGTCAAATACTTCGTCTTTTCAGGCTCCAACTACTTCTCTCTCATCAGGTGCTTTGTACATTGTCACACGTGACGTCGTTATAACAATGGAAACCGGCCTACAAAGAAATACTTCTGAATCTCCTCTGTTCCTATTTTGGCCTTTGCTGTCCTATAACTAGCCTTACGTACATAGAGACTATCCTGGCTCCCTTTCCTTTACAGTATAATGTACAATATATTTTAGAAAGGGCTGAAATCAAATGTAAGGCCCACTCAGATTTTAGAAATTTCAAAATGTGCTAGAGTGCGTCTCAGAACCGAATACATTGGGTAATGTCAAAATATGATTCTGTGGGCCGATGGCCACATTTAACTTCACGGAGCTTCTTGAGAAGCCATTAGTTCTTCAGCCAGTGAACGAAAGCCCCGCACTTTACGGAACCCGAAGGTTCATCAACGTGTTCACAACAGCTCACCAACATAACTCATCGCGAAGCAGACAAATTTACTCAACGTACCCTCATCCTATTTCTTTAGTAGTAATTGAAATATTATGCTCGACCACACGCCTAGATATTTCCAAGAGGCGTGTGCCCCTCAAGTTTCCAAGACCCTGAATGATATCTCTTCCACTCAATGTGTGCCACATATCCTCCCCGATTTTATCACGATTACAATACAGTCGAACTCAATTATAACGCTATGAAAAGTACTGAATATTTTGTATCGTTATAAACAAGCAGTATAATGTTATGGTTAACAGTGAGAAATTAATTGGTACAACAGAATATCTGACGACATAGAAGACGTGTCGCTTAAACCGATGTTGTTATAACCGGTTTTGACTGTATTTGGAGAGGATTACAAGCCATGCAGCCCCTACTTATGCAAATGTCTCCGGCACCCATTCTCATCAGCCCTCTCAGACTCAAACGTCTTCCTCAGCAACTTACTTCTCAAACACACTTCAGCCCATGTACTGCCCTTAGTGGGCAAGACCAAATTGCATATCCACATCAACAGACAACTTATGGTTCTGTGTAGATTAGTTGAATATTTGTTCTTAGATATCAAACGGCGAGAAGAATGACGCAACCGAATGGTAGCGAACATTGCCCGGATTTAATCTGCTCTTGATATGTTCGTGTATGCAATTTCGGTTTGTTAGTATCGTTCGTTTGTCGGCAGACAGTCGCATCATTATAATACGGTATAAATGATTCAGTGATTTGAAACGTACTGCATTACACACATAACTCAGAGTAATGCAACTAACAAACTCCAACCTCAACACCACGACCCACACAGATTTAGAAAGAAAGCTGCGAAGGAAATGCCGGACAATCCTTTTTGGTATTCGTGAGCAATCTCGCTGCCAGCGTATTCTCAGGCCACGTGACTTGCAATACTCTCCCGATGGCGACTGAAAACGTGGGTGGATATGTGAAGGGCAAAGATGTTCTCAGTGAGAACTTCATTTGTCTGGTGACCGTTCGAGTAGACCGAGCCACGGGAACGGCACGATATTCCGAAGTATTTAGAAGGCAAATTTAAAGCACGGATAGCACCATCGCCACAGTATCAGGCAATTTGGAGATGTTCACATGTGATAAGAGAAACCTTCGCCTTTCTCTTCTCGTCCCATAATAGACACGTTAATACAGACCATTAATAAAGTTTATATTCACACCTGGTTTGGTTTTCCACGAAAGCCAGTGGATCAATATGAATCGTCCAAGATAAGGGACGATGTTCCTACACAGCTACGGTAACATACCAATATTTCCATCATGAGAGAACAGCTCCCCTTCAAACCCCTCGCCCCCCAACCTCAAATTCTCTGCACATCTCCAATATGTCAACGTCTAGTTTCCAAACCCCTACCTCCTCTCTCACGTCTCCGCAAACAAAATTGCCGAAGATAAAAAAAAAAAACTTTTCGCGCGTCCATTTTTCATCCTTCTTTCGACGGCCCTGCCCCGTTTTAAATAGGTCTGGGCAAGTAATGTATAACCCCGCCTGGGCATACGTGCGTGTGAAGAGGGCCATATGTGGGTGGAATCATTCATTCGGCCACTTTGATATGAGGAGGGGTGATCGCAGGTATAGTGAACCACTGTGATGGGAAATAGCAGTTATTTGTAACTGGTGGGTAGCATACGGGGTTATGTATTGTACACGCTCACTGCCCATATATGTTTTGTGTCCCTGTCCAGCTCAGCATTGTAGGCGAAACTTCTTCGGGATACGAGAAGGGAACATCAAATCTGATTGTGTTTTGTTGGTTACATCTGAATTTTTGTTTCATTACCACTGTCTTCCTGTTTGTCGAGTCGGGTTAACTGTCTTAGGAATCAGATGTTATATCTATGAATCACTATAACTGTCTATTGATCTGATCACTAACGCAACTCAGTACACACCCGTCCTCCTAGTCTGTTAGTGATGAACTGTACGCAGATACTTGTGAAGACAACTCACCATGGTGTACACCTGACTTAAGAACTCGGTCTGCTTCCTTCATATATCAGAACGTCCCTTCACGCTTAAAGTATTTACTTGAAAGACAGCGTCGAACTTTCGTTGATCAGTAAGAAAATTTCTTTTGTCACCCGGGGTTCAACGTTTGCTGGCGTCAGGCGTCTGACCTTGCACCCCATGGTAAATTATGAGTACTTCAAGTTGTGCCCATGCATTTTGAACATACACACAACTGGGAAGTGCATTTTAAAAACGATAACAAGCAGATAACCCCCATCCTATGACGGAGGTACGGAACAAATAATAAATAAAAGGGTACAGGATTACTTCATAAAGTATTGTTACGTTATATGAAGTTTATTTAGATCAAATAACAAGGGCAATAAAGACTTTCAACAACATCCGTGAACTTTTTATGCGGCTAAATTTTTTAATGGTCTTACGCAAACTTCGTTTTATTATAAACAATGTGGCTGAAAGTCGTAAACACATTGCAAATTCAGTGAAGGTGCCCTACAGCAAATTGTAACATGTTCAAGGTTGACGGAATAAAACGGAATTCTCATTTATGGCTTTGTGTCAAATAAGTCACGTTAGCAATCAATAAGCCTCAAATTCCGAATTATCTAACAATTGTTTGGACATACCCTACATCGAATTCCTGTTAGTTCAGGGATTCAAAACTTATTTTTTTCGAAAACCCTGAAACAAAATTATCCCAAAGTCCCTCTTCAAATGGACACATCAAGTTATTTACCTATGTTGAGCCATATATGTATGTATCATTATAAACAAATAAAAATCGGTAAGCACAAGATATTATTATTATTATTATTATTATTATTATTATT
>Ga0131853_10009891_pt1 | contig 17451 bp, 4 predicted proteins | sample TergutLab28metaG_FD_92764 | JGI IMG/M metagenome (GOLD analysis project Ga0131853, IMG submission 92764) | Labiotermes labralis P1 segment gut microbial communities from Petit-Saut dam, French Guiana - Lab288 P1 (version 2) (version 2) | ecosystem: Host-associated > Arthropoda: Insects >... | reverse complement strand
TGATCTTTAAATTTTTGGATAGCAACCTGGAAGACAAAAGGTTCTGCACCGAATGATAGCAAGCATTTCCTGACCTCAATCTGCTCTTAATTTCTTCCGCAATAGAATTTTGATTTGTTAAAGCTGTTCCCAAATATTTAAACTCTTCCACCCTCTCGAAGGTACTATTATCAGTCCTCACATTGTGAATTCGTCCTGCATTCTGATCTCGAGACACGACCATGTACTTAGTTTTATCAGCACTTACTTCTAGACCAATCTCCCTACTATCAGCTACTAAAGCTTCTGCATTTTCCTTTAGAGTATGTATACTTCCTCACAGTATATTAACACCATCGGCATAAGCCAGAAGCTGATGTGTACCATTTAGTTTCAAGCCATCCTGGTTTACCTGAACCCTTGTAATGGCGTACTGTAAAGCAAAGTTGAAAGGCAGTGGCGGTAGAGAGTTAGCCTACAAAAAATCAAGTTTTACATATTGATTTCACTGTGTCTCATGAAATGCGAAAAGATGGTCGTTGTGCAAGTTGGAGTTGAAGCGAAATTAAAGGCTTTTTTAATATAATTATGAATATGGTTCTCCAATAACAAACGTCATGGATATAAAGAGAAATGGACCCATGTGTCACCAATAAGATTTCAGTACGCAGATATAAATACAGGTACAAATTCAAGAAAATGAGGACATCCACTGGTGAATGAACACGCACCATATACCCTATCCAGCTCGGTGGCTAAGAGGGAGGCTCTATTGTGCCGTGGAAGTCAATGGTTTAGCCATCAATCCTCCATAGCCTTTATCCCTCAGCCCCTATTATGTGCCTTGTTGTGTTAGGTTAGCGCAGTGTTCGACGCAGCACACTGCAGTCTCAGTGCAACAGCGTTGCATGTGCGACAGTATGATATTGTGAAACATGAATTTAAGCCTGTTACTGCCCTGAGTTAAATATCACGCCGTGTGTAGATGTGCCGGGAGGTGGAGCTTTAGTTCGCCGCATTTTGACTGATACACTAGGTGAAGCTGAGTAGTTGTCTTTACTCGCCAAATAAAAACATGCGCAGAATTGTGGTGTTGTGAAACCTCTTGGGAGGCAACCACTTGCAATTCTCAGAATGCTGAAAGTTAACTTAATTTTAGGAGAAGAATGAGGATGTCAGTTGTGGATCTGTCACCAAAGTGTTAGTTACGTAGAAGAATTTGGACAGTGCGCTGTACATGGGCACAGTTGATTTTTCCGAATCTCTGTTCCGGGCTGATCACTCGTCCAGAGGAATCGTACAGAGTGTGGTCGTGAAACCTCGACAATTAGGAGGCCCTGGCCTACTAGGAGCTGTTGCGCCATGGGAGGGAGGGGGTGGTGTTTATTCCTCCGAAACTTTGGTGAATATCTGTTAAATTACATGAAAATTCGTTTCAGAAGAGAGTATTGAGTTACACGTAGACACCACCAGAACAATGTCGGATATCACGATGGAATAAAGTTGTCCCTTTAACTAAGCAAGTCTGCCGCTTTATGCAGGCGTATAGGACAAATGAGAGTAAACCACCATGTGTTTTACACCTTGGCACTATATTGAGATGGGTGTTTATCAAGGGTGGAATTTCTCACAGAGGTACTGATGAAGATTTAATTTTCAGTGTTATTACACAGTAGTACCGGAAAATTGTTACTGGCGTTTTGAAGGAATGTAATGTTTCCAACCTGAGGGTCAAGCAGCCGAACAAGAGTAATCCTTAAGATGAAGTTACTGCGGTTTCTGAAATGACGGTGCCTGTGCAAACACTACATAGAGTTACTTCCCGGAATACTTATTTTTCATATGTGTTTGGGTTCGCAATCCGGATGTTTTAATCCGAAAAGGCTGCCATCAATAAGAGTCAGTCTAGGAAGTGATGAAGAAAAGTTTACTTTTGCCAGGAATACAAGCCAGTCACCGTACAGTCTTAGGGAAGAAGTTGGGTCACTTTTGCAGGCGGGCGAAGTTGTATCTTCGCGCTTGTCAGAACCGTGTGCACTGCGTGTTCACTGACTCACAATGACACGCGGGGATGAGGGTAAGAGCTACTAGGCTGGTTGGAACCAACTACCAAATCGAATTGATTAATCTATTATGATACAAACCAAGTATAATAGATCTGGCATCATCGCACTGCCGAAGAGCTTTATATACTCTGCCATCTATATAACTACTATGCCCTCCCTCTGATTTAAAACTGTTTTCACATTTGTTCCGATGCTTTGTTAGGTTGTTTGATCATATGGCGTCTCACTGACAGACAATGGACAAGAACTAACATATTTATCTCTCTATAAAAGCAATTTTATTGCGGGGTAAGGCGTTTCAGTTTTGATGCTCGTTTTATGGCAAAGAAAAACACGTAATATAAGTATAGTTAGGACGGATCCGGGCTTTTATCCTGATGTTTTCTTTACTGAAAGGGTAACCAACTATAGGAAGACATGTGTCGCTGTGAAGTGGTTAACACTGCAGCTATTTGATAGGCGCCTGGCTTGACTGTTGGCGCTGAACCGGTCTTTCCTGCCTGACGTTTCAATATCACGCGGAGACTGCGTTTCGCTCATTTGTTAAACTTTATGAATTAGCTACACATTTGATCTTATTAGTAAGTTTGCTCGGTATGTTGCTAAGCTACGTGCTGGCTACGGGCTGGACGATACGGAGCGGGCGAGAAATTTCGTTCCCATTTAAAGTGACTTTGAGGCCCTCCCATCCTGCGCTAGGCATACCTGGTCTTTCCCCGGGGTTAAAGTGGTCCAGGCATGGTGCTGATCAACCACACCCTTTTAGTACCGAGAATGTGAAAGTGTTGGAGGTGTACCTCCACCTCCGCCCTGAGCCTGGAAAGGCATGTTATGGTGTGACCTTTACCTTTCACCTTTACGCAGTTAGGAACCGAGCTAAGTGTTTAATTTTTTTTATTGATTCGTGAGCTAGTTCCTTGTGGGGCAGCTTACTTACGTAGGTGTGTGTTGGTTCGTTGGTTACCTAGATTTTCATTTCTATAGCAGTTTTATTTTATTTGGTTAGGTTGGTAGGTAGCTGGCTAGACAGGTATTTCGGATTTTTATTTATTTGTATGTTTGGTCGGCAGCTTGAGAACTTGAGAGTTTAGTTAGTGTACAGTCATTCTGCAATTTGTTAATCACTCAGCACTCAATAAAATACGTGACATGTTCAAGCTGTTACGTTCCTAGTGAATTACTGCTCCAGCAATGTAAGCTTTGATTGCTCTTACAGGGTTCAGGCTCTCAGGGCGATTTACTATTTAAGTAAATTCTGTCTTAGTGTGGTGGACTAAGGTTTTGTCGTTTTGGAGGAATCTGCCGTCTGCAAACATCGCCAAAACGGTCCGCTTTTACACGATACCATCACCCGAAAATAGGATCAACATATTTTCGCTAAATACGTTTTATTTTACACAAGTGGATCCTCTTTGAAATTAATCTTGTTTCCTCTGTCTTACGACGCCATTCTACGTGTATTATGTCACGGCGTCCGCGTGGTGTTAGTGACACTGGTCATTGAGACATGTTGGTATCCTGCGACTGTCAGTCAGTCGAGCAGAACAGCTTTTCTCCAATAGTTAACGAGTTCTGTTACCCATTTGTTCAACTGAACCCTGGGGCGAGGGGGTGGGGGTGAGGGTTACAAATGCACACAATAGATCCACCGGAAAATGAGCAATTTATGAAGCCAATACTTCGTAGGAGACATATGAATTAGGGTGAAGGAGAAGAACAAACACTGAACCTTACTATACGGACAGACAGCGTGTCTCGTGCCAAGTGAGTTATACCCAGAAAAGCTTGGGATAGCTCATCTGGTTTAGTGTCACGTTCGTAGATCTTACAATAGAGAAATAATGGTTCGATTCTTGTCAAGGGCAAGAGATTTTTTTTCTAATTGTTAAGAACCTAATTTGAGGACGTCGATGAGAGTATTTGTACCTAAAATGGAAGAAGTAATAATAGGACAGACAATTGGCATACATATTTAGGAGCTTCACAGTTTGTGGGGTTAGAACTTACAGATGAAGAGTGTAGTTAAACATTTACGTTTGTAAGATTTTAGCTGAAAATCCAGTAGGTAGTTGACCAGTGGGCAGACCTAGTCGTAGATGGGAGGAAAATATTGAACGGAGTCTTAAATAATATGTCTGAACTTAATCAAGCGGCTTAGAATGGATACCAGTGCGGGCTTTTGTGAACACTATGACGAAATTCGGCGATTTTACTAGCTGGAGAATCTCTATGCCAGCCAAGCTACTATTAGACTTTCCGGAAAAATTCTGCCCGTTAAAATTAGTTACTGGCCTGTTGTTTATATTATTCCGTGTCCATACTCACGATTTTACAGCCTTCAATACAATGAATTATGTGGGCCCAAGTTCAGTGTCTGTCCTTTATCAATATGACAAGTGACACATTGCTGGTATGTGAAGAAGTCTGTCTGCCGGGAAGTACTGCCGTGTTATTTGGCAGACGGGTACCAGGTTACTGCCCCTATCTTCAGAGGGAAAGAGCCTGCCATGAAAATGCAAGCAGCGCCTTCCTCTGAATCATTGGTGTCCATCTACAAAATTACACGGCGTCATATCCGAGAAAGCAGGAACCATCGAAGTAGTGGTTGCGTATTTTGAAGAAAATGTGTTTCAAATATATCCTATCTTTATATGTACTACTGTACTACTGTCCGTATGTACATTACTGTTTTTCTATTTATGTATATTACCGTTCTTCTCTCAATGCATATTACTGTTCTTCCCTTTATGTGTATTAGTGTTCTTCTCTTTATGTGTATTACTATTCTATGTATATTACTGTTCTCCTCTGTGTGTATATTACTGTTCTTCTCTTTATGTACATTACTGTTCTTCCTTTATGTACATTATTCTTCTTCTTTTATGTATAATATTGTTCTTCTCTTTATGTGTATTACTTTTCTTCTCTTTGTGTGAATTACTGTTCTTCTCTTTACGTATATTACTGTTCTGCTCTTTATGTATGTTACTGTTCTTCTTTTTATATGTATTACTATTCTGTCTATGTATACTACTGTTCTCCTCTGTATGTATATTACTTTTCTTGTCTTTTATGTACAAGTGTAAGAACCACTGCCACCGGGTACAAACCCAATTGCAGTAAATAAATATTATATCATATGCTCTGAGATATTTTTGCGTTTAACGTAACAAATTTTAGCATGGCCAACTTTTCAGTACGATTGCAAATCTAACTGGCTTCAGAGGAGGGATTGTTTCCATTCTACAAGCATCATGTGTTTGGGGTTGGAGGTTATTGTAGTTAGTGCAGTGAATGGCTATTGGTCAGCTGTAAGGGATAATAGATAGCAGGTAAAAGTCAAGGGAAGTAGAATAATGTGATGATAAAGAGTGAGAATGTTTAAATGCGAAAATAAGTGAGTCCCAGATACGCGCGCTGTAGGGGAGACAGTATGGCGCTGTACTTTCATCATCAAGAAAAATTACTTGTCTGTTGTTTGCTTCAAATCTTGTTATTTGTTGTGAGACTGGATTCGATTTAGATTGTTTTTGGATTCAGAGAGACGTGCTGCCTCCATCTAGGGGTAGAAGATTTAAAACTGAAAATAAAGGTAGCTGGTACGTATCTTCCAAATTACACGGTGTCACATCCCAGAAGGCAGAGGTCTTACTAGTCATCGCCATGAGAACCTAAAATATCGTTGTTACGTATTTTCTAAAGAATTCGTTTTTTTTAATCATTTTCACCCTTATTCGCTGTGTTTTAAGCAATTTAATCATAAAATGCAACGACTTTTAACATGAGTAGCATTTTCTACATGGTTATGCAAACGTTGCGATACTGCTTGTGGTGATTTCAATATGAAGGTAAAGATGTCCCTGTGCACGCCATCAAGACATGTTGGGGAGTGGAAGTATAAGTCCCTTGATTTGTATCTTGGGCACTAGATGATTGTGAGTGGTCAGTTTCACGCTTCCGGTGACTTTACCCACAAGGAAAGAGTACCCGACACTTACTAAATAGCTGGGGGTGGTCCCAGTGCCTCTCTGTTCGCCGTGTAGAAGAGAAAATTCTCTTGTCTTCGCTGGTAATTGGGAAAGGATTACTCCATCGCCCAGCCATAGGCTTGTCACCAGAGAAGTCGAAGCGTCGGAAGTACACCTTTGCCGAAACTAGAGCTGTTACCGTATCATTTACAAAGATTTTGCTCAGATGGGCCCCTTGAGAGGAGGCAGTCTTAATCACTCAAAACGGACTTACTTTCCGAAGCGTTGTCAGAGAAAAAAACAACCAAAGGGGACAAGCCATTTCCGAAATAATAGTCATGTTTGTTGTTCCTTTGAGATAAAGTTATGCTGCTCTACGCTTGTTTCGGTGAAACGAAGAAACGTCTACTGGAATCACAAGGAAGCCGTATTTATTCTATCCTTCTACCTCAGTGAATATGAAGTGGCTGACAGTGTGCATCGACCGAATCTGAATGCCATGAAGCCGTCACGAATTGGACTTGTCATACGGTCCATTGTGTTCTGACCCATGCTCCAGCTGTGACCATGAGGTCACTTGTTTTTTCACCTTCCGACACGCTGAATACAAATATAACACTTTGTAAGGTTACAATGCAGCTCTGGTCTAGGTGTTTCGTCTTAAAAGGGCTTAAGTCTGGCCTAGGGTGAAGAGGTCTTTTTGTGAAACAGAAACGCAAGACGTAACAGGAGGACGGGAAAAGTTGCATATTGAATTCATAATATGTACCTTTTACCAAATACTGTATTATTACAGTGGTTGGATCATGGAGATGTGTTGGCCGGGGCGTGTATAATTTGGTATGAGAAACGGCAAACTCCGTATACAGTTTTGGTCGGAAAATGTGAAGATAGCCTCGCACTTGTAAACCTAGGAGTAATTGTGTGGAAAATATTAAAGCCGAGAAACTCAGCTCAAGCTGTAAATATTCTGAATTAAGTCGGGGAGGTGCTCCGTTCAAATCTTCATCGCCCTCCTCGGTCCCATATGCAAATTCTATGCCATGGCCTTCAGTTCTATAATTACTGCTTCCTTCCCATTATTTATGTTCTGTTACTCACATTCAAACATTTATCACCAGTTTGAGGTACTGACAGCCTTCTTCAGAACGTTGCATGTACATACGAATAAATAAGTAAGAAAATAAATAAATATGTACATAAACAAATAAATAATGCGAAACATGTTGAGTGAAAGAAAATTATGACATTTCATAACGTTTTGAGTTAAGATTCATTTTGCTGTAAATAGTGTGTAGATACCAATTAATTTACAGTGACAAGGCCACGTGCTGGTTTACCGGAAAACATGTTTGGCTTTCGGGCAGGGGCAGGAGGTCCCCCCCCCTACTCGAAATCGTTCAGACCGGCTGTAAGGCCCCCAAATTCTGCAATGCAGTGGGTACCGGGAGCTCTTTTCTTGGGGGATAAAGTGATCGGAGCGTGAGACTGGCCACTTACCTCCATCTGATGCAGAGTTTAAGGATGAGTGAAACTATACTTTCAGCTCTCCATGATTATACTTTGATTTTGGCCACAATGCATTTTGTTGTCACGGGACATGCATTCTTTTGGACCCAAAAATTTCCGTTCGGGCAGTTTTTTTTTGTCGATATGTGCGAATTTTTGGCGATTTGTTTTTTCTTACCCAGTTTGCTTTTTTTAATGGTACCGAAATACAAAAAGTACCACTTCTTAAGCCCCTTGTGGCGTTCAAACGGAAAACGTTACTTTACCTAGTGGCTGAGGCACTGCGCTACAGGCGGAAGGTTGAAGGTTCGATTCCCGAAGGCATCATTGGGATATTTTATTCACATAAACCTTCCGGCCGCACTATGGGCCTGGGGTCGAATTAGCCTCCAACAGAAATGAGTACCAGGGATATTTCTTAGGGATAGAGGCGGCCGGTGCGTAGGGCTGACAGCCTTACTATCATGTGCCGATTGTCTTGAAATCTGGGAGCCTCAACCTCCTGGAACCCTCGGGGACTGTCCGGGCCTGTAATGGGATTGCTTTACCTTTGTATTTAAATTTTTGCTTCTACAAATTACTGTGCTTTGTTTTACACAGTCTGTGCTTACTGATCATAGGTAAATTTCTTGTTTCCACGTAGTGTTGGTGTTATGGCTTCCTGTCGTTACAATGTCTGTTACTTGGTTTGTGACGCAGAAGGCCTACTCTACTGTGTGTAGTGAAAGTGGTGCTGGAGGCAGTCAAAGTGTCCGGGTCTCCTCATCTGTGTTCGCCTCGTAGTAAGTTCTAATTGGGACTCTTCATGGCATTTTAATGTACATCATTATTACTGCGCTAACTTATGTATTCATTCGTGACTTAACAAGTACTTAACGACACTCGTCTGTTTCTGATTCTTGAATCAGTGATTTTTAAAACGTGAGACAAAAGTTTGAGAGTGGGTCAATGCATAGGTCCAAGCGACAAGAAAACTTACTTTGCGTGCAGCTGGCTTTTTAATTCATTGATCTCATCTATTAATAAGCCCTTATTAATTGACAAATGATCCGGTTTTTGACGTTCAGTTGACCGTACATCGTGATAAATTCTTATAATAAAACCAACTAGATGCACTAATTTCTCAAATTTATTTTTGGAATAAAACTCTATATGTTTCGGACAGTTCCTCTGTCCATCATCAAGAGTTTTTCACTGTACACACAGCTCGCAAGCTGTCAGCAAACCTGTACGATATGTACCATTGCTGTGTGTACAGTGAAAAACTCTTGATGATGGACAGAGGAACTGTCCGAAACATGTAGAGTTTTCTTCCAAAAATAAATTTGAGAAATTAGTACATCTAGTTGATTTTATTATAAGAAATGAGCCGGTATCTCTCAATCTTTTCAGCGACAAGGCAATGGCTGTTGAACGGGTAATAATGGGTTTTGTTCCCGGTGGACGCAGTGTTTTTTTCTTAGCGAACTTATAGCTTACAGACCAAAACTGGGGCCCAAACAACTTTCAGTTTAATGGGGACCGGAGGTAAAGCTATTGGGGACGTGAAGACAATTACTTCCATCCATTTTGTAAGGCATTAACGTTAGGAACTGGAGCTAAGCCCTAAGTCGTTCCTGGTGATGCGTAATTAAGAATATGGCAACCATACCTTTTAAAGTACCGTGATTTAGGTAGATGTAGAAGCTTATTTTGAAAAGCTTTGATATGTGTTAAATCACGACAGGCCTATTCATTTTCAAAACCGTCAACACGGGCTTAAATTTTGTTAACTACGACTACGTACTGTGTTCGCGTATATATATGTTAAAGTTTAAATAGTGACTGTTTCGTCTTAAATCTAACGATTTTACGTGGCATTCATATTTATCTCGAAGTACAGGCAAAGTCTGTGTGCTGTTCATATTGTGAATCTGTTGCCACTTATCTCAGTTAAACTGAAGATCCTGCTCACATCATCATCTTTATTTGGGAGGTCCGAGGTTAGGACCTTGACCCGGATATCCTGGCTTACATTCAGGGAGTATTGGGACCTTTTTCTCCGGGACAAAACGCCTAGAGCATGAAGCTGACGTTTGACCTTCGTCTAATATTGAGGTTGAGAATGAGTGGAACTATGCTTCCACTCACCCCCTCCCCCCCATATGCCTGAATTGCGACAGCAGGGAAAATTTTACGGAAAAGAATGGACACAAATTCACGTAGGCCTGGATACCAGAGGAATTTTCTAATAACTGGAAGCTGTGTAGGACATTTCAAGTGACACATCTAATTCTGGCATGGACAGGTAGGCGGACCTAGGTGAATATCTTCATTTTTAGGCGACTTCGCAAAATTGCGAAAAAGGCTATTGGAACAACTCGGTTCCCACCAGACGGATTTTCGTGAAATTTGATATTTGAGTATTTTTCGGAAATATGTAGAGAAAATTCAGATTTTATTAAAATCTGAGAAAAAGAACGGGTACTGTATATGAAGACCAATATACGTTTTGTTTATCTTCTCTCGTTCTGTTCTTCTTAGAACGAGAACCGTTTGAGACAATTTGTAGAGACGTTCAAGACACGCATTTTATATCAAATAACTTTTTTCCCCGAAAATCGTGCCGTTTATGAGAAAATGTGGAAAAATATTGTAGATCCGGGCAGGCCACAGATAATATGGCGCATGCCCATGCATGCACACACACACACACACACACACACACACACATAATATGTAATACTTATTGCATTTCCACTGTAACATTTGTTGCACGTTTATACCTACGTTGTCTGTCTAGTTTAAATATTTGTTTTCAATATCTGGGTCAAACTATTATTTACTGCTGTGTTTGGACAGTTGTTAAATGTTTTTTTAATGCAGTCTGATAGTAACATTGCTCTCATACACGTTTACAACCGAAATAATTGTGTAATAATAAAATATATGTAAATCAAATAATACTCACAAGTCGATATTATTAGGCTGATTGCGGGCTTGCAGAATGAGAGCTGGTATTCGTTTCTCGACTGTCACACCGTCATTAACTGTGGAGCCCGTGCAGCCTCCCAGCCAAGTGTGTTGGACCTGCAGAAGCCACAGGGTTTAAGCGGTCGAATTGTGAAGTTCCCCACGTACCTCCGTTTAGTGCTCCATACGTCGTTAGGTAGTGGGCCGTAAGCAGTAGACGTAATAATAATAATAATAATAATAATAATTCTACTTTATTCATGTGCTTACTCAGTTCAGTGAGGGGGCCAATTACAGAAACAACACAAACTTGTATTAAGGGAGAAAAGTCAACTACATAAAATATAAACAAGACAAAAAAGAACATTAGAATAAATCGAAAAGTACGCGTGAAGAAACAACTAATAGTGTTGTTTATTATAAAAGAAAGGAATATACAAGGCCAGAAACAGTACAAAATAAAAAAAAAAAGAAATAATAATAATTATTCATAATAATACTTAGATGTTTTTATTATTATTATTTTATTACTACTATTCCTGATTATGTTACGTTGGTTTTTACGGCGTAAGGCAGGCTGTGACTCATAAGAACCAAGTAACCTGAAACTCTTTGTGCTTTTACCTCCGGACAGCTGTCTGGATACTGCTTGTAATTCAGTTTACGGTTACGCTATAATCTGTCGCTCCATAACCACGTGTTCGAAAAATACAGCAATATTAAAAGAACGCACTTTACTGAGGCGCATATTTCCTTGTTATGCCAAGAAACCATTCGGTAAGATTTGATTTTAGGCCTGTACGGAAGGAAGACCTGGAATCGTTAAATTTACGGTAGGGGCAAGAGGTTTGTCTCTTCTGCAAATCGTCGAGACTGGCCCTGGGGCCCATCTAGCCTCCTATACAGTGGATACAGCAGTCGGAACTTTAAACTCACCATTCACCTCGATCTAATGCCTAAGTTAAGAACGAATGAAGCTGTAACTTCACTTATATGACGTGCCATCTTAGCGTGCACAACTTCGTTATTAAAGACGAAGTGCTGGACTTTTAACATACAGTGTGAAGTTAAACAATCAAACATGTTTGTGACTTTGGAAAAACTGTGATCAAACGTAAACATGAATAGGACTTGGGTAAGTATTATGATGTTAGAGTTATGACGTAAAGGACACAGGGTAAGCGAGGGATGTAGCGGCTACATCTGGGCGAGATGAGAAATGCATACAAAATTTTGGTTGTTGAATCATGAAGGAGGAGTCCACTCAAAAAGACGTGAGTGAGTAAGTAATTTTAAAGAATTAAGGTGTGGCGGTGCGGGAGCTGGATACATCTGGCTCAGGTTAGGGACCAGCGATCGATTTTTATGAAGACGGTAACGAACGTTGTGGTTCCACAAAAGGCAGAGATTTTCTTGACTACACGAACGAGCATTAGTTTTGTCAAGGACCCTTCTCTGGTCTTGTGGCTGTCGCGAACAGGAGAGTGAGGCCGATAGTTCGTAACCTGCTGGGTGTTTCTTCGCTGACTTAACGACAACTAGCTTCTTGAGAAGGAATTTTGTGTGTGGAATTTTTTAAAGATGAGAATATGAACGTGGCAGTGTCCATTTTGCAACCAGTCCCCGACTGTACTCAACGTGATCGTGGGTCTGCCTAAAACTTATAATGAAGTGTTTCACCGTTTATGGTATTTGTTTGAATTGCAAATGAAGCAAATAGGGGGGAAAACAAGTCGAAGCGTTGACAAAGATTTAGGTGTAGGTGAGAGGTGAAATGTACCTAAATATTTCTCATATTTATCACGTTGTTAACACACTCAACCTGGCATATAGGTTACAAAGAGAATAAAACTCTAATGATATATGGATCCTGGCAGTTTATACACGGTTAGGGTCTTATATCAAATTGGATCCTAAATATCATATCGATACTTTTACCACAGAGAATCTTGTCATCTACTGACATATAGTGGACTCTAAAAACTGACATTATTTTGTGCACTTTATGTCAAAAAATGTTGGAACTCTTTCTTTGTGTTTTACCTCTTTTTGATTAGAGCTTCAGTTGAATAGATCGGGATAATTTACAAGATTACTGTCGAAAGCAACAAGGAGGAATGTTTTAAATGACCTTTTGCCTCCGACTAAATTCCCTTTTTCAACTGTGGAGATCCCACATTTGTACGTCTTCTTTTTGTGTTGGAACTTGTCAGCTGGACAACAAAGATGAACAGAATAATGCGTAATTGAAAGAATTTAATACTTGCTATATCTGTGTACCGAGCATAGTAGTAGAGTATAGATGTTTGTTCCTGAACGTGTAACCTCGTTTGACGGCCAACTTTTCATTGCTACAGGAAGGTAAGCCTAAGTAAATATATTATATCCAAACTGTTTTTGTGCTTAGAAGCACGGAATAATACAAGGGTCCAAAATAATTGTGTAACTCGGTAATTCGTAGAGCTATAGTGCGGCAGCCTTTCACTGTCATACAGACAGGAGAATTAGCCCTTTCACAATCACCGCATAATGAAATAATATAGAAGATGGTTGGAGCTTAATGTTCTCTAGAAAGGAGTGCGTGGAAGTTAATGGTTATTTCAATATCTGGCAACTTCACCTTACCGCACAGTTATGTAGAGACCACTTGGAAGACCCAGGTGTAGATGGGAGGATAGTATTAAAATAGATCTTTAGTGAGATGGGGAGGTATGAACTGGATTGCTGTGGGTAAGGATAGGGACAGGTGGCGGGCGCTGGTGAGTGCGGTAATGAACCTTCGGGTTTGATAAAATGCGGGGAATTTCTTGACCAGCTTAGAACCTGTTAGTTTCTCAAGAAGGATTGTGCTCCATGGAGCTTGCTGCTTCGTTATTACATATTGCATCCAGAACCTTTGCGACTGGAGAAGTTATCCAGAGCGTAGCACCGTTTCTTCTATTATCTGTCTTTCAAGAAATGTTCTATTCCATAGCTTGCTCATTGAGAATTGTGATATGGCACCGTCCGTAACGACCTGGGATTTATTGGAGTAAATCAACGGAAGGATTATTTGTAGAAACGCTTGGTAGAAATGAGATAATATTTATTTTCTAGGCCAAATCGCAGCTGACTACATAGAAGTAGACTTAATATGACAAATGAGCTTTTCCCGTTCCAGATTCAAAGAGTGTATAAGAACACCATTATTATTATTATTATTATTATAACAATATAGAATAATGTATTGGCGAACAAAAATAATGATACACTACGAATGAATACTTCTGCGAAGGGAAGCTATCATAATCATGATCATCATGAGCCGCGATAACGTGGTTGATGTAGTAACTAAGCTACAGGCTGAACGACCTGGAGCTCGAGTCCCGACAGGGTCAAGACTTTCTCTCTTCCCCAGAACCCCCAGCCCGGCTCTGGGGCCATCACGCCTCTTGTCCAATAGGATACGGTGTTATTTCTCGGGGTTAAAGCGGCTGGGGCCTGCTGTTGATCACTCACTCTCATCTAATGCCGAGGTTAAGAATGTTTAGAGCTCACCTTCAACTTCCCATGTATGTTTCATAGAGTGGATGGGGAGAACTATATTTTACCTTAATTGTGATCATAATTATCATTATTATCGCGTAATGCTTTGGTATTCTAGTCGTTACGAAGTAATGTAGTCTGCATAACAAATCACCTTGAGGATAACATTAAGACATGAGCCGAAAAATAATGTGCCCATAAAATGAGAATAAAGTGCTGTATATAATGCGTTAATATTTTCTACTTGTTCCCCAAACAGCACACGTCTGTAACTCTTACATGCAGTTTTCTGGAGGATTTAATTTCCCGTAACGTTAGATTTATACCTTTCGTGCAATGAGAGGAAAACATTGACGGCTTTATCAGTAAGTGGCACAGGTCCACCGTCTTTCCTTGTGTTGTGGCTGTTTGTATGCATTTTCTACAGATACAGAAATGTACAACTAATTCTTATAAGTACAATGGCCTTAGGTAATCTGTCTCTAGATTAAACGGCTTAAAATCAGTTCACTTACTTCAACTTCGAAATTTCTCAAAGGAATTTCACTGTTTGATAGTGTGACCACCCATGCAAAATTCTTCGGGAAAATGTTACCCTGATATGTTTTATTTAATTATAGGCGGGGTTGCTTAATCGATATTGTTACAGTTCTATGGGCTTGGCGGCAGAAAAGTTGTTGTTTAACTCCCGACAGGCGCAGCTTTCAGACCGACTCTGGGGCCCATCCAACTATTCAGTAATTTTCGGGTGATCTTCCTTCGGGAATAAAGCCACCGGCGTCTTGAGTTTGATCATTTATACCGTTCGTCCCCATATATTGACCGAAATTAAGCACGAGTGGAGCTTTTCCTCCACTCTGCCATATGTCTGCATGTTGTGCATGGGTAAAACCGTAGTTTTACTTTTATCCATTGAATATAATGCTAAATTCTGGCTTTACCGATACACACACATACACTGAGCAGCTATTTAACAAAACTGTATTTATTTTATCGACAGTGTCATGTTTTGCACAGTTACAGATCGGTGGTAATTACATTATAGTTCTGTGTCATATACTTGCATTACTTCAACAGTTCCCTCGTTCGCACAAGTAGTGAAATAGTTTAGAACACACCCAGATGATTAAGATGCCATGATTATGATTCGTGACAACATTAAGAAAACAAAAGTGTAATTTAGATTAAATGTGGGATGTTCTATGATTCGGCTTGTTGTAATGCGTTTTCATATTCATTTAAAAGTAGTTTGAAGGAATTTATCAAGCCACGAGTCCATAACATATGTAAATGGCACCGTACCCGGCACTTGTACATTTTGTGAGGAGAAGCGATGATTCACGTCTCTGCGTTAACGAGGATGATTTTCAAGAGCTCTAGCATAAAATAAGTAAATAGAAAAACGACATAAGTTTACTCGCCTATTCACAATTTTATGTGAGTGAGAATATAAAAGTAAGGCTGTAGCTGTAATGATACATATACGTCACGTTTTTTACGATACAGTATTAATATGTTACCTAATGAAAGCTTTTCGTTATAATATATAGGCCTAAGAGTAACAACATAATAGGAAATGAATCATGAATTTTCCGCAAATGGCTATTTGAGGACTTTTAGTGTAATGATTGGGCGATATAAATTTTGAGGTTGAATTGAAAATAATTTGAGCGTTGTAAAGAACGAGGCTGATACATATTCCCTGTTACTTGAACTTATAAATCTATTGAGTCCATTATACAACTAAATATACATTGGCCCTTAGGATATATTCAAAGCGATGTTTAAAATTTCTTTCCATTGGTTCGAGAAGTAGCCTAAAAGGAAAAATTAAAGTTGTCACGCTGCTTGCCATAAAAGTGTACAGGAGCAGTTGGTGTTTGGAAACACCAGTTCTTAAACTCAAGAAGATAGATAGGTGAGTGGTCAGCTTCACGCCACGGCCGCTTTATCGCCGGCAAAGGAATCCCCGGGACTCATTCAACAGGAGGCTGGGTGGGCGTGGTTTTAGAACTAAACAGGTCTCAGCAGCAGACCACATGTTAAATTTATAGTAATGTTTACCTTAGCGATCTTATATTTTCAGAGTTCAGAGTACAAAGGAAAATTAAAAGTGTTTTTTTTTTCATATGGTGAAACACTATGCTGTGTAAACTTGTGTCTAAAAGTGGATAGAAGTGTTTTATAAATTCTTTGAGTTTTTCTTAATTGCATTGTGGCCGGTTAATGTAAATTGCATCTTAAAAAACTAATTGCTTCGAAAACAGTGGAGTACTTGAACAATATTTTCGTCATTTTCAATTAATTTATGTTTATTTTCTGATCTTCTTCTCATGTACTTCCTCGTTCCTCCTCGTAGGTCTGTCTTACCTGTACCTTAAGTACCACAGTGTTGAATAGTAAGACTGTAGGATGCGCTTAACGTGAAAAACCGGAAGCTGTTATCGCAGCTCTCACTGTGAGTGCGAGAAAATGGGCAAAACTTCCTTTACAAGAGTCGACTTCTAATTCTAGAATCGAACTAGGTCCTTCTGTCATATGCCGATGGCGTACAACGGTGTTGACCGCTCAGCCATTAAGTCCCGGTTATGTTTTCTGTCTTTTCTTCCCCCGCTAATTTTACCGGATGCTCATTTCATCATAGGCTAAACGATGTGTGGACAAATAATGGATAAATTTCCATGATAATTTCTGCAGTTCATGAATTGTATTTATTCATAAGAGAAATACAAGACAAAGTATGCAGAACTTGGATAGAGCTTATTTGTGTCATATTTATTGTAATTTGTGTACTCAGTTATCATCGTGTCTGAAGACCTTCAGGCTGTTTATATCTTACGGCTGGGAACATTTTTAGGAGTCAAATTTTTTTTTTTCCATTGATTAACTTGGATTTATTGGATATAAGCATTATTATATTTTATTTCACGTGTCGGGCTGCTAGCAGCACAGATCGGTGAGATTTCTTTTTCTCACAAACGTGGTTGCAGAGTTGGACACCCCCCCCCCTTCCCCAGTTCTTTCCGACCCAAAATGCACGAATTGGCTTGACGGCTGCCCCTTTTGTAAACGTTGCTGTGTAATAGAATTATACGGAACGTACTTAGGTTTTATCCGACGTTTAATATTGCAAAGTCTTGAAAGTGCGATTAACCTTTTAAAGCCTGCCGTTTGCTTTACTTACCACCAGGTTATACATTAAAAAATTCTGCAATTTAATTGCATTGCATTTATGTGTTTTGTGTGGCTCTCAGAACAAACAGTAACCCTTTCCCTCTACATCATTAACAGATTAAACTTAACATTCATATGACCGTGCATCGCTTATATATTCTCAGAGTACAACCAACGAGATGCGACGTTTCTCAATTTATTTATTTCTATAAGACGCTCTACATGTTTCGGACGGTTTTCCCGTCCATCATCAGGAGTTCAAAAACTGCACATACAGC
>Ga0131853_10009890_pt1 | contig 17452 bp, 6 predicted proteins | sample TergutLab28metaG_FD_92764 | JGI IMG/M metagenome (GOLD analysis project Ga0131853, IMG submission 92764) | Labiotermes labralis P1 segment gut microbial communities from Petit-Saut dam, French Guiana - Lab288 P1 (version 2) (version 2) | ecosystem: Host-associated > Arthropoda: Insects >... | reverse complement strand
TGTTCCCAAAATCTTGTTGCATTTCAAGTATTGGTTATCTAGCATGGAGAGGTACCATTGTCGGATTCGTTTGTTTGATTCTTTCGTATGTATGTCCTGTCAGACTTGGCTGTAGACAAGTCAGCGTATTAACTGCTGTTGTGAATTGAAATTTAGATGAAACGAATTCCGTTATAGTATATTTGCATTCAAAGGCGGGGGATAAGTGAATGGCAGATTTTGTGATTATTATTATTATTATTATTTAATTTACATAAAATCCTGTCACAGTTACTATCCCGTTTTTTTGTGGTCTGCGCAGATTTAAAATTTTTCAAAACATGGAAGTTTTGAAATAGTAACAAAAGTAATTCCGCAAAATTCCGTAGGCATTTCTAGTTTAAACAGTTATCTTCGAATTCTGTTGCTAAATCTTTGAAGAATTAGCTACTCATATGTGTTTATTGTCATTAAGTAATTATTTCCTTCTCGAAGTGGTACAGCCAAAATACTCCTGCTGTCACTGACTGACGCCACAACAGATGCCATTCCTGTCAGTCAGCGCTCTCCTATTACACTCCAATCAAATCGGTCATATTCAAGCCATATGAACGTCGCCGTTTCTGTTCACCAAATTCTGTCGTAGTTCATTTCATGTAATTGCGTTTATCCTTAATTTTTGTTTTTACTGACAACTCTCATGGCTGAACGAGCTCTGTTACACACAACAAAAAAATGTTATTCGAGGTATTTTTATATATTATTCTTTTGTGCTACCATCATGGATTGTCACATTTTCTTCGGTCCACTGCTTTTGTTTTCTCAGAATTTCTGCATCCTGGAAATGTAGAAAAAACCAAACAACTCTTAAAACAACGTAATAGATCCTTAGAATATGTAGTACTCCCTACTGATTTTATCAATTTAGAGCTTTGACAGCCATAGCAGGACACTCAAAAGGTCCGTTTCTCACATAATATAATCACACACGTAATTATTTACTACAGAATTCATTTAATATCTGTACATAAGTTTCTCACCGTCTGTCTCTTCTGTTATGTGTGTGGTCTGCACTTTACGAATAGAAGCGGAAGAGTCAGCAACAAAATGAAGTGGAAAGAAAAATGAGTCGGTATTGCAGCGTTACCCCTTTGCCGAAGAAAGAAGAAGAAAGGGGCGTATACAAAAGGCAGCATCATTTTTTGCTTATTGTCGTATCAAGTATGTTATATAGACCTATTTCAGTATTCGTATAAAAGTAGTTGTCTTTGGAAAGCTGTTGAAGTTAGTATCGTAGACATTCCGAGAAATCACTTTTAAAAGTACATCCCACACTGTTTAACGCAGAGAATATGTCACAGTGCGGTACGGCCAAATGTGATATATATAGTTCCAACAATTCCTGTTAAAGTTTTCAGTACGCTTAATGATGGTAAAATATGAATTACTTACCGGAAACAGTTACAAATTCCAACAAAGTCGCTTTCCAACGAATGGTGGATTTGAAAATTGCACTAATTAACATTACACGATGAACTGTAATTGTCGTGTTGTTCCCACAAAAGATTTATTTACACAAACATTCATACTCGGGTGCAGGTGAGAAATATTTGCCTGGTCGCTGTGATAGCGTTCCCACCACTCGTGTACTTGTCCACTCGACGTACTGAATGACATTATTTGTCCACACACAAGTCAGTTCTCTGTTCGTCACGTATAAACGAGTAGTGCGAACGTAACAGTTCTCGACTTTATAAGGTAGAAACATCGATGATTGCTTTTGACTTGCGTCACTTTGAAAGGCGGTTGGTGGAAACGGCGAAGACAGCCGTCCTCACGAATTGACTAGCACCGCGCCGTTTTTCAGAAATATCAGTCAAATGATCGCGGCTTAAAAAATACAAGCATCTTGGCTGTCATCCCTTATTCACCTAAGAGATTATTATTGTCATTTAATGAGATAATAAAGTCGAAAAAATCACAATAGCCCTACTCTCCTCTTGCAACATATTCCACAGTATTTTGTACCTTTCTTATGTTTATGGTAATGATATGACAAGTCTGCGAAAAGGAACTAGGCATTTCTCATCCGGTAAGGTTGTTTTTCTCCCAGAAAATGAAAACAGTGGTCTTATAAAAAAAATTGCTCCCTTTGTTAGGTCTTTGTATAGAATTTAACTTCCGAACAACTTGATGCATTTCCACGAAGTTTGGCGTGAACATTGTGCCAGTGACCTATAACCCAATGTTATTATTTTAATTTCTCAATTTCGTTAATTTTAATATATCGGGCACGCAGTTTTATGAAGCAACAGCAACATTAGAGCCGTTTCTTTTTGGGCACTGCAGCGACCTACGTCGACATGCATTAGAAAATATGAAACTTCTGAGAGGATGATGTGTTTGTAGATCGTGGCGACAGTTGAAATTTTTTTTTTGCTGTCGTTTCGATGGCAAAAACTAAAAAAAGTTATAGGTAGGCCATAACTTTAGGTGCAGAGATAAATTATAAATTTATCTACAGCCTTTGTACGGGATACATTTCTCAAGTGAACAGTTACAAGCTGTGCCCAATACGAAACTTTCATGTTATAGCCCAGAAAGTGTAACGTACACAGAGTCAGTGTGTAAGAAGTAGGAACAGATTTCTGTTAATTGACACAACCCGATTTCTTTATTTTCTTATAATATTTACATTTTTATAAAAGCGACAGCATGGTTTGACTGATATTGGTTAAGATGTGCTCTGATGTAAGTTCTTCAAACAAATAGAGCGCTGTAATAGCAACGGATATGCGGGATTATAAGTCTGTTCCGTTAAGAAGTAAGGGTTGTTTCTTCTGCCCGAAAACCATAGTTTATTCCTGTATTATTAATATAATAATAATAATAATAATTGATGAAGGTTGATGGAATAGCAGTAAATGGTGGTGATTTTTGGTATTCTAAGTAACAATCAGTTATGGCTATATTTCCATTTCTTTACTAACTCTATTTCTTTGAAATTTGTCCGTTTAGAAGGTATAGGTGTAGTGAAATACTGCTATCAAAAGCAACATGACGCTTAAATATTTAGCTATTAGTAGTGCCTAAAATAAAGGGACAGGCTTTATAGGCCTTATTATTATTATTATTATTACTGCCTGGTACCGAAAGTTTATGGTCCTTTTGCATTGGCATGACAGTGTGAGCAATGTCATCATAGCTTGATGAAATCCGTGACCTAACAAAGCGGTTTGTGGACTCACACACAAGAACTCAGGGGACGAAACGGTGAGCATGGGGCTTAAAGGGTTTAAAAGAGCAGTCTCAACGAAATTAAAACGATTTCCAGCATGAGGAAAACGTGCCGCAGGGAATGGACCATCGCTCCTCCCATCACGCACGCCATTTCATAACAACGGAAGCCTTTGACCTATGTCTGATTCATAAATATAACATAAACTGAAGTAAGTTTGCCGTACATGTACTGTTTTGTGTTGGACACCAAAGCAGAAGCGAATTTCAGTCGCAAATTGAGGAGGAAATACATATTATTTTTGCTATAAACTTATTTTCTGATATACGGCTATACATTTTGCAGGAAGTGCTTCTCCATGGATATTATGAAGTATATTAACAGACAACATGTATTATTTTGTTACGGGATAGATTATTGAGCTTATTTCAAGACTTGTTTTTTTTTCAAGAATTTACCTAATTTTGTCTCTTTATAATTTTTTTGATTCTGTACTTTTGACGTAAAAAATGTAGCGCTTTCGGCTAGAATGGAAACCAAAGTTTCCTTTTAAATGGATGCTGTTTTTCGATAAAAATATTTCAATATACAAATCACATATATAATCAGAATCACAAATCAGTATCTCGTATTACACTGAACAGTATATTTTATGACAGTAGACTCCAGATACTTTCACCTCATGTTTTCGTTTACCAGAAATACCTGTAAATTTTCGATATGTGGTGCTGGAAAAGAATGGAGATCAGTTGGACCGATCGTGTGTAAAATGAAGTATTATTTAGAATAAAGGAGGAAAGCAATATCCTATATATAATAAAAAGAAGCAAGGCTGGCTGGGTTGCCATTTCTTGCTCAGGAACTGACTTCTAAAACATGTTATTGTAGGAAAGAAAGAAGGGAGGATAGAAGTGACAGGAAGACGAGGAAGAAGACGTAAACAGATAATGGATGACCTGAAGGACATCGAAAGTGTATTTTAAATTGAAAGCGGAAGCACTCTATCGCCCTGTATGGATAAATCGCGTTGGAAGAAGCTATGGATCTGTCATCAGAGGAAGACTTTTGTTTGTTTGTCCGTCCTGATTTCTCTCGGAAGGTGAATACCTTCAATTGAATCACGATTCTTTTTCTGTCCGTATTACTTTATTCATGTTTTCGTTGTTATACCGTGCATGTTGTCAAGTCACTCAATTATTATACCAACCACCGCACATATATAAATTTATAAAATTTACACATTAAAACATTAAAAACGCTCCGACATGTTTCGGTCGTAGGACCACCATCAGGGAGCTATATCGTCCTTGCTAAAGTTACACTATAAAAAGTTACATTAATTTCACTATTCCAGTTGGGTATTGTGGCAGCATGCCGTGTTGTGTTGTGTTGTGAAGAGTGCCCTGCTACGTATGTGCGTTCTGTGTTTCTTTGCGTGATAATGAACGAAACACAGAACGCACATCCATAACAGGGCACTCTTCACAACACAACACAACACGGCATGCTGCCACAATACCCAACTGGAATAGTGAAATTAATGTGACTTTTAATAGTGTAACTTTAGCAAGGACGATTTAGCTCCCTGATGATGGTCCTAGGACCGAAACATGTCGGAGCGTTTTTAATGTTTTAATGTGTAAATTTTATAAATTTATATATGTGCAGTGGTTGGTATAATAATTGAGTGACTTTATTCATGGTTTATAATTATTCACAACGAGTTCCTTTCAGTATTAAATTCTGCTTTGGTTCATCCTACCAGGAAGTTCTCTGAGAGATATTTTCTGTCTCAAGGTCTTTGTGGACATCGGGCAGCATAATTTAACTCTTTATATTTGATATTTGGACTGCGATGTGTATGACGTTTACCATCTTTTACAGCATGATTCCGTGCAGTATGGTAGAAAAATAAAGGTTTTTCGGAGGAATATTTTATCTCATATTCCAACCTAAATATGGGGCAATATTTTTCTCTGATACGTCGACAGATTTTCTCCGGACTACACGGCGTCACATTGAAGATAAAAGTAGCATTCAGTATTTGAGATGTTTCATAGATAATTCAAGCTGGCTCAGATGTTAAATTATAATTGTGTGCTTTGGTGATGGATCGTTTACAGCGCTGGATACTGCGTTCATTGCTGTTCCAGCCTATCTTTCTGGTTAGAGTAATGTGTTGCCGAACAAGAAGGAAGTTTCAGCAAAACAGAGGATTGAAGTGGAGATTCTTGGCCTATCTGTTTTTGAAGATTAACAAGTTTTAACTGAGAAGGGTTGAGTTGGTGAAAGTTATAAATAATTTTTGGGCTTACAGAATTGACTGCAAAGAGGAGCTGTATGCTCTGATAACAAGTAAAATTCCAGGTCACAAGAAATTTTTAACCACAGAGGATTTTCGGTTTTACTGCTGGTCTGCTTGAGCGTTGAATTCAAGGAGTATACCGTCGTTCAGGTTGTCATTAAAACTCAAATTGCGGAAATAACAAATGCTTACAGAATTCTGGTTGGAGACCCTGAAGGTACGATTCCACTTCCTGGGACCTAGGCTTAGATGAGGAACCATAATGTAGTAGGCGAGAAGTAACAAGTCGCGGGGACTTAAACTGGTTGAAGCTGGCCCAATACATGAACCAGTGGCTTACACTTGGAACATGGTAACGAAATTTTTGCTTCTGCAGATATCACCCAAATGACTGTCATCTTCCCGTGAAAAACTGTTATTACGCAGTTGACATTGCTTTCTGACTAACAGTCTCCCATTTTCCGCTTTTCTGAGAGTTTATGCATTGTGTATACAGTGGTCTCCCGACTTACGTCGTTTCGGCTTGTGGTATTCCGCAATTACGCCATTTTTTCAGATCCAATATATTAACCCGAACGCGCTAATTAGTACGTAGGTACTGAGTACGTCTTCGAGTTGCTGAATTCCCATTCATTAACTCACGCTCAACAGCCCTATTGAACTTCGGAACCAAAGTGTCCCTGAAGAAGCGGCGGAGCCTGAAACTGCGCCTGAGGAGAGGATCATGACGGTTTCAAAGTTTACTGAGGGATTTGGATTTATTGAAGCTGGCTTCAAAGTGTTTGAGGGCATTGATTCGAGAGTAGCGACCAGCAAAAACCCGATAAGGATAATGTAAATTTGCTTGTTTGCTGTGAGGATATTCTGAAAAAGAAGGAAAGATATTTTTCTCGCCAGGCTTCGTTTCTTGATTTATTCAAGTTATTTTAGGGCCTCGTGCATTGCCACCTCTGATGTTAGATGATGGATATGCCTACCCAGGTGACTGACCTACAGTTGGAGAGAAAGAGCCCGCTCCATAAAATGTCATTTGTTTGTCACTAAATGTTCCTTCTGTATTTTTCGTAAGTATGAATATATGTGTAGGCCGGGTAGCTCAGTCGGTATAGCGACTGACTACGGGCTGGACGGTCCGGGATCGAATCCCGGTGGGGACGAGATTTTCCGCCCGTCTAGATCGGCCCTGGGACCCACCCGGCCTCCTGTAAAATGGGTATCGGGTCTTTCCCGGAGGTAAAGTGCGGCCGGGGCGTGCTGCTGACCACTCACCCCCTTCTAGTGCTGCGGTCATGGAAGAGTAGAGCTATACCTTTACCCACCCTCTGGGCCACGCCGGGCCTGTAACGGGGTCACTTTACCTTTTACCTTTTTTAACGGATATATATTTATTTCATCCAAAAAGATCGCCTAGTACGAGCCTCCCCACTTTAACATTGTGTTTGTCGCAAAATCTTTCTCGACTCTCATCGTCTCGATAGACGTCGCTGGTCTCAGAGCCACGTACGACGTTGTGGGGCGTCACTGTAGTTTAATTACGAAACGCTCAGCCTGGACTTTTTTTTTCAGTTACGACGTCAAAGGGCAGGATTTCGAGACTAATATTTCGCAAGCATAGTGTGGTATCTGACCAGTTCTAGTTAATTTCTGTTTGTTAATGTTATAATTGCTACGTCTTTGTGAGAATCGAGGTTTGGCCCATTTATTTCATCCGTAGCTCTTTGTGCGTAATGCCTATCTTTACGTGTTCTTGTTGGGCAGTAAACGAAGGACAGATCTCCTTCCAGACTCGAGAAGATAGCTATAGGAACATACGAATTGCTTGGAGCTCCTTATAGAAAGGAAGCTGTATATCTTATGTTTTTCTTCGATTAGTTGAATAAATTGAAACAGCGACATGACGATCTTGAACAATAATCATGCAGTGGGCGGCTGTAAATTGTGCAAAACCCGGAAACATTTACAAAATTTATGAAAAGGTATTCAGAAACGGTCGAGTAATCATACTATTGATGGAAGATCAACTGCATATTAACCCAGAGATGATACTTCAGATTATGTTTTAACTTTCGGGAAAGAGTAAGGTATAAGCGAAATTTGTTCCACCCTAGCTAAATGTCAGAGCACAAAGTGGAGAACAAATACATCATCATTGTGGCTCGCAGAACTCGAGAATCAAAACGATGTTTATATTTCTTTAAATAAGGAGTAAGTGAAATATGTAGAATTTGTCCTGGAAGTAAAAGAAGTGCAGGGTTAATTCTGCCTACAAGTGCTAGCAAGCTTACTGTCGTGCATTTCGACAGCGATGCCACAACTTCTGTAGAAAGACAGTTGGTTTCTTTGGCATGAAAATGACCTGTGTATTCTGTCGTGATCGTGAAGCCCTTCCTGGCGAGTGGTGGCGTGTTGGAAATAAGCCACCAATTTTATTCGCTTGACTTCCCGCCAGCCGATTTTTTCTATTTTCTAAAGAGAAACGTCTCCCAAAAGATTATTTTAGTACTCCAAAAACATCAAAGGCCGGATTGTTCCGTTTTTGTTGTTGTGGAATGGGACGTGATTTGGGTTACTTTGTGCTTGTGTACGATCCTGAACCAGTCATATTTTTCTATTTTCCTCACAAGTTTTGTTTTTTAGGCGCTTAGAAATCTTCCAACAAAAAGTCTATTCATGTTCTGCATACCCTCTCTTTCGTCCCACATTTAAATATCCTGGTAATGGTATTGTACCTGTACCAAACACAAGTACCTTCTTATTTCACAGCATTCATTTTTCCTCGCAAGGTCCCGCGTCTTATATTTAACTCCCTAATAATTAAAAATTGTCTGTTTTTAAGCGAAGTCCTTGATGTATATTCCTGTTTCCAATCATATCTTCGTATCGCTTAGGAGAATATGGTTATTTCTCTATGCTAAAACGTGCGTATATATAGACTCTCTTCGGAAATTTCCCCCTAAATGGAAAGCCGACAGTGGTGGTGTTTGGAGCAAAGACCTGCCGAATTCATTACTGGTCCCTGTTTCAGGGTTCAAAAACAGGGACAGTGTGTACATGGTATTCGTATTGACAAATATGATGTAGTTGAATTTCGTGGGAGTGTTCAGTAGAGAATGAATCGTGCCCCCATCTGGTGGACAGAGAGAGGTATGTGTGGAAGTAGATTTAAAAGGGGAAATAAATTTGTTGTTCCTAACAATTTATAAATGTGGTTGGTGGGTGAATTCACGCACTGCGTGATGCGTTGCATCCTGCAGTGTCACGACCGAATTAACTAAAGGTGTGGCCACATGGCTGCTGCCGTTGACAGGGAACGGTCTAAATTTCAAACGCCACCAACCTATCCAGCAACTATGAGAGTCTTGCGACCTACCTGCATTTGTAGTAACTTCTTCTTTGTGACGTGCCGAAGGGTAAGTTTGTCCATTCAAGGCTCATTTACTATCGACGTTAAGAATGAGTGGAGCTTTACCTTTACGCTTGTGTATGCCTCTATGATATACAGAGGGATAAATTTAAATTGGAAAGGTAAGCTTTCCTCCATGGATTTGCGTTTGTTTCAGCGATGAGTTACAGAGGTCACAAAATTCCATTTTTCTCATGAATTCGAGTACTGTTATTCATTCCTGTTTTTTTATTTACATTTATTCTTCTGGAAGTTCGTGGTTCGAATCTTCGTTGAGGTACTGGCGATGTTGACTGATTTTTTTTTAGTTTCTCTCAGATACTCCAGGCAAATGTCACCATAATACCTAAAGGTCACGACTGCTTGTTTCCAAATTATTTCCAGTTATCTTGTGCCAATCATACGACTGGATAGTGCATAATCTGAGACTTTGACGGCGTCATAAACCATAAACAATAATAAATAAAAAAATAAGAATAAATGAATGCAAGAATGTATACGTGGTGGCAAAAAGGACTTCAGCGTTGAACTTGATGCAGGGTTGTTCTACTTATACGGTGTGATATATTTATTCCGTGGACATTTATTGTAAAATAACGACAGGCTCCAGAAAACATAAGACTGATGAACTTTAAAATTTGTTCAAATTTCTGCACCATATAGATTAAGCAGTTGATACAGCATCATATTCTGGAGGTGTGGCTCGGAGACGGCTCTGTCTTTCTTTTGTGACTTGTCTCATTGATTTCAGATGTGTTTTTATTTATTTTGACTGTCGTGGTGATGTGTTTTTGTGTATAATTCTACCATTTATAAATATAGTTCCTCTAGACACTGTGTAAATTGTGCATTCAACAAGACGTCGTTAAATAATCCAAAAATCAGCGCTAACTAAACCACCTTTGTGCCTTATGTGAAAATGTAACAGAAAGCTTCATTTGACTAAGCATCACGCACAAAGGCTTACTGGGAGGCATGAACGTTAAAGTCCACGCATTTCAGATGTACATACGGTATGTGTTTCATTACAGCGTGTGCCGCTGATTACGCTTCATTGCTTTGCGAAACAAAAGAAGCACATAGCCTGATGGATGTCCGATGCCACTTCGTTGAATGCTGCCATTGATTGCTGTAATTACTTGCTATGCGATCTAGGAGTGGTAATGTGATCGAACAGGCAGGCTGTAAATTTTATAAAAGCGAACATTCTCCTGGCTCTACTAAGTTATTTTTTTTCCTGCACTCTCCCTCTCGGTTCAGTAGAGAACCCTAAAATGCAGATTCTAGAGCTGTTCTTGTCAGAACAATTATTTAAAGCAGAAAACCGTGATTTACAGATTTTATACTGAAAAGAAACCAAATCATTAGGGAACTGCAGTGTCTTGTACGGTAAACTACATACGTTCGTACAGTCACATATGTCGTCTTGATCTGAGTCAGACGTTTTCAGGCAAAAATGTCCTGCGACCGTTTGGCCATTTCACACAAAACATACAGCTTATTAATTGTAAAATATATTCCTTAAACAACACTGTTTTAAGTTTATCGTTAGGAGCAAAGTGTAAAGGAACTAAAAAACATTATTACACACCCGCAAATGTGAATGGTTTCTGCCGTATAGCAGACTTGGCGACTTTGTTGTAAGAGTGAGTGCATCCAAAGAAGATACGAAAATTCTTTTAGTGACTGTTAAACACTTTCATCATAACACTTTGTCGTCGTCGTCATCATCATCATCAGCATCATCATAACATTGTTTTATGTCAGGTCCATACCTTCTTTCAAAGCGAGCCCTCCATACTGTGCCTTCTAATGCTTCCTCTTCCGCTGTCCAGGGTCTTCTCGTTTCTTTTTACTTTATGTTGTCCAGTATCTGCTTACGTCTTCTTCCCTGTATTCATCGTCACTTCTATTTTCCCTCCAGTAACGTGTTTTAGAAGCCAGTTCCTACGCAAGATGTGACCAATCCAGTTAACCGTCTTTCTTTTTGTTGTATGCGGAAGTTTTTCCTCCTTGATTCTTTGTAATACTTCATTTATACACACGCTCGGTCTAACTGATCTTCTCCATCCTTCTGCAGGACCACATTTCAAAACCAAAATTTGACCAATATATTGACAGTATTAGAGAATTGCTGTCTTCAAGAGCTTTGACTTGAGTGAACAAGCATTACAGTTGTGTCCTTCACTTGTATATGTACTCGTAACAAGAGTTAATGAGTTGTCTATCTCCATGGTTCAGAGTCTTTTTGAGTAGGTAACAATTCCTAATCTTGTCAAGTTCTCTGGATATTCTGAAACTCGAAGTTTCGTTACAGTGTTTCTAGGAGTCGGCCACTTGCCCCTGCCCTGAGCCAGATTAATTCAGTTTAACCATTTCATTTCTTTAAGATTCATTTTAATATTATCATCCCATCTACTCCTATATCTTCTGTGCGAGCACTTTCTTTAATCTTTCCAACCAAGAATCTCTAACCATTTATCTTCTCCCCCATACATGCTACGTGCCCTCTCTATCTCAAGCTGCTTGATCTGATCGCTCTAGTCACATTGGACGAGGAGTACAAATCATGAAACTCCTCATAAAGCAGCTTTTTGCGCCGTTTGTTACTGCCTCCCTCTTAGCCACGCATATCTTCCTCTGGTTCCTATTCTCAAAATCCCCCAGGTCGTGTTTATTCCTTCAAGCGAGAGACAAAATTTCACACCTACAAAAAAGAGGAAAATTGTGGTTTTGCTATGATAATTTTTATCTTCTTAGACAGCGAAATGGAAGACTAAAGGTCTGGACCGAATGGTAGCCCGAATTCTCTGAATATAATCGGCTCTTCATTTCTTTAGGCATGGGTTAACAAAGACTTGAGGGTCACAGGTATTAATAAGCAGTAGAATATATTTCATTTAGATTATTGTGGATTTTAATTGCAAGAGGGCATAACGTTTATTAAAAATGAATGATATGTTGAGTTTAAGAACACACTCTGACCAGTGGAAGAAATGTAGTTCGACCAACGGGAAGATGGAGTGCCAAAATCCATGGAGGTGGAAGAAGCTTGAAACGATTTACGCCGTTTTACTGATGATATACGAGTATTTGCTTTATATCGAACGAGGTTCAGGCACGTCTTCAGACAAACAAGTAATACAATGTTATCTGCTCAGTCGTACCGTATCATATATGTTCCGAATCGTCAGCAGAGTGTAGGTACAGACTGATTAATGAATCAATCCTACATATTTTCTTTAGGACGCGAAATTTATTCGCCTGATTGTTTTCTTAATTATGTAATATAAAGACTCGTGACGAGATCCAAACAAAAACCGGTCCCAGTGTCTTGCTGTTCCACTTCATTCCGCTTGGATTTTTATATTACACTTTTCTCATCCTCCACATCCTTCTACAATTTCTCGCCTATCTCGTCGTCCTTCATTTGATTACACCAATAAAGTGCGGTAAACCGTACAATTTAAAAACTCCATTTCAGTTTGAAATATTTCGCGGGATACTTAAGTATACGCCTTCAAATTTGGGGTTCACTACTCTAAAACTCCCTCTGCTCTTAAGTGTTTAGCGGATGACTGTGGGCCCTTGGATGAGACGGAAGATTACACTTCATTGAAGAAGGGTGGTATAGATTGGAGGGGGGGGCGGCAGGCGGCCTCATCAATCGTTCAGACCACACCGCTGGCATATTTATTCTCAGCTTGGGGATATTTTTCTCTGTGTGACACATCAGTGATTCACTCCGGCCGAGTGGCACACAACTGCTATCGGGGGGCTTTGATTGATCACCGTAGCAACGTAGCATCGAGTCTCGGTCGTGGGCCAACAGTATGCTTTGTAATGTGCCGCGCGGCTCTGTGTAACCTGTAGGTCAGTACCTGCAGAGTCTGGGAGTTAACACCGTTTAATGAGCAGTCTCACTGACGAGTTCCTAGGCTCGGAACTGCAACATGTAGATTGATGTCTGCAGAGCCCAAAGTGGGTACACCAAGCTATTAACCTTTTATAATCAACAGGAAATACATTTGAAGCATATGCACTACATTGAAACGGAGGCTAATGCCTAAAGGATACAAACCCTCTCCCTCTTCCAGTTAGTCCTCTTGCTGTGAACAATAGACGTACTCGTCCCACGAAAAGGACAATGCAACTGCAAAATAATTCTGAATATATGTGCATCTGTGTTTACTCTCTTGATAACTCAGTTGGCGTAGCAAAGAAACTACGGACTGTGCAGTGATATAGGGAGAGTTACATTCTTGGCTGGAGCAAGACTTCTCTCTTCTTCATAGAATACGAAATACCGCTGGGGACTACGCATACTTCTATCCAACGGGCAATGGAGACTCTTTTCTCAGGAGATTAGGCGGCCCGAGCCTGGTACTAATCAGATAGTGCCGAGATCAAGAAAGACCGTGGCTGTGTTTCTACACCATTTCAAAATTCGCCTCATTAAACACACGGACACTTTTACCTCTTCGCCCAAACATTCGACACCCGTAGACCTGTACACTAGTTATAAACAGCCGATGTTCACTAATTATGTTCGCGCGGAACACTTGACCCATTTTCCTGTTCTCTTGCTCTTATAGGTCCAGTTATTCTGCTTAGCAGTTTGTCTATAGTCTGTCCTTAAGACGAGAGACAAAATTTCACATCCCCCTGTAGACAGGAAGTACTTTCACGTTTTAATTCTTAGGTTTATAGATACGAGTCGGCAAAATAAAAGAATAGGAACATCAGCAAACATACTCGAATTTACACTGCTCTTTAATTTTTCGTAAGGTTTAACCTTCACCAAAGCTTCTGTAATAGCCTAAAATGTAATATAATGTCACCTGTTTCAGTAACTCTCAAGTACATCAAGGTTCCTTTGCTTTTACATATGTGTCAGCTGGGGATTCTCGTATCGTTGTATTGCGACATTTTGCTTGTATTTGGGAGCGTACTAAAGTTGACTCGCAATTTAGTGTTCGACTTTGGTCTTTGTGGTGTTTTGAAAGGGAAAGCCTGTTTCGTTGCTTGGGCGGAAGAATTAATATGCGGTAGATCATTTTCTGAACTTCACAGCATGAGATTACTTTACTGTTGTACTATTTTAAAATTGTGCTCCTTCCACTCTTGAAGATTCTGATTACTTGTTGTTGAAAAATTGGCTTTTTTGTTGTGTTCTCAATGGAAGACGCAGTCTTATCGCAAAAAATCGATGTCTTTCTTTTCAAAATTTCCTGTGATTCTAGAAGTATTGCTTTTGGTCCGAATACATTTCTTTCTTCTTTTACATGACGCTGTGCTAATGAAGCAGTTACTGAAACCGAGAACAAAATAAATTCACAAGAGTATTTAATGGAGCACTGATGAAGAGTGTAATAGAGTGATTCAGCAGACGTGGTTTTAACTATGTTGCCAATCGCTTTGCAGAAAATTATTGTTCTTTATCGGACTATCTACGGGTACTTTCGATGTGTTGCGGCGTTGCGTTGCGTTTTAAATTCAGTTTACTTAATCACAGTATTCAGTTCTTCCAACGATAATTTGAAAGATCTTTCAACAATTCATTTTATTCGAGTTTTTTTCAGGGTCAATATTGTTTGTCTAATCTATGAAAAAATGGCAGCCAATTAATCTTCTGAGGTGGCGAAATCCGGACTCAATTAAAACGAATTAAATTTGTGACGTGTACCTCGCTAGTAACAAATGGTTTCCCACGCCATACATCGAAGTTTACTCGGACACCTTTTCGTAAGATTGGAATGACACGTTTACATCGATTTTTGGTGCTTTCAAGCACTTACCAACCCTGTTAGTGGAGCTGTTGACTTTTGTGTGCTTATTTTAGGCAACGGTACAGCATACCCATATGTTTTTTGCAAAGAAAATATAAGAAATTCGTGTTTTGTCACTGCAGCGCCGGAGTCAGTACCGAATGGCTTTGTCCGTGGACATTATTTTAGTCAAATTCAATTTACCACAATATTTTTCTTTGTGGTCTACTTTACTATAAATTTGCCATCTAGTCTCCGTCATACCAACGTTTCCCACAGTAATATTAATTGTATTTTTATTTGTCTCCGACCCGTGCCTTATGAGGGGAACCACTGTGGCACAGTGGTTAAGGTGCTATGCTACAAATCGGAAGGTCGCTGGTTCGATCCCAGCTGGTGTCATTGGAATTTTTCATTGACATAAAATCCTTCCTATCGCACTATGGCCCTGGGGTCGACTCAGCCTCTAACAGAAATGAGTACCAGGAACATTTCCTGTGGGTAAAGACGGCCTATGCGTAAGGCTGACAACCTTACCACCATCCTGTGCTGTTGTCATGAAATCTGGGAACCTTAACTTCCTGGAACACCCTGGGCCATCCAGACCTGTAACGGTACTGCTTTACCTTTAGCTTTACCGTTCCTTATAATAGCTAGTACTTCTTCGTTTGCGAAATATCTCGTATTTTGATCTTTTTCCGGATATTAGTTCGTATTTCATCATCATCATCATCTCTAAATAAATGCTAGAATAACGACTTTAACGGACCACAATTCCTTCCATCTACACCCTTCTAATTACACAAATTCACGTATTTTACCAAGACAAAACATCGTATAGTATCTTAACGAGGTTATAATCAATTATAACTTCAGCCTCGTAAGTATACGTGTAATTACTCAATTAATATTCAGTGTAATATTCAGTGGTTATCCTGTCGCTGAACTGTGCACACCTCGCTACTAAAACAGACGACTTATAAATCTAAAACAAATGAATAAAGTTCACAGTAACATATGTTCTCAATTTTTCATACTTAATTGAATTTGATTTTTTATTGTTGCACATTATATCACCTTATCTTTCGAACTTTCACACCATACACATTAAAAGACTGGTAATTGTTTTATTCTTGTATTCCATTAAATATTCTGGACATGGAAAAATATTACAGGCTGAAGTGAAATTTGCCCGACAACTTTCAGTGAAGGTATTTCAACACCCACCCCCCACCCCCTCCTTTCCGTGTACGCGGTGAAATCGAATTTGGAAATAATATAGTACTTGCAGTCAGAGGGACAAATGAACTTTCAAAAAAAGTGACTTGCGCTACATGTGCAGCAGTCTCTCCGCAATAAATATCGATCGCGTTAATTGCCATGCCAAATGCCCTCTTTTTGATTACGTTTCTTTTCTTTTGTTTCGCCGACACGGGTAGACAAAAGTGTGGTTTAACTAATTGCTTGATTTGAATCGGATTTATTGGCCTCTCGTCGTGGTTTATCGCTATGAAAGTGCTCTACTCTCACCTTCACTTACACCTCCCATCCATTACGTACTGCGCTCTTTTATGTAGAACCCAAACCCACGGCATCCATCGGAGTAACACTCTGTATTCAGGAATCAATTTTTTCTCTCTAAAAAAGGGAAAAGAGAATTAGGGTGTGCGGGTGGAGGGGTGTGGTCATTGTGATGGAACGAGACGGGAGAGGGTTGAAAGGAGGGAGACAATGGATGGACGGATACTTCTCCTCCCAAAACATTTTTTAAATCCTCACACCCCTTAGTTGTGATTTGACCACGCCCTTCATGCCATGCTACGTGTGAAGCAGTAATTCAGTTCCGAATCATCAACTCTCTCTCTCTGCAAAAAATACTGTCTCTTTGTCTGAGGGTTGTTCACACTAGGTAGGTATAAAGGTTTTGGAGATAAATACCGATTGTTAAGGGAAACAATCAGATGAATAAATACATTAATGTATTTACGCTAGAGGCGTGTTCGGAGTTCACATCATATCACTTTTGGCCTTCTGAAACATCTCCTTACTTTATTCTATTTGGGGACATATTGACTATAATATTATAGTCTCTTTATTGAATGTAAAACTAGGTTTGCTCTGATATATTAATTGTTATGATATCAGAATATATTTGGCCGTTTATCTACTGATTTTAGATTCAGTATTGTTCAGTCAGCGCAATGTCTGGCTACACGCTTGACAGTCAGAATATGATTGCTGGCAGTGGGTGGTGTATCCCTTCAAATGAAGCGGCACTTTTGGTAGGACATTTTGTTGGATCCGACCATTAACAAAAAAAAAAAAATAGAATTGGATTAAGGCGATAAAATAGTATAGAACTGGCTCAGGAATGTATCTGGTTTTTTATTTGTTTTAGCAGTGGTTCCTACTGCCATCGAGTTAGTTTATTTCAGGTGTATTTATAGGGTATCTAAATTTGTGTAAATAGGTACTGTCTCATATGCTTCAAAATTACGTCAAAATGTAGATATTAAGGCTATAGACAAAGGTCATAACTTACCATGTATACAGCACTCCCTCAATAATAAAACGTAATCAAGGACGTTTGACCAATTGTTTTTACAATTCTCCTCTCGACAGCTCGTATCCTATAAGACATACCTGGCTATTTTCGAGGCAGTACAGAATGCCGGAGCTTCACAAGGAGGTATATACCCTGTAACTTTATATTCATCTGCTCTGGCATATCATAGTTTGGGTAATGTGTTAAACCTAAC
>Ga0131853_10009886_pt1 | contig 17455 bp, 8 predicted proteins | sample TergutLab28metaG_FD_92764 | JGI IMG/M metagenome (GOLD analysis project Ga0131853, IMG submission 92764) | Labiotermes labralis P1 segment gut microbial communities from Petit-Saut dam, French Guiana - Lab288 P1 (version 2) (version 2) | ecosystem: Host-associated > Arthropoda: Insects >... | reverse complement strand
TGTATGTATGTATGTATGTATGTATGTGTATGTATGTATGTGTGTATGTATGTGTATGTATGTATGTGTGTATGTATGTGTATGTATGTATGTATGTATGCATGTATGTGTATGTATGTGTGTGTGTGTATGTATGTACGTGTGTGTGTGTATGTATGTATGTATGTATGTATGTATGTATGTATGTGTATGTATGTATGTATGTATGTATGTATGTTATGTACAGGGAGTCACGAGAAAGCGTGTTTGTAAAAGAAGTTTTAAAAATATATTTTAAGGTGCTTTCAAAAACTGCGAAAAGAGACTATTAGCTTCGCCATGTCTGCGTGCCTATCTGTCTGTCCGTCCGTCCGTATGGAAAAACTCGGCTCCCATTGGAAGGAGTTTCATGAAATTCGAATATTTTTTACGTAGATTAGTCTAGAAAATTCACGCTCCAATCAAATATGACAAGAATAACGGATAATTCAAATGAAGAACTTATGTACATGTATGATACTATCTCGCCTAACATTTCTTAGAATTTGAAATGTTTCAGGCAACATTTGTAGAGAAAAACAAAACACGCATTTTATGTTGAACAGCTTTTTTCCGAAAATCGTGCCGTTTATGAGATAACATGGAAAAGTGCTGCAGAGCCAAACAGCACACAGATGACACATAACACGACGGATGCTCTTTTCATGCTACCTAACTAAGGTTACGGACAAACGAAACATGCAAAACTTATTGCTTTTTCCCGGCAACAATGGTTACGCGAACGCGCCTCATTGTTATTTCTATACGTACATGGCCTGTCTTTTTTTTAACGTTATTCTTATCTGGGTATATCTAAACTGAGAGAACACGAAAAGTCCAAGAATGAAGAGATATAGGTCAGTATTTGTTGCTGCCAGCATCAAATTCTCTGAGATATGTCAAACAATCCTGCAAACATACAGAATCGGCTGGCGAGATCCTCGGCTCTGATAATAAGACAATATTAGTCTCTACGTTGCTTAGCTACAGATCATACAAGAGCTTCTTCACATTTTACGTAACATCTGCATACTTCATGTCGAGCTTAATATCTCTGGCATGTCCTGTCATGGCACTGCTGAAGAGCGAACATCACATGTGAGTAGTGAAATGTGCAATTATCCAGAATGTAGAGCTCCTGGTACCTGTTGAATTAAACAAGACTGCCAACACAAATTAAAATCAGGCTCCGTTACATGTTGCCGCACGATGTTATAACATAAGCGTCGCATCGATTAGGTCTACTCCTTAATTAGGGGAAAACAATTACGTTTGGCGTTCAAACAGAGCCGATCCAGACGCCGCGATTATAATCGCTTTATGCAAAATTATGTTACATAGCTGTAGTACCGTGCCTAACGTGCAAACATATTTTCTTGTAACCGGACAAGAGCCCATATATAACGGATACTTATGTACTTATTATCCTGGTCTTCAGTCCAACTTCGCATGGCAGAAAGCAATTACATATGCTTTTAAATTTCTTAAAATTCGCATTTCATGCCGTTGTTTTAAAAACAGGAACTGAACTCCTTCTTCATAAGTATAAATTTAGCCAAAGAACTTATATCTGTACTAAAGCTAAGACTAACAGAACGTAACGGGCGTCTAGAATTACTGACTCCTGGACATGAATCATTCTTGAGAATAAATGTTAGCTCCATCGATTAAGAAATTCCACACCTTTTATGTAACCCAAATATTCATTGCCATTGTCATAACAGCCAGCCGCTAAGCTCCATCTTGAGCCACCCAACCGCAGAGAATGAACGTAAAGCCTGATTTTTTTAGACCTACTTTAGTATCGTCTTGTCATCTTCGCTGGGACTTAGAGAACCATCTGTTCTTTCAAGCTTTCAGATTGTAATATTCCGTACATTTGTTGTGTCTACATTCCACAATACATTATCCGTTTACTTAAAATTCCATAATTTTATTACTCTAAAAACAAACGTAGCCGATCTCGGTGGCAGTGCGGCAGGATAAAGCATGGGTCTGCGGACTGTCGATTGCTGGGATCACTCGTTCGAATCCCGTTGAGCGCAAGGATGTTTCTTTTCTTGTGTTCATTGTGTGTTGTGTGTGCGAGGAGCTGATTACTCGTTCAGAAGACTCCTGCCGGGTGTGTGTGTGTGTGTGTGTGTGTGTGTGTGTGTGGGGTGTGTGTGTGGTGTGTGTGTGTGTGTGTTGTGTGTGTCTGGTGTGTGTGTGTGTGTGTGTGTGGTGTGTGTGTGTGTGTGTGTGTGTGTGTGGTTTGTGTGTGGTGTGTGTGTGTAGTGTGTGAGTGTGTGTAGTGTGTGTATGTCTAATTGTGTGTGACAATGGAACCTTAAATAAAGTTATGCGCCGCGTAACGACGTTTCGGTCAACGACGGATCGCATATATGACGGTGGGCCCATAAGATTACAACATAATATTATATTTTTTTACAGTGCTTACCATTGTGTTACAATTTCCTACAGTATTCAGTACAGTAATGTGCTGTAGACGTTTGTAGCCTAGGAGCAATAGGCTATAGAACATAGCCTAGGTGTGTAGTAGGCTACACTGTAATAACGATGTTTGCGTAAGTACACGTTCGCACAACGACGAAATCGCCTAACTACTCATTTCTCGGAACGTATCCCCGTCGTTAAATGACGCATATCTGTATGAGGGAGCATAGGCCCAATTTAGACTGCTGTGCCACAGAAAAAATTGATATGTAGAATAGATGCAAATAAAGGTTACACTGCAACAGTAAATATGAGAGCAGTCGCAAATATCAGTAAATTGGAAACATGTTAATGAAATGCAACGCAGGAGAATATTGAAATTTGCGCACTTACACTCTACTGCTCCGAATAAACGAACGGTGTGAGAAGATCTAGAAGTAGATGGACAGACCAGGTTTAAAAAGAAATTATGACAACGGAAAAGAACTGTGAAATAAAAAGATTCAAATAATGAAATTCCTTATTATGTAACTATGGAATGACAAACGTTTGAATATGAAAATTAAAAGCCATAAACGTAAAATATTTACGCACTACAGACCTCAGGAGACAGGTGTGAATATTGCTTACTGTGGTTAGATTGAGTTCTTTATTTGCCATTCTGACATTAAGACGTGGGAATTAAGGCCTTCAATGCCGCAGTTTTACGATATTTGTTTGGTGTGACGTAGCAAGATAAAGCTTCGTAACTGTAGCACAAATAAGTGCTTGTTGCATAACGATACAGAAGTGACACATTTACTAGGGGGGTAATCTGAGGCACATGTCGGTAAGCATCTCTGAGCCTTCATCTGTCCGCCTGCCCGCATGCTTCACACTTCAGGCTACTAAAACACGTGCATCGTATGACTGCGTGATATTACAAATTTGTATCAAATTTCGACATACAAACAGCGAGTCGTGTCTCGATTATCGACACAAGCAAGAGATTTTTCTTTTTGTAACTGGTCCAAGCCCATTTTGGGACTCATCTAAGGTGCGCTTTCCCAGGAATAAGGCGGCCGGAGAATGAATTTGATCACTCACCTCAGTCTAGTGCCAAGGTTAAGATTGTGCACATTCATAATTGCACACTCCCAACCCCTAACAACGTGCACAAAGACCTTACTTAAAACTTAATATGAAAAAATATATTAATTTTTAAAATACCTGTCAGTCGTAAGTGCTCCACCTCAAGTCAATAATTTATTTAAACTATTGTAAAATATGTTTCAGATTGTAAAATATTTCATAAATTACAATTAGGCCTAAGGTAGCGATAAACGCTAATACGTGGACAATATTTTTTAATTGTTAACTCATCTTAAGATTAATAGAAATTTTATGGAATTTTCAGTTTCCTCGGAGACAGTGGCAAACAGTTGAAAGATTATACAGCGTTACAATTAGAGGAAGTTAAAACCAGAATAAAATTTGTAAATCTCACAACATTATGAGAATTACCTATCATGAAGTAGATTACACAACAACCTAAGCTATCATTATGTCACATACATTACGATCACAATTTCCGTAAGACAAAAAAAGTTATCAGAAGAAAGGATGTAGGCACTCTACAGTAACCTACAGTTAGACCTCTTGAGAGGTCTAACTGTAGGTTTTGCCGTCTAAAATTCTGCAACATTTAGCCACTTTCCCATGCATGTTACACGTCACGCAAATCTAACATTTCTTGACATTTTTTTTCCTGTGGTGCTTCGACCCGATTCCGGGTCCTGGCCTTCCCTTACGGGGCTTCGTGATCGCACTCATTGGACACACCACACTCGGGAGGACTCCTCTGGGCGAGTGATCAGCTCGACGCAGAGACCTCTACCTGTCAGCACACAACTCTCACAAGAGAAAAACATCCCTGACGGTGGAGAGATTCGAACCCACAATCCCAGTTAGCAAGAGTCCGCAGACCCACGCCTTAGACAGCGCAGCCACTAGCATCGGCCCGTCTTGATATTATCATCCTTTATTGTCATTCTTTCTTTAGTATAATTTGGAAATAATGATGCATAATGAAATGTAAAACCGGTATCTTGAATTTTAAATCACATCGCTCCTAAATACACCAATTAACTGATAAAGACCACCTTAAAAACAACTATATTTAATGCGCAATTATATGTTGTTACCAATAAACTGTCTACCGAAAAGAGGCATCATCAAGCTTAGTATAACCTACAAATTAGGTAAAAATGTAAGTGTTTCATGTATATTCTTACTGTAATATCTCACAGTAAGAATATACATGAAATATTTACATTTTTTACCTCCGTTGCATGTTTTTATACAACGCCTAATAATGGGCCTTACTTGCAAAAACACCCAGCTTATTGGTAATAATATAATGTTTCACAATAAATGGAAAGGATATGTGGTGGTCTGTAGCAATCGTTTCTAAACACAAAAGGACGTCGTTCGTCAAAGCAAACACATTAATATATACGCTTTTAAAAACAGATAGTATTTTGTTCTTGTGACTTACAAAACCTTTGGTATGGAACCACAAAGAGTGTGTAATCCATGGGTCACAGATTAAGATGATCTGTAGATGAAAACCTGAAGAGTCGTGAATATAAAGACAAAAGGCAATTTAGTACCTTGATTACAAGAATTATATTACAATTCAAAATTATTGTTAATAACCTCAATATGAAGCTACAAGGCCGTATATCGGCATGTCTGACAGTCGACAGGAATATCATTAGCAAAATCATTTTTAGTTTCCCAGCATACTCTATTTTGGAGCTCTATAATACCTGGTTACAGCGTCACTTAGAACTGCAGGTCGTTTACTTAAAACAGAATTTGAAGATGCACGCAATTGCGTGATTCATTGTTGTTTTGAGGCTTGTTATCCTCACTGAAGTTTCATCCAAGAGAAAATAAAAATCCTTACCGATCTCAAGTCTCACTCCGTTTGAACGTTCTTTAAAACACAGTCTTACACAATACGCATACAAGGTTTCCAGGTAACTAGTTTCGGTTTTGCGTATCAGCCATCATTAGAAAGTTTCTTTATCAAGACTGTCCAGTGAAATTTATTTTTGCAAATATTTTTGAGATCATATTTCTTTACATAAGCCAGAATATTATTAAAATAAAATATAAAAAAGTGGGCCAACTTTAGAGTGCAGAAAGACCTTTTACTGTAATAACTTTAGATATAAATAAACGATAAAAATGAATACAAATAAATAAAAATGAATGAAATTGGTAGGCATTACGTCTGATATGTTGCAGCGCGTATGTCTTTTTCTTCCAAGACGCCAGGATATGTAATTTTATAGAAGTTACTCCGACTTTTTAATGATTCCAATTTTGATGTGTGGTTACTCCTTCAAAGTTGTGTTATTTATTGTTTACCAACTTCACACTGGTACTTGTGCCTATTGAGTTCTGTAATATGGAAAGCAGTGAATTTAATCAGTTAATTTATTATAAAATTCAATTTTTTTTATCATGTCAGTGGTACATGATACAAGGAATGCAGACGTACTTAGACGTTACGCAATGTTGGTGTTTTTACTTCGTGTTATGTCTGTGGAATGATAATGTATTGGGAACATTTGGAGACTGATATTTGGCATGTGTGCAGAGCCAGGCAAACAAATGTCTAATGCAATGTACAGCACAGATTTCCAAGAAGAGGGATGGCTTGCAAGCTCGTCAATTAATATTATTCATTTAACACAATTTCAATAATCTTGTTATGTAAGATCGTGTGTTTGTCATTAAATCATTTTTTCTTCTTAGTTTCTGTACATATAAAACATCCCCATTGCGTCCATGTACGTGCCTTTCCACTACAGTGCACAATTCCCCTTATATCCGCCATCTTCCCGAAGGTTTCACAATTCTCCATAAAATGTTCGCAAATTTAGAATTATTTTTGTTATTTCTGCCTGAACGCAAATTCTCTACATATCTTACTTAAAAATTCCTCTCCATCTGGCCTTATATATCTTACCACAGTCTAAACATGTTAATTATTAAACACCACTGTGATTATATTTGTTCTGTTTTTTGATTGAAGGTTTTGGTTGTAAAAATGATTGGCTGGTGTATTTTGTTTTGTAGGCTACATGCAAATTGGTTCCTTTGAATATTTTTGTGGAGTATTGTGTTTCATTTCTCCCAAAAAATAAGAACGTTAGCCATTTTGTTTAAGTTTTTCGTTGTCGTTTAAAAAGTCAATCTATTTCTCTTGTTTACGAATTATTATATAAAATATTTTGTCTATATATTTCCCTTCATGAAATCAATAATTATTGAATTGAAAACCATGATTAAAAATAGCAATCTTCCACTACTAATTTCTTTACAACAATTAACATACTTCAATACAACGTTCGCTCTCCGAACACGGATGACCCACGATTTTGTAGAAGCCTTCCCAAATATTCCTGCCCAAATGGCCATTATCACCTTCCGGCCAGCCAATCTCATACTGTCCAAACCTTCTCCGCTGTTCGTTATGTTCAAATTTGCGTTTAAAGTTATGACCTCTTTGGTAATTATATGTGCTACTCGCTGTACCAATAGAAACTTCGCACTCCCACCACACAGTGCATGTATGTACTCTGCATGATCCCCACAATATACAACTAAAGGGAATTGGGGAACAAGCCTTTATAATGGACAATATGTATATATTCTCGGTGAGTTGTGACCAGAGCTTTTTGCATTTAATGTACGAGTAGATGAATACCTTCCTTCGAGGGTTTAAATGAGCCCGTTAACAAAAAAGTAGCGTGTGATTTCATTGGGCAACATGCTATGCTGTTCTACGTAAGAATGAAAACAATTTGCCCAAAAAGGTTTTTCGTGCAGATTTTATTACCCAAATTTGTCTGCGAAGTGAAGTTATTTAATCTGTTCCGATTACAATACTGTGAGTATTCCCGCGTCTATAATTTTCAGCAGAAAGTTGGAACGAAAGAATTAAAGTTACAAATAATTCTTCCTGCACAATTCGAGCAGTCGTTGTCAGGTGTTGCAGTAAAGTACGACGTTATGCACCTCAACACGCATCAAGATGCGCACAAAATGCAAGGCAACACCATTCACTGAACCCCCAGCAGCAAGGGTCAACGCCGCCCTAACTTTTTAGGCGCGTTCGCAAAATTGCTAAAGGCAACTATTAGCTTCTTCATTTCTGTCTCTCCGTCTGTCCGTCCGTCCGTCCTTGCGCGTGAAACAACACGGATCCCACTAGAGGGATATTCATTAAATTTGATGTTTGAGTATTTTTCTAAGATCTGTCTAGAAAATTCAGGTCTCATTAAAAAACAAGAATAACGGGTACTTTACATGAAGAAAATATACGTTATTTATTATATCTCGCTCAGTTATTCTCAGAATATGAAATGGTTCAGAAAAAAAGGTGTAGAGGAATTCAAAACATACAAATGATGTTAAGTCACTTTTTATCGAAAATCATGCCGTTTATGGTAGAGTGTGGAAAATGTCTGTAGAGCTGCACAGGACACAGATAATAATACTGCTCATGCGCGTTGGATGCTGGATATCTAAAGCTACACATAGACACTCAGAATATGTAATACTTATTGCTTTTCCACTGCAACAATGGTTCCCCGAACGCTCCTCAGTGTTACGTTACATGTATATTACCTTTTTGTTTGCATTACAAACAGCATCCGCAAAATCCGTGACATATGATTAGGAAAAGGTAAATAGAAGGACACAGACCTCAATGTATGACTAATTTCAAATATTTTGATGTACGTACCGCGCCGCATTTACACAGTTCATTATCCATACCAGCAAATGCACAACATATACGTGCATATTAACAGTACTGTATATATCGTAAGTATTCCTACATGTTTCGACGCATCTGTATCATCTTCAGGGAGTCTTAAACGTGTTTGCTAAAGTTACAAAATTATTAAGATTATTAAAATTACAACTCAATTAAAGTAGTAGATTAAAATGTTCACGTGATGTTTATATGATAAAATCTCTCAAATATTAATGCGACGTGTAAGTTGATGTTTGGTGGCTGAATATACAATCTGGACAGGTCTGTGCTGGTTCACATCCCACCAGCATAGCAAGAACCACCACCACAGGACTGTCCAGATTGTACATGCAGCCACCAAACAACAACTGCCATGTTCCATTAAACATTTGATAGGTACTGTCATACAACAACGATTACTTAAACATTTTAATCTACTGCTTTCATTAAGCTGTAATTTTAATAATCTTAATAATTTTTTTACTTTAGCAAGCACGAGGTTAATACTCCCTGAAGATGATGCAGATGCATCGAAACATGTAGGAGTACTGGCGATATATACAAAATATTATTTAATATATTTTGTGTATTTGTTGGTCTGGACAATAAAAAGACTAATTCCAAAGTTAAAATGGGCTATCCATTGACATACTATATGTTCCAAATTTGGCATTTTTCACTCTAAGGATTCCGTTCTTGCAGATCCCGGTAGCCGCGTTGTTTAAAGTGTGGGTTTGCGGCCAAAAGCATGCTGGGATTACGGTTTCGAATCCCGCCGGGGGCATGGTAAACTGTCTCTTGTGAATGTACTTTTTGTCAGGTCGAGATCTCTGGGTCGTGCTGATCACTTATCCAGAGGAGTGCTACTGAGTGTGTACGTGTCACTTAGTGTCATCGGGTACAAAAATAACTTTCTACACCTGCAATAAGTAGGGAGACATATGTCAGACAAGGAAAGAGAAAGTGAGGATTCCGTTTTTCTGGTATATGACGCTGCGTAATTGGATCCCAAAACTTCATTTCGAGGCAATGCAGTGGTCTCATCTTCTTGAACAGCTTATAGCCAAAATTCGCAGAAGATATATCAAATTACACCAATTTCTGGTTCTTTATAGGATTTTCAGCCATGCAGTGCGAGCGATTTTCTAATAGGTGTGTAATAGTCACAGAAACTAGACCAACAATTACGCTGTTTTAGAGAGACACCCCAATTGTCTATACATGGTCTCTACACGCTTCGACCGTCTTCGGCCATTATCATTGAGGTTCATGTAACTTCAAATAGAAGTGTATGAAGTTGCAACACCGCATATATGAACAAACCACTTATGCATATACACATACACAATTATAAAATATATAAATATAAAAAATAGTTAAAACTGTCAAAGTTGTTAATTTATCCTTGTCCATGTATGTCAAAATTACATTTATCCTTGTCCATGTATTTCAGAATTAAATTTATCCTTGTCCATGTATTTCAGAATTAAATTTATACTTGTCTATGTATTTCAGAATTACATTTAGTCCACTTTTAAATTTAGCACTTCTATGGTGAAATGGCTGCTTTATCTAAAATGACGATGTAATTCCACACGGAGGCTATTAGTTCGACGTAATAGGCTTATCTAAATAACATGCACGTTCATAATCTTAAATTAAACATATTGTGTACCAACATCAAATATTTAAAAATTATGACGGATCAAATAAATATATATAAATTTGTTATACTTTTACATTTTATATACACAAGTGGTGTCTTGATATATTCAGTACTGTATCCTTATACACTTTATTTGTATTTACTTGAGACTTGTTGAAAACTGTCCAAGAGGCCCGAAATGTGTAGCAGAATAATTATAGACAAGTAGCAATTTCTCTCTAAAATTATATTCTGCTGGCTTAAATTTACGTGACTTAATAAAGAAATACATGGTAATATGCATTGCTATACGGCGTGCAATGGATTTTAATTTGTTTGAAAAGAATTTCAAAATTCTAAACAGATCGGTTACTCCAATCCCGATTTGCTTTTAGCACATACCTTTGGTCTAAGGAACATCTGCCGACATGTCGGACACGCAACCATGTACCCGAGACGTCACTGCAAGCAACAGGCATTTGATTATAACGCAAGAATTTTCCGTACAATGATCACGCAAACTATGGGAACATAATATTTAATAACGTCCAATCAAACAAAGACAAACTAATATCAAAATTTGTTTGAATCTGGTCATCTAATGACGTAAACCCTTGACCTGATGCGGTCAGTGCAGGCAGGTACGTGTGTGTGTGTGTGCGTGTGCATGCGTGCATCGTTACGTAACACCTTGCGTCTGTTTGCGGAAGTCATTGCGAAATGTTTCTGTTCGGCGTAACAACAAAGTATGGGGGCGGGTGGGGAGGGGGGGGGGGGGTGCAATATAGGCGAAGCTTGGACGTTAAAACACAATAACCACACGTCCTCTATTCGCCACTTGGAATTGTAACACGGAAAAGAAATAGCTGGAAATGAAATGAGTTTAATTAACGCCCACTGATTAGTCCATGTACCACCAGGTTTAACAATAGGAAAGCCGTATTTTGTCCACACGGTGTGAGATCCTCAAGACCAGCAGCGTAGTTAGGTTTCTTTGGAGCCAGGGCCGAGTAATCACATTGGTCGACGCGTAAAAGAAGTTAGGAAATTGAAACAAATTACAATCACTTATTGAATTTCCTTATAATTGTCTTAGTTTGAAATGTGCTGCAGGCAGAAAAATATTTTTTTTTTCAAATATTCACTCTGCCTTACAATTTTCCTCCCCGTCGACACTGCTATCCGTGGTGGCAGCACCACTCACCTCCCAGCTCCCGGTTATGCCCCATTTTCACAATAAATAATCCTTACTTCTCTATACAGTATTCAGCGGTCGACTTTTGTAGTGGAAACACAGCGTTCTCCTTGAGGTACGGCCTCAATGTTTATATACGAAATGTACATTAATTTTTTAGTCTTCAGAGGATTAATTAAATGGAATATCTACAATATAGACGCTTGTCTCTACTGCTAAGAAATAAAAATTTAGGGTCACACACCTTCGTGGTGTTCCTCGGTATTGTCCAAGGTTCCACCCCCTTTTCTCTCATGACAGGCAAATAAATGCGACGCCATATTTCATATAACTGCTAAGTTTTCTAAGATAGTCTGCTCTACCGACTAGTAATATAATTCGTCATAAAATAAAATATACTAGATGAAGTAATCTAGTTTATGCAGTCTTTGTTTTAAAGTTTAGCAACTCGAAAATAACATCCTGTGGTACGGTTTTCTGAAATGAACCGAAAAACTAATATTTTTCGGTTTCGTTTAACGACGCTGGCTGTGCTTCGGGCTAAGTAGCGTTCATCGGTAGGCTGATATATGAACTGGAAAAGTGCTGGAAAGCGCGGTTTTGATCAAACAGAGAAATTTTCCCGACATATATCCAGAGGTGAGGACACTAAAAGACAGTCCGGATAACGGGTGTTTCGGCAGAGATTAAAAAAGATTCAGGAGGTCAGTCAACGGCTTCTTACCACGGAGGTCCGAGATCGATCCCAACCCAGCACATGTGGGATTTAGGTTGCAAAGAAGTGTTACTGGCACAGCTTCAATCAAAATACCTCGTTTTTCCCTGGCAGTATCATTCCTTCAGTTCACACTAATCATTCACTGATTTATGTTAAGGAATTAATTAACAATTGCGGCGAAGGATCACGCCCTCAAAATTTTTTCAAACTTCTGCACATTAAAGTCATCATGCCCCGAGGCAAACTGACCACGAACTGGGACCTACTATCCTAAAACTGCAGAGAAACCCGAAAGGGCATTATTGTATATAAGATGTCATCAATGATTTAGCGCTTATGTTTAACAACGCATGGTATTTAGCTTAGTAATTAACCAACTTGATGCACAAATTTTTTTGTTTAACAGTAAGTTTATTTCATGCCTCTACATATTTCGAGCACATGTGTTCATCATCAGGAGGTCAAAATTGTATTATACAGCCTCTGGTATCATCAGACCTATAGGTGGCCGTTCCGTGCGCAGGTTGAGAGAGGACTGGTCAACCACCTATAGGTGTGATGATACCAGAGGCTGTATAATACAATTTTGACCTCCTGATGATGAGCACATGTGCTCGAAATATGTAGAGGCATGAAATAAACTTATTGTAAAAGAAAACAATTTTGTGCATTAAGTTTGTTAATTACTGAGATAAATATACTGAAATGCACGGTCAGCAAAACATAAAAAAACGCAAGTTAGTCTAAGTGTTAAGGCACACGACTTCCAATCCGACAATCTTGTGTTAGCGCCCCTCAGCTACTTCCTCAGTAGTTTAAATTTTAAAAAAAACTTTGTTACTTTTTTATTTATTTTCCTATATACTGTTTCACAGCTAATTTGCCATAAAGTTATAACCTTTAGAAAGAACGAACTGTAAGAATACTGTACACTAATTTCTCTGTCGATTTTGCCCACAAATTCGGAACACAAGACCAACTGCTTGTTCATTTTGCTTATGCACGAGCTTTTAGGCGCTTTCACAAAATTGCGCAAAGCAGCTCTTAGCTTCCTTGTGTTTCTCTGCCCGTCTGCACGTCCGCGCGAACAACTTGACACCCACTGGACGGATTTTCATTAAATTTGATATTTGAGTATTTTTCGAAAATCTGTAGCGGAAATTCAGTTTCATTAAAATCTGAGAAGAGAACAAAATCGGGTACTTAACATGAAGACCTACGCACATTTACGATATCTCGCTGAATTATTCTTAAAATAAGAACTATTTCGGACAAAAGTTTAGAGGAATTCAAAACACATTTTACCCTCAGTAACTTTGTTTTTCCGAAAATCTTGCCGTGTAGGAGATAATTTGGGGGGAATATTGTACAGCCGGACAGGCAACAGACGACAATACGGCGCATGCGCATTGCATGCTGGATACCTAAAGCTACAAACACACATTCAGAATATGTAATACACATTGCTTTCCGCAGCAACGATGGTTTCACAGACTTGCCTCCATGTTGCGTTCTACATACACTGCCTGTCTTGTTAAGCTTCACAGAATTAAAAAAAATGGCCGAGGAGCCAACACTAGCTCTCCATTTAAGTCCTGAAGTACAGCTCCTGTTCAGAGGGATATAGTTACTCAGCTCTTCGAGAAATCAATAGCAGTTTATAGAGAATGATGGTTTATTTTCGTGTTCACAAGTCCCCAAAACAGAATACTGTTCAATTCCAGTCGATTCCAGTTCACATCCTAATATCTCCGTCCTTTAAAACCTAATTAATGTTTTCATTCCATTTGGTACTTGCAGTTTAAACAATTCGAAGACCAGCATCCCTGCTGGCCCGATACATTCGCCATCCTTGCCCTATTCTGTGTCTTTTAGAAGTTAAAACTTATTTTCGTAAACAGAATCTTCCCATTCGCATTTCCAACTAAAACAGTGTACACATTTTTGGGCACGTTCACGTTAATAGCGAAAAACACCTATTAGCTTCGTCACGTCTGTCCGTCATCCGTCTGTCTCTCTGTTTGTTTTCTGTGTGTCCGCACTTAACAGCGTGGCGAACACTGGAACGAATTTGGTGAATTTTGATATTGGGAACTTCTATGAAAATATGCCGAAAAAATCCAAATTTTGTTAAAATTGGACAAAAATATCAGGTAACTGACATGACTAACTGAGTAGGTTTAAACTCTTGACACCACTACGAAATATTTTGTTCGTTGACAACAGTGCAATGGGAACCCACTCTTGCGTTGTCATGGCAACACTCAATGGTTTTATATTGTTGGCAGCTACAAGCAGGTCATAAACAATACAAAACTGTTGCGTATCCATGGCAACAACGGTTAGGTGATCGCGCCACAAATTTACGTTATATTACGCTATCTTGTTCATCTCTCCCACGGGTGATAGGAGCTCCTATGGTGTATTAGCAACATCAATTGTGCATATATTGTACACAAATCAACAATAAATGTAATTTTTGTGTCTTTGAGCAATGTATTCTCATATTATGAACAAGTCAGTGGATATGTTACCAAACAGATTCTGTGGACACCCAACGAGAACATATCGTCATGGTAGATAATTAATCATTACAAGAAGAAATCTTAGTATTATTATCATATTATATTTCATGTTCTTAGAATTATACTTCACGTGCGTTTTGGTCAGGCAGTTACATGCTATGCCAAGCAGAATCAATGACCGTCGTCAGTTGTAGTCACACTCGTTTTTCCTGCGCCCAATCCCTGTAGAGGCCCTGAGGGTTCCTGGGCGTCGAGGCTCCCTGACTTCAACACAATCGGCACGTGAAGGTGGTAAGGTTGTCAGACCTACGTACCGGCCGACTTTAACCCACAAAGAAATATTCCCGGTACTTGTTTTTCTTAGCGGCTGAATCGACCGCAGAGTCATAGGATTATGTCAATGAAAATTTCCAATGGCAGCATCTGGAATCGAAACCGCGAGCTTCCAGCTTCTGGCGCAGTGCCTGAACCAACTGTAACCCTGCTTGCTCCCTTATAATGCTATTAGTGTAATCAAAACAAGGAGAAGAAAATTGATTGTATTGAGGCGTATGGAAACTAAGGACTTACAAAAAAATTTTCCCGGAAAATCTGAAGCGAAATTGCCGGTATAAATAATTGTGAATTAGGATGTGAACTCAATCCATCTGGCTCAGAGTTGGGCCAATGGTGTGCAGTTGTAGACAAGGTATGTTTAGATCTCATACTACAAAGAGCAAAATATCTAGAGTAACCGCCTGGCTAAGAGTTCGGAAGAACTTTGTTCCATGACACAAATGAATATTGTAATAACTTCTGGTGAGAAGCGCAATGGAATTATTTCTTTATTATTGACTACTAAAGTTTTTTGACAATTTTCGACTAAATCGAAACTTGTTCTCTTTCATCTACTTCTACTTTGCAACTACAAGCACGGAGAGCAGAATTATTAATACGAAGAAGAAAGATGAAAATGATTGCGCCATTTCTTATCACTGCATTGCGAACACAATCTCCTCTCTCGTTTCCATCTATAAGCAGTACTTTTCCACTTACATGCAGTTAGATCTAGTATAAAAAGAGTTACGACCCTGGATTCTACCTGCCATCAGTGGCATGTATTACAGATATTGTGACCTTCAATAATTGCGTGAGCCTGCTGGCGTATTCAGCTAGTGGTTTGATAAAAATGTAAGGCGTCAGTTGTCAGTTCCAAACAATGCTCATCATAAATATCGCACTTCTGTTCTTAAATCCCACTAGAATTAATGAAACTGAGAACAACGATTGTATGTGACCGGAAGAAATATATATATATATATACATATATACCTTCAATTCCTTTGTTTGCGCAAATCTTGTGTCAATTATCACAAAACAAAAGCAATAGGTGTAATTACAATGCAAAATAATTCGCTGCTGTTCTAACCAAATTTATAGCTTACGTCACTATAAGTACGCTGATTTCCAGCGTCGCGGAAAGAGCCACTGACCACTTTGTTGGTTAACACATTTTGATCCAAGGAATTACATGTAACGGTAGGTCTATTGGCGGAAAATTTCATTGTCTACTGACGAAATGTTGAAAACTGTGCTGAAACAAACTACAAAGATGTAGAACTAAATAATAATAATTTAGTAATGTACGCCTGTTGTGATGAAGGGCATTCCGTTGTGTTTAGAAATTATTAACTCATAAAACCACCAGAAAGCGCAGTTACGCTTATTGCTTAACAATATGGTGTTACCATTTGCGTAATAAGGACCAACAATATGCATTTTTCTCTCTTAATTTATTTCAATAACAATCCTCTACATGTTTCGAATAGATTAACTGTTCATCAACAGGGGATATTTTACTGTATATGCAGCGTATGATATGTATCATGCATCTACGTTGGCTAGCTGCTAGCACGATTATTATTGAGTTAAATTAGGAGAGAAAAGTGCATCTTGTTGGTCCTTTTTACGCAAAAACATCACGATGCACGGTCCACAGAGTGTCAAATGGTGTGACCAATGAGTTACACAATTCGGTCCAAATTGGACATCATCAAGCTTTGTGTAAAACAAATGTATATCCGATATTCATTACATTTCTAATTTAATGTGTATAATAATCCATGCATTTTTCTGAAACATTATTCATCCTTTTCTGTTAGTTTCATTTTGACAGTGGTGTGTGTAAGTACAGAATTTAATTAAATTTAAAATTAGCTTCAGAAATACTTTTTTCGAGAATTAGTTTGAATTTAATCATACCAACTTTAAGTTGATTAAATTACTTGAATTTAATTACACTTCTAAAAAAACCTCTATTTATTTTATATTAAAATTATTTACAAAAATTGACAAAATTTATCAAAATAATTTTAAGTTTAATTAAATTCTATATTTACAGATCCAATGTCGAAGTGAAACTATTAGGAAAAGAATGAATCCTATTTACGAACAATTCATGGAGTAATATATACATTGAATTAGAATTGTAATGAACACTGGATTAACAAAGCTTTCTATAAACTGACGGTTCCTTTGCCTTGAAAATACAAGACAAGTGTACGTTATGGATCAAAATTAACTGGCTGCTGTCTTTACTAAAAACTATGGTTTAATACTCATCCTATAATTTTGCACAATTTTCTTGTAATCACCACAAGTTTTTGTGATGTACATTGTAAGGAAATGAGACTCAATCCCACATGCAGATATATGTTTTTTGTATGGCTCTTGATAACGAATAGGCCTCAGGATGTCTCAGCTGAAAGGCCTTAACTAGTAACCTAAGGATTGTAATTTGTATTGTGCACAACGGTGGTTTGAATAAATAGATATATAAATAAAAACATAAATATAAATACAAACATAAATATGACGGGCCGGGTAGCTCAGTCGGTATAGCGACTGACTACGGGCTGGACGGTCCGGGATAGAATCCCGGTGGGGGACGAGATTTTCCGCCCGTCCAGACCGACCCTGGGGCCCACCCAGCCTTCTGTACAATGGGTACCGGGTCTTTCCCGGGGGTAAAATGCGGCCGGGGCGTGCTGCTGACCACTCACCCCCTTCTAGTGCCGCGGTCATGGAAGAGTAGAGCTATACCTCTACCCACCCTCTGGGCCAC
>Ga0131853_10009885_pt1 | contig 17456 bp, 3 predicted proteins | sample TergutLab28metaG_FD_92764 | JGI IMG/M metagenome (GOLD analysis project Ga0131853, IMG submission 92764) | Labiotermes labralis P1 segment gut microbial communities from Petit-Saut dam, French Guiana - Lab288 P1 (version 2) (version 2) | ecosystem: Host-associated > Arthropoda: Insects >... | reverse complement strand
GTTATGCAGTCTCCTCCATTCCCCCGTTACCTCGTCCCTCCTAGGTCCAAATATTCTCCTCAACACCATATTCTCAAACACCCTCAGCTTCCTTTCCTCCCTCAATGTCAGTGACCAAGCTTCGCACCCATACAAAACAACAGGCAAGATTATAGTTCTATATATCTTAATCTTTAACTTCTTGAATAGCAACCTGGAAGACAAAAGATTCTGCAACGAATGATAGCAAGCATTTCCTGACCTCAATCTGCTCTTAATTTCTTCCGCAATAGAATTTTTATTTGTTAAAGTTTTTCCCAAATATTTAAACCCTTCCACCCACTCGAAGGTAATATTATCAATCCTCACACTCTGAATTCGTCCTGCATTCTGATCTCGAGACATGACCATGTTCTTAGTTTTATCAGCACTTACTTCCAGTCCAATCTCCCTAGTAGCAGCTACTAAAGCTTCTGCGTTTTCCTTTAAAGTATGTATGCTTCCTGCCAGTATATTAACATCATCGGCATAAGCCAGAAGCTGATGTGTACCATTTAGTTTCAAGCCATCCTGGTTTACCTGAACCCTCCTAATGGCGTAATCTAAAGCAAAGTTGAAAAGCAGTGGTGATAGAGTGTCTCCTTGTTTCAGACCGTTCCTAATAGGGAACCTGTCAGATACATTCTTGCCTACCCGCACTCTGCTATATGATTCAGTCAGACTCATCTTTATTAACCTTACAAGTTTCTTAGGAATACCAAACTCAATGAGACACTTGTTTACACAGAGCATCAAAATAATTTTAGATTGATAGGTTAAGATTAAAATAATTGCGTGTTAAAGTACATATAGATGTATGTGTTAAAGAGCTTAGCGTGCAACACACTCTCTTTATATAATTATTTGCTTATCGTATCAGCGGCATAAAGAAAGCTCTCCATTCCTGTGTACACAGTTCCTATATAGTAATGGAAAATTTTGATTAATATAAATAAATAAAACAAGCAACATAATGTTACGACGTAGAAGACGTTACCTGTTTATAGTCACAGCTGAGATACTGTACTAAAACCAGACAAAATGAGCAAGCAACCGAAGATCAAGTTTCTTAGACCCAGATGTCTGAGACATAAAATTGTCTGTGTATTCTATTTCCATTAAGAAAGAAGGCATAAACTGCTCCTTTACTACACCCAAGTTTTCTTGGAAAGACACTGAATTGATTTGTAAGTGAAAACGAAAATCGCACAAAAAATACTGCTACTTGCACTGCCTTGTATGGCCGGTCCAAGTGGTCGCGCGGTCTAAGGCGTAGGTCTGCGGCCGCTCGCCTGCTGAGATTGTAGGTTCGACTCCCACCGGGGGCATGCATGTTTTTCTGTTGTGAGTGTTGTGTGTTGCCAGGTAAAGGTCTCTACAACGAACTGATCACTCGTCCAGAAGAGACCTACCGACTGCGATGCGTCGTTGTGTGTGATCTAGAAACCTCGTGAATGAGGAGCCCCTGGCCAACTGGGGGCTGCTGCGTCAAACACAAACAAACAAACAAACAAACTGCCTTTATGAGACTGCGTTGCGCTCATTGGTGGGTACATTAGCTCTTTATACTAATTCCGAATTTGTAAAACGTTCTAGACAAAAAAAAAAAGCTTTAAGATGAGACATGTTAGACTACAAAAATATCTTCCATGCAAGTAAATGTTAAAATTACACAAATATTCATTATTAACGATATTAGGTACTTAGTTTTGCTTAGATATAAGTGCACTTATTTACATACGTACATCTAGTGGATACAGACAAGCACTGAAATACGCGCATGGGAATAATATATTTTAAAGTACTAATTACCGAAAGTAAGCTGGAAAAACAATGTATTTTCCTGGACCTTATTACTCTTTACTTATTTCAGTACGGAAGTATTTACAATCCAATTTAATTTTAACTTCCTCAAAGTCGTTACTGTATTACGGAATAACCATAAACGTACATTTTCCATTAGCACTATATGAAAAACGTTAGGAATTCACTCAGTATTCAAAATTGTAATTACCTCGTGTCAAAACAAGAGAACATAAATATTTGTCAGAATTAGCAGACTATAATTAGTGCTGAGTGATTATAATTTACGGAAGATCTATCGAAGTCGTGTAGAGAAAAGTAAAATTTGCGACATAAAATATGTTTCTAATGTGCATGGATAAAAACGTTAGGAAAGAAACTTTTAGTTTAAAGCATGTATCATATATAGACACATTAAATGTTAATCAGTATTGCCAAAATATAGTAATATAGTGAGCATGCATACTATTGACTCTATTGCTACTGCTACTACTACTACTACTGCCGCTGCTGCTGGTGCAACTGCTGATTCCGTTGGCGACAACCGAGAAAGTAGAAAAAAACATTTTTCACTGCATAATCCAAAAGTCGCAAGTATGTAAATAATGGTGTTCAAATTGCAGTAACATTTATTACCATTTAAATAACCTTCTGTCTCTACCAGTATACATACTATGTAACACTGTGCAGATATAATTACTCATCAATCATTAATTAAAACCGACTTTGTAAAAAAAAGTCTCATTAATAATAGCTATTCAGTTCCTAGACCAGTTATTGAACATTTCCAAGATTACTGCAGCTTTTAATAATTAGTCATTATTGGCCTAAGCATTAGGATATCCTAGGAAGTCGCCATGCTAACTGCACATTATCTCTGAATTATCTGAGTATATAGAGGAAAGGTACAGAAACCTTCCTCAGGGCAGTCTGTCAACTCTTACATCTGTCTGTACTGATCTATATGTCATTGATAGAATATAAAGACGTAAAGATAAGAAATGGCGTTCATCTTAACTGTCCAAAATTCATGACCTTCATCCACGCCACTGGAGAATTTATAATGTTTATACATGAAATAAAGTCGTCAAATAACCTAACATATACGTACATGTGGTGAATGCAGCCTAATTTAGAATGGACAAGACGCTGGCATTATATGGCCCCCTAATAGATACAAGACTGCTAGTAAGATTATCTGCTTTATATTATGCTGAAATTAATAATTAATAGTTAATAACATTAATACCTTCTATATGAGAAACAAGTCTGCTTTTTCGCTTTCGGAACAGCAATGCGAAACCTCAGTAAAATATGCATCACTTATTTATTCAGCGGCTTTTACTTGAATTAAAAATTTAGTTTTCATATAGCCATCACCACGTTTTACACACTGCTGTATTTTTCATCAGCATACTCATTTCCCACCACATGCCGTCGTAAGTGTCTCTTGTACAGTCATCCAAATGCTTACCAAAATTTTGCAACTACCTAACCCAAGTTCCTCTCTTTTAATTCTAAACCCAAATTATAAGGGACCATAGAATTTAGAACTTAAAAAGGATAATTGTCACTCTACAACAATAATAATAATAATAATAATAGTTTTTACAGTTTTCACTTACTTTCATATTTTGACACAATTACTTCTTTTAGCAATTTTTGCTAACTCTCTTCTTCGCCATTTCTTAAAATAATCGGGTTTTCCCTTATACAGAATACAAAATATCTCAACAGTTTAAGTCTTATGGAACCACAAAAACACATAATAGCTATATACACGGCGGTGAACATTGGATGTCAAAATGCAACACTTATATCAATATAATAAATAAAAAAAAAATCCTTTAATTTTTAAAGATCCGGAAACAGTACTGGCTTGAAGAAAAAAATATACAACACAACCTCAAAGTTACAATGAAGAAGCAGAATGATCATGATAAAAGGAATGAAATTACGAGAAACGGTGTTCAAAGTAAGTGAGCAAATGACAAAACACGTGGTAAGGAAACAAACGAAATGAATGCAGCCAATATTTGTCCAAGCGAAAAAGGTAGTGTAGCAATATTTATTTAATGTTATAAAAATTCAAATTATAGAAACAAATCTCTTGTTAAAACATCGCAGAAAAACAAACTGTGGAGGCGTGTAAAACAGCAGGAGTTCGACATGTTTCAATATATTAGAATGGCGGCATAATTGTAAATAATACTGAGAAGAAAAATAGAAACTGAGATATCACATTCTAAAACTTCGAAACTTGCACACTCTGCAAGAGTTTTCGAATTCAGATGTTAGAAAGTTAGCAGATACATCGCGAAGAAGGTGAATATCTTACGGTGCATTTTAGATTTTGTTTGAATTCGACAGCGAGAAAAGAAGTGATGGTGACACAAGATTCTGAGAAACGTACATTGATATGTAGTACAGTACTGGCCAAAATGCTTATAGTTTTGCTTCCAGGAATATATATTTCCTTAAAAATATCGGTAATTAAGGGGTTAGGTTTTTTTTAAATAGAAGACGTGTTCGAAAGAAAGTAATAGTGGAGACATGAAACAATTTCAGCCCAGAAAATTACGTTGCTACTTAATTTTATCCTCATGTAGCATTAAAAACCGACTTAATTTAATAAAATCAGGCTCACGATGAGGAAAAAAGTGCCAGACTCTGTTAAAGGTGGTTTACATAAGCCGCATGACAAGGGTGTCAGCTCCGTAAGGTTTTACATGAATTGCATTTAATTTTTACTTCATAGATGGGTTAGAAACTTTTGATATATCTGTACAAGGCATATTCATGTTCACCCAGACAGAACACAGGTCTACTGCACCTAACGCTGCGTCTGAAAGAGCACGTTTTATGACAACACAGGCACTTTAAGGTATAAGTGTATCCTTTCAGCCTGTTCCAAATATCTTGATACGTGTCTTGAGCGACAGTACGGTCTCTTCGTGACTTTCATCGTAGATAAACAGAACTGTGGTGCTGGCCTTATGATACGTAATGCGACAAAAATGTGTCCAACGTCATTCCATGACACTAGAAAACAAAATTTGAAATCTTACATACAAATATCTACGTATCACAAATTTCATTCATTACCTTCTGTAGACGCAAGACCACTCAAAAAGAGATCAAAATAAATACATAAAATCAGGCAGGACAGTTATGTATTTATATATTTATATACATACAATTATGTATTTATATACATACGTATTTTATCGATGTAAACATATCGGGATCCCAACATGTACACAGCATATGTTGACTCAATCTGTTAGAAGGCGTGAAGATGACCGTCTAAAAGTCCGAAACATGTAGCCTTGTATAATAAAATAGTTGTGCTGACGTATATTAATTAATGTTTCAGTATATTCCTAGCACATCGTGACGCCTTCCATTAACTTTTTAAAATGGCATAACTTGCATAATCCAACAAAGCAAAAACACAAAAGAACTACGGCTTTTGTGTGTGTGTGTGTGTGTGTGTTTGTGTTTTTTTTTTTTTGCCTACCTTGCGCTACTAGGCTTTTAACACTTTCGACTGTAGACAGATAATAGTTAAACATTCAGTGAATGATAAATTGATGAGTATTGATTAGAAGAAAGGTCACAGCATGAGATAATACTTCTCCAAAATTTTCTTGGATGTACTGAAAACACCACGAAAAACCATGTAATGGACGGCGTCCCTCGAACCCACCACCACCCGATTGTTATGCTAATGCGTTAATAACACATTAAACTGCATATTTTGTCTTGCTTAATCAATAAACCTTATAATGGGCGTGTAAAAGAGGAGAAATTAATTAGTGAGCTTATACATAATTATCTACATATTGTCCATTATAATATTACCTTTACCCGTTTATATAATCCGAAAATAACTAAACAGATATTCCTGGCAATCACACGAGACTTATAGAGTAAATGAAGCCATTCTTGTAATCGGTAGAAAACAGGTCGAAGACACATATGTCTAGAAAAAGCTATTGGATACGTTTCAAACCTGAGCTCTCGGAAGTGCTGCGGAAGTTTCTAGTCTCCTGGGACAGGGGGCCATGTCCTTCGGCGAGTAATTCGTAACGTTTCGAAGAATCGCATTGCCTTCATCTTCAGGGAAGGCGGACGATCGTTCGAAAAGACGGCAACTACAAGCCCAATGACACAGCACCATATCTCCGATGACTGCAGTCTACAGCATTGCAGTTTCCTGTAGGATCTGTTTACGTTGCACATTGAACTGTTATGAACGCTGCCTCAGCTGAATGATTTACGAAGCACTGAATTACAACGTGACATTAAAGATGAATGGGGCAGTACATGGAATTTCATCGTACATTTCTTATTGTACACGTCCATCATCTACGAATGCCACGCGCGCACACAACTAGAAAATCTCTAGTATAAGAACTAAACACATAAAACCCAAAATAGGTAGAAGGCTTTCAGCAAATATTCTTAGTTTTGCAGAGATTATAGCTAGTCTTATCACAGAATGCAAGACAGAAATTTACCAACGTTCACAAAAAATTAAATAAAAAGGACCATGGTTTATTTAGCATAGTGGTTCCTATGGAAAGAGTTGTATTGTAATTTGACATGCTGTGTTGAACGACAGTGTCTCTAAACACTGTGAGGCGTGTTAAGAACCTTGTGCAAGAAACTAATCACGTATCTTCAAGGCATGTCGTAATGAATTATTATACTATGTATATAATTCAAGTAAGCCGTTTAATATTTTTTCTGGAAGTGTTCTTAAAAGAAACAGAAGAGACTTCAGCAGGCCTACACAAAGCACAGCTATGCACTTCACACCTGCTTGGAGGTTAACATGGAGGCCGCATATAGTCTATGTGAATTAATTCTGTTTTTAAAATAATCACTCATAAATGACTGCCATTTTCAAAAATCAGACATGCTATAACCCAGACTCATACAGGGAACCTACTAAACACCACAGCAAAATGGAATATTGTTGTCTTCATAAGTGTACGTCTGTAAAAGAAGAGAAAACATTTCGCCTTCAGAAACTGATAGTCACTCGATTATCATATGAAGTCTCTGTATCTTTTTAAAACCATACATTCATTATCTTGTTCTCAAAATCATTAACTAATTCTAAATCGTATTTAACTTTTCGTGAAATGCGTTCTGCTTAGTGTAAAGGGTTCGTATTACTTAGAGCAAGGGGATCATAACAACCCGCGAAGCTCCAGGCCTGGAAGACACCACCCCCACTCCCTACAGCCGGCTGTCAGTGAATAATATTTCATATGTACTTAAAGTCATCCACTTCTTCCACACCCTGAAGACAAACCATGACCTGATGACAAACAGTCCAGTAACATAATATATTTTAAAGTGAAATTGATTTTTTCACAGATATTAATGAAAAGTGTCAGAGATTATTTTTATTATTAAACTTGTATTTAATTTTTGATGACGTTGCATGTACATTGTAGACATTTTTAAACGAACACGTATCAAACTACGCATGTATATATATATATATATATTTCGGGTACTTAAAATATAAAATGACGATTACAAGAAATTTGTGACTGTCCTCATAATTAATACCAAGTAATCATCATGATCGGTTTTCAAATAAAATGTCAAAATCTTATTCTTAAAAATTTGGCTCAAGAAGTTTAAAATGTGTTCGAAAAATAAGTCAGTGATAACCAACAATAAAATCACGTACTTATCCACGCAGGTATAAAATATACCGAGTGCTACGTGTTACATTTCATTCCATATTGAAGCAGAATACATCTGCAGTTTAGTACGAGATTCTGAGAAAGTCTCATTGCGTCATTCCTTGAATTGACTTATAAAGATGCTGTAGAATGTAGAAAATTCGCCAAATAACCCTTATGGAAACATTATGCATGTGTTTAATTTACCTTGCAGGCCCTGTGTATGTAACCCCGATGTAAATTAAGCTTAATAATGTTAATCCCACATGACAGTAACCTAACACAAAATCATCTTTTCTCGGAAATCGAACTGTGTTTCGACACCAAGTACATCCACTCCAATTGTATAATGCGGCTTTTCATTCTTTGGAAAAAAAAATGCACTCCTCGAAACAACAAATATTACCACGAAGCGGGGTAACGTGGGAGGCGTCCACGTTTATGGCATCAGTTCCATTTTTATAAACATTATCCCCATAAAGAGTGAACAGAGAATAAAGTCGCTGATTCATCATTTGTTGTTGTGTTCGTGGTATACATTTTATATAAGCATTTATAACTAGTCACAGTCAGGAGGCAACTGTCAGTCTGAAGACCACCTACCGACAAGAAATGGTAGCCACCAGCGCGCAAGGAAACATGCTTCGAAATCTTCTTCAAAACTTCACGATTTTGTAACTTTCCACATATTTTATCTTTGGCGTTACATAAGGGTGTCGTGTTTCAGGCAGATAGGTTTAACTCATTTCTACGTGTGTCTAAGACTTCCTTCTTGGGACATAATGTTTCACATTTATCATGGAATGGGTTTATGTGCCTTTATCCATTGTGGGGGAGGGGGGATGACTCAGCCCAGTTCTTGGGTCATACTGGTTTAGCCCTTAGCAAGTCCGAGTAAAAATACCAGAAAACATTTTTTTACATACAAATGTGATACACTAGAACGCGCATTCAGCCAAAACTTTGACGAAGTTCATCTTTAAGACGGGACTCTCTGTACCGGGTTCAGCTTCCTCCTCCCGTTTCTTTATTTCCTCCCCTTCGTGAACTGCGACAATACTCCCAGTAAAATGAGAAACGGATTTAAATTAGATCGTAATTCTTGCTCTCTGCACTTAATTATTTCTGAGTTGTATACCATGTTTTACAAAACTCTTCATCAAAAAAGGGAAAATAATTATATAAGTAACATATAACCATAGGACGTACTTCTTAGATTATCTACTGGCAAAACTGTTAATTAAAAATGCATGGGGTTTCAGCACCATGACTAAGGTAATCACGGCCGTAAATTAGTAAATGACACGTCAAAAAAACTTATCAAAGAGTCGTTCCACAGAAGTTGCTTTAGAAACCTATAATACAACAAAAGTCAAGTCAGGTTGTTTCTGTATTCAGAAACAAGCTTAAAATCACATCGTGACTGTCTCATTTAAACAGTTCCACGCTGGTGCACAGTGCCGCTTCCCGGGCTTTTGCATGTGTGCGGCCCATGACACATTTCTAATTGATTTCCTCCTGGTTCTGTGCTTTGCTAATTGGCTGTATGTATTCCTAACCACCACCAATGCATCCTGTACTATACAGAAGTGAACCTGCGACCTGTAACGTTGAACTGTACACGCAGTCTGCAGTGCCTAGGCGCCAGAATTTGTATTCTCAATGTACGTTTCTTCTTTCATTCCTGTTTCCGTATACTCTTCTCTTCCTGTCTGCATCCGTGTCACAATATCACATGGAATCAATATGCCAGGTGAGTTTTAAAATTTTCGTTTCATCACCCTGAATGTTTGTCCTGCTGGTCTACGTACACGGCTTACTTTTATTTCCAGTCATTCCTATCGTTCCATATCCATCTCTTCCACCGTAAACATCTCCCACTGAAACAAGTCCGCTAACTCTCATACATTTCTTTATATGATCGACCTTCCTCTGTACCTAATTTCCTCTTTCTTTCTACATTTCTTCATATTCAGGTGCGTCCTTCCTTCCTTCACAATATCCTCCCCAGCTCCCACACTTTTCCCCCACGTTCACTCCCACTCACTTTCAGTTCTTGTCCTCACAAAATATAATATATTAGTATTTCACATATCTTTGTAATACTGACTTTTAGCATTACATTTATTCTCCAATTCTCTCCTCTTTGCAGTTTGATATAAAAGCTAACATTTTTTACACCAATATACATAAATTTATATTTACCTGTATGTTATTTCCCTATTTTCATCTGCTACTTCCTTTTTACCTATCCATTCTTATGTACATCCTTCTATTTTAATTTCTGTATTCACTCATTGTTTTGTTACTTGACATTCGCTATGTTTATCTTGCTTTGATGTGCACAGGGGGAGAAAGACTCCATTGTGGTAACCAGCAAGTGCTCCGTAGGATGCCTGCATTGTCTGAACATAGCACATATTCATACTAATGACATTCAAGTGCCCTGTTTGGTTCATTTTATTAAGGGGCTGAATCAGCATCTGCGAGAATTATTTACATCAATTTATTTCATTTCTTCGTCTTAGATTTGCTACCGGTGCGGAAAAACGTACAGTCCTTCCCAGCTGGTTAGACAGACGGACCTCACGGAATAAACCCTGTCAATAAAATGCCCGTACGTGTGTCCTTTCAATGGCAGTAGCGACAATTCTTCCGTGGATTTAGATAATATAAACGTAATTTGTTGTCTTCTTATATGGCAAGAAGACGATAATAAGTATAATGGTATTTCAAAATGTTGTAACATTCTATCAAATAATTAGATAAACTACGTATATGAACACAAGGACCATCGTAAAACACCTCCCTATGCCGGAGCTGTAACACATACGAAAGCAGTGTGAGTGGGAACATTCTCGAGCTGGGGCACGAAAATTACCATGGAACCAAATTTAAACTCAGAATCATCATACGAATCCGCGTCTGAAACTTGAATTCCATGTGGTTTTGTCTTCCTTCTGTACTGACACACGTGGTAAAGTTACTGAGTCAATAAGGGTGTCACCACCATCCTGGCTTTGTCCCGTATATTCTGTGTTATAAAATCCAGCCATGCAGATAGAGTCTTCTTCTCTTCGACTTTGTCCATCGTGTAACAGATATATAAACACTAAAACACTACATTTCGAAAGCTGGCCCTGCTTCAATCTTCAGACAAGAAGCGCCTAATCTGTTGGGCCCCTTAGATCGAGCTATTCTCTTTCACTGGGTACCACTGAAACACTCACACGTGTACGTAAGCTAAGCTCCGGAGATCAGAACTTGTCCGTGGGACATAACAGGAAATTGCTGCAAAAAAGTTAAAGCACAGCCACGAAACTCAAAGAATAGTGCCTGAAACGCGCGGACAAGTTCTGCTGTCAGGAGCTCACCTGTACGTGTGAGTGATTCAGTGGTACACAGTGACTGAGAGCAGCTTGATCTAAGGGATCCAAAAGAATGTGTGCTTATTGTCTGAAGACGGAAGCAGAGACAGCTTCCGAAATATAGTGTTTTAGTGCTTATATATATATATGTATGTGTGTGTGTGTGTGTGTGTGTGTGTGTGTGTGTGTGTGTTACAGGATGGACAAAGTCCGAGAAAAGAAGATTGTATCTGTATGTTATACATCATTGTCAAAACTCTATAGTATTGTTTAGGACGTGGCTCTCCCTTACATTGAAATAGTTAAAGTTTTCAGTACGAATGAAATATTTAAACTGAGGCCAGGGTAGATGATGTTGTTTAGGTTACGTAGGCAGATTTTTATTAATTATGGCCTACCACAAACATAAGTGCATTTGTAATAATGGCACAATTCTTTCCACTTCATTCCTAAATATAGTCTGCAACAAAACTCTACAGACTGCACAGTAAATATAAACATGTAGGAACAAACCGCTTATTGCCTTGCTGGAGATTCTACTGTCTTGTTAACAGTAACTCTATGGCTAACATTACTGGATTAATATTTTGTTTTAACAGTTTTTGCTAAAACTTAAACTGTTTGTGAGAATACACAAATACGTGTATACATAAACAACGAAATCTGTGTAACAGATTAAAATTAATTAATATTCAATCCACTTTACTGCTATTACAAGTACAGTTACGTGATGTTTCCAGATACGTTACAGTAATACAAAAGACTAGTTGACCTTTCCAGTTGACACAGTAAGAACACACATCCTTCACTCTACGTCTTGACCTGAAATTTTAATAAAGTTCCAAATACGTGACATTATTATTCCTACACGAATTATTTCTGTTCATCAGGCTATTCTGAGTGTTCAGTGAGGTGAATGGTTATTTCGGATGTGTGTGCTTGTGCAGCTGATGTTACATGGGTCTGCATGTGGCGGGGAGTCATCTCGTTATGATTGTTACGTACAATGCAAGTTCACTGGTTATTATAAATGTATGACCGGCCTGGACTGCTATATAGGGGGCTAATTAATGGCTAATTCACTCTTTCTGTGCAGATCATCCAACTGATGACGGCTCAATGGAAACAAAACCCGCAGCAGAAAAACCTGTGCCATTCAAGGGCAAATGTCTGATGTTCGTAGGGTGGTAATTAGCCTGTAACATAAACATGTCCAACAGCACAAAGGGGATACATCGTATTATAAAAATTATTTGAAGTTGTTGAGTTTGTTTGGAGGTTCAAAAGGAATTATGTGTCATTAAATCAGACTTACGTTTATTTTTCACATGCTGTACACATACACACACATACACACACATACACACACACACACACACACACACACATATACACAAACACACACACACTCTCTCTCTCTCTCTCTCTCTCTCTCTCATTCAACACACTCTCTATGACACAGTACACAACTCTCGTGGGAACCAACATGAAAACTGAATGTGGCTTTGAATTCGGTGTCACATAACACCTGCCTATCCTTTACGCTCCGGAACATGTTAGATAAACCATTCGTCGATTCTGAAGCATAAACATCAGGGAAGGCATCGTTCGCCTGACAGGAAATTACATTATAGGCCTACTAGGAGTGGAGATGGAAGATACATTTGTCACCATTGCATTCCATTAAGGCACAAGGAAGAATGGACGTACAACTCCACTCATTCTAAATACGACACTAAACAGACGGGAGTGGTCAGCTTCAAGTACCAGATCTGCCTTACCCCGGGAAAACAGCGTGCGACACCTGCAGGATCTTTTATTGAAATCGTACACATTAAGGTGTAAAGAATTTCAGTTATTCTCATCGTTTAAACGTCAGAAGTTTGGTCTCAAATGCCGAGGAAAGAAAATAGTAAATCAGTGTTTCTAGAGCGAAATCACGACCACTTACTTGTTGTTTCATCTGTCCCCTCCTTTATATCACCAAACAATTCCGGAATGATTTCGCATAGACGGTCGGGCGAATTATTTCAGGGTTTCTGCTGGCCAGTTCTAAACAACCTCACAATTCATATCTGCCACTGCCATCGCTGGCCGCATGTACAAACGACACCGTCTCCGAGGAATAATAAACAAGTGTAATTTAACGCAGTTAGGCCTATATTACAAACTGAAATGTTACCAAAAAATCTGCAGTGACGTCATTTATACATGACAGTGCAGATGACGAATGATATGCAGAGGATATGTAGGGATCAGCAGGGAATTACGTCTACATTAATGGCGTTTTTGATTGACAGATAAATACAACGGCAATGCTTGTTTATCTGCGACTTTCATGTCCCACAATTTATCATATAAAGTCATACGGTAAATGGCAGTGTCAATTAGATCAAAACTGATATCACACAATGCCCCTGCTTGTCGGAGTTTATTCAAAAGGACTTATTAACGATTAATGTCAGAAACAAATATAAAGTAGAAAATTAATTATATGTGTATTAGACATTATTATTATTTCCGAACAATACTGTAGTAGTGTAGCACTAAATAAACTATGTGTTCACATATCAACATAACTACTATTATCACATGCAGTTTATTATAAGGAGGTCATTCTCTCCTTGTCAGTATGTTGCTTTTAAATGCGTTTCAATTAAATCCAAATACAAACTAAATCTCTAAAGATAGTATTAATCCTTTAGGGACGAAACGTATCTGTTTCATACAAGGATTCGGTGCGTACTGCGCTGTAAACACTATCCACTTCGGCTATAAAACCAATCTGTTAAATATGTATAAGGCAAAACTTACTGTTCGTACTGACAGCCATACACAGCACATAAATGCAATGTAATCACCATGCAGAATTGTTGAATGTTAAACCTGATAGTACGTAAAGTAACCGGTAGGCTTAGAACTTTAAAAGATGGCATCAATAAACAGCAGTGTAGTATATACTTCAACTGCTATTATACTGTCGAAATCAACCGGGAAAATTTATTTCTATATTATATACTAGCCTCGCATATTCTACCGCACCAAGATAATATTTTTTTTTCTATTTGAAGGGCCTCGTAACTCCTTTTAGGCTTGTAAATATTTAGTATGAGTTACTGATCTAAAAATTATATGGACGACCGTCTGATACGAAGTTTAACTCCTAGGCCATTTTATACATGAAGTGCTGGCCGATACATTTACCTTATAAAAAATGTCTGCAGTGCGAATATTAAGTGGCGATAAGAAAAACGTTTTTGAGTCGGTTGCTTAGCGAAGATCTGCTACAAGAATTTCAGGACTGTACAATATATTGCATAATATTTATGACAAAATCCAAAGTTTTTTAAAGTTAAACAAAACCATTTTTCCAGCATTAAAAATTGTGCATAGGTCGGTCAGGCAGCGCCGTTTTACCCTTGAAGCTGATTTTCCAGAAATGGGATTTCCCAACAATGCAAGTGAATCTACAAAGCTTATGTCATTGGAAATGGCATGTTATTATGCGTGCCACAGCTTTAACGTCTATCACTGGCAACATAGTAGAGAAACTATTAAGCGAAAGCATTTATTAGAACACAACGTGGCCTTTTTACATCGTACAGCCTGGTAGATGGGCACCGAGGTTCGAAGAACCATAAAGGCTTCGTTTTAAGTGCAGATGTCAGGCAGATTGGGAAAGTGTTTGGCAGTTAGAAGTAAGGGAAAGGATAGAGCCGGTCTGGATTGGCCACTCGGTGCCAGAGATTAGGAAATGGGAGAGAGGTATTGATGTGGCACTGAAAACGCTGTGGAGTAGACCACAATATGAAAATTTACTGCCGTGAAGACGTTAAGGCTCATACCCTTGTTAAATTCTACGTAATTCTGTCGGCTCCATTTTGTACAGTAATGAGTATTCCTTCAGTTTAACGATTTCCAATGAATCAATGTTGCTTAATCTGACGTTCACGTTCTGGCAGCTATAGTTGCTGGATAAATGCCAAGAGTTGCGGGTCATACCAGATCTATTGCAGTATAAAGAACAGACTGTACAGAAAAGATGGAGTTCCAGTTGTGCTCGAGGTAATCGAGGAAAGCGTGTAATATTGTAGGTTTTTTCAAGAAATTTAAAAAACTAACACAGAAAAATGAACAGATTTAAGGTATAAATATTGCAGTTATTTCGGCTACAAACCATGATTGCTGATCTGAAAGCTATTATTCATAATATCTTCCTTATGCTGGACATTCAAATGATTATTTTGACGGTTAAAATTAAAGTGAGAACGTGTACGTTAGCTCATCAAGCAGGATAATCTCGGAGGAAAGAAATATGTAGAAATTATAGCCGGAAAATCTGAAGGGTATATACACCGCTTGGAAGACATGCATATACGTACATGCGAATGGGATGATCATATTAAATATCCCTAAGAATACGATATAAAGTTACGAACTGTACTAACCTTGTTCAGTGTACAAACCAGTAGCGGCTTCTTCGATTTCCATAAAAATGGGAAAATATTTGATAACCTAAACGCACATCGACTCATCGAAATGTTTCTCTGCAGAGTTATTCTTTGGAATGGCATTTTAGTCTTCATTTGGGCCTTCTGGTGGGTACTGTAGACTTTATATTCTCGCGCTTATTGTTATCGGCATGTAACACAGAAGGATGCGATCTCTAGACTATATTGACAGCATTCCACCGAGTTATTAGAATCTGTATTGGCTCTCTCTCTCGTATAACGCGAACCTTTTAACTGCCAGATAGCGCGTCCTCTCGTTTGCTGGCGGGCAGAACACCAGATATGGCAATAGTGGCCCGAATATTTTGAACAAATACGCGCCGTCCAACACGGAATCAAGTTCCCTGGGGAGCAGTATAGCAATTTCTCTCCAAGATATAAAAAAAAGGAACCTTGAGAAGGCAGGCTGTCCCTACCCAACCTCAGCGACTCACGTTTGTCTAATTCGTCGCGAAACTCTCCGTACATACAAGGGGAATTTCAAACAACTCCATAATTCTTTCAGACTAGCAGAACATTACAATTATTTCAGCACGAACCCATTACTTGTGATTTATCTCTACACTTTAGCAAGTGGAAAGACACTTTTAAATGCCTTCGCTATTCGTCTCAAAAAATATTGTTTTTCATACGATATGAAGCCTGGAATAATACAAAAGCATTTGTATCTCGGTTTCACACGCCAGAATTTGGCTAACCGCTGTAATTAGTTTGTCTGTGGTGGTAACTCGTGTGAAAAGTTTCAAATGACGTGTAAACATCAATAACAAATAAAAATTATTTTTATACACAAATTACGAACACAGCAAATTTCGATTAGGTCTGCTAATATTTGATGTACAATCCTTTATCTTCACGTATCCTATCCAAAGAAACTAGGATTAAAATATCATTCTTTTCCCGTGGCGCTACGGCCCACAGGCTATGACCTCCTCATTCTTGAGGCTTCTAGATCACACAGAACGACGCACCACAGTCGGTAGGACTCCTCTGGACGAGGGATCAGTTCGTCGCAGAGACCTCTGCCTGACAACACACAACAATTACAACCGAAAAACAGCCGGTGGGAATCGAACCCACAACCTCGGTAGGCGAGCGGTCGCAGACCTACGCTTTAGACTGCGCGGCAACTGACACCGGCAGATTAAAATATAGACAACCATAGCATTAACGGTTACGTTACATGAATATGAAAGCTAACCTTTCACTTTACCTAAAGAAACGCAAAATGTGGACTTTCCAAAATTGAGTCTTAAGGATTATATTACGATTTACAAGAGAGTAGGTAAGGAGAGAATGGGTGAGAATTACAACCTGAACTTTCCCCAGAACATCGTTAGGTATGTAAAATCAAAATAAAATACCGGAACATGCAGCACTCATGTGGAAGATGAGTAGTCCTTATGCAGATATGCTAGATAATGTGACTGGATGGCGACGTAGAAATAAATGTAAGGAAAATATTAAAATTGATCCCACTGTTAGTAGGGTATAGCATGGATTGGAGTGCTGCAGGACACGGCCAAATAACTGACTCACGTGAACACAGCACTTGTCTCGGTTTCCGTAAAATTAGAAGAATCTGCTCCAAATGGAAAGGGGGAATAACGAGGCCCCAGAGGAGGCTCGGTTGTTCTATCCCTCTAGCGGGATAAAACAACCAAGCCTTCGAGAATACGCATAACCCTTGTTGTCCAAACTTTTGCAAGCCAGTTTAATGACTCAGCTCTCCCAGAACGAGATGAACTTGAATCTGTACAGGTTGTGTCCCTTACCGAGGAAATTTTTTTAGCTGAACAATCCTGTTATGGTTCCAACACAAAACAAATTCTTATTTTCTCACCTCACCTCACCTCCCCCCCCCCCCCCCCCCTCCCTTCTTTCCACCTAACTCCCCCCCCCGCTTTTATTTTAAAAAATAAAAATTTTTTTAGGGGTGGTTTATTATTTTAGAATTTAAACGGAGCGGGAGATTAGGGGTAAAAGCGAGGGGGGGGGGGGGGGGGGGGAGGTGAGGTGAGGTGAGAAAATAAGAATTTGTTTTGTGT
>Ga0131853_10009884_pt1 | contig 17456 bp, 6 predicted proteins | sample TergutLab28metaG_FD_92764 | JGI IMG/M metagenome (GOLD analysis project Ga0131853, IMG submission 92764) | Labiotermes labralis P1 segment gut microbial communities from Petit-Saut dam, French Guiana - Lab288 P1 (version 2) (version 2) | ecosystem: Host-associated > Arthropoda: Insects >... | reverse complement strand
GGGTTTTCAAAATTCCCCCCCCCTTTGCCCGTTGCGGTTATTGGGCGGCACAATCCGGGAAACCCTAAGCCTCTTCCCCCCCCCCCCGGCCAATCGCGTATATTTCAGTGGAGGATTTGGCCATCAGTTTGGCGCATTTCGCCTTTCTCTCTTCTAGTAGATACCACTCAGACACGAAAAAAAGTGAAATGAAACCTTCTGTTTTGTTGCTGTTAAATTGCTGCCCATTTTTTGAAGACATAACACAGAAATGTGTTATTTTGTGTTCTGACTTAATATACAATTTACATCTCTTATCTCACAGAGAAAATCGTGTGTGTGTTTGTGTGTGTTTTAGAATAATTACTTGCTGCGCAGTGGAAAATTTCTTGTTTATTGCAGGAGTCGTGGGTAACGCAAAAATAAAAAGTCTGTGGACAGTGTGTTGAGTTTAAGCGTTAAACTTGGCTTTAGGCAAGATAAGCGCTGGGCTTTATAAAAGGCTTAAATTGTCTGTCACTTTTAGATGTATGCTCTTAGCAAATAAATGCACTGTAACTGTAAAGAAATAATAGGACGATACTAATGTACTGAGACATACTGAAAATATTTATAATCCTAAATATGTACCTGCAATATAAGATTTCTACTAACGTATAATAAGAGCGAGATACAATCCAGTTCTGTTGTTCGGAATTGAAACTTGGCAGTTCGGTATAATTTGTCTCTCCCATCTTCAAATTAATCTAGAATATAAATCTGCACAGATGGAGACCTTTTACATTTTCTGTCTGTGCAAACATGAGGCTGAATAGAAACAGCCGCAATGTAGATCTTAAAATACATTAATCCAGCAGGGATTTCTTACGATCAGACCTTCAGATCTCATTTCTATACAGGGTGGTGGAAAGCTTTGTGATGCCTCTGCCGAAACAACAATAAAACGCACTGTATGTTGCCTTCATAATTAAGACTTTAAAGTCCAATGGCTGCTACCCGCACAACATTTTAAAGTTCGAGACCGCGTACGATGAAATGGTTTTGGTAAAAGCTGAAATGTAAAGGTTTCCCTCTACACGCTATAAAAGTCTAACAGCCAGAAGATATATAGCCCTACTTATTCATGAGATTGATGCTAGATGGAGATGAATGTTCAGAGTCACGCTACGGTCGTTCTAACCCCGAAGAAAAAACATTTCTTACCCTTTGAATAGGAAGATCTGTGGTCTCAAGGATGGGCTGCAGACTGGATCTGTACCTTGTGGCTTAGACTGTGTTAATCAGGTTCGGGAAAGGGGCAAGTGGCAGAATGTTGGAAACACGGTAATGCACATTCGGTTTTTATAAAATACTGGTAACTCTTTGACTAGTTTAGGAAACGGAAGCGCTTCAAACAGACTGTACTGCGTGATATTAGTGAGTTCAGGCTAAAGAAATTACTTTTGTTGCAGGTCTCAAACAATTCGTCTGAAGGAATATTATCCACAAATTATATTTGTATAAACAATATTGCACTCCAAAACTTTTATTTCCAGTATCTATAATTTTATATCTAACGCTAATATCTACGTCATTTTTTAGGATATATAGCCTTTCTGTAGTTCAGAACCTTTTGTACGCAGCCCCTTTATGTCGACACAATATAACTAATCAGGGCTTCGTATGTCGGCATTCCATACTTCCTATCTTGTCGTGCTTTATTACATAGCCTATAAAAATATGCTTTGATGGAAAGAGAAAACGGAGGGAGCAAGATGGAAGGAAACGACGTCTAAGAGCTCTAAAGGATCTTTCAGGTATGAAATTGGCTGCCGCTCCTAAACTTAGCCTCTCTTTCCATCACAAAGCTATGGTAGCTCGTCACTGGAGGTCGCGATTGGATCTGGTGTGCTTCTGATTGCGAACCCCGATGATCGATACACAAGATGGTATAACTGCAGACCCTTGTAATAGCAGTTCTATTATGAAGTACCATGGACCATGTTTACAGAATGTCATTGATTCTTGAACGTTTATTGTCGGGGAGGGGAAACAAGGTTTGAAATTCTAAGGATACGTTCCAGACTGCAGGTTCTGTTCGAAGACGGATAGAGTATTCAGTTCCTTCGGTATCCTTGTAATGCTATTCGCACTAAAAAAAATATGTAGTAACTTACACTAGAATATCTCTAAAAAATACATTTGCAACACAAAAAGAAAATGTTATGTAATTTCTTCCCTCTGCCATTTTACACGTTCTCCTTTGTCGTTATTTCTACGCAAAATTATTATAAGCATTGCTTCATAGTTTATATGAGTGTGAAACTTGGCCTTTCACATCGAAATGAAGACTACAAGGAATGGTGTGTATGCTAATGGTGTGTATGCTAATGCGGCGATGGAGGGACCATCGAATTTCGCTTTACAGTTGCACGTGTAAGATTTCATAGCATTCATTGTCATCATTTTCGCTGTTTCGATTACATGTTTTTCAAGCCAATTAATCTTTGAAAACTGTACTCTAGGTGTCAAAGTTCAATCATTAAAGCTGATTCATAAAATTTACAAAACTCTTACGAACAAAAAAATTAAATACTGAAAGTTTTGAACAAATTACTGAGACCTCAACATACTTTGTCCATATTGTTTTCACTACAATTATTATATCAAGATTTTCATATATATATATATATATATATATACGTGTATATATAAATGGAATTGGGCAAAAGTATTTGACTTGAAACTATTGTCTTTGATTTGTGAACTTATTCTTTCACTTTAATTTATCACATATCCTATAAACCACCAAAATATCAATAACTATGTTATTTACTTTTACTGTGTTTTTGGAAACAATGATGTTATTTCATAAACCTCTCCTGCTGTTTAGATTAATTTGGCTCACAAGGAAGTAAAGACTTGTAAAAATGGTTGGTATGGAGAGTGGGGGAGAAACCGTTCAAAGAATCATAATTGAAACTTGTAAAAGCTTGACACTAATCCCAACAGAAATAATTAGGTTTCAAAAATTATTACGGTCTCATAATAGAATCCCCAGAGTGCGGTTGTTTAAGACCTCATCAACAGAAAAATCTCTTTTGCTTAGACAGCAAATTTTATCAGGCTGTTGATTTCGATCCGGTACTTAAATTTTGATTCTACGAGCTTCAGGCAAGTTGGATTTAGAGGCAAGGATATGTTTGACATAAGTCCCATGTCTTTAAGTATGGGCAGGTTTTCACCCTTTTTATTGCCACGCAGGCCCTTAGGGTGAGTAGAGGTATAGCTCTACTCTTTTCTACGAGTTTCGGCACTAGATGGGGTTGGGGGGGGTTAGCCCCACGCCCCGGCCGCCTCTACCCCCGGGGAAAACACGGTGCCCATTTTACAGGAGGCTGGGTCGGCCCCACGGCCAGTCTGGACTGGCGGAAAAACTCGTCCCCACCGGGAGTCGAGCCCGTAGTCAGTCGCTATACCCACTGAGTTACCCGGCCCACGTCTGTAAGTACAAACACTTTATAATTTACTATAACAAGTAAATAAATATATTTTGCTGAGTCTTTGTTTGAGGCAGTGACACTGAGCTGGTTGAAAGAAAAGTTCACTTCTTGTGAAGTTTGCTCTTGGACCATGTTTTGATCCACTGTAACCAAATGTTCACATTCGTGCATTATTACTCTTGATATCAGTTTCAATATTTTTCTCCCATTCAGTCCCTTTCTTTGAAGTTTGCAGACTAAATTCCTCTTAATTTCCTTTGTTTAACATAATCTATTGCATTCTCCTTCGTAGTACACCTGTAGTGCCTAAGAGAAGATTACAAAGTGTACAAATCCTCTCACCGCGTAGCAGTTTAGAAGTTTTACTCTCTTCCCCACTGTAAGGTGGAAATAATATTTTCGACAGCCGTTTCTCAACATTCCTTATTCCACTGCTGAAAGTCAGGGTGCCAAAATTTCGAAAATAATAAAATTGCAAGGTAGAGGGCTATGCTAAGTTTTATATCAAATTGGAATCCACCATTCGTTATAAGACTAACAATTTTTGACACTCTGGAATCTATAAATCACCTCTTGTGGGCAATGGATAAATTGATGCAAAGACTGAACTCTTCAGCGATCTGTAATCACTCTCATGAGCAGCTCAAGGCAAGCTCACAGTTAGGAAATGGTTAGAGTATTTGACGACAATGCCCTACTTTGGGTGAAATATTTTTTCAAATAATATGTTCCTTTCCTTGAGCGCGTCCTGAGATGTGATTCTGAAGTTTGGAACGAAGAGACATATTCAAACAACGGGCAAGTATTGCCGACCTGTGAACCAACGTGGAGTTTACCCTTAGCCGTAAAATTAATAAACCTTCCAGAGCCATTCTGACATTAGGTCCTGTGTTATGTCGCACAAAATATCCGTATGCAGATCGTGCAAGGAAGTCAATGTAGGAAGTTAATGTAAGATGTTAAAAAACGACGAAGCCTTGCACGGACAAATGCAAGACTTAAATAATCACAAATTTTGATTTTGCTGACCGTGCATCTCTATATATATATATATATATATATATATATATATCAGTAATTAACCAACTTGTTGCACAAAAGTTTTGTTTTACAATAAGTTTATTTCATGCCTCTACATGTTTCGAGCACCATGTGCTCGAAACATGTAGAGGCATGAAATAAATTTATTGAAAAACAAAACTTTTCTGCATCAAGTTGTTTAATTACTGAGATAAATTAAATACTCACATTTCATTTGCATTTTAATGTTCGGATTTATGATTGGATACACGCGGGATTTTACTGTAAATTAATCGCATAAAAGCCAATTAAAAGGATCATTTCCTTCGTCATAAAACAACTCATTTATTAAACAAATTTATATGGCGAAATATTTGATTTCTTTTACGATTTTGTATCTAGAACTGCGTTTCATGCTGCTGCAGAGTTCATTACTTAGCCCCGCAGTGGTCTGATGTTTAATGTTTGTAATTTAACAAGCAATTGAGCAGTTAAGTTTTAACAATATAACGAACACATAACCCTAAGAATACAGCGGAATACGAATTAAGTGGAATTTTTAAGGGAATAGCTATTCCCCAAGCCTTTTCGAGCTGGGTATCAAGTTATATGCTTCCATATAAAAGAGGAAGCGGAAATGTCTTCCAACTTGCTACTTCTTTTTCACAGTTCCCTCTTTCTTCTATCTCTTTGAACACCAAAAGCATATGTAGCAGATTTCGGTGGATTGATTTACATTCTAAGAACAGAAATCAGAATTCCTTTGTGAAACTCCAATAAAACCAGTCGCTGTGATCTTTGAAACCGTGTCTTCATTTTATGTGCTTCTACCTACACTGTATGGAGAAGTATTTTTGCTTTCTATCGTCCATATGTCGTCTGCCGTTCACTCGGTGGCTGAAATACTGGTGTCTGAATGCTGCATGAACGTAATACATATTAACGGATTTCGAGTTATCGAAAACGGTACACTTATTAGATGGCACGTCAGTTGTGATTGATAGAAAAGAATTTTAAATAATAATTAATTTGATAAAATGGAATTGTGCCTTGTCTGTTTGATACATGCACTGAAGATCTTCGATACGTAACTAACAACTATAAAGGTTTACTAACCAGGTCGTTTGATCGAAAATTGAAACTTAGCTAGTGTGAATAAAGTGCAACTCCCTCGCCCCTATAGTGCCCTAGATGCAGAGTCATATCAAAGTGGCAATGCTGCTGGGTGGACGAAGGAGGAAGAAGTAGCATGTTTGACGGAAACGTAAATGATTATACTAATTCGACAATGTGATAAATGTTGAAATGTATTGCAAAGAGTCAAGGAGGAGAGGAATATCCTGCACACAATAAAAGGGTGGAAGGCTAACTGGATTGGTCACGTAATGCGAAGTCACTGGTTGCTAAAACACGATGTTGAAGGAAAGATAGCGGTAAGGATAGAAGTGGAGGGAAGACGAGGAAGAAGACGTAAGAAACTACGTATGACGTGAAGGACAAAAGAGGATACCGGAAATTGAATGAGAAGCACTATATAGCACTCTGTGGAGAGCTCGCTGTGGGAGAGGTTTTGGACCTGTCGTAGGGCAGACTGCAGAATGAAACATGTAGTTCATAAACAATGAAAAGGGAAGGTATTATTGTTGCGTTTCCTTGGCAACAGTTGTTACGTGCACGCTCCACAGTATTACGTAATTTTGTACGTTACCTGTTTTTTTTTTTTTATAAATTAAAAGTAGCGTTGTTTTCGGTGAGTGACTGAATTTCTAAATGTGCAGTACATAATGTTCAGGGTTCAGATCTTAAACACGACTACCCTCAAGTTCGTGTTTATAATTTCTTAATAACAAAACTTATATAGGCACACAAATGCATTTCTAACTCCATACGTAGGTCTACATGTTGACATGTGGTTCTAACGGACGCCATGTTAGAGTAGTATTTCTAGAGTGTATTTAAGGATTTTGACGTTTTGCTGACCGTGCATCTCAGTATATTTATTTCAGTATTTAACCAATTTGATGCACAAAATTTGTTTCACAATAAGTTTCATTTCATGCCTCTACATGTTTCGAGCACATGTGCTCATCATCAGGAGGTCACAATTGCATTACACAGCCTCTGGTATCATCACCTATAGGTGTGATGATACCAGAGGCTGTATAATGCAATTTTGACCTCCTGATGATGAGCACATGTTATCGAAACATGTAGAGGCATGAAATGAAACTTATTGTGAAACAAATTTTGTGCATCAAGTTGGTTAAATACTGAGATAAATGTATTTAAGGAGTTTATTTGTGAGCTGATATTTCCAGGCCTATACCTTAACCCAACTATGTTTAGACCAAGTAGTCAGTTACGCAGCTGTAGCAGGCACGCTACAAAAAGCTAAGGCCATCACTCACTTTAAGCATGTGGGACTGTTATTACAATTTGGGCAAGAGATTTTTATGTCCTGTCTAGCTGAATAAACAGCTTTACCCCTTTCAGGACTTTAGTTCATCTACGTTGTTGCTGTAGGCAGGTTTGTACTATAGCTGGACACTTTTTCACCCCCAAACGCCAGTTTTGCCATTCCTGGATGTTATCTTGTTCCAGCTTTCTATCTTCAACTACTGGTAGAATTCCTTCTTTTCCCTATTCCTATATTCTTCCTCTCTTCTCGTCCTACCTGTGTCCCATTAACTCTCTTAGCCATGCATATTATTTCATATTTCATCTAAAGAATACGTAAGAATTATTTGCCACTACGCAGTAAACGTATTAGTGACCATATACAACAACAAATAGTGCAGTAACGTGCAGGAAGAACTCTTTCGTTTATTCCAAGAATCCTAGGAAATGCGTGAATAAAATCTGTGGGCGAAATGAAAATCTTACGTGTTACAGATGGGATGTATAATCGTATTTTGGTTTAGAGTCTTAAGCTTAGTAATAATCTCGTAACATATAAAATTTTCCCAAATATTGGTAAATCTAGATGTTTAGACATTAAACACAGGATGGAATGCATAAGAAATGTACGACAATTTACAGTGTCTTCCGTCCGACACGGCGGCAGTTATACTCCTAGAAAGAACGACTTGCTAGGAGACTATAACAGTGCAAATCTCATTTTCTAAATCTCAGATCGACTCACATTTCTGAAATGGTTACATGAAAGCTGGTCAAGTGATGGCACTGTGTTCTGAAGATCTAGATTTATTCCCGGACATCACTGGTAGGATTATTAATTATTATTAATACCAATGAAAGAATAACTCATGGTCATGTCTCGAGATCAGAATGCAGGACGAAATCACAGTGTGAGGATTGATAATAGTGCTTTCGGTAGGGTGGAAGATTTCAAATATTTGGGAAAAACTTTAACAATTCAAAATTCTATTCCGGAAGAAACTAAGAGCAGATTGGGGTCAGGAAATGCTTGCTATCATTCGGTGCAGAATCTTTTGTCTTCTAGGTTGCTATCCAATAATTTCAAGATTAAGATATATAGAACTATAATTTTGCCTGTTGTTTTGTATGGGTGTGAAACTTGTTCACTTACATTGAGGGAGGAAAGGAAGCTGAGGGTGTTTGAGAACATGGTGTTGAGGAGAATATTTGGACCTAGGAGGGACGAGGTAACGGGGGAATTGAGGATATTGCATAACGAGGAGCTAAATGATCTTTACTCCTCACCCAATATTGTGCGGCTGATAAAATCGAGAAGAATGAGATGGGCTGGTCATGTGGAGCGTATGGTTGAGGAGAGAGGGGTGTATAGGGTGTTGGTGGGGAAACCGGAGGGAAGGAGACCACTGGGGAGACTTAGGCGTAGATGGGTGGATAATGTTAGGATGGATCTCCAGGAGGTGGGATGTGGGTATTTGGACTGGATTCGACTGGCCCAGGATAGGGACAGGTGGCGGAAGCTTGTGAGTGCGGTAATGAACCTTCGGGTTCCGTGAAATGCGGGGAATTTCTTGACTAGCTGCAAACTAGTTAGCTTCTCAAGAAGGACTCTGAACCATGGAGTAAGTAAGTAAGTAATGAAAGAGAAACCAACATGAACTATTAACGCCTTTAAAATCGGGAAATAAAAATAAATAAAATTTAGTGAACCCTGATACACGAGGTACGACAAAATATTATCACTTAAAAAAACATTAATTGTCACCCCCCGTAAAGTACAAATAATCTAAGTCGTGTAAGAAAGAATTGTCACACTGCCACATATATGGGAACTGAAACCATTCAAAAAATATTATTTCTTTTAGAGACGAGAAAGCTGTTAAGACAGTAATTATTAAAACAATAAAGAGTACATATACATCAATGTAAAGGAAAATTTTGTGTACTTTTGTGTTTCGTCCTTTGAAAACGTAATTAATTGTGAGGTCTATGCACGCGATTGTTCTGTGTTTACGTAGGTTATTTACTGATTTCGAATTTTTGCTCTCTGCTATTGGACGTTCGTAAATTTCTCAGAATCTTGAAAAGCATCTTGAGATAATATGTTGAAACACGATACTTCATTCCTTCGAATTCTTTAGGTGTTTACCGTAACACTGTTAGTGTTGCATTCTATGTAACGCCTGAAGTTGAAAAAGTGTCTTAAACTTGCCAGAAATCAGTTAATACCTGAAGGCTGAGGAGAGGATCTGAAAGCAGCGATAAAGTGATATATGCTTCTTCATGCTAGAAATCAGAATCAGGACCTAAGCTACTTGTTTCAAAGACGGATAATCTCCTCGTTACCCTCTCTAAAGACTTGTCATTCCGCATACTCTTAGGACAATGCGCACATCGAAGCTGTTTTTTTCAGGTAAGGTGACACTTCTATTGGATGCAAATAGATATTTGATTCTCTATGTGAAAAACTAACTGTGATTACATCCAGTTTCAAATTATAAACTTGCTGATGTTTTAAATTCAGAGCACACATATTGCATTTCTCCTACTGGGAATTAAATTGTTATTGCCATAAAAGTATAAGTTTTTATTACATATTCTTAGATAAAACAACAAGCTGCCAGTTCCTACTATTTTAGGCAATATATGTTAATGTTTAAGATGCTGCGCGTTTCCTCTTTTATTCAGGCGCTTAAGAAATTAAAAGGTATTGTCTAAAAATGGCGCGTATGGGTGAGGAGAAGAGGCTGTATAGGTTCTTGGTGGGGGAACCGGAGGGAAAGAGACCACTGGGGAGACCAAGGCGTAGATGGGTGGATAATATTAGGGCGGATCTCCAGGAGGTCGGATGTGGGTATATGGACTGGATTGGGTTGGCCCGGGATAGAGAGAGGTGGCGGACGCTTGTGAGTGCGATAATGAACCTTCGGGTTCCGTGAAATGCGGGGAATTTCTTGAGTAGCTGCAAACCAGTTAGCTTCTCAAAAAGGACTCTGCACCGTGGAGTAAGTATGTAAGTATTGTCTAAAAATAGTTGTGTTTGACTGTTTATGGTTTTAGCTTCCCATTTACTCAAAACATCGAAATTTTCCACCTAACATAAACATATTTGATTCAAGTAAAGACAAGTTTGTAAAAAGAAGGTCTCGTTGTGTTCCTTTACAAGGTGTGTCTGTATGTCTCACCACAGTTTGCGACACTTGGTGCAAAAGATAACAGGTCTACATTTTGCTGCAATTCTGTAGTGCACACACGTACAAGTGAAGGTGGGTGGATGTGGGTAAGTGCCTACAACTCCTTGCACACTTGATATACCTACATGTAATTGTACTATTCATACATTTTATGTTATGGTCGCTACCCCAGTTTAGGTCAACGTTCGTACATCAAGTTTCTCCTCTCTCAGGCGCGATCACTCTCTTCGTTGTATGATAACTGTCGGAAGGCTCTAAACCTCTATGGCAACGTCGTACCCGGAAATTAAGATGGAAGACTCATAAAGCCGGAGGTTTTGTGGGTTTACTGAAGTTTTATAATTAATAATATAAGCAAAAGGAACCTTGTAAAACTGCGTTTACAAGACAGGAGTTAGAAGTGGGTTGGTGTTACTGCAAAGGATGAGCTGATCTGCTCGATTGTCTGGAGCCACGAAATGTTAAAAATCTTATTTAGTTCAATAGTGTTTCCTCACTTATAAAGTGATTTCCGAATAAGGTAGTTTCTAAAACTTTTAAGTGAGACGTATTCAGTTTTTGACGAGTTTTTTTTAAATGAAAGGGATTATGAGTTACTTTTTATTTTCTTGTCTGTCCTCTGTAACAGGACTGTGGAAGTCGCCCGTTATACGAACGTAAAGGGAAATTTAAATGTCCTCCACGAGAGACGATTTGGAGCCAATTTTTCTACTACATGTAAACGTAATATATATGGACATCTTCTCTTTGTAATTGTTTTGAGCGTGTTGAATAACGAAGCACAAGAAAGGAATATTTTTTATTATGTTCAGTGTTATAATTGAAATGTATCTGCAAAAATAAAATTGTTTCTGCAACAAATACAGGATAAAACAACAGACCGACGTTAAGCCGTAAAGGGACGTCTGCAATTTTATATTTATGGTTCCGTGCATCGCTGATCTATATCAATAACTATCCAACGAAATCCAACACAAAGCAGTCTATTTATTATTCTGCAAGTTCACTCTACATGTTTCGGGTGTCAAACACACCCATCATCAGGAGTACACAAAACTGTAACTACAGCGTCCAGTACTGGTCATATTTTTTTTGTGCAGCTACCTCCCTCCAACGTGGCAAAGCTAGCTTGACCACGTTGGAGGGATGTTACAGTTTTGTTTACTCCTGATGATGGATGTGGTTGACAGCCGAAACACGTAGAGGGAATTTGCAGAATAATAAGTAGACTGCTTTGTGTTGCATCTCTTTGGACAATTATTAATATGGACCTCTGCAAGTGCTCTTCGTGTGCTCCAAACTGGAACAAAAGCCTAGCTCCCTTTATGACAAATGAAATGTGTGAAACGTGAAGAGCTTACTACACTTTTGCCTGTCTGTCTGTCCCTTTGTTTGTTGCTTTCTAATTTAACATAAATTAATTTGTTTTGCAATACACTCATGACCTTTCTTATTTTGACTTCTTGTATGTAACTGCATGTTCATAAAATAATAATATCATTCAAACATTTATATATCGATATTTTTAATTCACAGTTATGAAAAGAAAAACATTAGAAAACATACGGTCCTACAAGTTTTGAAAATCATTAAACTTATTTGCTGTAACCCACTAACATTCTTGCTAAACAACCAGCAGTTTTATGTCCCTAAAACCAAATTCCTCCATTTGACGTATTTCTGAGCAATAAAACATCTACATCATGATCCGCACTGACAAAGATTTCAGGATGTTTTTGGGCTAAAAACCCTACATACTAAATCCAAGTAACTAACGTATTGCAAGACCCATCTTGTTCCGCTGTCCGCCTGATCATTGGGCCCTCCCTGTTTTCGTAGTAAAATTTGCCGTGTCGCATTCTACCGGCGTAAATTTAAGTCTGTTAAAAAGTACTGTGTGCTAATATAAACTTAATGTATAATATTACTGAATCAGTGGCTTGGTATAGTAAATGATAATTTGTTGTAACTGTACGTGTGAATTAATGTGTTGCCCTATACTCTAGTGAAAAATACAGGGGGAGCAGGGGAACCGCCTACCTCCATCATCAGGACAGACTAATTTTACCATGAGGAAGTAGGCAGTACAGTCATTTGAAATGTTAGTACCTAACTACCTACCCGATTACTCTGTGTCACAAGCCATTAGATGTATCTTCGTAATCTTAGTGTGAAGGCCAACAATTACAATTGTGTAGAAAATTTGTATGTTGACATTTTATGGACAAATGTTTCAATAATATGAGTGGCATTGAAACTCCAGATGCACAATACGTCAGAACCCTACATATAAACAACGTAGCGTTGAACGTGACTACTTGTGGCTAAAATTTTGCCGGTAGAAATTTAATTTACCGCCACACGTAACGTACAAAATTATGAAGTTCTGTTTTACTTCGAGTACATTCTCTCTCGTCCTTCATAATTCAATTAATTTTACGTAGCAGCAGGAAGTATGATATATCGCAATAGAAATGAGAGCTGTGAAGTTGTAAACTTTCGTATTTCTCTGTCCGCAATTTATTTCCTCTCTTCTTCGTGTCTTACTCTCAAAGGCAATTCTAGTTCGTGCAGTCAATTTCAATTACAATTACGTACGTTTCTCATTATGAATAGACGCAAGGTCACAAATTAACGCTCTATAATGGAGGGACCGTTTAAACAGTTTTCAAATTATCACAATGCTCTGTGACTCCCTCAGATTGCCGGTACTGAAATGCCTGCCTTATAGTAGAGATGCGTCAGCGGATTTCATTTCCTGACTACTTTACGCGATGGGTAACTCTCATAACATGGAAGATTATGACTTCCACTTCAATAAACACTGCAATCAACTACGCAAGATAATCGGTTTAATAATTCCCACTCTTAAATCTTAAATCTTGTCTTTTCGAAACCTTTTATAAGCCTTATTTAAGTATTACAACAGAGCTTATAAAACCGAAGCTGGAGAAACACACTTTGATACCTGTAAATATATTTAAAATTTTTTGGATCACGATAAATAAGCCGATAGATTTCATTCAAGAAGAAACATTTTTTTTGTATATTGTCTATTCCGTGCATTTCTGAAACCTGCTATAAAGGACAGCGTTCCCTCCGGGGTCTTTATAAAGGGGTTTCTTATAATCGCCAGAATAAGAGTCGATCACCAAGACTGAATGTGTTTTCTGTAGGGTAGGGACAGAAGTTTTCAATAGCGCTTCAATGAATTTCAAGCTTCGGACTTTTGCATTAAACTTCCAGTTTTTTTTGTGTTATTCCGCGTAGGACTAATACTTTTCAAAAGCTTTTTTTTTTGTAAAAGCAGGAAAAAGTCTGATGTTTTAGATGACCGACATTTTTATGTAACATTAAAAGCTGCCCCCACCATAGACCGGTTTCATTTACATTCTTCAGCATCTGTCTATCCATTATCATATTATGTTACAACAAAATTCCGCAGTGGCATATACAGTAATTGTGTGCTGCTACTCATAACCTTGTGACCTCAGTGTCTATTCTTCCTTCGTTTTTAATCCTGATTAAATTTTTCTTAATTTTCCTGCCCCTGCAGCGACAGATGAAGAACTGTCTAAGTTTTGTTGTTGGAAAATAATCATTAGCCTCGTAGTGAAGCCGTTTCTTTGCTGTTACCTATTACTCCGATAAAGATTGTTTTATAAATTAAATGCTTTACCATTTGCAAGACTAGGGGCTTCATCAGTTTTACTCTTCATCGATACAGTTAGGATGATTGGATCAATTAAAATGATACAAAAAGGCATATAGTGGGCGTAGCAGAAACCATAAATACTGAAGTCTAAAATTTAGATCTGAAATGTCTTAAGGGATAAGTCTATTTGTAATACCTACGAACGGTCAAAAACAACATTGAAATGTCTTCAGGTACACAGCAAGAAATGACGACGTTGGCTGGATTGGTATGAACCAGGATAGGGATCAGTGCCGGACACTTGCACACGTGATGATGAACATTACTGAAATGTGCTGTAGAAGGGAGAAGATTTTTGCGTAATCGAAAATCTGTTGGCTTGCCGGAAGAGAGTGGTCCGCTTTGATATTTAATCGGTCAATAAAACGTGTCCATGAAAATATTTTTGGGAATTTGATGTTAGTGTGACCGTGCATCGTTGATACAATAATATAAACAACCAGCTAGATGCAACAATAACAGTTTACTAATAATTTCAATCAGCTCGACATGTTTCGGGCGATAGTTTCGCCCATCCTCACGAGCACTAGAATTTGTTTACACCTTGTGGTGTAAGGCAACGACGTTGCTACCGGCTGGTGACACCAGGCGGCTGCATTGTCGGTGCATTATATCATAAGCTGTGAACAAAGTCTAGTGCTCATGAGGATGGACGAAACTATCGCCCGAAACATGTCGAGCTGATTGAAGTTATTAATAAAGTGTCATTGTTGCATCTAGTTGATTGTTTATATTATTATATTTTTGGGAAATAGAATAGAAGATTACGACCTCACTGGTTTAAGATTTGTCTTGCCGTATATGAGGAAAAGGCGCAGGAAAAGGAGAAAGTTACCTTAAAAGACCAAAACGGAGATGACATCTGCTATATTTGAAAAATTGAGTTATGTGATCTACTTAAAATATTGTAGTCGGGATCCTTAATAGAATCTCACGTGAGGCGATAGACGCAGATGTAAAAAGGGTATCAAAACGGACCTCCGAGGGTTTCGGGATGAGTTGTGAGGACGCGGGTTGAATTGGTCTGTAAGAATATGGTGTCTGAGGGGGCGCAAGAGCAAGCAATTTCTTGACGGGCTGATTAAATATGGTAATTTAAGGAAATTCTTGCACCATAAAATTAGTCCGTGGCCAGGATAACGAAGTCAGTATAGAGTCTCGCTGCAGGCGGAGAGGTCCGGGGATTGATATCCTTGGGGGGCGAGATTTTCTACACCCGTCCAGATTGGTCGTGAGACCCACACGACCTCTTGTACAATGTAAACGCGTCTCTTTTCCGCGGTACAGCGGCCAGGGCGTGGCATTATCCACCCACCCCCATCTAGCTCCGAGATTAAAGAAAGAGTAGAGATTTATTTCTACTTCCTCTTCTGGGCCTTCGTGGCCTGTTCTACGGAAAACTTTACTTTTACAAAATTAGTTACCTGATTTTAATGCACTTAAAATTTTCAGTCGCCTAAGGCCCACTTTAATTTACAGTCGTTTTGGGAATTTTTTATGTGTGTTCATTTTAAAGAAATGCGTTTCATATGTAGAAAGCTCAACATAAGAACGACTGAACAGCGGCTTATGCACATAACACAAAAACTTGGAGATGAAACGTAAAATAAAATTCGCTTCAGACCTAGTGCTTGTTATGAGCACTAACGAAGTGTCGCAGAAACACACGTCGAGTCTTGAGTCCGAGCAGATTAAGCTTTTCCTTCACTCGTCCAGTGTGAACAGAAACGTTCTTGCAACTTACCAGGTGGTTTTCGTCATTGTTGAATAAAACTTTAAGAAGCGGTTGTTGAAAAATTTACATTCCCAACTTAGACGATTGACTCATTTTTCATTTTAAAATGTAAAGTAATCCCGTTACAGGCCCGGTGTGGCCCAGAGGGTAGGTAGAGCTATAGCTGTACCCTTTCATGACCGCGGCACTAGAAGGTGGTGAGTGGTCAGCAGCACGACCCGGCCGCACTTTACCGTCGGCAAAGACCCGGTGCCCATTGTACAGGAGGCTGGATGGGCCCCAGGGCCGGTCTGGACGGGCGGAAAAATTCGTCCCCATCGGGTTTCGATCGCGGACCATCCAGCCAGTAATCAGTGGCTATACCGGCTGAGCTACCCCGTCCACCATTGTTCCTCTTACCTTCTTGATTTTATTATTATACCTCTATACTCTTCTCATTCTTTCGTGCTCTCTGTCTCGTTTATGCACTCAAAAGAGCTAATTTATTATTTTTCCTTCTTATCTTTATCAGAATGTCTGTTTTTAATTACTTTCTTTATCTCTTTCTCGCTACCGTCCTCCTTGACTGCTCATCATTCATTTATATTTGCTTCCTTTTTACGCACCCACATCTTAAAGTCTCTTTATTTCATTTGCTGTTTATCCCTCTTATTTGTTATCCCTGTTCTTCTGATGCATATGATCTTTCTAATGTTCTTCCAACTCTTCCTGTGCTACTGTTATTTCCTAGCATTTTCCTAAACAGAATATTTCTCTTAATTTTAAAACTCCATTATGCTTGCCTCCGCAATATTCAACTTAATTTTCTCAACCCTTTCACCCGTCTGTTGTCTCCCATTTAATGTTTCCTCTTATTTATCTCTCTCTGTTCCTTCTGTCTGTTAACAAGAGTTTTCCATTTTCTCCGTGTACTCGCGTTTGTTGTCTGTCCTGTCTAACGTTGAACAATTAATACAATCGGTGGGTTATTCCTTGGCAGCTTCCATTTTGCACGTCCTTATTGCTTCGCGACGGATCTAATGGCGCATTGCGGCAGCCACAAGATACACGAGATGACTGTCACGTAGTGAAGAAAACAAATAAGTGGTGCCTGCTGCCTTGCCGCACTTCAGTGCACTGTCTTTATTGCTCTGCTAATCGCACTACAGCAAACAGAGCAGCGGTTACTACGGCTGTTATATTGGCCCTCGCGCCTCTTATTTCCGTGTGGGGAAACTTTATATAAACAGGAGGAATTCTTCAGCTTCTAATTGCATCTCCCAAGTACCTGAGGTTTCTTTCGGTGTTACACAACTGTTGCGGCGATTTTTAATCTTAAGTTACACGACTGTATTCAATAAATCACCACATTACCCACTTAAAAATTCAACGAAGAATCTCTATATATTTATTGTCAGAACAAACGTAAATTTTTCAAACACTGTTTGTTAAAATAAATGTTTGATTTTTTCTTCAGTAACCTTTCCGTGTTATTCTTTTATTGATTAGAAGAGCCTGGCTAGCTAAAGCAAATTTTGGTATCTTCATACCGCTGTGTTAATGAATCAGTGTCTGTCTATTGTCAGTGCTATCACAAGTTTGTATTCGCACTGACAACAAATACAGGCATTAAGTAACATAAGCATCGGGATGACGATAACAAAAAAAAATAGTTATTCCTGTTAGCATTGAGAGCGAAAGGCAGCTTCATCCCACTTTACCTATGAGCGCGTCCAAACTGCAAGAAATTCCTTTATCGTTGCACCGTGCATTTCGTAGAGTCATTTAATCAGCACACCAACTAATGCACATACATAAAATTTTTACATTAAAACATTTAAAATCGCTCCAACATGTTTCGATCCTAAGATCATCTTCAGGAAGCTACACTGTTCCTTGATAAAGTCATATTATCAAAAACATTCACTGATTAATTTCCTATATTAACTCGGTGC
>Ga0131853_10009882_pt1 | contig 17458 bp, 17 predicted proteins | sample TergutLab28metaG_FD_92764 | JGI IMG/M metagenome (GOLD analysis project Ga0131853, IMG submission 92764) | Labiotermes labralis P1 segment gut microbial communities from Petit-Saut dam, French Guiana - Lab288 P1 (version 2) (version 2) | ecosystem: Host-associated > Arthropoda: Insects >... | reverse complement strand
TGCGACTACCCGCACAGCGACTCGATGTGGCCCGACGCCCCCGAGGTCCTGCACGACGTCCTGACCAAGTACGACGTGCCCGACGCCGACATCAGGAAGATGACGCACGAGAACGCGATGCGCTGGTATCAGTTCGACCCGTTCGCGCACGTGCCCAGGGAACAGGCCACCGTCGGCGCGCTGCGCGCCGCCTCGGCCGGCCACGACGTGTCCATCAAGGGCCGCAGCCACCAGGTCATCTCCTCGGCGGAGAAACTGGCGTCATACAAGGCCACCTCGGCCCACCTGAGCAAGCTGCAGAACGCGGCCGCTCAGTAGGACGCGAGACGCCCCGGGTTCCTGGCTGGGAGGAACCCGGGGCGTCTTGTCGCGGCCCGGGCCTACTTCGGCGGGAAGCGGAGGGCGCCGTCGAGGCGGATGACCTCGCCGTTGAGGTAGTCGTTCTCGGCGATGGCCACCGCGAGCTGGCCGTACTCGTCGGCCCTGCCCATCCGGCGCGGGTGCGGGACCTGCGGGCCCCAGTAGGCCTCGAGCTGGTCGGCGGCCTTGCCGTAGGCCGGGGTGTTGATGGTCCCGGGCGCGATCGTGACCGAGCGGATCCCGACCACCGCCAGGTCGCGGGCGGCGTTCAGCGTCATCGAGATGATGCCGCCCTTGGCCGCGCCGTAGGCCACCTGCCCGATCTGGCCCTCGTACCCGGCCACCGACGCGGTGTTGATGATGACGCCGCGGGACCCGTCGTCGTTGTAGGGCTCGGACTTGGCGATGGCCGCGGCGGCCAGCCGCGTGACGTTGAAGAACGAGATGAGGTAGGACTCGATGGTCAGCCGGAAGTCCTCCAGCTTGTGCGGGGTCCCGTCCTTCTTCAGCAGGCGCCCGCCGCCGGCCGGGCCGCCGTGGACGTGGACGCTGACCCGGACCGGCGCCTGCTCGGCCGCCGCGGCGTACGCGGCGTTGACGTCGTCCTCGCTGCCCGCGTCGGTGTGCAGGTACCGGACGCCCAGCTCGTCGGAGAGGGCCTTGCCCTTCTCGTCGTTGACGTCCGCGATGACGACCTTGGCCCCGGCCGCGTGCAGACGGCGGACCGTGGCCTCGCCCATGCCGCCGGTGCCGCCGACCACGACGGCCGAGGATCCACTGATCTGCATTGAGCTCTCCTCATTTTGACATCGATACTCTCTAATAGGAGAATAGCATTCTCACCCCTAAGAGCCGGGAGGCCGCCCGCATGCCCGAAGCCGTCATCCTCTCCGCGAAGCGGACCCCCATCGGCACCGCGCGCAAGGGGACCCTGCGGGACACCAGCGCGTTCGACCTGGCCGACCACGTACTGCGCGCCGCCGCCGAGGGCCTGGACCCCGAGCAGGTCGACGACGTCATCCTGGCCGAGGGCCTGGCCGGCGGCGGGGTCATCGCCCGGCACGCCGCGATCACCGCGGGCCTGGGCCACGTGCCCGGCCTGGCCGTCAACCGGCACTGCGCCGCCAGCCTGTCCGCCGTCGCCGCCGCGGCCGGGTCCATCCGCTCCGGCATGGACGAGCTGATCATCGCCGGGGGCGTCAGCTCCGGCTCCACCGCCCCGCGCTCCCTGATCCGGAACGGCGAGGACTGGGTCCCCTGGTTCTCCCCGACCCACCCCGACAGTCCCGACGCGCCGAACATGGACATGTCCATCACCATCGGCTGGAGCGCGTCGAAGGCGGCCGGCGTCACCCGCGAGGACGCCGACGCCTGGGCGCTGCGCTCCCACCGCAACGCGATCGCCGCGATCGACGCGGGCAAGTTCAGCGACGAGATCGTCCCCATCCGGACCCCGCACGGGCTGTTCGAGACCGACGAGCACCCGCGCCGCGACACGTCACTGGAGAAGCTGGCCGCGCTCAAGCCCCTGCACCCGGAGATCGACGGGTTCACCGTCACCGCCGGGAACGCCTGCGGCTCCAACGACGGCGCCGCCGCCCTCGTCGTCGCCTCCGACGCGGCGGCGGACCGGCTCGGGAAGGCCCCGGTAGCCGTGATCCGTTCGTGGGCCAGCGTCGGGGTTGACCCGGCGCAGACCTGGTCGGCCCCGGTCAAGGCCATCCCGAAGGCACTGAGCCGCGCCGGGCTGTCCCTCGGCGATGTGGACGTGTTCGAGATCAACGAGGCGTTCGCGTCCATGTGCGTGGCCTGCGTACGGAAGCTGGAGATCGACCCGGACAAGGTCAACGTCAACGGCAGCGGCTGCTCGATCGGGCACCCGATCGCCGCGACCGGCGGCCGGATGATCGCCACCCTCATCAGCGAACTGCGCCGCCGCGGCGGCGGCACCGGCGTCGCCGCCATGTGCGCCGGCGGCGGCATGGGCGGCGCTCTCGTCATCACCGTTCCCTGAGCCTGGCCCCAGCCCGAAGGAGAGCCCCGTGGCCGAACGCACCATCCAGCTTGTCTACTCCCGGCCGTTCCCCGGACGGGACGACGAATACAACGAGTGGTACGACAACACCCACATCCCCGACATCCTGAAGGTCCCGGGCGTCGTGTCGGCCCAGCGCTATGACCTGCGGCCGCTCGCCCGCGAGCAGGGCACGGAGCCGGAGTACCGGTACCTGACCATCTACGAGATCGAGGGCGACGCCGACGAGGTCATGGCGGCGGTCAGCCAGGCGGCGACCTCCGGCCAGGCGGTGATGAGCGACTCCTTCGACCGCTCCAGCGCCAAGCTGTCGTTCTGGACCGCGCACGGCGCCAAGCACGTGTCCTCGTAGCCCTGGAGGGCCCCATTTCACTAGGATCCTGTGTCGTGCCTGACTTTGACGTGACCAAGCCGAGTATCGCCCGCGTGTATGACTATGTCCTGGGCGGCAAGGACAACTTCGCCGCTGACCGGGCGATGGCCGAGCAGGTTGTCGCCATGGTCCCGTCGATCCCGCCCACGGTGCGGGAGAACAGGGAAGTGGTGGCCCGGGCCGTCCGGTGGGCGGCGGAGGCGGGGATCAGCCAGTTCATCGACCTGGGGAGCGGCCTGCCGACCGAGCCCAGCACTCATCAGAGCGCGCGGGAGATCGTGCCGGGAGCGCGGGTCGCCTACGTCGACAACGACCCGGTCGTGATCAACCATCTCATGGCGCAACTGGGCAAGGACCAGGAAACGGTGGTCGTGGACGGAGACGTCGCCGACACCCAGGCCATCCTCGGGAAGGTGCGCGGGCATATCGACCTGAGCCGCCCGGTGTGCCTGGTGATCGGCGCGCTGCTGCACTTCTACGACGCCGAAGCGGCACGTGACCTGGCCGGCCGGTATACGGCGGCGCTGGCTCCGGGAAGCTACTGCGCGGCATCGGTGCTCGCCGCCGCGCCCGGCCCGGACACCGATCAGCTGATCAGCTTCTACAGTTCGGGAACCCACCCGGCCTATCTCCACTCCGTGGCCGACTTCGCCGGGTTCTTCGGCGACCTGGACCTGGTGCCGCCGGGGGTGGCCGACGCCCGGACCTGGCGGCCGGGCTGGGAGAGCGTGCCGGATCCGGACCCCCGCGGAACCTGGATGTACGCCGGAATGGGGCGCAAGAATGGCTGACTTCGACCGCAACAAGGCGAGCATCGCCCGGGTGTATGACTATGTCCTGGGCGGCAAGGACAATTTCGCGGCCGACCGGGCCGTCGGAGACCGGATTCTCAGCCTCGCCCCGGAACTGGCGGCGGTAGTACGGGAGAACAAAGAGATGCTCGCCCGGGCCGTGACCTGGGTGGCGGAGCAGGGGATCAGCCAGTTCATCGACCTGGGGTGCGGGCTGCCGACCGAGCCCAGCACCCAGCAGTGCGCGCAGGCCGTCGCGCCGGATGCCCGGGTGGCCTACGTCGACAACGACCCCGTCGTGCTCAGCCACCTGCAGGCGCGGCTGTACCAGGATCCGGCGGCGCTGATCCTGGACCTGGACCTGGAGGACGCGGACGCCGTGCGCCGCTCGGTGGACGGGTTCATCGACTTCAGCCGCCCGGTGTGCCTGCTGATGGGCTCGCTGCTGCACTTCTACGATCACGCGGAGGCCCGGGACCTGGTCGCCCGGCACGCGGCGGCGCTCCCCCCGGGGAGCCATATCGTCCTCACGACGGTCGCCGTCACGCCCGGCCCGAACGTCGACCAGGCGATCGCCGTCTACAGCGAGGGAGCGCACGCGTTCTATCCCCATACCGCGGAGGAGCTCACCGAGTACTTCGGGAAGGCGGAACTGGTGGCGCCGGGCGTAGCCGACGCGCGGACCTGGCGGCCGGGCTGGGACACGGTCCCCGAGGCCGAGCCACGCGGCGTCTGGATGTACGGCGGGATCGCGTGCAAGACCGCGTGACCCCGGGACCCCTTCGTCGGCGCGGCCTGGCCGGTATCGCACTGACGGGAACGCTGGCCGCGGCCCTTGCCCTGCTCGCGCCGCCGGAGCCGGCTTCCGCGGCGGCACCCGCGCAGCAGGCATGCGCCGCTCCCGGTGCCGGGACGGCGTTCGGCACCGCGACGCCGGCCAGGGAAGACCTTGACGCCGCGAAGCTGAGCGCCGCCGTGGACGAACTGAGCCTGCGCATGCGGCTGTCGGTGCAGGTCTTCCGCAACGATTGCCTGGTCGCGGCTGACCGGGCCGAACCGGTGACCGGCACGGTGCATAACAACCTGTGGAGCGGTACGAAGTCGGTCGTGTCGATGCTGACCGGGATCGCGGCCGCCGAGGGGAAGCTGCGGCTCGACGATCCGGTCGGCCGCTACCTGCCGGCCGGGCCGGGCTGGGGAGACGCCGCCCACCGGGCGATCACCGTGCGGCAGCTGCTCACCCAGACCAGCGGCCTCGACCAGTCGATTCTCGCCGAGGCGGGTACCACCGGCACCGACCCGAATCTCGCGCGGGAGGCCCTCGCCCAGCCGGCGGAGTTCCCGCCCGGCACGAAATTCCAGTACTCCCAGCTCGGCCCCGCGCTGCTGGCGTACGTCGTGCAGCGGGCGGTCGGCCAGGACCTCGGGACGTTCGCCCAGAAGCGGCTGTTCACCCCGATCGGGATCGAGAAGGGTTCGTACTTCTGGCTGCGTGACCGGTCCGGCCTGCCCTACGGGTATTCGAACCTCTTCCTTACCCCCGGGCAGTTCGCGCGGCTGGCCCTGCTGATGAGCGACGGCGGGCGGTGGAACGGACGTCAGGTCGTGCCGGCCTCCTACGTCGCGGCGGTGAGCCGCCCGCAGGCCACGAACGGATGCTACGGCCTGCTGTTCTGGACGAACCGCGGCGAGCCGTGCACGGGAGCCGACATCCCCGACGCGCAGACGGTGCGGCGTCACGCGATCCCGAGCGCCCCCGACGACGCCTACGAGATGAACGGCACCGGCGGGCAGCTCGCGGTGATGATCCCGAGCCTGCACCTGACCGTGGTCACGACCGGCTACTTCGGCAGCCTGTCGGCTGACCCTCCGGTGCTCCTCGGCGCCTCGCCCGACGAAATGCAGTACACGTTCTTCCGGGCCCTGATGAAGGCGCTGCGCGACGTCAGGGTGCCCGATCCCGGGCCGTACCCGGGCGACCCGGTCGACCTCGACGTCAACCCGGTGAACTACGCCGACCCGGCGGTGCTGCTGCGCGACATCGACTCCAGCCCGCAGTGCAACGTGGTCTTCTGCGACGGAACGGTGCCGACCGCGGGCCTGGCCGAGAACGTGCGAGCGCTCCCCGGGCTAGTGCCGGGATGACCCGGCACTAGCCTCGCGGGACGTCACTCGACGTCGACCCAGTCCAGGGTTCGCTGGACCGCCTTCTTCCAGCCGGCGTAGCCGTTCTCCCGCTGCTCGTCCGACCAGGACGGAGTCCACTGCCGGGACTCGTTCCAGTTGGCCCGCAGCTCGTCGGTGGTGGACCAGAAGCCGGTGGCCAGGCCCGCCGCGTACGCCGCGCCCAGGGCCGTGGTCTCGGCCACGACCGGGCGGCTGACCGGCACGCCGAGGATGTCGGCCTGCAGCTGCATGCACAGGTCGTTGGCCGTGACGCCGCCGTCGACCTTGAGGGTTCCCACGTGGACGCCGGAGTCGGACTCCATCGCCTCGGACACGTCCCGGGTCTGGTAGCAGATCGACTCCAGGGTGGCCCGCGCCAGGTGGGCGTTGGTGTTGAACCGGGACAGCCCGACGATCGCGCCGCGGGCGTCCGACCGCCAGTACGGGGCGAACAGGCCAGAGAACGCGGGCACGAAGTACATGCCGCCGTTGTCGGTGACCTGCCGGGCCAGGGACTCGGTCTCGGCGGCGCCGGAGATGATGCCGAGCTGGTCGCGCAGCCACTGCACCGCCGACCCGGTCACCGCGATGGAGCCCTCGAGGGCGTACACCGGCTTGGCCGAGCCGAACTGGTAGCAGACCGTCGTGAGCAGCCCGTTCTGGCTGCGGACGAGCTCGGAACCGGTGTTGAGCAGCATGAAGTTGCCGGTGCCGTAGGTGTTCTTGGCCTCGCCGGGGGAGAAGCAGACCTGGCCGACGGTGGCGGCCTGCTGGTCGCCGAGGTCCCCGGTCAGCGGCACCCCGCGCACCGTGGGAATGCCGGTCAGCTCCCCGTAGCCGTCGGCGTGCGACGACGGCTTGATGGCCGGGAGCATCGACTTCGGGATGCCGAAGAAGCCCAGGAGCTCGTCGTCCCAGTCCAGGGTCTCCAGGTTCATCAGCATGGTCCGGCTGGCGTTGGTCACGTCGGTGACGTGCTGACCGCCGTCGACGCCGCCGGTCAGGTTCCAGATCAGCCACGTGTCGGTGTTGCCGAAGATCGCGTGCCCGGCCTCGGCCGCCTCCCGCAGGCCGTCGACGTTCTCCAGCATCCACTGGATCTTGCCGCCGGAGAAGTAGGTGGCCGGCGGCAGTCCCGCCTTCGTGCGGATCACCTCGCCGCGGCCGTCCCGCTCCAGGGCGGCGGCGATCCGGTCGGTGCGGGTGTCCTGCCACACGATCGCGTTGTAATAGGGGCGGCCGGTGCGCCGGTCCCACACCACCGTGGTCTCCCGCTGGTTCGTGATGCCGAACGCCGCCAGGTCCGAGGCCGACAGCCCGGCCTGCACCAGCGCGGTGCCGACGACGGACGCGGTCCGCTCCCAGATCTCCAGGGGGTTGTGCTCCACCCAGCCGGCCTGCGGCAGGATCTGCTCGTGCTCCAGCTGGTGCTTGGCGACCTCGTTCCCGGAATGGTCGAAGATCATGAACCTGGTGCTGGTGGTGCCCTGGTCGACGGCGCCCACGAAATCCGGCATAACGGGCTATCCCTTCGGGGATTGTTCATCGGTGCTGACTGCTGATCCTGCCGATTCTGCCGGACGGCGAGCCTCAGGAACAGCCTCTGGCGCGCTCGCCGCCGTGGCGGGGACGCCCGACTCCTCGATCGGCCCCGTCACGTTCTCGTCCAGTTTCAGCCGGGCGTGCAGAACGTCCCCGATGAACAGGTCATACAGCACGATCCCGATGACGCCGCCGATCAGCGGCCCGACGATCGGTATCCAGAAGTAGTCGCTGAACGCGGCCCCCGCGCTGCTGTAGGAACCGGGAAAGGCGAGATGGCCCCAGCCGGCGAACCAGGCCAGCACCCGCGGGCCGAAGTCGCGGGCCGGGTTGATGGCGTAGCCGGCGTTCGCGCCGTAGGACATGCCGATCGCGGCCACGGCCAGGCCGATGCCCAGCGGCGCCAGGTTGGACCCGACCGCGGTGTTGCGCAGGTCGATCAGGGCCGCCACGAAGATGAGCAGGAACGCGGTGCCGACGATCTGGTCGATGAGCGGCCCGACGGACGACCCGTGGAAGTACGCGGCCGGGAACGTTGCGAAGATCGAGAACGAGGGCAGGGCCTGCCCCCCGCCCCGCGGCGTGTGGCTGGCCCCGTTGAACGCGTTGATCGCGCTGCCGTATACGCACAGGACCAGGGCGGCGCCGGTGAAGGCGCCGAGGACCTGGGCCCCCCAGTAGGGCAGGACCTTGCTCCAGGCGAATTTGCGGCGGACGGCGAACGCGAGCGTGACCGCCGGGTTGATGTGGGCGCCGGAGACGCCGCCCGCGATCCAGACCGCCATCGCGACGGCCATGCACCAGCCCCAGGTGATGAGCAGCCAGTCCCCGGCGGCGTTGAAAATCGTGGTGGGAGTCGCGGCCCGCCCGGACCCGGGAAGCGCGGCCACCGCCATGGCCACGACGCCGTCCCCGAAGGCCAGCAGCACGAACGTCCCGAAGAACTCCGACAGCAGTTCGCCCCAGAGCCCGGTTATGCGGCCGACGGTACGGCCCTCGCCTCGTAGCGGAGTGATCGCGGCCATGAATGCCCTCCTGCCTCCGCCACGCGGCAGCGCGCCACATTACGCGACGTCACGACGGCGGAACGTACACGTTCTGCCGTTCAAGGTACGACTCGCGACCTGCGGCGACAATGGGACAGGGGGGTAAAAGTTTGGTCAAGCCAAGACTGTCCACCCGGACAATTGACAGGTGAAAGCGGTCGTCCTACGGTGCGCCTGAAACGGGTTTCACCTGGAGGCGGCTCACCGTGAAAAAGCTGATCAACGCCCCCGAGACCGTGGTGGCCGATGCTCTCGCCGGGCTGGCCGCCGCCCACCCTGACCTCGTGTCGGTCGACACCGCGAACAAGGTGGTCACCCGGGCCGGCGGGGCCGTGGCGGGCAAGGTCGGCCTGGTCTCCGGCGGCGGTTCGGGCCACGAGCCGCTGCACGGCGGGTACGTCGGCTACGGGATGCTCGACGCGGCCTGCGCGGGCGAGGTGTTCACCTCCCCGGTGCCCGGCCAGGTCCACGCCGCCACCAAGGCCGTCAGCGGCGGCGCGGGCGTGCTGCACATCATCAAGAACTACACCGGCGACGTCCTGAACTTCCGGATGGCGGCCGAGGACGCCGCCGACGACGGCATCGAGACCGCCGAGGTCGTCGTCAACGACGACGTCGCGGTGCAGGACTCCCTGTATACCGCGGGCCGCCGCGGGGTCGGGGCCACCGTGTTCGTGGAGAAGATCGCCGGGGCCCTGGCCGAGCGGGGCGCGCCGCTCGGCGAGGTCGCGCGGGTCGCCCGCGAGGTGAACGAGCGGTCCCGTTCCTTCGGCGTCGCCCTGACCTCCTGCACCGTCCCCGCCGCCGGGCAGCCCACGTTCGACCTCGCGGACGACGAGATCGAACTCGGAATCGGCATTCACGGCGAGCCCGGCCGCACCCGGGCCCCGCTCGCCCCGGCCCGCGAGATCGTCGAAACCGCCCTGGACGCCATCGCCGCCGACCAGCCGCTGGCCGGGGACCTGCTGGTCATGGTCAACGGGATGGGCGGCACCCCGCTGATGGACCTGTACGGGGCGTTCGGCGCGGTCAGCGCCTCCATCGCCCGCCGCGGCGCCCGGATCGCCCGCAACCTGGTCGGCAACTACATCACGAGCCTGGAGATGCAGGGCTTCTCGGTCACCGTCTGCCAGCTGACCGACGAGCTGACGCAGCTGTGGGACGCGCCCGTGCAGACCGCCGGCCTGCGGTGGGGGCGCTGATGGACGCGGCGTTCTTCCGCGCCTGGATCACCGAGACCGCCGCCGTGATCGGCGAGCGGCGCGACTACCTGACCCGGCTGGACGCGGCCATCGGCGACGCCGACCACGGCGCCAACCTGGCCCGCGGCTTCGGCGCGGTCACCGGGGCCCTGGCCGGGCAGGAGACCCCGACCCCGGGCGCGGTCCTGAAGCTGACCGGCGTCACCCTGATCTCCACGGTCGGCGGCGCGTCCGGGCCGCTGTACGGCACCGCGTTCCGCCGGGCCGCCAGGTCGCTGGGGGACGAAACCGACGCCGGGCTGCCCGCCCTGGCCGCCGCGCTCCAGGCCGCCCTCGAGGGCGTCCGCAAGCTGGGCGAGGCCAGCGAGGGCGACAAGACGATGGTGGACGCCCTGGCCCCGGCCGTGGACGCCCTGGCCCGCGCGGTCGACGACGGCGCTTCGGAGGCGGCCGCGCTGGACGCCCTTGTCGCGGCCGCCGACGCCGGGGCGGAGGCCACCACGGACATGAAGGCCTTGAAGGGGAGGGCCAGCTACCTGGGCGACCGCAGCGTCGGCCACACCGATCCCGGCGCCGCGTCCACCGCCCTGATCCTCCGCGCCCTGCGCGACGTGGCCGCCCGTCACGACACCGTCCGGTGACGCGCTTCCGCGGCCTCCCGGTCTCCCCGGGCCACGCCTCCGGTCTCCTCCGGATCCGCCCGGCCCGCCCGTCGCCGGCGGCGGCCCGCCCGCGCCGGACCCGGGACGACGTCACCGCCGCGTTCGCCGCCGTCGCCCGCAGCCGCACCGCCCTGGCCGGGCGCCTGCGGGCCGAGGGACGCGACGACGAGGCCGGGATCATCGAGATCGCCGCCCTGATCGCGGGCGATCCCGCCCTGGCCGGCGCCGCCGCCGACGCGGTCGCCGCGGGCGCCGACCCGGAGACCGCCATCAGCGAGACCGCCGAGCGGCACGCGCGCCTCATGGAAGACCTCGGCAACCCGGACCTGGCCGCCCGGGCGGCCGACATCCGGCAGGTCGCGGCGGCTGCGATCGACTACTTCCGAACGGATCGCGGCTCCTCCGACGTGCCCGGCGGCTCCCCGTTCATCCTCGTGGCCCGTGACATCAGCCCGGCGGAGCTGATCGAGCTCACCGACTCCGGCGCGCCGCTGGCCGGCGCGGTCTCGGTCAGCGGCGGGGCCACCTCCCACGCGGCCATCATCGCCCGCGGCCTGGCCATCCCCATGATGGCGGGCGCGGACCCCGCCGTCCTGGAGACCCGCCCGGGCCAGCGGGCGGCTCTGGACGGCACGTCGGGCGAACTGGCGGTCGGCGCCACCGCGGTCCCCTCGCCCGCCGCGCCCGCCTCACCGGTCACGCCCATCCCGCGGTCCGGGCCGGCCGTCACCGTCCTGGCGAACGTCGCCTCGGCGGTGGAGACCCGGCGGGCCCTCGCCGCCGGAGTCGAGGGCGTCGGGCTGCTTCGCACCGAGATCCCGTTCCTCGAATCGAGGGACTGGCCCGGGTACGGCCGGCAGCGGGCACTGCTGGAGCCGATCCTGTCCCAGCTGGAGGGGAAGACCGCCGTCGTCCGCCTGCTGGACTTCTCCGGGGACAAGATCCCGCCGTTCCTCCGCCGGGACCTGCCGTCCGGAGCCGGGCTGGCGGCCCTGCTGGAACGCCCGGCGGCCCTGACCGACCAGCTCCGCGCCATCCTCGACTCCGCGCACGGCGCCCGCCTGGCGATCCTGATCCCCATGGTCCGCGACCCCGCCGAGATCACCCGGGTCCGCGAGGCCCTCGCCGCGCTGACCAGCCGGCCTCCGCCGACCGGGATCATGGTGGAACTCGCCGGCACCGCGCGGCGCGCGACGGAGTTCGCCCGGGCCGCCGACTTCTTCTCCGTCGGCACCAACGACCTGGTCGCGGACGTGCTCGGCCTGGCCCGTTCCGACCCCGCCGCGGGGCCCGGCCGGGCCGGCGACCCCCGCGTCCTCGACCTGGTCCGGCAGGTAGCCGCCGCCGGGGGAGAGGCGGGCATCGACGTATCCGTCTGCGGCGACGCCGCCGCCGACCCGGACGTGCTGCCGGAGCTGATCGCCGCCGGCATCCGGACCGTGAGCGTGGGGGCGGGGGCGGTCGGCCCGGTCCGCTCGCTGCTGTCGCAGGGGGAACCGTGACCGCCCTGGTAGGAATCGTGCTCGTCTCGCACAGCGCCGCGCTCGCCGAGGGCGCGGCCGAACTGGCGGGGCAGGTCGGCGCGGGCGCCGTGATCGCGGCCGCGGGCGGCACCGGCGACGGCCGCCTCGGGACCAGTGCCGAGAAGGTGTCAGCCGCCGTCGAGCGGGCCTCGGCCGGCGCCGGAGTGCTGATCATCCCCGACCTCGGCAGCGCCGTCCTGACGGTGAAGGTCCTCCTCGCCGACCTCGAAGACGACGACGATGCGCCCGGCCCGGTCGAGGTCGCCGACGCCCCGTTCGTGGAGGGAGCCGTCGCCGCCGCCGTCACCGCCGCGGCCGGGGCTCCCCTGCCCGCCGTCCGCGCCGCCGCCGAGGAGGCCCGCGATGCCCGCAAGCTCTGACGTCACCCTCAAGGCCGACCTGCACGCCCGGCCCGCCGGGCAGCTCGCGGTGGCCGCCGCCGGCTTCCAGGCGGCGGTCCGGCTGTCCGCCGGCGGCCGGGACGCCGACGCCAAGAGCGTCCTGGGCGTCATGCAGCTGGGGGCCAGCGCGGGCGCCACGGTCACGGTCCGCGCCGACGGCCCCGACGAGGCCGCCGCCGTCGACGCCCTGACCGTCATCCTGGCCGCGGTCACCCCGGCCGGGTGATCGTGCCCGGCCGACGGCGGGCGAGCGGTGTTCCACGTCACTGACGGATCACGGGTACCCGCCGGAGGGCGGGTAAGGAACAGAAGATGATCACGACTCCTGGCCCCCTCGGACCTCAGCCGCCGCTGGACCCGGAACTGGGCGCGGCGCTGGCGGCGCTGCCGGAGTTCGCCTCCGGCGAGATGACCGCGGAGAAGCTGCCCGGGCACCGGCGGCTGATCGGCGAGTTCTCGGAGATCTCCGACGACCTGCTCAAGCGCGACGGCGCCTACGAGGTCAGCGCCCGGCTGATCCCGGGCCCGCGGGACGCCCCGGACATCGAAGTCCTGATCTGCCTGCCCGCCGCCGGAGGCGGGCCGGTCCCGGCGATCTACCACATCCACGGCGGCGGCATGGTCCTCGGCGACAACCGGACCGGGATCAACGAGATGCTCGAGCTCGCCGCGCCGCACCAGGCGGCGGTCGTGAGCGTGGAATACCGGCTCGCGCCCGAGACCCGGCATCCCGGCCCGGTCGAGGACTGCTACGCGGGCCTGGTCTGGCTGGCCAAGAACGCCTCCGAGCTCGGCATCGACCCCGCGCGGATCATCGTCGGCGGGGCCAGCGCGGGCGGCGGGCTGTCGGCGGGGGTGACGCTGCTGGCCCGGGACCGGAGCGGGCCGGGGATCGCCGGGCAGATGCTGATGGGCCCGATGCTGGACGACCGGAACGACACGCCCTCGGCCCGGCAGGCGGAGACGGGACCGTGGAACCGTTCGGCGAACGAGTTCGGCTGGACCGCGCTGCTCGGAGACCAGCGCGGCGGACCGGACGTGCCGCAGTACGCGGCCCCGGCCCGGGCCGCCGACCTGTCGGGGCTGCCCCCGGCCTACATCGACGTCGGGTCGGCCGAGACCTTCCGGGACGAGGCCGTCGCCTACGCCTCGCGCCTGTGGCAGGCCGGCGGCTCGTGCGAGCTTCACGTGTGGCCCGGCGGGTTCCACATGTTCGCGGGCGTGCTGCCCTCGGCGGCCCTGGCGAAGGACGCGGCGCAGGCCCCGGCGCGCTGGCTGCGCCGCCTGCTGGCGAATCTGTTACAGGCGGCCCATGTCCGGCGGGACCCAGGAGGGGGCGCGCTTCTCCATGAAGGCGCGCATGCCCTCGCGGGGCTCGTCGGATTCCTCCAGCGCCCAGAACATGGTCTGGTAGTCGAACGTGCCGTACCGCTCGTTCAGCATCCGCTTGACCATCATCCGGGCCATCGGCGGGGTCTGGAGGATCTCCTTCGCGGCCTTCAGCGCCTCGTCCCGCAGCCGCTCGTGCGGGACGACGCGGGAGATGAGGCCGATGCGCTGGGCCTCGGCCGCGTCGAACTTCCGCGCGGACAGCAGCAGGTCGCGGGCGACCGCGATGCCGACGTGGGCGGGCAGCATCGCCGCGTAGGTGGCGTCCGGGATGCCGCGGATCAGTTCCGGCACCCGGAACGTCGCCCGGTCGCTGGCCACGCAGATGTCCGACAGCGCCGCGACCAGCAGGCCGCCGGCCTGGCAGATCCCGTTGACCGCGGAGATGACCGGTGCCCGGCTGTCGCGGACGTCCAGGAACGGGATGACGTCGGTGCCGGAGCCGGTGGTCGGGGCGTCGCCCTCGTCGCGGCGGCCGCCCAGGTCACCGCCGGGCGCGAACACGTCGCCGGTGCCGGTGATGATGAGCGCGGCCAGGTCCTTGTCGGTGTTGACCAGGCGCACGGCCCGCTTGATCCCCTGGTACATGGCGGGGGTGAAGGCGTTCCGGGCGTGCGGCCGGTCGATGTAGCACCAGCCGATCGAGCCTTCGCGCTCGAAGCGCAGCCCGCCGGCGCCGAGGTCGTCCGTCATCGCAGGGGTCTCCTTTACAGGTCGATGAGCCGCGGCGCGGCCCCGGAGTCGATCACCAGGCGCCCGGCCTCGGCGGTCAGTTCCCGGGTGCTGCCCAGGAGCCCGTCGAGGACGAGGACGCGCTTGACGTGGATGTGCAGGGAATGCTCGGAGGTGAACCCGATGCCGGCGAGGACCTGCTGGCAGTGCCGGGAGGCCAGCAGCGCGGCCCGGCCGGCGGCGGCCTTGGCGAGCAGCGCCGGCAGCTCGCCGGTCCCGGCGGCGCTTAGCACCGCCGAGGCCCCGTCCAGGGCGACGAACGTCTCGGCCAGCTTGTGCCGGACGGCCTGGAACGACGCGATCGGCTTCCCGAACTGCTGCCGGTCCAGGGCGTGGGCCCGGGCCAGTTCCAGCATGGCCCGCCCGGTCCCCAGCAGCCACCAGCCGGCCGCCCTTCGCCCGGCGGCCAAGGCCTCGGGGGAGAGCGGCGTACCGGCTTCCGTCCGCCGGACCGGGAGGATCTCCGCGTCCTCACGGGACCAGGAAACCCAGGAACCTCCGGCGTAGGGGAGGGTCCCGGTCCCGGTCACGTCGGCGAGCAGGGGCGCGTGCGCGCCGGTCTCGCCGAGGAGACGGAAGACCAGCGGGACGGCGACGTCCGGGGTCTCGGCCAGCATTTCCCGCCAGCCGAGTTCGTTCAGCGCGCTGCAGAGCACCGGGCCGGACGGGGTGGCGGCCATCGTCTTGGCCAGGGTCTGGGAGAGGAGGTTGAGCTCTTCAGCGTCCACTACTGCTCCTTGCCCAGGTCGAGGAGGCGGCGGGCGACGATGTTGCGCTGGATCTCGGCGGTGCCACCGTAGATCGTCGCGGCCCGCGAGTACAGGTACTCCTGCCGCCACGGGGACTCATCGTCCAGCTCGACCGCGCCGGGGATCAGGTCGCGGGCGCTGTCGAACAGTTCCTGCTCGGCGGTCTGGAGGAGGATCTTGTCCACCGACGTCTCCGGGCCGAGCTTCCCGCCCGTGTCGAACCGGCGCACCGTCTCCCGGCAGCGGGCCCGCGCCGTGTACAGGGACAGGTAAGCCGAGCCGATGGCGCCGGCGTCGGGCTCCTCCGCCTCGCCGACGAGACGGTCCAGGCGGCTGAACAGGAACGAGGACCGGTGCCAGAAGCAGGTCGACCGTTCGTAGGGGAGGATGTCGGTGGCGACCCGCCAGCCGTCGCCGGGCTGGCCCAGCATCCGGGACGACGGCACCACGACGTCGTCGTAGAAGACCTCGCAGAACTCCTCCGCGCCGTCCATGGTGCGCAGCGGCCGGATCGTGATGCCAGGTGTGTCGAGGTCGACGAGGAACGCGGTGATGCCGCCGTGGCCCGGCGCGGTCCGGGTCAGCAGCACGCACCGCTGCGAGTACTGGGCCAGGGACGTCCATACCTTCTGCCCGTTGACGATCCAGGAGTCCTCCTGGGGCACGGCCCTGGTCGACAGGGACGCCAGGTCGCTGCCGGACCCGGGCTCGGAGAACCCCTGGCACCACTGCTCGGCGCCGGATAGCAGCTTGGGCACCAGTTCGGCCGCCAGTTCCGGCGGCGCGTAGTCGATCATGGTGGGGACCAGGATCTCCACCAGGGTGAAGAACCCCGAGTCGGCCAGGTCGCGCGCCGCGACCTCCTCGCCCAGGATCGCCCGGAGCACGGCGGGGCCGCCGAGGCCGCCGACCGATTCCGGCCAGCCGTACCGCATCCAGCCCGCGTCCCACAGCTCCCGGCGGACCCGGGACAACTGCGCGACGTGCGCGCCGACGTCGGCTGGCGCCGCGGGCGGCGGCGTCAGGTCGTGAGTGGTGAACCAGGCCCGCAGGCCGGCCCGGAAGTCAGCGATGTCCAAAGGGCCATCCTCCTTATGTTCGCTGTTTCTGCTGTTATGACGACACGAATCGCGAACTTAAGCGGAGGCGGGCGGGGTGGACGGGGTGGGCGGGGTGGCGGCGTTCTTGTGGGCGTGCGGGATGCCGTGGTTGTGCTCGCCGTTGCGGCGGATGAACGTCATGGAGCGGGTCCTGATCCGCCAGCCGCCGGCGGTCCGCTCGTAGGTGTCGTTGTAGTAGCCGATCCGCTGGTCATGAGTGCGGTCGATCACGAAGCACAGCGGGGTGACGCCGGTGGCGGTGTCGTCGCCGGTGAAGGTGATCGCCGGCGGCCCGGTCAGGTACAGGCCCTTGGGGGCGGCCTCGACGAGGTCCGGGAACTCCGACAGCGGGTACGTGTCGCCGAACGCGCTGTAGGTCCCGTCCGGGGTGAACACCGACAGCAGGTCCGACAGGTCGGACTGCGTCATGATCACCGAGTACCGGGCGCACGTCTGGCCGATCTCCACGATGTCCGTCGTTCTGCTAGCCATTGAAGACCGTCCCGCCCTTCATCACGAACTTCACGTTCTGGGTCACGCTGATGTCGTCCAGGGGGTCGCCCGGCACGCCGATGACGTCGGCCAGGAGCCCCTCGGCCAGGCGGCCGCGGTCACCGGCGCCGATGAGCTCGGCCGCGTGGGTCGTGGCGGCGCGCAGCACGTGCAGCGGGGCCAGGCCCCGCTTGACCATGACGGCGAGCTCACCGGCGTTCTTGCCGTGCGGGACGGCGGGCGCGTCGGTGCCGAGGGCGATCTTCACGCCCGCGTCGGCGGCGGCCTTCAGGGACGCCTTGGCGCGGGGGAACATCTCGGCCGCCTTCGCCTGCACGCGGGGCGCGGACTTGGACACGTCCAGGTACTCGGTCAGGGCGGCGGTCGGCACCAGCCACGTCCCGGCCTTGACCATCATCTCGATGGCCTCGTCGTCGATCAGGTAGCCGTGCTCGACGCAGTCGATCCCGACCCGGACGGCGGTCTTCACCGCCTCCGCGCCGTGGGTGTGGGCGGCGACCTTCAGGCCGCGCCGGTGCGCCTCGTCGACGATGACGGCGAGCTCTTCGTCGGAGTAGTGCTGGGCGCCGGCGGCGCCGCTGTCGGACATGATGCCGCCCGACGCGCAGATCTTGATGAGCTGGGCGCCGTGCTTGACCTGGTACCGCACCGCCTTGCGGACCTCGTCGACCCCGTCGGCGATGCCCTCCTCGACCGTCATGGGCAGGGCGCCCGGCATCATGCTCGCGATCGAGGTCGGGTCCAGGTGGCCGCCGGTCGGGGTGATCGCGTGCCCGGCCGGGACGACCCGGGGGCCGTCGATCCAGCCGGAGTCGATCGCCTTCATCAGGGCCACGTCCAGGAGGTAGCCGCCGGTCTTGCAGAACAGGCCGAG
>Ga0131853_10009880_pt1 | contig 17460 bp, 6 predicted proteins | sample TergutLab28metaG_FD_92764 | JGI IMG/M metagenome (GOLD analysis project Ga0131853, IMG submission 92764) | Labiotermes labralis P1 segment gut microbial communities from Petit-Saut dam, French Guiana - Lab288 P1 (version 2) (version 2) | ecosystem: Host-associated > Arthropoda: Insects >... | reverse complement strand
TGATAGTGTATGCAATGTGCACATAAGTCGGCATGTCGAGATGGTTCCGTGTGATAGTGTATGCAATGTGCACAAGTCAGCATGCCGAGGCGGTTCCGTGTGATAGTGTATGCAATGTGCACAAGTCAGCATGTCGAGATGGTTCCGCGTGATAGTGTATGCAAAGTGCACAAGTCAGCATGTCGAGATGGTTCCGCGTGATAGTGTATGCAATGTGCACAAGTCAGCATGTCGAGATGGTTCCGTGTGATAGTGTATGCAATGTGCACATAAGTCGGCATACCATGGCGGTTCCGTGTGATATTGTATGCAGTGTACTTTGCACAGTTGTTACTGGCTCTCTCTTCGTCAATGCAAAACAGACTAACCTTTCTATTATGGGTAGCCATTGTCAAAACCAGTGGCAACTAGCGACAAGACACAATTATTACTCAACACACTCAGAATCACCGTGACCTTGATGCGGGTAGTGACTATTTTTAAATTAGAAATCACTGCCCAAATAGATTCCAAACCCATCCTTCAGCCTTACCATTTCTCGTAACAGAGAAGGAAGAGCCAAAGGTGTGCGCGCAGCAACCATATCTACGCAATATTTACATTAATATATCCCCTTGTGAGTGAGTCGGTAATCAGTACGTCTAATGGCACATTGTCCTTACGCCATACAGATGGTTTATCTTCATTCTTCTATGACGTCAGTGATCCTCCATCCGTTGCGCACACTTTCTAATGTACAAAGGCCGCTGATAGGTACGGTGGTTTCTGAGTGTCGGTGGGTACAGTTCTTGCTATGGGCACAGGCTGATGAGCAGTCTTTGGGTGAAGAGAATGAAAGGGACGAATAGAGTAATGAAGTTCCTCCGTCAGGACAACATCTCAGTTGATTCTGACATTACCGAACAGTTGCCGAATAATAATAATATGTGGAACCAAAAGGCAGCACAAGTGATCCCGATAGTAATATCATCTACGGGAGTAATTCCAAAGTCACTATTACAAAGTCTAACAAGACTTAACTTGCACCCGAATACACACACACACACACACACACACATATATATATATACACATACATACATACATACATACAACTGCAAAAATCTGTAATTCTTGGCACATGTTCAATTGTAAGAAACTTTTTAAACTACAAATAAGACAACCGAGTATAATCCTGTTGATTACTACATCCCAGGATAGGTGAATATTTCCCAGCCAAAGCTGAGAAGTGAGAAATTCGATAATAATAATTCGCGGGCGAAATAACATTACATGATGATGATGATGATGATGATGATGATTTGTAGGCACAGGAAGTGTCGGGAACTCTAGTACAGTGTAACCTTAATTATCCTGATTAATTGTGACAGCGTGCCATCCCGATATGCAGAAAAACCGGGTAATTGGATTTTTCTTCAAAATAGGCTACAATGGCAGTTTGAAATTCGGTTCTTACTATTTACTGTACGTACCTGCATTTAAACATTTCGACCACGCCTGATTTGAAGCTCTTGAAGCAATAACACTGTACTGTACTTGATCCGATAACCGGTAATTTTAAGGCAAGCTAGTTTTGTAGAATTCTCGACAAATTTACCCGAAGGGGCAATCCGATCTGGATAACCAGCGTTCGGATAAGTGGAGTTCTACTGCATTTAGGATTCGCTCTACTGGATTACAACGCAACGTCGCTTGCTAATCCGCGTCCGACGTTTCGAAGGCTCGGGTCTCCTCGCGCTTTAACCCTTATCCTGCCAACGTGCAGAATATGGTGAGCTCCTAATAATGGGATTTAACTCGGCGTTTAAAGGGTTAAGATAAAGGCACTTTGTTCCTTCCAAACGTCCGATATCGATTACCCACTGACACTGTGTTGCATTCCACAAGAATGGAGTTCTCAAGCACACCGCCCTGAAAGCCGTAGACTGGTAACGCTTTAGCTCTCTAAGACACCTGCGCAACCGACTGCTTCCTACGTAATACACACGGAACGCGGTAGTCAAATATTATAATTGCTATGGTAATGTCACAGGTCTTCACTTGGTTACCGATACATAAATACAGTACTATTGTTTAAGCAACCATATTGAGGCCCAAACAATATAGTATCCTGAAGATTTTAATTTACTAGATTACCGTCTAATTTAATTGTTTTAATTATAAAAATAGGAATTTCATCATACATTATTTTAACTTTGACTGTAACCGAAATGGGATCCCATTGAGTGCTACTTCACTGTACCTTAATAATGTTCTTCATCGGCCTGAAGATGACCGTTTTCGGTCAAAAAATGTAGCCATAATGTGACCTTATTGTATATACTGTATCACTGTACTGATATACTGTTGCGTACTGACGGTATATAACACATAACACAAATTTCTTATTATACAACGGGATGGCCTCTGTCAAAATCTCTAAGACAGTCTTAAAATATACGAAACAGCCCTTGTCAATAACAGATGAAACCCACACGCTTCATCTATAAATAATTAAGAAGACAATTTTATCCCTTTTATTATTTAAGGTGTACGTCCGTTTTGCTTGGATAAGATCGAAGGACTGACATGCGAGATGTACTTGTCGCCAATTTTTAACACATTTTTTTAACTCTGCTCTACGCCGAATATCATTAAATGGAAATATTCTGACAGAATACGAATTATAAAACCACAAATGAAACGTTGCGGGTTTTGGGACGACATAAGACACCGAAACTGAAGACTCAAAGGAATGGACGTACCACTCAGTAACGCGCATTTCATCTCTGAAACTATTCCACGAAGTTTGATGAAATCTGGTCAACTACTGGGTGTCAACACCAAGGGCTGCCACACGAATTTAACCCAGTACTTGTGTCGCCCCAGAAGACCCTCAATTTTATAGATTTTCCATATTTTTTCAATAAATAATTCACAAAAAAAAATACATAACTCATCCGCCCGAAGACCACGACTTATTCTGCTAACAGCTCTGTTCCTTCGGTGAAATGAAGAGATGTTGCCACAGTTCTTTCCGAAGGAAACCCTGCCTGTCTGCTGAGAAGGAATGTACTTGGACACTTCGACAACATCCGCAATAATGTGGTTTCTTTATCTCGGTCTACCTTGTCAAAGGCTACAAAGGAGAAGAGAGAAGCAACCTTGTCTCGGTTGTCTAAACTTACCTCAGGAAACGTGCTGGGTTCCAAGGAACACAGTAATCACTCTCAGACGCTTTCGGAGATGAGACGTAAACATGGTCTGAAACAAACAGTTTACTGGATTACAAACATTCTGTAATTTTCATTTGCAGCAACTGAAAAGAATTCTAAAGCGCTCACAGTAATAAAATCAATCTATTGTAAATTGAAAATTCAAGTCTTCTGAGACATAAGGCCGTGTGGACTGGTAAATAACGACGGACGTTTCGGGGGACAATGCTGCCTCCTGCTTCGATCTTCACGGTAGCCCCAAATTTATTGTAAATAAAATTGAAGGGGAGTAGATGAATAGCTCCACTCTTTCTTCAGCCTTGGCAAAAATAGGAGTGGGTAGTCAAAGCCACGCCCCTGGCGCCTTACCCACGGGAAAGCTCCGGTACCCATTGTATAGGGGGCTGGACGGGCCCCAGGGCCGGTGTGGATGGGTGCGGAAAATCTCGCCCCTACCGGGATTCGATCACCGGACCGTCCGACCCGTAGCGATTCGCTATACCGACTACGCTATACCGGCCCACTTGTTTACAGTTCATGAGGTATGTTTGTGTCAGAAGGTTTCAGGCGTGGCTGGACTCTGACCCGTTTTGCAAGACACAGAAGTAATCTGACGCACTAACTGGGGGGCGGGGTACGGGGAACAGCTTCAAGCGTAGCCCTATCGGACCTTGTCCCATAGTACCCTGAAGGTGGAGGCATCAAGGAACTTCGGAACTTTGGTGGTCTGCCCTAAAGACGGAGACAGATGGCAGAAGCGTCATATCCCAGAAGAATCTGCAACCTCATCAACACCGCTGTGGAACCTCCACTCTGACTCTGTGTTACAAGAAAAACCTTATTTTCCCGTTTTCAGAAACGAAATTCTAGACGGTTGTCATTGCGGGTTAATTCTCATACACAGAGTATGTATATCTGTGGAAAACACGCAAGCGCATACACTTACGTACTTTAGGTAACTCAAGAATAAAAAAACCAACTAGATGCCACTTGATATTTTATTATATTTCTTATAGGCTCAACATGTTTCGAGCATCACTATGCTAATCATCAGGAGCTCGCGACTATGATGTTGTTTATCACATTGGTCGTGTTGTTCTTGGTTTGCTGTATGTTGGAGGTTACGTGAGGTTAGGCTGGAGTAGTGTCCGGGCTGCAGGCTCAAGCACAACTAAGTTGTGCTTGAGCCTGCAACCCGGACACTACTCCAGCCTAACTGCACCTCACAGCAAACCAAGAACAACATGACCAATATGGTAAACAACATCACAGTTGCGAGCTCCTGACGATGAGCATAGTGGTGCTCGAAACATGTTGAACCTATAAGAAGTACAATAAAATATCAAGTGGAATCTAGTTGGGTTTTTGATTCTTCAGTTATCACAATGATGCACGATCCGATAAATATCAGATTTAATTTACTCATTTATTTTATTACATAAAGTAATATATTCCGTCTATACACAACTATATATCAGCATAGTGATATTGTATATACTCAGATTACATTAAGGTAACATGTTTCGACCGTAAGACAGTCATCATCAGGCCAATAAAGAACACTTTTTAAGGTACAACAAAGTGAGCACTCAATGGCATCCCATTTCGTTTACAGTAAAGTTAAAATTGCGTATGATGAAACTCTCATTTGAAACTAAAACATTAAAATAGAATCGTAAGTAAAAGTACACTAATCTCAGTCAACTGCTGTATTGTTGAGGGCATCTGTGTGGTTACTAATTCATTGAGTATTGTATCTATCCAACAATTAACCAAGTGAAGGTCATATGCCGTTTACACTGTTAACTGAAGTATACAACCACTACGTATCATTTGTTCAAATTTATTCTAGCTTTCAGGTACGCTTCGAAAGCAAATTCTGAATTTTTTGAAGATGATTCATCCCCGTTGTGATTTGGATAACAGCACTCACAGTTAATCCAATCAAACACAACAATTGTTTTTATTCCAGTGTTAATTAAACATGTTTCGGACTGACATCATCAGTTTAATCACCAATAGGCGAGTATGTACACAGTTAAATGGGAAGTCAGATGTTGAGAATACTCGTATCATTGTACCAATACTGAGACCACGACAGACAATAAACAATTCTTGATAACTTGCACTGGTATTTAAAGTTATGGGGCAGTATCCATCTCAATTTCCATATAACTGTGTACATACTCTTTCATATTATTGGCCAACCTAGTTATGGCCTGTAAGACTGAAACATGTTGTAGAATTAACCTTGGAATAAACAACTGTTGTGTTTAACTGGATTTACAGTGATACTTAAGACTGCGAATCTGCAAGGCAACAACAATCCTAAACATGTTTATCGATTTGGCTGAAATTCAGGACAGTTTGTCTGCACTGAATTACGTCAAAACGTCTTGACTCCGTGTATTTTGTTCGTTTTGTAGCCTACTGGTACTGCCATTCAGTCGCTTTAATCCACTGTGCTTGCCGGTTTTTATGTTCACCGTCTATATGCGAATCAGTGTCGATTTTCACAACGTGGACTAACATTCATTTTCATGTGGTACAGCAGCATAATTTGACATCCAGCACCTGGCACGTGCCAGTACTACGGGAAATGCAACTTATTAAAGCAACTTTCCAAGAGTTTATTGCAGCACAGTCATGTTCGGGTTTGACGTATCTAATTTGTTTAGCAACAAGAATCAGGGCAGTAAAATCGACCTGCAACACATCAATCAAAGTGTTTATACTTCCGCCTTGAAGCCTGTCTGCCGCAAACCAGTTAAGTGTGAGCATAAACAGAATGTTTATATAAAAAGGCAGGGAGGGAGGGAAAAGGGGCCTTCTTTATTATGTTCATTCAGCAAAATATCAGACCTTAGTACCTTATTTCATTAAGTAATCGTCAACATTAACTACTCGTACACACAGTAGAGTCCTCTTCGAGCAGATCAAAAACCCCCCCTCCCCCCTCTCTGCGCGCAATGCGATAAACGGAAGGTTAACTGTCGCTTTCGAAGTGCACGCCAATGGATAACACGAGTCAGTTTGACCCAATCTCCACCAACATACTGTATTTCTTCAAGACTTATTTTAATATTAACTAATCACTCATAAGTTCCTCAAGCAGTTAATTTTCTTATCAGGTTTTCTGAACAAAAATTTGTCTGCGTTTATCATGTGCTCTACACGTGCAGCCCACATCCTCCTCCTCGATTTTAATCACTCTAATAATGTATGGTGTCAACGACCGATTCATCGGCTGGTCCAGCAGCAGTCGGTTTGAAGCATGGTAAAGATCAGTGCAATTACAAACATCTAGGAAAACGTACCCCTGTTAGGTACACCAAGCGGTTAAACGACGGTTAGTAATATAATCGCAACGTATTCACAGAAGCAAAAGGAAATATTTAATAAATGTATAAATTTCGCTGTAGAGGCGGTGCAATTACAGAATTTCCCGGTACACAATGTGCAATTTCCTACTTGCGCGCACTGCATAGTTGATTCTACAAGAACGTAATGGAAATCTAATACACCGACAATCATTTAGAGTGTATGGAAGCTTTCGGTTGTATTCTGCAAAACCAACGCGACAATGAGTTTTCATACCAGGTATATCCATTTCCCATCTTCACAATTTATACACCCAAAAGTCATTTTACATCCTCCCTGGTCTTCCGCATCGCCTCTCAACAACAAATTTCTCCGTATGCAATTCTACAGGGTACCTGGTTTGTCTGGAATACACAATCGAACCTGGCTGACTCAGTGAGCAGGCTACAGCGCGTGCTATCTGTGACGTGAAGAACAATACGGGCAATATAAACTGAAGTACCCGTACCTTAACTTTTCCCTAAATTCAACCTTAAAGAACTTGAGGCAAAAACCACAGTTGCTGCAGTAGCCTACTAACTGCAGAACTTAGCTGGCAATTACGGCCATCTTTTGATGGTTACCTGCAGAAGAAACTTGTTCAAAGTCTGTCAGTTTGCTTCAGTGCCTAGTCTGTTTACGAATTGACACTAACTGTCAATACTTCTCGCCAGTGCGCTAACAAGGTGTCGTGCATCAGAGTGTGCAAACGGCGCCTTCGTGGGACGAGTTCAAATCAACCCTCATACAGCAATCAAATCGAATAAGAAGATACGGACCTCTCGGTGGTGGGCGAATGACATTTGTTGGCTCGTGGGTTATTTAATGATGTCTGAGATTCACACAGGCTTAATATTTAGACTCGATTGTCACGACAACATCAGGCAGTGCCACTGAAAAGAACAAGTCGTTGGTTCATATCTACTGTCGAACAGTGCAACATACATACACCAATATATATAATAATAAGCAGCCACACCACCACCGTATTCACCACACACCGATGTATTTTAATGTACTATTTTAACAACTGTAAATTTTGTAAGCACAAATTAATGCGCTCCCTGATGATGGTGTAACTGTAACACCGAAACATTTCGGAGCTGTTTTAATGTAAATTTTAGCATTGTTTCTAAGACAACTCACTAGTGCGTCAGTTGGTGAATAAATAAAACTTTGATAATATCAAGATGCACGGTACGAATGTGAAAAAAAGTCGTTGGGTGTTATAACTATCAATAGACCATCCGCTGGAAGAACCTGGGCGAATCTAATAAAATTCTCTGTCAGGATAGCCGGTAATCGGGTGCACGGAGTGAAGACGAGAAACTGCAGAATAATAACGGCTGAGAATAATTATGTGATAAAGTGTGAAGGCACAAAGAACAACAAGATAGGCAGTGTACGTAGAAAGTAATGCTGTGGGCGCGCTCGCACTACCATTGATGCGACGGAAACACAACAATGCGTTCTGCGTGTACTGTTCAGCTACACGTCACTGACAATATGAAATAATGAGTGTTCCAAAAAATGCTTTTATCGCCAATTTACTTCGCCGGCAACAATAAGACGTACTTGGGTCTTCATGTAAAGTGTCCGACATTATTGTCGGATTTTAACCAAATCTGGAGTGTCTCGACAGATCTACGCAAAAGTAATTCAAATCAAATTTCACGAAAATTCGTCCAGTGGAAGCTACGATGATACATGCGGCCAGACACGACGAAGCAAAAAAAGGGATTTTCGTGACTTATGGGAACGCGCCTAAAATTGATATAAAATCGACGGTGATATACATGAAAGAACAACAGACACGCTGATGTAGGTAGGAGGATAACATTAAAATGGATCCTAAGGAACAATATCTAAAAGCACGGAGCGGAATGAACCGGAAAATGGGAAGTTCTAATGGTTGGTAGTATCTGTAGACACAATGGCCAGTCTCCTGAGTTCGAAGTCACCTAACCATCTACCGGCTGTCCGAAGAATATACCGAGCACCCCGGAGTTACACGATGATAACCAAGTTTGCAGTTATTGGAAGATAAACCGCAGCATCAAAGTTTCATCAATAGGTTACGGACCGCAAGGTTTTCTTCCCGCCTGGAGCACCGTTACTTTCATTTTCATAACAACAATGAAGCCCACTCAGATTCTTGCCTCATAAAGGTATTTATTTACCTTCATCTCTTGCTAAAGTCTAGCAAGCATGAAATTTTGCTTTCGTTTTCCAGTGAATTCCAATGACATACCGCAGGGAAAATCTGGCAAAAACACGCATTTATCATTAATATCCTGCTGCAAGCGGTACAAAGGTGATGGTCTAAAATTGTATACCAGAAACACCTCAGTTCGTTCTCCAATGAGGTAACGGCTGTCTGGACATGTATCACGGACTTCCCAATTATCTCTACGCAAACAATGGGTAGCAATTTCATGCAGCTATGACTTCTTCCCTATTCTTAGCAATTACAGATAATTCACAGTAACAGGCCGACAACACCTGCATTTGAAATGGCAGTTCCAGTAACTGAACTAGAGAGGCAATGTACGTATAACGTAACATTGAAACGCGTTCGTACAGCCATTGTTGCTGTGGAAAAGCAAGGAGTATTACACACCCTGAGCGTGTGTATTGGTAGCCTTAGTTATCAAGCATGCAATGCGCATGCGCCATATTGTCAACTGTGGCCTGCCCCGCTCTACAATATCTTTCCACATTTTCTCATAAACGGCGCCATTTTCGAAAAAAAGTTAGTGAATACAAAATGCGTGTTTTGATTTTATATACAACTTTTGTCTGTAACATTTCTCATTCTCAGAAGAAATGAGCGAGATATGATTATATATATATATATATATATTGGTCTTCATGTAAAGCACTTTTTTTAAAATGGAACTTGAATTTTCTTGATAGATTTTCGAAAAATCCTCAAGTTGTTCCATGCGAACGGACGGACGGACGGACGGATAGACAGACATGACGAAGCTAACAGTTGCTTTTTGCAATTTTGCGAACGCGCCTAAAAACAATTATGCATATTAGAAGAGCTCAGTTTTAAGTTCCTCTCATTCCATCAGCTGAAAATCGCCAATGTTTTGTTCCAGTTTTCACCTCATCACGATAATGAGTCCCCGCAATTAAACTCGTAATATCATACTAGCACGTACCACCCGCTGCTAGTGTTTCGTCAAAGTGACTACCGACCACGGTTAAACTGCAACTGAGTGGCTGCACTACAAGGCCTGATGGAACTTACTCACTCTGACAAACTGAAACTGAGTGGCTGCTCCATACGGCTTAATCACTATTAACTGAACTTAGAATTTCACAAACAGTGCTGTAAATGCTCCACAATGACGCCCAAAAGTCCCACCTCGAGCTACGTGGGACATGTTGGTGCGCCGACGTGTTGCCTACAGACGGCGCAAGACGAACTGTCCATGGAATCTGATAAAGAAAAGTACGTTATATGCCTGTGTAAAGCGCAATAACTCGTCTTTCCGCGTTCGATAAAGTTATCTCGCAGTGCGTTCAGTATGCAGTCAACATCCGGCGGGTGCGTATAATGCGTTTATCTTCAGCTATTGCTGCTCGCTCCATTCTGCACACTCCTAACTAGTGGAATGTTATGAAAGAACTTCCAGGCTGTCTAAACGTGTAGAACTCCATCGTTTGGAAGCACGATGAAAGTTCTTCAATACAGACTCACATACCTTACAGGAATGCCAGTTAACATCGATAAATCGTTCTGGCTATCAGGAAAGATAATGAGGAAATAAGGGCACCTCTATATCGCGTAACGTATTCGTAGCAAAATACTGTTCAGGTTTGTGTAAAAGAGCTGAACAACCGGCACCCCCTCCATGCCAGACAACTTGGGAGGACGTTACAGCTAATTATTAGAAATTGCGACAATTGCGGAATGCAAATAAAATAAACAAAGTCCAAGAGGAGATATTCGGATTGTAATAAAACATAATGAAGTCCTCATTTTCGTTGATATTGAATCAGAAGTATGACGATATTCTGAAATAACACGAAGCAGGTATCGGATGTTTGATTTGGGCAGTTTAAAACGATATCGATACAATATCTCACAATATCGATGTCGAATTCCGTGTCGACTAACATCCCTGTGTATGAGATGCATGTAACCACATAGCCTGCAGTAGACGCAAAGATCTAGACTTGTATTCCCGATATATAGGGCCTAATCGGTCAAAATTCTTTCATATTAACATTTAGTCATTAATGGATTCGTTGTTTAGCATAGGCGTTTTGGCTTTTCGCCATCAGAGCTTGTGCTACAAAACACTGTGGGTTATGTTCGGCTCTACTGTGCCGGTTGTCATTCACGTGCCCTGTCTTCCTTTACAATAAGTATAATGCCACCATGCTTAAAAAATTTTAGTACAGTGGATGCTGACTTTCAGTGACAACATTTAAAACCTGAAACGCACAAACCACAGAGCAATAGTAAATAACAACTGACTGTTACCCACTTCAATAATTTATTTTCAGAAAACAACGGAGAAGGATTAGATCGAGTAGAATACCTGACATGGATGTACCACAACTGCAGACTACGCCGCTTCATTTCTTTTAAGGTAGATTTCCTCGATTTGCTTACGCCAGGACTACGCAACCTTGTACTTGGTGCGGTCAAATGAGCAAGAATTTGACTGTATGCGGTCAACATGAAATTCAATTAATATGTGTAATTATATGTACATACAGCAAAGATAGTAGCAAAGATACTTAGAAGAGGGATTGAAAGGAAAATTGAGAATGTACTCGGAGAAGATCAGTTTGGATTTAGAAGAGGAAAAGGAACTAGAGATGCAATTGAGGTGCTGAGAATAATAGCAGAATGAATCCTGGAGATAGATGCGGAACTGTGTGTTTGCTTCATAGACTGGCAGAAGGCATTTGACCGAGTCAACTGGACCAAATTAATGCAGATCCTAAAGGTAACTGGTATTGACTGGCGTGAAAGAAAATTCATTAGCAAATTGTATAAGGCTCAGAGTGTTAAAATACAACTGAAATGAGGGGGGACAAGAAGTGTGAAGATTGGAAGAGGAGTTAGGCAAGGATGCTGTTTGTCACCAATTCTGTTCAATTTGTACAGTGAATGCCTTACCAAAGAAGCTCTGGAAGGGTTTGGGGACTTCAAAATAGGAGGGCAAATCATTCACACTGTGAAATATTCAGATGAACTTGTGTTACTGGCTAAGGAAGAAAAGGTGCCGCGGGACATGATTTATACACTAACTGAAATTGGAAGATGCTATGGAATGGAAATGAATGTGGAAAAAACAGAAGTAATGAGAATTTCAAGACAATCATTCCCAGCAAAAATTATGATATACCAAAAACAACCAGAGAATGTGGAATCTTTTAAATATTTGGGTAGCATGTTAACAAATGATGGCAGATGTACTTGTGAAATTAAATCTAGGATTGCTATGGCAAAAGCTGCATTCAACAAGAAAAGGGCTCATTTTACTACCACATTAGACTTAAAATTGAGGAAGAAACTAGTAAAATGCTACATATGGAGCAGAGTTTTATATGGTGCCGAAACTTGGACGATTCGGGCAGTAGATCAGAAACACCTGGAATGTTTTGAAATGTGGTGCTGGAGTAGGATGGAGAATATCAGTTTGACCGATCATGTGAGAAATGAAGAAGAATTGCTTAGAGTCGAGGAGCAGAGGAATATCCAGCATGAAATAAGTAAACAGAAGGCTAACTGGATTGGCCACGTTTTTTGCGTAGAAACTGACTTCTACACCGGGTAATTGAAGGAAAGATAAAAGGAGGGATAGAAGTGACAGGACGACGAGGAAGAAGACGTAGGAAGCTACTGGATGACCTTAAGGAAAGGCGAGGATACTCTCATTTGAAGGAGGAAGCTCTAGATCGCACTATGTAGAGACCTCGCTTTGGACGAGGCTTTGGACCTGTCGTAAGACAGGTTCCTAAATGAATGAATTATACGCGTATGTATGTCGATCCCGGTGGCCGCGCGGTCTAAGGCGTGGGTCTACGGCCGCAAGTTTGCTGGGATTGTGGGTTCGAGTCCCACCGGGAGCATGGATGTTTGTTTCTTGTGAGTGTTGTGTGTTGTCAGACGCCTTTACGTGGGGCTGATAACTCGTCCACAGGAGTCATGCCGAGTGTCGGTAATCAGCAGGCAATGGCCCACTAGGGGCTGTTACGCCATAAAAAGTATAATTTTTACCTGTGCTCTGACGTATACAATGTGCAATAAAAATATACTACTACTACTACTACTACTACTAATACTAATACTACTCATAATACTACTACTAATACGAAAAATGTATATAAAAAAATAATTCACAGCCTGGGCTAGGGTGTCACTACTTTTAGCACAGTCTTACATAAGTGTTTTTCCTTAAATAAACAGCTCGTAAGATTTCAAAATTGCTTCGACGTTTTGCCTCGTCTTAGCCAGAGGAAGGGTTAAAAGAAGTCTGCCCATTTCAAATGTCTCCACAGGCAAAATAACACTGTGTCGCCAACAGAATGTTGCCCGCGAGCTACGGGTTAAGCGGCTGCTTCACGCTAATGCCAAGAATTTATTCGGCAAATCCTTACACACTCAAATTCATGACCACCTGCCAAACTTCATTTACACTACAGGCCTACAGGTATAACCTTTACAGTTCAAAAAACTAATAAATCAATTATACATCGGTCCCCTGTAATGTTCCTTATATAAATCCATATAGGTCAAAGAGGGCGGCAGCAGTAGCAGGAGCAGCAAAGACGACGAACACGACAACGATGATTTAAAAATGCCTGTTATTTCGCAACCCGTTTGGCAAGTCTTCATTGAATTCTGAGCTACGTAACAGCGAAATGACTACATTGTTCACCACAAATCCAATTAAAAGACGTTACATTAACCCTCTCAAGACGATTCTTAATCTAAAAATACAAGGACTGTGCGCACCGCGCAGAAAACTCTCTCCACCTCGGTTATAAAAAAAAATCATTTAATGGTGTCCATAATGTAAAAGTTGTTTCTTCTGAGATCCGTACAAAACATAAATGCAACGTGAAAACCAAGTAGAATTTTAAGGGAGAAAAGCGACTATTAGCTCCATCAAGTCTGTCCGTCCGCCTGCATGGAAAAACTGGGCTCCCAGTCAACGGATTTTTACGAAATTTGATATTTGAGGGTTTTCGAAAAATCTGTCGAGAAAACTCAAGTTTCATTTAAAAAATCCGACAAGAATAACGGGTACTTTACATCACAACCTATGTACAGTACATTTATAATGTTTCGCTTAGTTCTTCTTAGAATTATTTCCGACAACAGTTGTAAAGAAAATCAAAATACGCATTTTTATGCTCAATACCGTTTTTTCTCCCGAAAATCGTTCCGTTTATGACACAATGTGGGGAAAATATAGTACAGCCGGATAGGCCACAGATGAGGCGCATGCGCAGTGCGTGCTAGGTAACTAAGGCTGGCAACGGATAATGCACTCGGAATATGCAACACATTGTTTTTCCACGGCAACAAGGGTTACGCGAACGCAACTTAATGTTACATTACACTGCCCGTCTTGTTGAATGTTAAACTTCGTGGTACGTACAGTAATAATAGTTTCTAAAATGTTAAACCTGCTTCCCATTCGGCGATCAATTTGCTGGGATGTACAACACATACTCCAGTAATAGAAAGCATCTGTGACTGTATATTCAACAGGAAGCCATGGCGGACAATTGACAAGAGTCGGCCGTATGCTTGGGAAACGGTGTGCAGAGTTAAAAGCCCTTCGCCGTAAAATGGCCATCATGTCCCAAAATATTAAACAGAGTCTCGTGCTTGAACAGATTCCATAGAGAGGCTATATCCAGCGGGGGGGATTGTGTACAGCTGTGAAATTTCCTGACCCGCTGTGCGACCAATCTGTATATCTTTCCTTTCAAGCATTTACGAGTACCAGAAGTACACTGGCGAACACTCTGGACACACACGTCCCTCATGGACACGTAAGAGGGGGTGCTGGTAAGGAAGGAAGGAAATAAGGTACGGCGACCGAACTCGGGATCTAACATACTCCCCACGAAGCTCAATACACTTCTTAGCCCGTTGCCCTAACTTTTGCAAACCACTCAAAAAAATTCAGAATGTTGTGCGTCCAACCAGGTCTCCGCGGCAGCAATGACCTTCTCGTCGGACGAAAAATGGTGACCTTTCAATTGTTTTTTCAGTCCAGGGAACAGGTGGTAGTCCGACGGGGCCAGATCCGGAGAATAAGGTGGGTGATCAAGAAACTGGAAGTACAGGTAGGCCAGTTTCTTCTGGATTGCAAGTGCCCGGTGCGCCGGGGCAGTGTCGTTCAAGAACAAGACCCATCTGGTGACCTTCCCGCGGCGTTTTTCCTTCAAAATGTCCTTCAATTGCACCAGCAGAGATGAGTAATACTCTGCGTTGATAGTTTAGCCCTCTGTAAGATAATCAATAAGGAGGATGCCGTCTTGATCCCAAAAAATCGAGGTGAGAACTTTTCCAGCGGATTTTTGCACTCGGAATTTTTTGGGGCGGGGTGAGTCGCTATGCCGCCACTCCATTGATTGTTGCTTTGTCTCCGGGTCATAGTGATATAACCAGGTTTCGTCCATGGTCACTAATCTCGACAGGATTCATTTGGATCGCGCCGAAAAAATTCCAAAAGTTGCTCAGGCGACTGGCACCGCGATGTTTTTGATCCGCGTTCAGGCATTTCTGGAACCACTTCGCGGAGAGCTTCCGTATGTCCAAATCTTCATGAATGATGGATCCAACCCACTCACGTGAGATGCCCAGTTGCTCAGCTATTGATTAGCCGAAATCCGGTGGTCTTACAAGATTAGCTCGTGAATTAGTTCAATAATCTTCGGGGTGGTCACCGTTTTGGGTCGTCCAGGACGAGGCGCATCACAGATGGAAAAATCGCCACGTTTAAACTGGGCCACCCGGTTTTTGACGGTGGCATACAATGGTGCACGTTTCCCTAATGTTTCTATCAGAATGGCGTGAATTTCCTTCGGCGCCTTGCCTCGCGGCGGGGGGGGGGGACTTGATCACAGCTCGCGTCTCGATGTTGTTGAAATAGCGCGCGTCGCCTGACATGCTTCCTTTCAGCCTCTATAACAAGAGAACTCTTGCAATTCGGCACAAGAACAGACCCCTCTTTCCAACGACACTCTCAATTCCGTCCTACGACAACGGGAATTAGGTCGGTCTAAGGACTTATCAGCACCCCCTCGTACAAACATCGCTTCGCATGATCTTCACTGCCACAATGGGCGTTAAATAACGTGTTATTTACAGCTACTGTGCCTTTCTAATAATGGCGCACTGGCAACAAGGAAGTCCACTGTGGCACCAGTTGAAAGTTGCATCAGCTGCTTGAACTTGTTCTGGACTGTTATTTCGTCACAATTGACAATGCGACTGCTCTAGCCTACTATCCTCATATGGCAGTCCCAGGTTCGATTCTAATCGCCACCATTAATCTTAAAATAAGCAGATCGAAGTCGAAAAACGTTGTGTAGAAGTGAATCTTATGTTTATTGGACCGTGAATCATTTTGATAGTTGAATAAAGAGAGACCAACTTGATGGCACTTGCTTTATTATTTCATTATTTAATGCTCAACATGTTTCGGATGTTAATACATCCATCCTCAGGAGCTTGCGACTTATTTGATGAGTTATTTCATGGTTTGTATTGCTCTGGTTCGATGTGTGTTAGTGTTACGTTGTGGTTTGGCTGGGGTGGTGTGGTATCCGGATGCAGGCTTCAGCCATGAAATAACTCAACAAATAAGTCGCAAGCTCTTGAGGATGGATGTATTAACATCCGAAACATGTTGAGCATTAAATAATGAAATTATAAAGCAAGTGACATCAAGTTGTGTAGAAGTGTTTATCACGCAAAGACGCACTCGACAGTGTTCAGCATAAGATAGCCTCAATAAAGGTGAAGGTACACAGGCAAATGTTAAGGGCCTAATTTGAAATATGGTACAAATACCTCCACCTGAATACTTACTGCATTCCAACATCCCGGTTCAATATCAGGAAAGCCACCCCTCTGTGTAAGTGAATATGAAATTGTCTTCAAATCTGAATCTGACAACACAGCAACCACAGGTGTTCACCAGTGCAGCTGTGTCTTCATCCTGTACTAGAACGACCCAGTTCCTTCCCAAGCGTCACTTGTTTCAGGTTAATTGTGAGTTATGTTATTCGTTCCTTCCCCGAAACCAAATCATTTGGAAGTTACGCTTCGAAGGACCCACAATTTGGTTTAGATGACTTTAATTAGTTTTAGATTTAGAGTATGTTGGGCTACTAACCTTGTGACCCGCAGCCACACATTACTGTTTCAGCGTCTGTCTGACGGCTATTCCCAGGGTATTACGCAATATCCTGCAAGCAAACTTGGTCAACGAACTACAGAAGGACGCGTTTCACTGCCTGACCAGCCAGAGAAGTCTAAGACACGCGTTAGAAATGTTACTACTGGATTGCAATATACTGATACAGGCAGAAGATGCCGGGGGTAGCTGATAACATCATCTCACATTTACCAAAAAAAAAGTGCAGACCTACACCAGCTCCTAGGCACCTGTTACGAGAACCGCGTCACTGTGAGAGTTGTAGATTGTACTCTCCGGTAACTTTAATAATAATAATAATAATAATAATAATATAATCGTACATTTCAGGTTCCACATTCGGTATAGAAATACAACGAATGTGGAACCTCAAATGTACGATTGTACCAGTAATAATTGGAGCCACTGGAATAGTAACGAGAAGTTTAAAGAAAAATTTGGAAACTATACCAGGAAAACACTCGATAGATTCA
>Ga0131853_10009879_pt1 | contig 17460 bp, 16 predicted proteins | sample TergutLab28metaG_FD_92764 | JGI IMG/M metagenome (GOLD analysis project Ga0131853, IMG submission 92764) | Labiotermes labralis P1 segment gut microbial communities from Petit-Saut dam, French Guiana - Lab288 P1 (version 2) (version 2) | ecosystem: Host-associated > Arthropoda: Insects >... | reverse complement strand
TGAGGTTGAAAAATGTCGCTAAACTTGAATTTTCTTTGAATAAGCGATACTTTTGGCCAACAAATCACATGAAAAGTGTCGCTTATTACGTGTTTATCGCGTAAAAACGACACTTTATTAATTCCATAATTCTTTGGCTTGCTCAAAGTGTGGTATAATATAAAATAACTGGTTATCTCTCAAAAGCTTGGAGATGCCATCCCCTTATTTCTTATTAAGGATGTGACCAAAATGGTTAAGAAATCAAAGCCTAATCATCAGCTAGTCCCTAAAAAGCGTTTAAGCGTGTTAGTACTAACGTCTCTGTTCGTTTTAGTACTCACCGGTGCGGTTGTTTACAGCCTTGGCACCCTCAACATCAATGAGCATTCACCAACGAAACCTCATGTTGCGGCCATGATACATCTACCACCGCTAGAGGAAATTGAAATCACGGAGCCTGTCACAGAAGAACCAACCGCATTACTATGGCTGTTCGAGCCAGAAATTATTTATAACCCAGTCGTTAGGCCAATGACTACCGCGCGTCAAGATAATAGTTACGGTCCAGAAATCGGTCGTATTATGATTGAGTCGGTTAATATGGATTTGGCAATGATTCAGGGGGCAGGCTCAAACCAGCAGAGTGTGTTTCAAAGATTATTCTATGCTGTAGCGGACAAAGTAGACGCTGAGCTGGGGGCAGATAACTTTATTTTGGCTTCACACAGTGTGTCCGGTAATGTAAATGCTGGGTTTAGCCCTCTTTTAGTCTATCAAGATGGGTCATTCAATCCGTACCGTAATCTAGATGTGGATCAGCTAGTTTTGCAAATTGGCGATTTGATCACGATCTTCCTTGAAGAGACACAACGATACTACACCTTTGAAATCTCACTTATTGAAGGAGACGGCGTACCAGGCTTTCCACGCTTGCTGGAGCTGTTAGCAGATATTGAAGGTAGACCCCAGTTGACGTTATACTCTTGCTCCGCTGTAGGCGGAAACCCAGATGGACGCATCGTGGTACAAGCCGATCTGATTTCGATTTTGTTTACGGAGGTGGAAAAATGAGCAAAACATATGAATTTCTAAAAGAGTGCGAAACTTTTTTTCTAGCAACCATTAATAAAAACACACCTGCTATGAGACCTTTTGGAGCTATCATGGAACTTCAGGGAGAATTGTATTTTTCAACAGCAAATATCAAAGATGTTTATTCACAGTTAAAAAGTAATCAGGCGATTCAAATTGTCGCTTTGAAATCAGGAACACGTGATTGGATTAGGATAAATGGAAAAGCTATTGAAATAAATGATTTAGATATTAAACAAAAAATGCTTGAGACTTGCCCGGTTCTGTTGAAAAGATTTGATTCAAAAGAATGTCAATCTTTCGCCCTATTTAAAATTATCGAAATGGTGTCCGAATTGAATATAAATGGTGAAATTACCAAGCTAACTTAATCGTTTAGTGTTGAAATGACATGTGATAGAACAAAGCCTAACTGTGAACTAATAAAGAATTTGAAAAGCTTTCAATGATACAAGAAATGAGGTGTAATTCAATGCTAAAGGGACTTAATCATATTACTTTGGCTGTATCAGATTTACATACTAGTATTAAATGAGTGACTATACACACTACGCTTTTTCCATTGATGAAAAAGATTTTGAACAATTCCAATCAGCACTGAAATCTGCAAATGTTTCATTTTGGAAAGTGAATAAAAGTGAGGGAGAATCTTGTTACTTTCTTGACCCTGATGGTCACAAACTAGAAGTTCATGTCGGAGGACTTGCACAACGATTGAAAGCTTGCAAGCTGATGCCTTATGATGGCATGATCTTTCTTTCGTAAAATGATAACCTTGGATTAGCTTTTGAATTCCTGTGAAAGTGTTTGGCCTTGAAGGGCTTACCCCGTGATAGTTAGGAAGTCAGTTTTAAATTGAAAAATCTTTTTGCGAAAGTGAGTGCTTGACAGCGTAGCTGATCTACTTGTACTGGCGGTTGCAAAAAAATTATCTTGTTTTAATGAGTTTTTTTTGATATGATAGGGATAAGGCGAGAGTCATGTCGAAAGAAGATAATAAAATTTAGAATGGAGGAATAAACGATGATTGGATACTATTTAATGTTTAATAACAATTGTCAAGAAGCGTTGGATGTTTATGAGAAAGCACTTGGGGCAAAAGTGTTGCATAAGCAAACTTATGGGGATATGCCGCCAAGTCCAGATTTTCCAGTGGCTGAGGAAGATAAGGGGCTTGTGTTAAATGTTGAGTTTGAGATTGCTGGGACTGTTATCATGGCTTCTGATGTCGGTCAGCTTTCTGCTGCTAAGGGGAACAACATGTATATCGTGGTGGCAACTGAAGATGCTGAGTTAGTTACGAATGCATGGGAGATGTTAAAAGAGGGGGGAGAGGTCATTAATGATCTTCAACCAACTTTTTTTGCAGAGTTGCATGGTTCATTGCGTGATAAGTTTGGGATTGGCTGGATGTTTTCGGCTAGTAAGCAGGCTTAGTTGTGTGGGTGATATTACTTTTCTTTTAACTGGCATTTTTCAGGTTTCCAGAGCATAAACTTTAGAATAATAAAATTAGTTTACATTTAATTTATAAACGTTTGATATACTTAATCATAATTTTAATTAACTATAAATTTTAAATGATGGTTTGATAGGTAAAGCCAGTTTGGCAAGTACCTGGCGGGTTTCGTCGTTCTTACTTTTGTTTAAGGTTTTGCGTTGTGTGCTTTTGTGCCACCTCTGCGGAGTCTGCAGAGGTGGTTTTTCCGTACATTGGGCAAAAATTTTTATCGAAGGATGTGATAACGTAACACAAACGTATGAGCTGGTGCAATTATTTTACGAAGGAGTGATGTTATGATGCGTACAACAATTAAACTTGAAGACTTACTTCAAGAACTCAAGACAAATCCTACTGAGGGATTAACCGAACAGCAGGTAAGTGACATCCAAGCTGTAAAAGGGCTAAATGCCTTTGATGAAGAGAAAAAAGAAACTGTTTTTCAAAAAATTACTCATCATATGCGGGATTTCACATCATTAATCTTATTGGCAGCCGGGGGAGTTGCGTTATGGTCCGGCTTTATACCTGATAGCGATAAGGGGTTTACCGACGCTATTGTTATTTTCGCACTCGTTATTTTGAATACGACGCTTGCCGTCCGTCAAGAAATGGATGCAGAAAGGTCTTTGGAAGCTTTAAAGCGTATGAATGCGCCAATGACGATGGTTATTCGAAGAGGAACAAAACAAACGATCGATGCGCAGCAACTTGTGCCAGGTGATATTTTGACTTTAGAAGCGGGAGATATGATACCAGCAGATGCACGTATTATAGAGAGCGTAAATCTAAAATCAGAAGAAGCCTTGTTAACGGGGGAAAGTGTTCCCGTTGAAAAAGATGCGCATGCGGTCGTAGATGAAAATGCACCACTTGGTGATCAGCTTAATATGTTATTCTCAGGCTGTTTGATTACAAGCGGAAATGTAAAAGCAGTCGTGGTGGAAACCGGAATGACGACGGAGATGGGGAAAATTGCTGGACTACTTAATACAACGAAGAAAATAAGAACACCGCTACAAAAAAGATTAGACAACTTAGTAAAAATTGTCTGTGGTATTGCGATTATATCAGGTGCCTTCTTATTCTTTTTGCAGTTTGTTTTAGGGCAGGATATGTTGCTAGTTGATAAGTTGCTCGATTCTGTGGCAATGGCCGTTGCTGCAATTCCAGAAGGTCTACCGATTATCTTGACGATCACACTTGCTTATGCGGTAAATAACATGGCAAAAAACAATGCCATTATTAGGAAAATACCAGCTGTAGAATCATTAGGTAGTGCGTCGGTGATCTGTTCAGATAAAACGGGAACATTGACTATGAATCAGATGACGATTCAGAAAGTATGGGCGGTCGGGCATGACCCGGTAGCATCAGAAGATGAGTTCAACGAAGAACAAACTTTCTTGGTTGAAAAGATGAGTCTGGCATGTAATGCAACGATTGAGGCAAATGAGGATGGCGAAGAAAGAGCTATCGGAGATCCAACGGAAACTGCGATTGTTAGGTTATTACAAAATAAGGGCACACAAAAGAGTGACCTCGAGGCAACATTTCCACGCGTACATGAGATACCGTTTGATTCTGCACGGAAGTTGATGACGACGGTTCATAGGATGGAAGATGGTAAATATTTATCGATCACGAAAGGTGCATTTGACAGAATACCAATTGATGAATCAACGGTTCCACTCGATTTGGCAAAAGAGATTCACGATGATTTTGCTGAGGGTGCGTTGCGTGTTCTTTCTGTGGGGTATAAATATTACGATGTCTTACCTGAAGTTTTAGATGAGAATGAGTTGGAGAACAACCTTGTTTTTGCAGGGTTTGTTGGGATGATTGACCCGCCGCGACCGGAAAGTAAGGATGCGATCAGGATCTCGAAGGAAGCAGGTATTAAACCTGTTATGATTACGGGTGACCATGCGATTACGGCGGCGGCGATTGCACGTGATATTGGTATTTTGAACGAAGGGGAGAAAGTATTAACAGGGGTAGAACTTGCGGAAATGTCGCAGGAAGAATTGACGAATAACGTTAAGGATTATACGGTATATGCGAGAGTGACGCCAGAGGATAAACTGCGCATCGTTCAAGCTTGGCAGTCGCACGACGCTGTTGTAGCGATGACGGGTGATGGTGTTAACGATGCGCCTGCGCTGAAAGCGGCGGATATCGGTGTTGCGATGGGTTCTGGAACAGATGTTTCGAAAAATGCCAGTGATATGATCTTAACGGACGATAACTTTGCTTCGATTGTTACGGCGGTTGCTGAGGGTCGAAGGGTTTACGATAATATTCGTAAAGTTATCATCTCGTTATTACCGAGTAACATGTCTGAAGTTGCGGCGATGATTATCGGGTTTGTCGTTTGGCGAGCAACACCTTTTGCGGCTATTCAGCTCCTCTTTATCAACGTGGTTGCGGATGGCATACCTGATTTGTGTATGTGTCGAGAGCCACTTGAGGATGATGCGATGCAGAGGAAACCATTTTCTAAAGGTAGAAGTGTTTTCTACGGTTTATGGTCTAGAACTTTGGTCGTTGCCGCGTTGTTTACGGTCCTGGCTCTGTTTGGTTATTACATCGGTGCGTTCGTTCAGTTATCAGATGCGATCACACCGTCACATGAGGTTGGTCGTACCATGGCATACGTGACGCTGGCATATGCCTCGGTTATTAATATCATGAACGTAAGAAGCTTTAACAAATCCCTGTTTACCATCGGCTTTATGTCTAATAAGTTGTTATTCGGTGGAATTTGTTTATCGCTCACACTTGTCACCATCACGGCAGCTGTTCCAGGTATTAGAGAAGTGTTCCACTGTGTGCCTGTCAGCATGACGCATTGGTTGATCATGATTGGTCTGGGTATTGTGCCATTCCTTGTGGTTGAGCCGTGGAAGTATGTGTTAAGAAAAACGGGTAAACTTGCTGGAGGGGATTAGTTTGGTTTTAAATGAAAACAGTATCGAGTGCATCTGTAGATGCCTTCAATACTGTTTTTTGTATATCGTTTTTTTCTTACTTTGCACAAAGAGTGACATTTGGTATCTGCCATTTCAATTTCAAGTGGCGTATAATAACACCATAACCAACTGGTTAAACTAATCAATAACCATTCAAGGAGGAATCGGTCATGTTAGCAAGTATGAAAAATGTTATTAAACGCTATGGCGAGCAAACGGTCGTCGACCATTTAGATTTAGATGTCACCCCTGGAGAGGTACTAGGGCTGCTCGGGCCAAACGGCGCTGGGAAGAGTACGACAATCAATATACTGTGCGGGCTTATTAACGCAGATGCAGGAGACATTACCCTGTTTGGACAAAAGCAAAGCGTCAAGAATTTAAATGCGCGTCGTGATTTAGGGTTGGTCACACAAGACATTACTTTATTTAGTGAGCTTTCCGTTTTGGAGAACCTGCGCTATTTTGGTGGGTTATACGGGCTGAGAGGTGCTGAGTTGAATGCACGCGTCGAAGAAGTCTTAACATTTATTGATTTAAAAGACCATGTGAAGAAAAAGCCGAAACAACTTTCTGGTGGCATGCAGCGGCGTTTGAATATTGGGTGTGCGCTTGTTCACGAGCCGAAGCTATTAATCATGGATGAGCCGACCGTCGGAATCGACCCGCAATCGCGACATCACATTTTAGAATCGGTAAAAAAACTCGCTGAACAAGGAACAACGGTGATTTATACCTCGCATTATATGGAGGAAGTGCAGGCGGTGTGTGACCGTATTGTCATTATGGATGCGGGGCGTGTGATTGCAGAAGGCACGGTGGAAGAGTTGATTAAGCGTACGAGCCATGAAACGTTGGTTCATTTGACGGCGATTAACCCGTCTGTTGAATTAACGAAAAGCTTGGAGCAGGTTGCGGGCGTGAAGCAAGTGACGCTTGTTGGAAATAAATATACGATCGCTTCAAATTCTGATAGTGGTAATATCAACCGTATTACTGAAATTGCTCACTTACACGGGGGCATGGCTGGGATCACCGAAGAGGTGGCAACGCTTGAGGATGTTTTCTTGACCTTAACAGGTAAATCGTTAAGAGAGGGGGGAAGCTAAGATGAAGAATTTCTTTTGGGTTTTTAAACATTATTTTAAGCGGAACTTCTTTGCCCTGCCGAACTACCTTTTAATTGGGTTGCCGCTAATCTTCATCTTGGCTTTTGGAGCCTTTGCAAGTTTCCTTGGTGGCGTTGACGGTGCTAATGACCCTGAAATGCTTGATGCATTTGTTACATTGTTTGGTGGTCTAACAGTTCTAATCGTGCTTGGTTTTCAATTTTTCGGAGCTGATACTGCGTCGGGTTGGTTGCATGAAGATTTAAAGGGTCCAACTGGTTCACGTCTACGCGTTAGTGGTGTTAGCGAGCGTTACTTCTATCTTGCCGTTATCGTTGCAGGTTGGTTATTCAACCTTTTGGTCGGTGGAATTCTGATTGTGATTACCGAATTAGTTCCATTTATCAATGCGTATTGGGGTAACTACATCTTCGCCATGATTGCGATTGCGTTAATTGCTTTCGTCGTTCAGTTAATTGGCGTTTTGATATTCTATACTTCAAAAGATAAAAAATCAGCGGGTAAAATTGGCTATGTTTTCGGGGAAATTATGATTGGGGTTGCGTTGTTGCCGGCATTTGGTGATGCATTTAATTTGCCAGCGGTTGTCGAAAGAATTTTCGACTTCTTCCCAGCGGGATTAGGGTTAAATGCAGTTCGGTCGACTTCATTTGTCGGGGCGTTACCGTATTTCGGGATTTTATTAGCAATCGGTGCTGTAATGGCAGGTATTGTTATGGTAGTCGGAAGGAGAAAGGGTCATGACAGTATTTAAATTTGCAATGATGCGGAATTTCCGTAGTCCGGTTTCATTTTTAATCACTTCGGCTTCACCGATTGTACTGATGTTTATTATGCCTGATGCTTGGCGAGAAGTGCCAGTGGCACAAGTTGGGTTGTTAGTATTCCTCATGATGTTTAGTGCGTATTTGCTCGCTGCTTTAATTTTAGAAGACCGCGTTGATGGGTCGATTATTCGGGTTCAAGTTTCGCCAACGACGACGTTGAATTACGTCGTGCAAAATTTACTGGCGAGTATCTTACCGTTGGTTTTGCAAATGTTGCTACTTGGCACGCTTGGCTATTTCAGGTATAATTGGTCTATCGAATTAACGCTTGGCATTACTTTGAGCATGTTACTATTCGTCCTTGCCAACACCGCCTTTGCGTTCTGCTGGAACATGATGTTCAAAAGTAAAGAAGCGAGTCGTAATGCTTATTGGATTGTGGGAATTAGCATCTCAATCTTAAGCGGACTAATGTTCCCGACCGAAGTCTTCCCAGGGATTCTACAACACATCGGAGCCATTTTTCATCCGTACTGGCTCATGCGTGGGCTTAACAGTTTAGCCATTTATGGCTTTACAACTGAATTCTGGTTAGCTCAACTAGTGCTAGTTGGCTTTACTGTTGCGTTCTTGTTGCTGGGCGGGCGTAGACGCTCGATTTAAACCATGACTCCCTGTTTAATAGCAGGGAATGATGCTGTTTTCTATCTCGTCTTTTGAATTTTTTCGATTTACAAGGATGTCGATTTTTGATATCATCGAGCAGGCTAATCTCAATCCGATGAAACAACTAAACTAACCAGGAGACCACACTCATGAAACTCACCCCACGCACGACGTTCAGCATTCTCAATATCGCAGGTCTAAGCCTAATGTTTGCCAGCTGGATGCAGCACGGCGAAACAGGGGGCTTTCTTCTGCTTTTATTCCTCGCGATTCTCTGCATGGGTCGAATCAAAGTTAACCATCCTCACATCAGTAAAACCATTTGTGTCGACCTCTTCATCGCGCTCTTCTTTTTCTCCCAGACTGGCGATGTCGTCGCCTTAACAGCGATGCAATTCGCATTGTTTCAATCCTTGTTCTGGGGTTTCTACCTGGTTGTATTATTAATCGGCTATCTGGCACTCGAAGTCGAACCTCTTGCTTTGGTATTGACGATCAGTGTCGCTCTCATCGGGTTAGTTTTAAATTTCTGGCAAAAAGAACAGGATGCTCGGTTGTTGCAGCGGGATAGCTTGTCCAAAGAAAATTACGACTTAGAAAGTCTGCAAAGCGAATTGACCAACGCCTTGGCGCAAGTTGAGCAGATGAGTATTATCGCTGAGCGCTCTCGTATCTCAAGGGATATTCACGATAATGCCGGACACGAGATTGTTGCTGGTTTTATCTCGTTACAAACGGTTAGGAAAATCATAGAAAAGCATCCTGAGAAAGCTTTGGAATTATTTGATAAATCCATGAATAGGCTGAATGCTGGGGTTGAAAAGATGCGCGACGCGGTTCATAACATGTCGGCTGTGACGTTTATGGGCGTGGAGCGGATGCGTGAAATTTGTGAGAATTATGCGAAGCTTACGGTGGATTTCAAGGCGACGGGCGATACGACGGGCATCACTTCGAATGTGTGGCATGTTCTGGAGGCGCTGCTGAATGAGAGTTTGACGAATGTGATGAAGCACTCGCAGGCAACGTTTATCAATGTTGAGCTGGATGCGACAAAGTATCTGGTGCGGCTGTTTATTGAGAATGATGGTGCCGTAGCGGGGACTAAACCAACTGGAAGTGGTTTGCGGAATTTGCGTCATCGGGTTGTGACGGTTGGTGGGAATTTGACCGTTGATGCGGGGGAGCGTTTTAAAGTGGTGTGTGTGATACCGATTAATTAAAGGAGTTGTATAGCTATGAAACTAATAATCATTGACGATGATGCGTTAATCCGTGAAAGTCTTACTTTAACCCTAAGCCTTGAAGCTGATATTGAAGTCGTAGGAGAGGCTGACGATGGAATGGCGGCTGTGGAACTATGCGAACGCACTCAGCCGGACGTGGTTTTGATGGATATCAGAATGCCACGTATGGACGGGATTGCCGCCACGCGGATGATAAAACAGCGTATGCCAGAAGTTAAAATTATGATGCTCACCACCTTTGCCGATAAAGACAACATTCAACAAGCGCTAGCTTCGGGTGCAGATGGCTATTTGCTCAAAACAGATGAAACCGATGCAATTGCCGGAAAACTCCGTGGCTTAATGTCAGGCAGTGGCGTGCTAGATGCCGATGTTTTAAAACAATTGATACGACCAGTTAATCCTTTGATGGACAAACTAAGCACCAGAGAGCGCGACATCGCCCGACTCGTGGCACAGGGAATGACCAACAAAGAAATCGCGGCGCAACTCTTCTTAAGCGAGGGGACAGTGAGAAATAAAATTCTCATTATCATGGAAAAGCTTGATGTAAACAACCGCACCCAGCTGGGCGTCGCTTATTATGAACATTCTGGAGTGATGAAGAAATGAACGAAAGCGTAGTTAAGACAATTAAACATCTCGAACAACACAACATAGCTGGTTATTTTGTTAAAGATCAAAAAAAATTAATTGAATTACTTACAACCCTAATTCCAAAGGGTTCAGAAGTAGGAAGTGGCGATTCAGTCACGTTGGAAGATCTAGGCGTTTTTGAATTTTTAAGACACGGCGACTATCAATTCAACGATAAATTCGCTTCGGGATTAACGTCGGCGGATAAGCGCGAGCTATACCTGAAAAATTTTTCTGCACACACCTTTATCACGGGTACGAGCGCAGTGACCGAAGATGGAAAAATTTACAACATTGATGGCAATGGCAGTCGCATTGCGCCGATGATTTATGGACCAGAGCAAGTTATTATTGTGGTTGGCGTTAATAAAATTGTTCCTAATGAAGAAGCGGCGGTTTATCGGACTAGGCAAATTGCCGCGCCGCTCGATGCAGTGAGGTTGAAAAAAGAAACACCTTGTGTGAAGTTAGGGCGGTGCATTGATTGTCACCATAAACAACGGATTTGTAATGCTTTCACTTTGATTACAGGACAATTTATTAAGGATCGTATCAAGGTCATTATCGTCGATGAAGTATTAGGGTATTAAATAAAGAACAGCCTTTCTTGTGATTAGAGAATCACAGAGAGGCTTTTATATTAGATGTTCAACTAACTTAAATCAAAATCATTGACAAACATCTAACATCATGTTATATTAGATTCATATCGAATTTAAAAACAGATTTGTTAGACAAGTGTTTGAGTTGGGAGTGTTGTACCATGAAAAAATACATATTTAAAAACAAATGGTGGGTGCTGGGTTATCTGAGTTTGGCTTTAGTGACATCGGGAATGGCGGTTTATCTTTCAATTCTTATTCGAGATATTGTCGATGTTGCACTGAGTTTTGAGTTAAATGAGTTTTGGGATTTAATTTTCACCTCTTCGCTGTTTTTCATTGCCTTTGGCGTTATTTACTACATCAAGGAAATGTTGTATGCGATTTTCAATGCAAAGACCATCCGAAAAATCCGGGAAGACGTGTTTGCTGGTATGATGAAGCAAGAGATTGCTCAGTTTGAATCGGTGAATTCAGCGGATTATATTTCAGCGCTTACCAACGACATCAAGCTACTAGAAGAGAATTTTTTCTTGTCACTGGCGACTGTCGCAGAAATGGGCATGATGATGGTGATTGCGGTAGGGTTTATGGTTTATCTAAATTGGATTGTCGCAGCCGCACTGCTTGGGACGTTGATCATCCTTGTCATCGCACAAAGTTTATTTGGACCTCTGGTGAAAAACCGCCAAACGAAATTATCGGAAAGTTTATCTGCGTTCACCGTTAGAATCAAAGATATTTTCTCGGGCTTTGAAGTAATCAAGTCCTATCAAATGAAAAAACACTCAGAAAAGGTATTTGCTGAGTATAACAGCCAAGTCGTCAATGCGAATTTCTCTTTGTATCACGTGTCAACCATCGCCGGGTCGGTGGCATCGGTAATCGGCTTGTTTTTGCAAGTGGGTATCGTCTTTTTCTCGGCTTACCTCATTGTTCAAGGTCAGATGTATCCGGGAACGATGGTGGCAATGCTGATTTTGTCAGGCCAGATCACAGGTCCAGTTGAAGCCTTTGGTGCTGTGATTCCGATGGTCACAGGTAGTAAGGAAATCGTGGAGCGGCTGGAAAGGTTTGCTAATGTGGAAGTGGTGAATCAGGGAACTGAGGAGGCGACCTTTGAGCGTGAGATTAGGGTTGAGCAATTGGCATTTACTTATCCGAACCAGGAAGAGGCGGCGCTAAGGGGGCTGGATTTCACGTTTGAGAAAAATAAGAAGTATGCGCTCATTGGGAAATCGGGCTGCGGGAAGACGACGCTGGCGAAGGTGTTGATTGGCCATTTGAACGACTACGAGGGTGATGTGCGTTACGATGGGGTGAAAACGCGTGCGCTTGCGTCGGAGAGTTTTGGCAAGTTGCCAGCGATGGTGCACCAGAATGTGTATATGTTTGATGAGGATATTGCGTCGAACATTGGCCTGCATCAGTCGTATGCAAAAGGGGCGATGGATTTGGCTGTACGTGACAGTGGCGTGGATTTGTTTTTGAACGACGAACGAACTTTGAGCTTTGCGGTGGGGGAGAACGGTTCGAATTTATCAGGTGGTCAGCGTCAACGAATTGCCGTCGCGCGTGCCTTGATTCAGAATAAGCCGTTGTTAATTTTGGACGAGGGAACGTCGGCGGTCGACAGGCAAACGGGAGCGGATATTGAGAACAGACTGCTACGTCGCGATGATTTGACGTTAATTACCATTACCCATTCGTTAGATGCTGAGATGTTAAAGCAATACGATACGGTGATTTACATGGAAGAGGGTGAAATCGTTGAGAGCGGTTCATTTGATGGTTTAGTGGCGCAAGGTGGGAAGTTTGCAAATTACTTGTCAGTGTAGCACATCTGTGGTACACTTCTTTTGTGAGGCGGTGATTCGTTTGAAAATTGAGGTGTTGACGGAATTAAATGCGGTGTTAGAGACGGTGAGTTTGCTAATTGGGTATTATAATCAGGCGGAATTAACGGAAGAGAAATACTGGGAGAATTTAGCAGAGAACGGCATAACGAAAGATAAACGGTTGGATGATGTGTATCGTTTAATCGAGCGAGTTTACGGTTTGTTTATCGAAAAAGCAGTGGTTGAAGAAGGGGACGAGTTTTTCTTTAAAGGGAAAGAAGAGTCGCTTGCTTTTGCTTTGATGACCCTTTTATTGGACAACAAAGAACGCGAGTTGGTATCGATTGATGAGGTGCCAGAATCTGAAGTTCGCCAACTATTGATAGATAGTTTCTTCGAATCTGACCGGAAGCCACAGACGACAGCTGATGTGTTTGAAATTTTCAAAGAAGCAGAAGAAGAAGCAGGCGCTTCGAATCCTGAGTTCAACTGGAAATTCCTTCTAATTTTCGAAGAACCGAAAAAATATTTGAGCCGATTTATTGACATTCTTAATCGAAACATCCTTGTTTTTTATGAGATTTTTGACGCGATGAAGGGTACGCTTGACCCACTGCTAGCTAGTTTTGAAGCTAACTGTGAGACGTTCATTCACTATGAATTAGAGAATTTATCTTCGTTTGTTTCGAAGGATGGGGTTAGGGTTGTGCCTATGCTGGTGGGGGCGCTTGGTTTTATGGTTGTAGAAGAGGATTTAATTTTTGCTGGTTTATGTTACCATGAAATTTACGGTTATTTAGACCGACGAGAACAACCGGTTGAAAAAGTTGTGCCGGCTTTGAAAGTACTGGGTGATAATAGTAAATTCGAGATTTTGCGTTTTTTGAAAGAGGCGCCGAATTATAACGTGGAGATTGCGAAGCACATGGGATTGACGCCTGCGACGGTTTCGCATCATATGACGGCGCTGTTTTCGCTGAGCTTGGTGACGATGGAGCAAGTGAATAAGAAGGTTTATTATTCGGTGAACGAGGAACAGATTAAGAAGATTATTGCGAATTTGGAGATTGCGTTTCTTTGAATAAAATAAATAGAGGTGTTTATAATGGAATTGAAAGTGATTCTTTTAGCTATTTTGGCAGTGTTGACGGCGGGATTTGTGCTGACGATTGTCTTTAGTGTGATTGGGTTTTTAGTGAATATTTTTGTGACTGTGTTGATCTTAGTGTTAATAGCCATCGGTGCGATGGTAGTTTGGCAGAAATTGAAAGACCGATTTGATAAGTAAGAATTTGACAAAACCGTTTGATGTTGTTATACTAAAGGCGGTAATTATATAGATTTTAAGAGGTGAATGCCATCCGGCGTCGTTTGATGTTACACAATCGGTAATGTAAGTGAAGCGCGGAAACGAACGATAACACATAATTAAATATGAAAATGCTAGTCCATTAGTGACCTTTTTCAGTGTGCCAAATTATGTCTTATCTGTCGTTTCCATTTTTTTAGCTTAAGTTTTTTGAAGCTGTGGAATGAATCGATTCCATGGCTTTTTTCGTTATAAAAAACCATATCTATGTCATTACCGATTGAAAATAATAACATTTAAAGGAGCGTAAATGCCTTCAAAAATAGGAAAGAAAATGAATTTTTACAAGAGATACAAGTGCTAAACCAGATGATTGGTTTAGCCGATCCAAATGGGAATAGTTACAAGGAACGTGCCCATAAACAACAGCAAATGTTGGATTATTACGTCACAGTTAAATCCATCGTGAAGAAATTATCAACTAAACGCACGCTGTATTTTTATGATTGTGGTTGCGGAAGAAGTTATCTGTCTTTTTACTTGAATTACTTTTTGAAAAAAGACGGCTATCATCATGTTGCCTTCATCGGCATTGACTTTAACGCGGATTTAATTCGGCGCTGTCAAGAGACGGCGTCTCATCTAAACATGACTAACATGACGTTTTACGACGCTAATATTGGCGAGTTTGATTTCCCTCACAAGCCTGACATTGTTTATAGCTTACACGCTTGTGACAGTGCGACGGATTTAATGATTTACAAAGGAATCGCAGAAGAGGCCAGGTTTATTCTATCGGTTTCTTGTTGTCAGCATACCATGAGAAGCCAAATGAAAAGACACCCTTTAGCCATGGTGGCGCGTCATAAACCGTATAAAGAAAGACTGGTGGACATGCTCGCCGACTCACTTCGCACGCTTCTTTTAGAAGCGCACGGCTATAAAGTAACGGTGTATGAATTTGTTGCGGCTTCGTCTACACCGAAAAATGTGATGCTAAAATGCGAAAAGGTTGGCGGGTCGGATAAAAAAACTGAAATAGCGTTGGCGGAGTATAAGAAATTATCTGCCTTATTTAACTTGGATCCCGTGCTGAGGACGTATTTAGAAAAGAATGGAATAAGATGACGCCTTGCTCTTGAGGAGATAAGACGTTAAAATCGAAAAAACGCTCAAGTTATGCGCCAAGGTGATTTTTTCAGCATTAAAACAAATCATTTTTATTGAATGGATTTTGAGAAGATGATATACTAAGCAAATAACGAAAATAGGAGTTGTTTCGACATGCGTTACAAATTGTTTGTATTAGCAATTTTCTCTTCATTCTTAATCATAGTTGCGTGTCATAATGATATTGAAGAGACAAGTATAGATGAAGAAATCATAAGTGATTATTTCTCGGAATTTCTACAGGATTTTTCAGGGGATGCTATTTTATTAATAGATGCTGTAGAAGAGCAACACCCAATATTTCTGTTAGAGGACTTGCTTCCAGAAGACTACAATGAAAGACGTCAGTCTTTTTTGGAACAAACATCAGAGCCAATGACACAAACTGAATTTCTATTTTTAGCTCAAAGATACATAACAGCGCTTAAAGATGGACATATGCTCATTCGAACTGGTGAACAATTTTTGAATGTTGATTGGATATATATTGATGGCGGTCTTTTTATTATTGATGACGATTATGAAACTCAAGAAATAATCGAAATTGCTAACATTCCAGTAACGGATATCATTGAAATGATTGCTTATTATTATTACTTTGAAAACGATGCAGAGAGACAATTTTTAATCTCAGTATTTTCCAGAGATGTAGATCTGCTGATACGTGCAGGTGCTACAATAAATGATGAGGTTGAGGTCAAGTTCTATGATGGTCGAGATACTAGCTATCAACATGTATCAATGATGAGTGGAAACATGTGGGTTTTTTCCGAAATAATTCCTCACAACTTTATTGTGAATTATGAAGAAATGACTGATATATTTTATATTGATTTACGTAGCTTTGAGTTTGATCCAACGATTGATTCTACAATCATGGCGATTGAAGAGGCGATGGAAAATGACGTTCGATATTTCATTGTTGATTTGCGCGATAATGGAGGCGGACATTCTGGCGTAGGAGAACTATTGCTAAATGCGATGGAAATCACCCCACCTTCTTTTGGCGGACTGTTACGCTTAAGTGAACCAAACATTGCGTCACTTGAACGTTTTGGTTCAACGCTTGCTGACATGTTTGGTGAAGGAGAATACGACGAATACGTAGAACGAGGTTACTTTATAGAGGAGCCTAATCTTGAAATGGCAAGCAATCCTAATGAGGTTTTTGTTTCTGTCCTTGTTAATGCCAACACTTATTCATCAGCAATGTGGTTTGGTGTTTGGGTTCAAGATGGTGGCTTTGGTAATGTTATTGGTGAGTATAGTCGCAATGCACCTACTTCTTTTGGAAATACCGCGGGAGAAGCTTTCTTGCCAGAATCGCAAATTCATGTTAGTATTTCTACTGCTAGATGGCTTCGCCCCGATATTGAAGCTAATCAAAATATGCTTGTACCAGATATTTTGGCGGCTTCAGAAGATGCCTTAGATGTTGCAATTGACTTTTTGAGCGCGTATTAGTGGGAAAAAAATTAAGCATTATGATAAAACTTGTTATCACGGTTAAAACTGATTGTGATAGCAAGTTTTTTGTTATAACTATCAATCATTGGTTATTTGAGCAATGCATTTGCTGGTTCTCAGGATGATCATCGATCTGAAGCTATGAGCTAAGGCAATTTTTTTTGCTTAAATTGGCATACGTTCTTGACAGTTGGTGCATCCTATGCTAGAATACCATTATAATATCAAAATGATATCACATTTAAATCACGGAGGTTTTGATTATGGAAAACATTAAAAATACAACCATGCACGGGACAAAGGAAATTTTGATTAAGAATAAAACGGGAATGCCGCATTTGATTGGTGGGATTTTACTCCTTCTGGTAGCCATCGCAAGCGGGGTTCTGCTATTCTTCAATCTTGATTTTTGGTGGCTATATGCCATCATCGCAGTGGTGACACTGATTATTAGTATTCTTTTATTTAGTAGTGTGGAGATTTTACGACCACAAGAAGCAGCGGTCTATACGTTATTTGGACAGTATTACGGGACGCTAAAAGGATCGGGAATCTTTGCGGTTAATCCATTTGCGACGAAATTCATCCCGGAATTAGATGAGCCAACGAGTGCCGGTGTGTCGTTATCGGAAGAAGGGGTATCTGTGACAACGGGTTCGAATATTTGGGGAAAGAATCTATCACTGAAGACAAAAACAATCAATAACGATAAGCAAAAAGTTAACGATCTGATGGGGAATCCGATTATCGTTGATACCATGGTTGTTTGGCGTGTGGTTGATACAGCGAAAGTGTCGTTTGACGTTGAAAATTACATCGAATACTTGTCGTCACAGTGTGATTCAGCGCTAAGAAGCATTATTAGTTTATACCCATATGACATGCCAGAAGATGGGATGGATGGTAAAAGCTTAAGGTGTAGCATTGATGAGATTTCGGAAGATTTGAAAACATCGATTCAAGCAAAAGCGGAAGTAGCAGGACTGGAAATTTTGGAGGCGAGAATCACGAACATGTATTACGCACCAGAAATTGCTTCGGCGATGCTCCAAAGACAGCAAGCAAAAGCGATCATTGATGC
>Ga0131853_10009878_pt1 | contig 17461 bp, 12 predicted proteins | sample TergutLab28metaG_FD_92764 | JGI IMG/M metagenome (GOLD analysis project Ga0131853, IMG submission 92764) | Labiotermes labralis P1 segment gut microbial communities from Petit-Saut dam, French Guiana - Lab288 P1 (version 2) (version 2) | ecosystem: Host-associated > Arthropoda: Insects >... | reverse complement strand
TCCTCCTTCTTCTTCTTCTTCTTCTTCTCCTTCTTCCCCTTCTTAGTATTCTTCTCCTTATTCTTTTCCTTCTCCCCCTCTTTCTCATAATCCTTCTCCTCTTCACCATCTTCTTCTTGTCCTATGTCTCCTTGTCCTACTCTTTACCTTCTTCTTCTTGTCCTATGTCTCCTTGTCCTCCTCCTCTGCCTTCTTTTTTATCTTCTTTTTCTTCTTGTATGGCGCAACAGCCCGATATCGGGTCTTGGCCTCTTGCATATGCCTCTTGCATATGCCTCTCCACACGTCTAACCACTGCTTCTCCTTTCCGCATTCTTAAGCCCATTATCTTCTTGGCACGAAACTCATGTCAGTGTGCTGATATTCCATGCACCAAAATAATATTCCATATTCCGTTGTCCAAATCCTTTTCGTTTTGACTTCCCATTCTGGGGCTTTTCTTCGGGTTTCGAGACACGTGATGCTTTACGGGGAGGGGCTGTCAGCCCCAAGCATGCGGTCAACAGAAAGTCAGTATGCCTAGTAACCTGGATATTAAAAGGTCTGTGAATATGCAATTGATGTATAGCGTACGTTAACAGTTATTTGAAACACTTCTTTCAAAATATGTGTGCACATAAACGAGCAGAGTACAATGACTGTTAAAACAGTGAATTTCTGTGTCCCTCACTCAAATGGTCGGCACAAATACTTCCAAACCAGAGCGACTTTTTGTGTGCAACCACGAACCTTAAAGTAGAATACTCCTGTGTTATCACGTAAACTCAATTAAGCATCAACACACAAACCCGGTTACAACGACATCGGTTTATATGACACCTCGTCTATAACGAGAGATATCCTGTGGTACCAATTAAGTCCTTACTGTCAACCGCAGCATTATACTCCTCGCTTAGTACAACGCTATCTTATGACATAAAACACCCAGTCCCCTTCACGGCGTCATAACCGAGTTCGACTGTACATGTTTATCAGTCAATTAACCGAATCTACAGTACAGGTCATACTTTAAAGTTCATACTTATTCTGGTTAAGATGACAGTATTCTGGGATATGACGTCACATAGTAAAACAGACAGGTACCGACGTTTCGGGGAAACATGCTTTCGCACGGATGGTGGTGGCAAGATCCTACAGAGCACTGGTATCTATTTAGCCAGCTCAACGATGTCACATCCCACATTACCGCAACTTAAAATTCACCGCCCTGGCAGCAACTGTTACCAGATATTCGACAGGCCAAATGCGGTCTATTTTTAAGGAATTCGAAGGTTCTTTACCAAACTAAAAAAATCATAAACGTTTTATTGCAGCTCAAATGTCCATATTTCTGAAGCAGTCTGTCACTTCCTGAAGATTGTTATCATCTGGGAAACACATTACAGGCGACACCAATCTTCAGTAAGTGCAGTCTGAAGGACAGGTAATATCATCGGTAAGTGCAGTCTGACGAACAGGTGACATCTTCGGTAAGTTCAGTCTGACGAACAGGTAACATCTTCGATAAGTGCAGTCTGACGGACAGGTAACATCTTCGATAAATGCAGTCTGACGAACAGGTAACATCCTCGATAAGTGCAGTCTGACGGACAGCTAACATCTTCGGTAAGTGCAGCCTGACGAACAGGTAACATCCCCAGCAAATGCAGTCTGACGGACAGGTAACATCTTCGGTAAGTGCAGTCCGACGGACAGGTAACATCTTCGGTTAGTGCAGTCTGACGGACAGGTAACATCTTCGGTAAGTGCAGTCTGACGGACAGGTAACATCTTCGGTAACTGCAGTCTGACGGACAGGTAAAATCTTCGGTAAGTGCAGTCTGACGGACAGGTAACATCCCCAGTAAGTGCAGTCTGACGGACAGGTAACATCTTCGGTGAATGCAGTCTGACGAACAGGTAATATCTTCGGTAATTGTAGACTGACGGACAGGTAAAATCTTTGGTAAGTGTAGTCTGACGGACAGGTAACATCTTCAGTAAGTGCAGCCTGAAGGACAGGTAGCATCTTCGGTACGTGCAGTCAGTCCGACGTTTCGAAGAAACGTCTTTGCCACGCTACATGGTTCTGCATCCCAGAAGACAGTAACGCTCTCAGCAAGCAGACAGAATTACTTCCCCACCGCTGGTGAGAAAGTAACATTATGTACGCGCGGCACGATCCCGTTTAAGCCACGTCTGTACGTGACATATGCACGAAGCAGTGACCCTCTTTATAGACAGACAACGCCTCTCCTGCTACGATGCATGAATGACGTACAAACATCAATCCACGTCAACACACAGCGACAGCTCAACTGTAATTACGTACAAAGTACGGTATAGCAGCATGTGAATGACCAGACAAGTAACACACGCAAAAGGCTTTCAAAATTTTGTTGTTTGATATTAAAGGAAGAGGTAACTTGTGAGACCTTGTTCAAATACATGGAACGAAAATATTAAAGTAAGCCTTAAAAGAAAGGGTGTGATGGTGTGCATCACATTACGCAGGTCGAGAACAATGACAAATCTGGAGCTGTTGTCAAAACAGTAAGGAATGCTCGGGGTCCGTAAAATCAGAGCAATTTCTTCAGCAAAGCAGTGATTCCCAGCGCGTTGAGAATGTTCTTGCTCCAAGCAACGAGATATTCATTTGTAAAGTTAACGTTCGTGTTTCCGTGCATCTCTAGTACAGTAACAATTGATAACCAACAAGATGCAACTATTTTAATTTATTTACTTTAATCTTCATCAGCTCTACACGTTTCGGGAGATGTTTCCGCCCATCATGAAGAGCACATCACTGTAACTACAGCTTCTGGTAATGTCCATCGATGTTGCTACTGACTGGTGTTGCGTATTGGGTGGAACGTGACGCCATGGGTGGGATTCCCACTTTTAAGAAGAATTTCATAATCGTGCTACTGCGGACATATTTAAAAAAAATAATGGCGACTTTATTTTACGTTTTAGCGTGTTTTATATTGTTCATGACGGGCGCAAGGGCTTTCACGAGACAGGAATGTCGTTTTAAGGGCCTGGGGTAACGGGAAAATGTGAGTCAGTTCTCTCAAACAGACGCTCCTCAATCGTGAATGGACGCGCGTCCGTCACGAACAATGTCAGAACATGTCGAGGCGTCATAGCAAGTCGCCGTTAATTTCATAAGACACGCCTACAGTTGAATATTCGTAATAGAAAAATCCCCTGCAAAACCCGGAATCCAAACCACGGCATGTCACGTGACATCTCCTCCCCTGTTATCAGATATCTCTTCTGTATTAATCACACGTACGACCATCACAACAGATGCCATCTCATATGACATTCATTCGCGACGAAACTTTCGACACAAACCATTCATTTACGACTCATGGTCACTTCCCTACATAACTTACAGGGGTGCTGATAAGTCCTTAGCCCGACCAGGAAGGAAACAAGCTAATGTTTATGTCAGAATGGCGTGAATTTCCTTCGACGCCTTGCCTTGCAGGAAAAAAATTAACTTGATGACAGCTCGCGTCTCGATGTTGTTGAAATCGCGTACGCCCCTGACATGCTTCCGAGCTTGTTTCCTTCTTGGTCGGGCTAAGGACTTATCAGCACCCCGGTACGTACGCGCGCCTCACTGTGAAGAACTCATCACTGGACCCAACTACCGATGTGTTTGAAATATCTCTCTGTTATCAGATTAGGGCGTCGGGAAGTACCAAACCCGCACCCCATCCACCCAGACGCCGCTAGAAATACCTGACCGTTTATAGGAATGACCTGGTGGTACGAATTTTTAAGCATTTACAACATTTAAAGGAACGTAGTGCGCAAATAAGCGTGACTATCCAGATATTCGCCTGGCTTTACCGAAAAAAGGGCGAGAAATCGTCAGGATAAACGGTGACACAGCCGAGACCTGTAAACGCGTATTCTTCTCGCAACTGTTCTCTTTTTCTTTTAATACTAGGGCATCATCCTATTGTGGTACGGACTGAAGTCCATTTCTATGACTCTTATTTTCACACCTACACAAAACAACAGCTAGAACTGTTATGTTTGCGGTTTAAATATTTCGGTTTTTAGATAAGGAACATTAAACAGGATCTGCCAGTTTCCTAATAAAGGTACAGCAATCCCATTACAAGCCTGGACAGGCCCCTAGGGTTCCTGGACGTTGAGGCTCCCAGATTTCAAGACAATCGGCACATGAATGTGGTAAGTTTGACAGCCTTACGCACCGGCCGCCTTTACACCCCAGGAAATATTCCTGGTACTCATTTCATTTAGAGGCTGAGTCGACCCAAGTGCCATAGTGCGGCCGGAAGGATTATGTCAATGAAAAATTCCAGTGACACCATCGGGAATCGAACCCGCGATCTTCCGACTTGTAGTGCAGTGCCTCAACCAAGTGCGCCACCAAGTGCCCCGTCAGTTTCGTACTAGACACAGAAATTAATCCACTGATAAACTTATTCGTCTTGTCTTTCCATAATATTTATCAATTATTCTCCGTTTCTTCCTCTCCGTCTTCTCTTCCTCCTCGCACCCCTCCTATATCCCTTTCGTTTCTTCCTATGTCACATTCTCTTACACTTTTTCTCTTTTCTTTCCACATACAAAAGAAAACGTACACAAATAATATCCATTACGAATAACAGGAACTTGGAGACTCTACCAATCCTAAGCATATGTGTCACTTCTGTAGGTGTCTCCTTCATTCGATAACCCTGGTTTTTGCTCCCATTTTCTGGTCTCCAATCCTCCACAAATTGTTACGGTCGTTTCCGGGCCATTAATTCGATACACTTTAAAAGAATTTTACAATCTGCGTGCACTTTTATATTCCATTGGACTGAAAGGTGAATTGTAAACTTCAAATCTAGAGATGAAAGAAGGTAACTACAATATTATTAACTGAGCCACTCACACCGGCAGTACAAACTAAATGATCCGTAGGGAACTGCACAAGATAGCACCACCAGTCTGGACGAAGCGGCTGCTTTTCCGCACACAAAAGTATTCTCCTTTAATATTGTGGCTGCTCATACATTATATTCCCGTCGAAAATAATTTTTGAGTACAAACGACGGTAAGTTGAAGAATTGTAGAGCTTCTTAAGTATTTTATGAAGTGTTTAGCCTGATGATGACCTTTTAGGACCGAAATATGTTGCTGTAAAAATTACTATAAATGAAATGTTAACAGTCATGTCTGCCCGTCCGTCTGTCTGTCCGCATGTTACAACTCGGCTTCGAATGGATAGACTTTTATGAAATTTTGTATCTGAGTGTTTTTCGATACTGTGCCGAGAAAATGGAAGTTTCGTCATAATTCGAAAATAATTAGGGGTACTTTACGTGATATCACCGCGCTGAATTATCCTTAGAATGAGAAACATTTCACACATAGTTGTAGAGAAAATCAGAACACAAGTTTCGTGTTCAATAACTATTTTCCGAAAATTGTGTCGTTTACAAGATAATGTGGAATATATGGTAGAAATCAGAGAGGTCACAGATGACAATACAAGACGGCGCAGAAACGGTACGATGTACAAGCTGAATACCTCAGGCTAAAAAATAAACACTCAGAATATGTAATACTTGTTTTTCCTACAGCCACAACAGTGGTACGAACGCGCCTCCGTGTTACGCCAATTGTACACTGTCTGTCTTGTTTATATTAAAAGATGCCGGTATTAAAATTTACTCCGTATATAAGTGGTCTAGGATAGGGAGAAAATGTATGTTGATGCGCTTGGAAACAAGGCCCTTGGAAGTCCATATATAAGATTGAGAATAGTATGAACACAGACGCTAACTCCGTGCCGGCCTTCTTGAGGTGCTACAAGTCCCTCAGCTACGAAAGAAACTCCCCCGCCAGTACATTACCGCACGCATAAGGGCTCACCAGTTGTCACTATCCTGCGCCAGATAAATCCACTCCACGCCCTCCAATCCTATTTACTTAACACCCACTTTAATATTATCGACTACCTGTGCTTATATTTCAAATCGATCTCTTCCTTCCAGGTTTCCTTACCAAACCCTACAAACATTTATCTTCTTTAATGTTAATAAAAATCCAACCAGATGCAACAGTATGCAGATATTTATTTACTGTAAAGTCACTTTACAGTAAATAAATATCTGCATACTCTTGCATCTGGTTGGATTTTTATTAACATTGAATTACGATGCACGGAACCATGAGTTTAAAATTTATCTTCTTTCCAATACGTGCTAGATGCCCTGCCCATCTCATCCTCCTTTTTTATGAGTATAGTAGTGTCTGAGAAGAATGCGAATCATGATGCTCTTCAATGTGCCGTTTTTTACAGCCAACTGTTATCCCATTTCCCTTCGGTCCACGCGTATTCTTCTGCACCCTATTCTCTAACACCCTCAGCCTATTTTCTTCGCTTAACGTGACAGACGAAGTGTCACACCCCTACAGAACAACACGCATAACCGCAGTTCTGTGTGTTTTATACAGCAAACAATAAAACAAAATATTCTGGGCCGAGTGGCAGTAGACACTTCACGAATTTCAACCGTTCTTAATTTGATTCCCAATAGTTTGCTCAGACCCCAATGCAAAAGACAATGAGGCGCATACGAAGTGGCTGTTATGCTGTATGGTACAGACACACACATACACACACACACACAGTCAAGCAAACATGTCAGGCAAAGTGATGGGATTAATTTACATTTACCGTTATCGTATACCAACGACATACATCACAGTGTGTGTCACAAGTACTGATTATAACGTAGGCACTTCGACGCCTATATTCCTTATCAGCGCCAACCTGTTCCGCGTCAATCATTTACGTTATGTTTGGTGTGTACAGTTCTCAACTGTTGGGACATATTTCAGCATTTCTCTCTGTTTCTCTTCTTTGGATCCGTTCCTGTTCTTACTGTTTCATTTTACTGATCATCCTTGTGCTAACTGATATAAGTTAAGGATAGCACACATGCACAAGTTAGCACGATGGTAACCAGGCAGTGATCAGAGACCAAGTCAGGTATTTGCAGGGCACGTTCGTGTAACCACTGTTACCGTGGGAAAGCAATAAGTATTACAAATTCTGAGTGTGCTTCTGTAGCCTTAGCCATCCAGAATGCAAAGAGCATGCGTCATATTACATTGCTATCTGTTGCATGTCCGGCTCTACAATATTTTTCCACATTATCTCATAACCGGCACCATATTCGAAAAAAGTTATTGAACATAAAACGTGTTTTTTTTATTTCCTCTGCAATTTTTATCTGAAACGTTTCTCATTCCCAGAATAATATGGCAAGATATCATAAATGTACACAGGTCTTCATGTAGAGTACCCGTTATTCTTGCTAGGTTTTAATGTAACCCAAACGCTCGACAGATTTTCAAAAAAATAGTCATATACCAAATTTCATGAGAATCAGTCCAGTAGAAGCCGAGTTTTCCTCCTGCGGACGGACAGACATAACGAAGCCAATAGCCACTTTTCGCAATTTTACGACTACGTTTTAAAAAATCAGAACCAAGAACACCAAAAAACGTACCCAAAGAAGTAAAAGTGAAAAAAGTTATGCGTAACCCAACACCTGGTAATAACACGCACCAAACATATGCAAATGGCATACATGAGCGACGTTCACACTGATGATGACGCCAGCACAGGCATCGAAACGCATGCGACGTAATCAATACTTCTGACCCACATTGCGATAAAGCTTGCCGATAAACGTCAGCAATAAATGAATATTACTAAAACCGCACAGCATCCACAATCTGAAATTATTTAGTGCTATTAGGTCCTCATATTAAAGATAAATTACCGATTATTTCGCCGTCATACTTAAAATGGCACGCTTATCATAATAAAATTCTCTCAACTCTGAAACATACTGTCGAATCGTACGAATGACATCGGTACTACGCCATGTAACAACCAACACCATCTACCGTAAGTTTTACGAAGCACAATGCGTGCAGCACATGGCAGATCAATATTTGCTGCAACCAGCAGTGGTCTGCTCTGCCATCTACACAGCAATCCATGTATCATCTCCAACTAGTCAATTGATCCTAACAACACGCACAGGCCCACCCTCGTGTACGGACGGGTTCATTCATGCTTCCAGCCTTTGTTCTACATAGAGAACCTGCATAACACATCAATGAACATTTTACAAAACATCACGTAAATGACTCTTTGTATTACAATATTGTTACGTTAATTACAGTACTTCTTTGTACACGTAATCTGGGCTCAAAACACAACGCAGGGAACTCCACATATCCGGTTGGCTCTCAACCCACTGAAGACGCAGATTTATGCAAGCAACATTTAATAATTCCATTCTTAAGTCAGTGAAAACACACTTCGTCAGCATTACAAAAAAAATAATCTGTTGATGCTGCTCAAAGCAAGAATCACTGTTTGAGATTTGCGGTGTTCACGAGGGTGACAAACTTACGGCCTTCCTGATCGTGATGCCGTGCGGTTTGGTCAGCTATGTCACGGTTTGTCGTACGAACATACAATCTGAATCTTCTACCCTGAAAACCCAGGCAGCACATTCTTACAATACCGTCGTCCTCTCTGCTAGATTAAGGGGCGTCGCATCCCAAAAACGGTGTAATGTATAAATTATATTTGAAACTGAAGTTCCTAATTCAAGAAAACACACTGCTTTTCCAGTACAAATTTCAACTCATTAACAGTCTTTAGAGAAATAATGTTTGAGATCTGACCACAACGCTTGGTGTGTTCCGGAACAGTACGCCTTACAGTCTGGTAGGTCAGTTCCAATGTGTCGGACGGCACGCTGTCTGCATCACGTTTTACTATCCTGACAATCGAGGCGACCCGTTCCTCCGAAACGTTGGTATACATCTACCAAACACCACGGCGTCGCATCCGAAAAGCCTATTTAAATAGCTCCTTATTCCTCTCATGCACGCAACATACACTCTGGTCAAAATACAGAGTTCTTTCAATATTACAGCAGACGGTCTCTGCAGTAATCAATGTGCCGTAAAGGGCTAACAAGCCAGCGACAGCGCGCGGTACTTTTATGGGTTCAGATTTTAAAATGACTCAACGTACGTGGCAGGAATAGAGGCGTCCATGAAGTTGTCTACATCTCAGTTTCCCATCGCTTTGAATGCGAGGTCTACCTCCTTCTAAGATCGGATATCCCACTGTCTGGTAGAAATATACAGGTGGTTCGAGGACATGTGCTGCCTCCATCTTCGGGACAATGAGTAAGGCAGTAAGGAGTTTACCGTAAATATGGTAAGCACTACGTCCACCCAAACGTTGGTAACTTTCTACCAGAAATCATAACGTCACATATAAAAAAAAAGTTAAAATTTCTACAGTATTTTGTAACAGCGAATATTTCTCCGTTCGGTATAGTCAGCGCTGTGAGAACAATACAGTTGCGTCACCAATAAATAAACATCCAAGATATTAAAAAGGTAAAGTGATCCCGTTACAGGCCCAGTGTGGCCCAGAGGGTGGGTAGAGGTATAGCTCTACTCTTCCATGACCGCGGCACTAGAAGGGGGTGAGTGGTCAGCGTCACGCCCCGGCCGCACTTTACCCCCGGGAAAGACCCAAGTACCCATTTTACAGGAGGCTGGGTGGACCCCAGGGCTGGTCTGGACGACATCCAAGATAAAGATGTATGTAAAACATAACAGAACATATTCAAAAGAAAATGTGTGTAGTGCTTCGGAATACAAATTTCGTAGGTGCTGCAATGAATTTCATGCTAAAGCAATGACAGATGTGATCTGCAAAAAATTATCAACCGGGGCTCTTAGACCCAGCGTTCAGGAGCTAAAAATAAAGTATCAGTTTGGACCCCAACACATAGTGTTCATAACCGTAAATGATTATCAGCTAGGACCCTTACGTCCAGCCCTCAGGAGGTGCAACTGAAGTATTAGATGGAGTCCTCGCACACAGCGCTGAAATGAATATAACAAATTAATTACCCACTTAAATTTTAAAGATACAAATCAGCGCGGTAACAAAATACGGGAAGAAGGGGGAACTGCGTATTTGTGCACGTCCGGAAAAGCATTTAAATAAACATAATATAAACAAGGAGTCCCACGAATTACGTCAGCACTTGAGGCGATAGTTACAGTTCTGTACAATGTATGAGCACGCCTAACTTGAGAAACTGTCATTTGTTCACTTTACTCCACTTGTCAGGCTTTCCGTGCAATGTGAAAAACGCAGCATTATACTGAAGGCATGCCTGTTAGTCTATTTATAACCTAGCTTCAAAGTTAAACTTTTCATGGTCCTTTTAAAATTATATTGGAGACTTTCAAGTTGTCCTGCAGTTGGCAGATATCGGCCACGCTGACTCATAATAAAGTCCACTTGACTTGAGGTCATAAATGTGTTTTTTGTCAAGTAACATAAACCGTTCATCAAATTTATAAACAGGCTGACAGGAGGCTTAATGACCAGGAAAGAGCGGTGTATAAGTTAGTGCACTGCACTGTGCAGTAGCCTGCATGCTGCCCACTCTGCTTGTGACTTCATCGCCACCAGAAACTAACACACGTGCTGTACAACTGTACGTTACTGGGATGGAAAGGGGAAATATGGCTGCAGCGTGTTTGGTGATGCTGAAAGCTGTTTTGTTGTTGAAGAAACGATAAAGGAAAGGAATGAAAGATTTAGAAGGAAAGGGCCAAAAGGAAGCAAAAAGACGGAAAGAATAACACAGACAGAAGGAAGGAAAGAGGCAGAAGGAAGCAAGGAGACAGAAGGAAGGAACGAGACAGGAGGGGAGAGAGAGAGAGAGAGAGAGAGAGACAGACAGATGGAAGGAAAGAGACAGAATGAAGAAAAGGGAGAGAAGGAAGGAAAGAGATAGAAGGAAGGAAAGAGAAAGAGACAAGGAAAGAGACAGATGGAAGGAAAAAGATAGAAGGAATGAAGGAAAGAGACAGAAGGAAGGAAAGAGACATAAGGAAGAAAAGACAGGAGGAAAGAAAGAGACAGAAGGAAAGAAAGAGAAGGAAGGAAGGAAAGAGACAGAAGGAAGGAAAGAGACAGAAAGAAGGACAGAGACATAAGGAAGAAAAGACAGGAGGAAAGAAAGAGACAGAAGGAAAGAAAGAGACAGAAGGAAAGAAAGAGACAGAAGGAAAGAAAGAAACAGAAGGAAAGAAAGAGACAGAAGGAAGGAAAGAGACAGAAAGAAGGAAAGAGACATAAGGAAGAAAAGACAGGAGGAAAGAAAGAGACAGAAGGAAAGAAAGAGACAGAAGGAAAGAAAGAAACAGAAGGAAAGAAAGAGACATAAGGAAGAAAAGACAGGAGGAAAGAAAGAGACAGAAGGAAAGAAAGAAACAGAAGGAAAGAAAGAGACAGAAGGAATGAAAAACACAAAAGAAAGGAGTCAGAACGAAGAAGAGTCAGAAGGAAGCATGACGAAAAGACAAAGAAGAAAGCAAAGAAACACACAAAAGAAGACCCAGCAACTGCAGTACTGTACAGACAAATCGATGGAGATGATATAAAAAACCAGGTCTTCGTACAATTCCGTACCGAACTACACAGTTCATCATTCAGTTTACAGTCGTTACGACAGCGATTAATTGTGCGTGACGTTAAAATTTTCTCAAGATCCTTCAGCTCTTTGTCAACTAACTAAGCACTCCCCTTGTCCCACCCGACGCAATGTCCGTGTCACAAACGAAACAACCACTACAAGCTCATCCCCTTCAGCTCCAGATATTCTACTGAAAACCTTCAGCACCACTCCACTGCAATGAAGAAGCCTTGTGGCTTGGTGTGCTTCAAACTTGAATAGTGCATCTGTTAGCCATAGGAGTGTATGGGTGCTTTACTATATGATGGTGGTGTAGGGGCAGGCTGTGTGTCGCCACGTTTCTTGTATCGGCCATCTACGTCAACAACAAGAAATCGTTGCTCCACATACCAGTAAACTATGGATGAAAGAAAGCCCCCGCGCACAGATTTAGACGTCTAGCTATAAAAGACAATCCGTATCGCTCCGGTCCCATAGCTCTGCCACGACAATATATTTAGAAGGCATGTTGCGCTGTTACGGTCGCCAAGTAGCGAAAAGGGTTTGGAAGAGACGAATGAAGAAGCCCGATATGAGAGCGGCCACTTAACCCTTGCAAGCACACACATGCATCACCTAGACTTACGTTATAAACTATGAACTTCACCCACAAAATCATGTGGTTTCCGTGCGATTCTCAAAGACCGGTCCCGGTGTGGTCGCGCGGTCTAAAGCGTGGGTCTGCGGTCTGTCACTTGGTGGGATTGCGGGTTCGAATCCCTCCGGGGGCATGGATGTCTGTCTCTTATGAGTGTTGTGGGTTGTCAGGCAGAGGTCTCGGCGTAGGGCTGATCATTCGTCCAGAGGAAACCTACGCAGTGTGATGTGTCTGAGTGTGATCGTAAAGAGCTTTGCACCATGACAAAAAAAAAGATTATAAAAATATAAAGCAATTACGTTCGTATCTCCCTACGCAGTATCAATGGACCCATCTTTACGATGGAGACAGTAAGTGTTTACTGTCAGGTAGGAACCGACTTATATTACTTTCATGAGGTTTACGCTTGAAAGAGTCAATTCTGCAAAGTGACTTGAAGCGTTCCTCATATACAGTGCGTTCAGTGAGACATCGGGAAAGACGGTAGTTCCGTTCACGTGTGTCATTTTCGAAACAACTGAATGGATGACGAAGTTGGTTTTAAAATGTCTACAGCAAAAGTTGTTGAACGAGCATAATTATGACACGCATTATGTCCACTAGGCCTGCACATATAAACGTCGATTTGTACAGGTATACCTAAAATGCCTGGACGAACTTCAGGGCTGAGTCCCCCACACCAAAACAAGAAAAGATTTCATATAAACATATGTCCGCAAACAAGTAGATTTTGAGTTGATCCTCCCCCCCCCCCACCCTCACATTCGTCCGACCTCAACCCAGTAGATTCTCATCTGTGGGGACATTTGAGAAATTTAAAGACAAATCTTACTTCTATGTTCTGTGAATGGATAGCTTGGCAAATGCCACATTTGCATCCGCAACCTAACGGAATTAAATACTGGCTTTGGATTTCCTTTCTGTTGCTAAAGGAACTGCATTTTTGACGTATTTAAATAGGACAATGTAACTTTACTTTCTTCTATATTCTCAATACATGAAACAATTGTTATCCATTTTTTTTATGTTTTTCTGACCGTGCATCTCAGTAGATTTCTCTCAGTAATTAACCAACTTGATGCACAAAATTTTTGTTTTACGATAAGTTTATTTCATGCCTCTACATGTTTCGAGCACATGTGCTCATCATCAGGAAGTCAAAATTGCATTACACAGCCTCTGGTATCACATCACACCTATAGGTGGCCATCTCGTGCACGAGACGGCCACCTATAGGTGTGATGTGATACCAGAGGCTGTGTAATGCAATTTTGACCTCCTGATGATGAGCACATGTGTTCGAAACATGTAGAGGCATGAAATAAACTTATTGTAAAACAAAAATTTTGTACATCAAGTTGGTTAATTACTGAGATAAAAAAAAATGTGATCCAGTATACGTAGGCCTAACATTCATTCAAAATTGAAACAGTACGCAGCGTGAACATTTTCACGTCTGTTATGGGTTACCGAATTCCGTCATAAATAACAAAATGTCTCTTTTAAAGATCCTCTTCTAGCCCACATCATACAGCCATTATCAAAGCAACGGAAGGAGAAGGCGCTTTAAGGGGTGTTGCGTTAATCACATTATGACGTAATTATCTGTGCTACTTTGCCCCTATCATTATACAGATGGCAGCACAGAGGACAGGCGGCTTTCCAAAAGGCGCCTCATGCTTGCCGTGCGACATGCTGGCAGAATTCACCGCCATCTTAAGCGTGTAATAAACTTCAGCGCTGCCTGTCCAATACCTTACGGAAACAGGCGCAACTCTTAGGCCTGTTCATATCACTCAACTTACAAAATGCACAGACTTGTTCCTTAGATATTTATATTGTATCATGCTGACTATTCCTACATGTTTCGATCCACGAGGTATCAGCGTCAGGGAATCAAACCAGAGCAGTTTCACTTAAAACCAAATTAGCTACTTTTAAAAACAGTGTCTAATTTGGTTTTATGTAATACTGCTTTGCTTTGATTCCCTGACGCTGACACCTTGTGGATCGAAACATTCACGAATAGTCAGTGTGACAGTATAATATAAATATCTAAGGAACAAGTACATGCATTATGTTAGTTGAGTGATAAGTGGGCCGGATAGCTCAGTCGGTATAGTGACTGACTAAGGGCTGGACGGTCCGGGATCTAATCCCGGTGGGGACGATATTTTCCGCCCGTCCAGACCGGCCCTGGGGCCCACCCAGCCTCCTGTACAATGGGCACCGGATATTTCCCGGCGGTAGAGGCGGCCGGGGCGTGGGGCTGACCCCCCCCACCCCCATCTAAGTGCCGAAGGTCCTAGAAAAGGGTAGAGCTACACCTATACTCACCCTAAGGGCCTGCGTGGCATATAAAAAGGGTGAAAACCTACCTAGTTGATTGACACCAACTGGTTATATACAGTGCACGGAATGAACAGTGTAAAGTTCGTATGTCTGCATTATAGTAATCAAGACACAGCAGTAGAGAGCCATTTGGTTAAAGAGGACAGATTGCCAGATTTACTTGCACTGTATTTAATCACACTGTCAACAACCAGGTGTGTGCGGTGTCGATATGATGACAGCGAATGGAAAAGTGAACATTGTGGGGAAGAAAATGGAAGTGGATTGATATATTTGCTACCACTGAAAGGCTTAGGAGGTAATTACAAAAGCCGGCAGAGATTTGAACCCGGCACCTCTTTAAAAAGCCTCAAGCGCTACCGCCGTGGCCAAGTAGCTCTGTGAAATTTATTATCGATAAAACATTACACAAACTATATCACAAGATGGTCCTGTCCAATGGTGCGACCTGGCAGAGTGGCAATACTTCTTTCGACGTAACGTATCAAAGATTCTCCAACCGCATGGCCGTGTCAGTGTCGAATTAAAGAAAAAAATGCCTATCCTTAACGGACATAAATTTTATGAACCATCTTGTTACATGACAGTGGCAGCGTTCCGTCATATGGAGGGAGGTCCAATGTGTTGAGTCATCCGCTCAGACGCAAATGCAGCGACCTTTGCAGGGAGTGAGGAGAGACACGTGCTGCTTGAACTGCTGCGACATCATATGGCTATGTTTTGGCACCTTCGGAGAGGGAGTTCTGTGTGTCAGCGGTGAGGCTTCGAAAATTGCTATAATTTTTCTTTCTTCTTTTCTTTCTTTCTTAATCTTGCCTCTACTGCCTTTTCTTAAAGGGATTTACTGCACAGAGAGTATATATACAGTGTGTACAATGATAAATTACAAAATTGTTCCTGTAACCAATTTGAATAAATATTTGCACTACGGTACAAGTGGAACTGAATAATATGTGTATAAATATAGGGGCAAATAGCGGCAGTGAAATATTATGAACAAAAAAAAAATCGCGACTTACGGTAAGCTAATTAAAGCAGTACATGTTTCGTACGTTTATGTTTGTACTTTTGTACAAGTCAGTCATGTATAATTCCCTGTTTGTTGGACTGGGGGGCTGGGGTGTGAGGGGCAATGAGCGAAAAATTTGTCAGTGAGGTGGTGGATGAGAACGGGGATGGGCTTGATGTTTATGGAGTTGTGCAGGTGGGAAGTGGGGGTACGTATGGGATGGTTACCGATGACTCGGAGACATACAGACTGGATAAACTGGAGTCTGAGGTAGTTGGAGGAGCGTGCGGAACTGCAGACAGCTCTTCTACGTACTCACTGCAGGTGCAGAGGCTTACTGTTGCACCGGATCACACTCAGTGACACACACACAAGCACTCAGTAGGACTCCGATGGGTGAGGGACCTTCCCGTTGCAGAAACCACCATCTGACAATACACAAGAACCAGACAGCCTTGCCTCCGGTGTGATTCGAACCCGCAATCCCAACAAGCGAGCAGCCGCAGACGTGCGCCTTAGAAAGCGCGTCTACTGGGATCGGCTATGAGGTAGTCGAGGCAGTATACTAACCATCAGTCGAGATACGAACCAAGAGGCTCAAAATGTCAGTCTGGAAAATTATTACACACACTTTTTTTTTTGGGCGAGCTATCTTAACTAATTCTGCGGTACCAGCAACTGTAACACCGCCAGTACCAAAGCCGCCATTCTAAGTCAGTTCCATCAATCTGCCATTCCAACAACCTGCCCTCCCAAGATCCATCGTATTAATTTGTTCTCTGAAAGCAGAACCCACTTAATCCTTCAAACTGTCTTTCAAGAAATTTTGACGGTCACGGTTAATTTATATTCAGTGAAAAAGTGATATCAGTCGTTGTTGTCAAGTGATATATACTGTACAGAAGTGTATCAGTGGGTTGCCTATGGAAACCGCAGCCAGAATGTTGCTTGTCAGATATTCCCGTTGCATCTCCAACGGATATTTCATCAGTTAAGTAAGCTTAAGTAATTTCCCTAAGGTCTTTTAACTTTTCATTTCTTGAACTACTCTGTTTCTAATTACACCACAACCCGCAGGATCAATACCGATATTGTAACTGAAGATATCGCATCTCTAAGAAGAATTTGTGCCTAATACTTTGCTGTAAAGGAGGCCGCAAGCTGAAGTAAACCACACAGTGAAATGGCTGTTACTCGCAGCTAAGGAAAGGAGAGTTATGTATCTCTACCAGTCTCATTTACTCTGGACTTATTTCTTGAGCCTGAACCATTATTAAAAGCTTGCCAGAAAATAACCCACCTGACACACGCAATGAAGGTCGTTCGGGCAGCAGATTATATCATCAGAGGTCCCATGAAGAGGTCGGATAAGGCTTGGGGAAGCTGAATACAACCACCAGTAATCTCACTCGTGGTGTCACCTTCAAACAGGCAGCAGCCACTTCCACGTTTTTAGCAATTCATCGAAACCGCAGTAGAGTAGATGATATAGCGATTGGTTACGGGCTGGTCGGTCCGGGGTTCGACTTTTCTCCCAAACGTCCAGACAGGCTATGGGGGGGCCACTCAACGTGCTGCTCAATGGGTACCGGGGTTCTTTCCCTGACAAAGCTGTCGGGGAGTGAAGTTAACCACTCACCTTCATCTGGTGCAGAGGTTAAGAATGAGTGGAACTACACCTCCACTCATGGCGGGGAGCCGGAAAAATTTAACTTGCCAATTCATTGGAGACAGATGATATAAGCAGTGTAAAGGATATCTAGGAAGTGTGTCATCCCCTTTTTTGTGTGAAACTTGGAAAACTGTATGTAGTCAAACACAACTGTGTCACATGAGGTGTATTTAATGACTATATAATGGACAACTACATGTTTCGGCCTGTACTGGCCATCTTCAGGTTGTCTT
>Ga0131853_10009876_pt1 | contig 17462 bp, 12 predicted proteins | sample TergutLab28metaG_FD_92764 | JGI IMG/M metagenome (GOLD analysis project Ga0131853, IMG submission 92764) | Labiotermes labralis P1 segment gut microbial communities from Petit-Saut dam, French Guiana - Lab288 P1 (version 2) (version 2) | ecosystem: Host-associated > Arthropoda: Insects >... | reverse complement strand
TTTTTATTTTTAATTTAAATTTTTTTTTTCCCTTTCCTTTTTTTAAATTTGGGGTTTTTTAAAATTCTCCCCCCCCCCCCCCCCCCATTTCCGTAGTAAAACAAACCTCAGCAAGGTGACGGTGACAGTATCCGAGCACAGGTTTAAGAAATCTGCCTTTTCCGACGGCCACGTGCCGGGCCGAGCTGTCAAGTGGCGGCGGGAATCCGAACACTCTGTCCCTGCGTTCCCGGATTATCCCGCCTAGCTGTCTGTGGGGGAAAAAAGGGAGTCAGAATTCCATCTTCTACTCCCCCTTTCATCCACGACTAGGGAGGTATTTGCATTATAAGGTGTATAAGCAATTAAGCCGATTAAAATTTATTAAAGTTGAGTTGACATTCGTGACTCAGTGAGTAAAATGACAAGATGGGGAACTGATGGTTTCCTGTTGTAACACCCGGACATAGGGTGACTGGGATTGTGAAAGTTAGGGGCTTAAAAGAACGAAGGGACAGAATCACAATTTTGCCTCATTGTGTGAGAATAGTCTAAAATTACCACCGTTAAATTATGCTCTAGAATTACTCTATGAGATTAATGGAGTAAGTTGTAAGTGATGGTAAACTGGCAGCGTACTTAGCAATGCTGTGTTCACCCTTAGAGCTTAATGTCGCGGATTATGAGAGAAGAATGCACAAAAAGTTACAGGGCAAGGGAAAAAGTATGCTTTGTAATCTTGAACCAGCACAAAATTGCCCAGACAAAACTCAAATGAACTGAACGGGTTTTAAAACGGCCATTAAGCTGATTCTCCTCTTGTCAACAGAAATTCACGGCTGAAAAAGCTGTTTGGTTGTTATAATGACCGACCGTCTTCACATGAAATTAAATACAAACGCTTTCCTTACTACGGCTCTATACATTCAGGCCACTTACGACGCTGGTGTGTTTACTAGCCACCTTTATTTGACTGACACATTGGTGTGTGTGTGTGTGTGTGTGTGTGTGTGTGTGGGGGTGTGTGTGGGTGTGTGTGGGGGTGTATGTGTGTGGGTGTGTGTGTGTGGTGTGTGTGTGTGTGTGTGTGTGGGTGTGTGTGTGTGTGTGTGTGGGTGGGTGTATGTGTGTGGGTGTGTGTTGTGTGTGTGGTGTGTGTGTGTGTGTGTGTGTGTGGTGTGTGTGTGGGTGGGTGTGTGTGTGTGGTGTGTGTGTATGTGTGTGTGTGTGTGATGTGTGTGTGTGTGTGTGTCAAAGAGACGAAAGACGTAGGTTCAAAAACAGCGGCAAACACGAAAATGGAAGAGGAATAGTAAAACAGGATATAAAGCCAGAAGAGTTGAAAAATAAAAATGTATGATTACGTGCGAATTAGAAGTGGAATGAGGAAATAAACTAATAGACAACCGCCCCATACGCTTACTAACGGCAGGTGGGCGTCTGAACATTTGACTGCTTGGCTATATGGTGGCATGCGCTTGTAGTGCGACCTTGAACATTGCGTGTGTTCACTAACGTAGGTTCTGCACAGAGACCGACCAAGTGCTGAACTCTGAGCCTCAATTCCCCTCCAGCCAGGCACAGCCGCCTTGCCACCGTGGCAACCTATTGGACAATCACCGCAGGCAATTTCTCCGGGCATAAAGCGGCAGGAATGTGAAGCTTACCCCTGCCCTCTTTCCAGTGTCTAGGTTAAGAATTAGTGAATCTATGCCACCTCCTCCAGACGTCTTCATGACGTAATACTCGTACAGCCAGTGATTTGGGTATAACCATGAACCTAGTTAGGTTAATTAATTGTGTTTAACTGTAACCTCTAATAATTTCCGAATAGACCAAGATTTATCCGATATGTTTCCTCTTCTGTATGATCTGAAACAAGAAATTGCTCTGTCCTGCAAAGACCGAGTTGGGATCCATCGCAGTCCTCCTAAGAGGCCGACATTATCCACCTCAGCCACAGTACGGCAAGTTGAATAGATGTCCCGGTGGACATTCATATCGGGCACATCCCAGCTGCAATTCAGAAGCGTTACCGTTACAGCCCTTGCTCGGTAGAAGCATAAGTACGCGTTAAAGTGAAGAGAACTCCGGACAGTTACCAGTACGAGACACTGAACAGGCAATACAAAGGGTTGTGATAGATTAGAGGGCTGAGGGTAGAAAGTAAGGCAGTTTTTAATACACATGCACATATGATTCCATCTGCCCTACACCTCTTTAAAGTTCTCCCCCGATACCCAGTTTACATCCCCTAGAAAACACATTAACACAAAATTGTAGGGGCAGATTTTAGAAAATGAAATGGCGAAGGGGGAAATGGTGGGCGCTTGAATTTTCTATGTGTGAAGAGCAAGCTTGGTGTAAAGATGATGATGGGATGGAGATGAAATTAAATACTGAGAGAGGGTGTATGCACTCGACAGAGTGAATTGCGTATAATATCGCGAGATTATCTCGCCAACCAATCAAAGCGAGTCACTCTTTCCCTGCCTGCTCCCACCCACCATGTAAGATGTATTTCCGTAGATCTAATCAGCAAGCCCCGAATAGATTAATTCACATGGGGTTCATGAAAAATTGAAATAGTCTGTCGTGCATTTGCACGTCAAGATGAATTACTAGCAACAAAGGGCGCTCCTAAACATGTTCATCTACTGGCCTCCAATTAAAATTTTGCGCTGCCTGTTTTTACCCGAACCTGTCTCAAAGGATGTGATAAATAATTCCTTTTAGACGTACACAATAAAAAAATAGGTCCTAAGTTATGTATGTGTGGAGTGATGCATTTCTGAACTATACCTGTAGAGAAATCTGGAGGAAAGAAGCCACCAGATTCATAAGATCTGCTTTTATTCTCCACATTTCGCCCTCAGTTCACTCTTCATCTTTCCCTGTGCATTTTACTAGTCACATGAAAATAAAGAAGGAGTGATTACTGCTTACTATGTTTATAATGGCATGTAGAATCAATCTTGGCTTTTACGTAGATACAATTGTGACAAAAGTTTTCGAGCTCAGAAGTCTTCCCAAAACCCCTCGCCTCCCCCCCCCCTAAAAAACAGCAGCATAACCTGTCACCCTTTCAGCGTGTTCGACACCTCGTCGCAAAAGAGCAGTGGCCAGGTGCAGAAGATGGTCTGCCGGCTCAGTTTGAATAACAACACTTTCATAAAATATCATAGAACTCCTACCTGCAGAGAACGCAACAAACTAGTAGAACATCGTTATGCTTTTTCCGCGATAGGGATCACTGCCATGTTGATGACGTAATTACCCCCACCCGCTGAGTTTGCTTCCGGTATGAACGCTGTGGAATAATAGATACACGTTAATTTTCCAACTCTGCAAAGCCACAACCAACCTCGGTAATTTTAATGATACAAGCATTTACAATTTTGCTACGGGCTGTTTATGTGTTTTGTTTTCACGTTTGACCTCTGAAGAACGTATGCGTTTACAACACGATATACAGAGCTGAAGCATTAAAGCATGATAGGTTTAATATAGACTGGTGTGGGGGGAACAAACGAGCCTATGGAGCGCTGGTGGCGGACTGCTTGATTAGCATAAATGTTTGTAGACAAATTATAATTTTTAATGCTTTCCCGTGTGATACTGAAGCAGTAAAAGCATACACACAAATCCCATTCTTCTTTTGCTGTCGGGGTGGGGGTGGGGGTGGGGGTGGGGGTGGGGGTGTTAGGCTTTTTATTATTTTTTTTATTCTTACGCCCTGCACGATTACACGTGTGTGTTCGCACGTCATACGCACCTTTCGAGTGGTGTCCCAACATTTGCAGATAATGAAAGTTCTGAGACGTTGTAACCATTCGTTTAGTTCCGGACGGTCTCTGTATCAATCTAGTGTTACATTTACTACCCTTTGAGGACTGACGTTCATATAAATTATATACAAATTTCAGGTCGTAGTTCTCAAGGAAAAACATCGGTGCCCATTATAAGAACCAAAAAATTAATAGACTTTAGGATAATAATATACCGTTAGAAAAATACGGAATGTATAAAAACAGCGTGGCAAAATATTGACTTCGTTAATGTTACAGAAAACGGTACACATATTGACCACTTGGTTTATGAGGTTAGGAATGTTTGGTTTCTATCGAATATCTCCTTTTTTTTAGTTGTGTCTAATCCAGTATATCACTTGGAGTTCTTCTTTACTCATTGGTTTTCTGTGTCCAAGTTTTACTGTCATTCGAAAGTACTGGAAACTTAAAGCCTGTATTCTTACTTGTCAATTTAAGTTTTGGCTTAACGTTGTATGTACTGACATGTTTTATCACACATTGTCTCATACCAGAGAACTTCCCGAGGAAAGTCCTTAATTTAAAAGGTAAAATTGTAGTAAAGCTGTAATGAATGCCACACCATGAAGAGATAGTGCTGAATGACGTATCACACAAAAGATGCTTGAAGGATCGGAATTATATCTACATGCATTCTTAACGCTGCAACTAGATTGATGTAAAAGGTGAGCTTTACGCACAGGCCACTTTACCCGACGAAAAAATGAGAAAATTCCTGAAACATATTGGAATGGATGATAACAGAAATTCAAAAGTCTACCCGAAGAAGACAGTGAAGATAAAAATTCTTGCCCTTACCAGGAATCGACCAGTGTCTTGAACTAAATTTCCAGAGAAGGTATTCAAATATTAATTACAGATGAATAACATGAGCAAAACCGCAAACAGGGAATATACTACAGAATGGAGCATCTACTATAAAAAATAGTTCTTAATTATGTTGGAAGACGAACGACTAAATGTTAGACAACAAAGAACATGACGCATTGAAGAAAACAGGGTTTTAATAGAGACTTTACAACCGTTGGGCTCCGTAGTTTAAGTCGACATGATGTTGTGAATGGTGGTCTCTTCTACCATAAAAATACCACCCGCGTGTAGAATAGTCGATCTCTTTGTTGTACACGTTCTCCAAAAGAGATGCAAAACATAGTGGCTGTTGGTAGGTCCACCGGTGCTACAGTTACTCCGACATCACTATCAGTCCGATCTCTGATTCGTTATCTCTAACACGATATACACTGGGGGTAAGAGCCATCGAAGGGTAAAAGTGATTACACCTACCCTTGAAAATCCAAATATATTTTAGGACGTTGCTTTGGCGGAAGGGATTTACTTTACCTTTTATTACCAAGTCTATCTTAAAAATTTTACAAACGCATACCACATTCCTGCATGTTATTAACATGAGGGTCGATGTACAATCATTCCGCTGGTCAGTAGAGACTACTGCAAACAGGGACGGTCCTTTCATGTATTTAGTTACAAAACTGCCCCAACCAAATGGAGAGCACAAGAGCCGAACCGGAAGCAAGAGACAACAAAACGTTTCCCTTAGCCAGGTTGCGTAACATTACGTATCAGCAATTTGTCTCTCACTAAATACACTGACAGATATTTTCAACTGTACGAAATTATTTTGGCAACATGTGCTTTAATTTTTATTAACTTAATTAATATCAATTCTAATTTGCAAGATACGCAACATTTTATGTACTTAGTATCTCTGTTACGTCACTTTCACTAAGAAAAGAACCTAAATTCAGTGCAAGAACTGCGCTTTTCTGAGTTATTATGCAGCGAGTAGTGGCAATTCCTTACTGACTTTTCAAGAATTCAAGGGTCAAGAATTCTGAAATGGGACCGATAGGTTGTGCCAAACGTCGGCGAAAATTACTACTACTTTCTGCATAATAACCCAGAAGAGCGCAGTTCTCATCTACTTCGAGGCGGAAGCTGAAATCACGCAAAGGTTTAGGGAATTTTACACGAAAGTGCTGTAAAGAGTGTTTAAAACCAACACAGAAGGGATATACAAAATTTCGTAATGAGGAACATCACAATTTTTACTCCGCACTAAATACTATTTGTGTAATCGACTAAGGGAGGAAGAAATGGACGGGGTACTTGTGCATTGTGGGTACGGGCGAGAAAAATGATTGAGAGATGTCACCGTGGAAACGAGCGGAAGAGTCCGTTTGGAAGAACTAGGCTTAAATATTAGGTTACAATTAAACTGAATAAGTTAATGAGTAAAGAGAGTGGTAGAATGTGGACTGGATTTATGTGATTAAGGATAGGGATAAGAAGAAAAATGTTACAAAAATAGCCGTTGGTTCAATTTAGGGTAGAAAACGCCACAACTCCTTGCGAGAAATTCAACTTCTTAAGAATCTCTTCTATGGGATATCAGTTAGTTGCAATCTGCATGGGAACTGAACTGAGGAATGTTGTGTGTGAAATGAAAAACAGTTTAAATTGTTAATTAATTGGGGGGGGGCAACATTAAAACGACGAGAGTTGTGGTAATTCGCATTAAAATTACTTTGTTCTAAAACTGATATACGACTTGATAATAGTTAGCAATCTGAGAGCTGAAACACATTTAAATCTTAGGTTTTGACAAAATTAATATCCCGGTGATGTTCCATACAGTAATGTTGCCTGTTAAATAGCTGACAGGCTGAAAAGTTTTTACTTGTTACTGGCTTTCTGGGTCACTCAAAATAATTTGAATACCATCAGAGAATATACACGTAGAAGCAATTTAGTGTAGCTGGTTACTGTATTCCGTCCCTGTCGTTCTGGGATCGATTCAGAGTCAATCCAGCGCAAAAATAGACAAAATGAACCAGCATTTCCCCCGTTTAGAAACACTCTTACGAATGATTTTGTTTCTAACAGCACGAAATGGCATATCCAAACAACACAAATCAGTACATGAAGTGCTGCTGAAATGATATGGGTTTCTGCGGATTATACATTTATCCTTTCGTCCCACAAAGAAACACTCTGAGTTTCACCAGCTTAATATAATTTATTATATATATATATATATATATATAATACACACACACACACACACACATATATATATATATACATGTCTACATAATTCCATGTAACGCAAGCGTTCTTCAGAAGGTAATGGTTCTTCAGTTAGACAATGAACTCCCCATAACCCAAAGCTTCATGACCGTGTTCATAAAAACACGTCACTGGTCCGTACGATGAGTCACATTAACCCTTTAGACGCCAAATTAATTCCCATCTGCCATTTGCTGGCATTATTAGGAGCTCGCCGTATTATCCACGTTAGCAGTGTAAGGGTTAATTCAGTTCAGATCATTCCATCTTGTTTGTAAGGTCTATTTTATATTTGAAAGCACTTCCCCACCCTTTACCACCCCACCCCACAAACACAAATAAAAAGCAGGTGTGACAATTCTCAAACCACGACATGTGTTATCATGTGAACTACTCAATATAATAAAATATATGACTGTGTAATAGTTCGCATTAGCCCTGATCAAAATTTTGGATTGCAGAGACAAATAAAATTGTCGCACCCACCTTGTGCAAGGAGACAGACTTCTTATCGCATAAACCAGCTGATATAAGGACGACAGCTGAAGAGACTGCTAGACAACTCAGGCCGGTGCAGCTCAACATGCGGCACTACAGCTTCATACTCTGAAGGTGCCCAAAGGAACGATGGTGTTGGTGATGATGACAACGACGATGATTCGAGCATTAAATTCTTACCAGAGTCACGCGATTATTTACCTCACACATATCAGTGTTTATAAGCACACAGACAGGACGTTCGGGTGCATTATATGTATACTGTATCGCCAAACAAATCCAGTTAGGCTGCGCAGAATGCTTCCGAAGGCTCGCTGCGTTCAGACGAGCAAATAATGTCAGATATAAAGTATTACAAATTACTTTACTCATAAGAGATTCTTCTAGAATGTTATTTTTTGCAATTTCTACTACAGCAAAACACCTTTAATATTTATCCGTTATGACCAAATTAAATTATGTGTATGCTGTACATGAACGCAACGCATTAGAATCTTCGTTTGTGTAACTAAACCAGCCAACCAGCCAGCCAGCCAACCGATCGACCGACCAACCAACAAACCAACCAAACAATCAACCAATCAAACAAACAAACAAATAAACGACCCTATCACGCAGTCTTTTCTGGGAAGGGACCGTCACTCAACTAATGAAGGAATATCCACCTCTGGAAGAACCGATGTTCCATTACTGTTTTCAAATGAGGTCGAAATTGGACCATATACCGAAGCACTTAAGTCTATAAGCTTACTTTCTTGGTAGCAATTTTACTATTATCTTTCTATGTGTGTCTAGATCTCGCAGATAGCATCTTCCTCTCAGGGGTTTCGACTGTTCTGCATATTCGAAGTTTATATCCCACGTCGCCGCTTATTTTTATCGACTTAATACATTTAAACAAAAGCACGCATTATGAAACTCCTTGTCTCGGAATCTTCTCCACTTTCCTTTGGCCTCAACTCTCTTCAGCTCAAATACTTTTGTTCACTCAACTCAAGAAATCAATTTTCACACCAACGTATTAAATAATAAATTTGTGCATTTTAATATTAGACAAAGGTTTTTGATTGAATTTTTGCTTAACGTCAGCATGCATTTCTCATGTATACGAGTTTTTAGCTATTTAATTCTGCGCAACTAAAATTTTAATTTTTCAGTGTACTGAATTCTCTCTTTGTCGGGATTGTACACTGTCATGTCACATTTACTTTGACATGTAACATGAAGAATATATTTTAACAGCTTCTTGAAAATAAATTTAATTTATGTTCAATTTTAATTATATTACTTATAAGCCAGTTGTCATTCTATTTGATTAGTTTTGTTCTTATTTGTTTGTATTTAGCGTTAAAGCTACTGTAACTACGGATTACTTCCATAAAACATCAAAATGGCTACCTGAACTTCCTGCTAACCTCCCAAGCTAAAAAAATGCACAAGGGAGAAAAACAAAGAAAAATAAAGAAACGATAATCCAGGTAAACTAAACAAAAACACGTAATTCCTGAATGAAAGTAAGAAAATTTCAGAAACTTGAGTACACGTAAACAAAAGAGAACCCAAACAATGTGCAAATCAACTGAAGGAATAACATCTCAGATAACACGACGATGGATAATAAAACATCTAAAATACAAAACACTGAAACATGAGTCAATCATGGGAAATTCTGGATAAAAACATACAATAGGAGTAACGATATTTCAAGAAAACAATGTACAAATAAATTAACAATAAAATTCCAACAATAATTTTAAAATGAGCAAAGTAATAACTTTTCCAGATAAAGATGAACAGCAAAACATTTAAATCTTATTGTAGCACCGTGCATTTTTGTATAATCACTTCAATTTATCAACCAACGAAGCACATATAATTTCACATAAAATACTTTTAAAACACTCCGACATGTTTCGATCTTGTCAGATCATCATCAGGGAGCTTAGGTCCTTGCTAAAGTTATATTATAGTATTCACAATTCAATTGGTATTTGCAAACGAGGTGTTGTGGCAGAATAACTGTAAATAATTATACGATTAAGTATATTGTCAAAACAACTATATGAGTAAGTGCATAATAATAGTTTTTGATATATACAAATAGTTAGGCTAAATGGACTGTGCGGCATTTTACTTACCATGTTGTGTAGGAATGTGTTGTGGAGCAGTGGCTAGGTGTGCGTCTTATGCTGAGTAATGCGTGGAAGGATATTTGTTGTATTCGCGATTTCATAGAAGGGGTTGGTGTCGCCAGTTTGTTGTTCTGTGATCAGTATTTTGTGTTGGTGAAATATCTGCATGTATAGGGTCTCCCATCAGCTCATACGTGTACTTTTACGACATGACTTTAATAGTTGTAGCGTGTTTTCTGTTGTCCCGTATTCGTGTCTATTTTGTAGGATATGCATGGCATAGGCGGATTGCGGATTATTAGTTCTTATGTACATTATATGTTCTTTGTGTCTTATGTCTATGGATCTACCGGACTGTCCGACGTATGCTTTGTTACATGTATTACATTTCAGTTTATATATTCCGCTTGGGTTCTTATTATTCTGTTTTTCGGATAATTGTTGTTGTAAAGTGTTGGTTGCTCTGAATGCTATATTCAAACCAGTATGTTTGAACAGGTTCGTGATACGTCTTATCAATGGGCTTTAGTAGTTAAAGGTTACACATTTTCTTTTGTTAGATGGAATTGTGGGGGTTGTTGTTGGTGTTTTCTGCTTATTAGTTTTGTTCTGAGATCATTTATGATGCCTATTGGTTATCCATTGTTTTTAGCCATGGTAATTATTGTTTTCCATTCTTACTGTTTTGATTCTTCCGTAATGGGAAGGGTCAAAATTCTGTGTATGTAGTATTTGAATGCTGCTATTTTATGTTCGTATGGGTGATTCGAGGAAAATTGGATAGTGGTATCAGTACCTGTAGGTTTTCTGTGAATACTTATGTCAATATTATTGTTGTTTCTGTATATAGTGTGTTTTAAAAGTGTTTTATGTGAAATTATATGTGCATTCGTTGGTTGATAAAATTGAAGTGAGCAAAACATTCAGTTATTACAACTCTGATCGCAGGGATAATATTGGAAAAGTAAGGCAGTTATACCGTAAGTATAATTTGGGAATGTTTGAAGTAGTCATTAGTTAGCGACATTTCTGTATTGCAATACTCTGCTGGGTTGTGGAGAAGTTTAGATTTTTGCGTACATTTCGAGCTTCTACGTGCTCCTTATAGAGTAAACATTTCCTTACTCACAACATTCTGTATTTTCGTGTAATACACTAAGCCAGCAAAAACAAACAATTTTTATGACTTCAGAGTTTAATTACCACATTCATCACAGCTGACTGGCGTGAGACATGAGGTTAAGTACATTGAATCCCCCACGGACTTGCGGTACCGGAAGTGTCCTCTATCCCTCTCGCCCGCTGCTTTGTGCAGTTCCTCATTAGAAAGAGCAGTTTTCATGTTCGTCGTTGAGTGCAAATTGTCATGAGAAACCGATATGACATCGTCATTTTGATTCCGTCTTGTAAACATCTCCGGTCTAACTTCCGCGCTTGTCTTGAGAACGTTACAGAAAATAGGCTTTGTGATATTATAAGGTAGTTTACTTACACAGCAACTGGAAGAAATAATGCATTAATGATGTTTAAGGTAATTACGTGATATGCACTATGGTTTGTTCCGCTGATTGCTTTAACTGTTTAAAGAAAGTACGATTTCGTGTTACTTCAGGATATTGAGTCACATTTATAACAAAAGTGGGACGCGCAAGGAAAAGTCATACTCTCTTTTTTTTTTAACAGCGCAGACTGTTCTCAGGAACTAAGCAGTTTGCTGTAGAACTTGCAGTATCTTAATCAACCACCCGACAGATATAACAACTCGCAAATGTTGTTAAAACTCGTGTTACGGAAACAGAAAAATTAATGTGTCTTTATCTTCATCTACACTAAGTTACGAAGCGGTTCGTGTCTTCTTATCCCCACGACTTGACTACAAGTTTGAAAGCCATGGACTGTGGCACTTGACTGTGCTTCCAGTTAAGCTCTCTGACAATCCTAAATTCACGTTTAGGTGAAACACGCAGCGGGCAGAGCATTTTCCGTTCACCGATGATGATTATGAAGATGTGAATGATGGAGAGAAGACTGACAGAGAGAAACTACACCCTAATACGTGATCCGAAATACAGTAACACCTAATCTTGTGACGCTTCATAAGCCTACTTTAATAGATGTGCGAAAAAGGAGAACCTGTGAGGATGAATCTGCTCTGGATCAGACCGGTGTCGATATCAATACACAACTATAAAGGCAAAAATCACATTTTTGCTTATGAAACTTCATCAAATTAATAATTGCATTTAACTAATAACTTCGTTCTGTTCTAACTCACTGCCGAACTATGCGAATAAATTGCGTTTCTCCTTCCTTCTTTCCTTCTTCCATTTCTAACCCTTTTCTTTATTCCTGTGCTATATTCGTTTTCATTATCTTTTATGCTTTATTCTCTCTGTCGTTTTGTTTTCTTCTTCTCCTTTCTTCGCTTTTTAAGTGCTTTTTATCGTTAAAATTTTAGGACTTCCCCCTGCTTTAGGTGCGTCGTCGGTTAACCATTTTCTAAGAAAGCTACCAATGTTTTCACACATTTAAATATCCCGATCTTTATTTTCACCGTGTATGAATACTTTAAATGTACGTAGAGAGAAATCTGAAACATTTCAAGATTTTCAGCGTCAGAATTCAATTGACGATTACAGTCGCCGCACAGACACAGGTTATCAGTTGTACCTGCGCTATTTCACAGCTCACTGAAATTTGACGTTCCATATTTCATTGTCTCCGAAGAGCCTAAAATTAATTAGGCCTAACTGCACGTCCCTTTTACGTGTCTTCCAAGTTACAGCTTTACAAAACGTGTAGTTACAGCAGCCATAGCACAGTCATAGTCTATCAGGCCACGAGACTATGACTGTGCTATGGCGGCATTTCAGTAGTGCTCATGTGTGTCGTATCTCCTGGCGTCTTAGAACAAGTCTTCGTGTAACCCTTCGTGCCTCGCAATCGCTTTGCTGACTCCATCTTTCTTGTTCTATATCTCTTTAATATGGCAATTTATCTCTTCTTTTATATACAGAGAATAAAAGACATGGGAGTAAAGAGAAATGGGAAGCAGTAGATCACATATAAGTCTCAGACGAGGAACACAAGCTATATCATCAGTATAAATGCTTTTCTTTTCATTTGTCTTGCCGGAATCCTCCTTTCGGGCTCGCTGTTTGTCGCAGCATCCACGTCTTCTTCTACAAAATGCGTAATAACTTTATGATACTTTTCTATATCCCTTCTATACTTTTATGGTCGTTGACCGATAAAAAATAAAAGAAACCTCCTCCCTCCTCCTAGCCGTATTTATCTCTCTCTGTCTCTCTTCTCGGCTGGTCCGAGAGCCGCATCAAAAGTCGTGACAAATGGCTTGGATTTAACCCCCGAAATGACCCTTGGTTTGATATAGATTCTTGAATTGGTAGCGCCCTTGGTTCACTCTACTGCCTCACTCTTAGCTCCATCTTGAGCTGGAAGGTCACCCTCCTAACCCACTATTTCCTCAACCCCCTGCCTGCTTTACCAGTAAACCTCCACCAAAGGGCAATCACTTTTTTTGCACACCCCGTCTCAGAGAATATAAAATTCTTTCACGACAACATATTGCACGTACCTTTTAGGTGATTAAACCCATACGTCAAAACATGGATGTGCTATCCGTACGTACGGTAATCTTTGAAAGTTTTACTATGGCGTTTGAATTGATGGGTGGTTTGGAGATGCAGCGGAAGGAGATGGGGTGATAGGACGAACGCCGTCTTGCGCCAGTGTGAGCATAGTATGCCCTTACGCACGGGCAGTCCAGTTTTAGTATTCAGTACGCGACAGTGTATCAGTCATCTTTTCTAACGCTGCGGAGTTTATTGCTTGCTCTTAACAGACCCTCTCCAGTTCCTAAAACAGCAGTGAGAGTCTTCATCAATCAATCCAAATATCCATCCATCTCCATTTTCGATATGAACACTGTGCGATAGGAACTTACATAATCGACGGTCGTCAGTATGAGAAGGTGCTTAATTTGAAGGAAGAACTGTGACCCTACACTTCATTCGTGTGATCCCCGATAGCTGAGCCATCTACAGTGCTGGCCGAGAGGTTTTCATTCTTGCGTATCATGTTGGAGGTCTCTTGTCAGTCCTCCAGGCAAATTATGGATAACTAATTAATGTAAACACTACCTTCCCTTCCCTGCTCAATATATTGCACAGGAACGCCACTACTTGGAGTTGTTTAGACGCCGTACTTTATAACGTTTCGTTAGATCTATGCAACAAGCATAATATAAACTGTAACGCTGCTCTTATTCATATTAATAAATACTATATTCTTCAAAGCTCTTCGAACACTACGTATTCTGTACTTGTAACATTCTGTACTTGTAACATTCTGTACTTGTAACATTCTGTATTTGTAGCATTCTGTATTTGTAACATTCTGTACTTTTAACATTCTGTACTTTTAACATTCTGTACTTGTAACATTCTGTACTTGTAACATTCTGTATTTGTTGCATTCTGTACTTGTAACATTCTGTACTTGTAACATTCTGTACTTGTAACATTCTGTATTTATAGCATTCTGTACTTGTAACATTCTGTACTTGTAACATTCATTCCAGTACAACAGGGACACTACATCACAATACGCTTGTAACGATTTAGTCCCAATTACAGTAGACAGGGCCTGAAAGATCAACCTGGTGTCCTAAACACGGGCTACTAGCTGACCCAACGAATAATAATAATAAACCATCAAAATATATTTTATAACCATAAATTCTTTTCAAATTTGGTAACACTTTATACATATCCAACACATAAACAATTTAAGGTTTTCGTGTTTCTGTTCTTCTTCTCGTATTTTCCTGGCTGACACAGTCCGACTTGAACCCCGGGTAATCTAACGGTTTAAGAGTTCTATAAGACCCAGTCAAACAAAAGATGAAACCCTTCTAATGAATACAATCTTAGTGGCTTATTTAACGATCCTGTGTTTAACTCAGACTACTAGGCGGATAAAACAGTTCATCGCAATAGATCTAATTACCCACAAATATTCTAATGTAACACCGTTACTTTGCATGAAACGTGTGAACGGACGGATTACTGAAGTTGTAAATATATAACGATCGCAATGCCAAATAGTTTCAGATTCTGTATGATACGAATAAACAAATACAATAAAATTAATCCCGTAATTGTGTGCGTACTATTTAAAACTTATAAGCAAAAAGCTTTAAAGAATTAAATGAAATTACAATGAAATATTATAGGATATTTCCTCTCAAATAAACTTCGGCTATACACTGTAACCTAATACAAATTCACTCTAAATGTCCATATATAACCCTCGATTAAACTGGCAGCGATTCCACTTTCAAGATGTCACACTGCAACAAATTTTTAACTTGCGTATGTTATAACAATTTTAACATAACATAACATAACATTGCTATTTTAGTAACATATTGGCATTATATATTTTACCGTTTATGATTGACATGCTGTATAATAATGCTCTGTATGTCTTTAAATATTGATACTCCCTGAAGATGGCTATGAACAGTGGCCGAAGCACGTAGGAGCACTTATACATTCGGAAATTAGTGCAATCTGTTGGTAACGAACCTGTACACACGAAACGAAGCTCAGTTGCAAGACAAAGGAGTTTTAAATGTTGACACCGCACGACCCCAGATATGCCGTGAAATATAAGCTACAAGATTTAGTGCAAGTCTGACACGAATGACGGAATTGCCCAGCCTATAATTTATCCGTCATGCGCTACAGGGTCAGCAGAGAGAGAGAGAGAGAGAGAGAGAGAGACGGAAAGCTCCTTATCATATTCTACACGCACTTCGCCTCTGCCAAGAATGCAGACGGATTCTAACTGCAGTTTGAGTTCCCACAAGTCCCAAATTACCTGTCAGCGTTACGACTTCATGTAGTGACGGCTTAAATATATTCATAGTCGAACTTAATATCTGTTATAATAAACGGAAGGGTATCAATGGAAAGCACTGTTTTCATCTAATAAGGTGAATACATATAATCAATTTAATCTGTGTAGCCGTCTCAGATTTCATCTAAATTATACAGAGACCCACAATGTACAGCTGACAGTAACACTGCCTGTGTGCACTACGAAGCCTAACGGCCGAAAAATCTTTAAAGACACAGTCGGTTTTTTTTTTGTGAGAATCAAACAAAATATTGTGTGCCAAAATGCAGACGTTACGAACACCACAGCACGTGGCACATATATTAACTACTGGCCTACTGATGGTTAATATCATAACTAGTGCCAAAAGACCACACTTGGTGTTTTACATACTGTAATTTGACAAATAATTTAATATATTTTTTTAACACTCTTCCATCTGATTTATATTTCATCTGAACGTAATTTCTTATCAGTTCTATTTATGGTGAAGTTTTCCTATTTTATAAGCAACACAGTCACGTGGTATAATTTTGGGTTATCTCTGTTCGGTGAACTTTCATAAAGATTTTATACACAACGCGCAACGGCAGACCAACAAAAAGTTTGCATTTAAATATGACTGCAACATTGAAAAAGATCCAGTCGCAATGACTTACGGAGTTGTGGAAACTGTGCAAGGTGTTAGGTTATCATGTTGGCTCTAAAAGTAAATTTTCAAACCTTTTCAATGAAAGTCGTCGATGAAAACTAATCTTGCGGGAAAACCGCAACTACACAATAATCCATTCCGTTTATAATAAGATAAATTATTTATACCTAAAGACATATTCTGAAACTCGTAGAAATTGCATCTGCTCTCCAAACGTAACGAAAGTCAAAGTGCGATTACTTGGGTATCTGAATCACCACATCATCTGCTTCCCTTTACTAATTTGCGGCTTCTCTTGTGCCCTGAACTCTCATGCAGATAAGTCAGTTTACTTAGCCATAAGGAGTTAAAAAGCTCTGGTAAGCCAAGCAGATTGGTCAAAGTAAAACCAGAAACTCTAACATCGCATATTTAACTAGAAATCAGCTGAAAGCAGTGGTCATAGAAATTAAGTTAAAACGTTGTTTATACGAGTAGAAGTACTGAAGTCAATATTTAACATATTTATTCATATTTATCCTAGAGTTACTGAGAAAAATCATAGCCACCGTGCGATCATTGGAAATAATAAAGTGTTCCACATAATGGACAATTTAATAACATTGAATCAAAATATCTTTGGATGCAGAATTAAAGCAGGCATTCTTGCCTTCGCATTCTTTTGTAGTTCCTCGCTCTACTAAAGAATTCAAATAATCTCAGAACTTTGAAGTTCATCATCTGATTCATATATTCAATAACATGCAGTGTCCTAGATAAAGTAGACATCAGCACAAATTTTGCAGAGGTTATTTAATTACACACACCAACACATGCATATATATATATATATATATATATATAATTTAAGAAGTCTAAAATGTATATTAAAACATTTAAAAAGCTCCTACATGTTTCGATCACACGATCATCCTCAGGGAGCATATATTGTTCCTTGCAGAAGTTACAATTTAAAACATTCAGTGAATTACTTCGTTATGTTAATTTGATTCTGTGGCAGCATGTCGTGTATTTGTGTGTGAGTCGTACGCTGTTTAGAATGAGCCTGGTTATGGTTGTGCGTCGTATACTGTGAGAGTCTCACGCTGCACAGTATACGACGCACAACCATAACCAGGCTCATTCTAAACAGCGTACGACTCATACACAACAACATAACATGCTGCCACAGCACCAAGTTAACATAACCAAGTAATTCACTGAGTGTTTCTAAACTATAACTTTAGCAAGGAACAATATATGCTCCCTGAGGATGATCGTGTGATCGAAACATGTAGGAGCGTTTTAAGTGTTTTAATGCACATTTTAGACTTCTTAAATTATATATATATATATATATATATATATATATATATATAT
>Ga0131853_10009875_pt1 | contig 17463 bp, 11 predicted proteins | sample TergutLab28metaG_FD_92764 | JGI IMG/M metagenome (GOLD analysis project Ga0131853, IMG submission 92764) | Labiotermes labralis P1 segment gut microbial communities from Petit-Saut dam, French Guiana - Lab288 P1 (version 2) (version 2) | ecosystem: Host-associated > Arthropoda: Insects >... | reverse complement strand
CAAAATCATGTCTCATCCATCTGCTGCTGTTGAAATTTGTAGGCAAGCTTTCAAGTGTTGGATATGAATATCTTCACAAAAGAAAGAAATTTTGTGTTTGTCCTGTTGCTTGCATTGTTTCTGTGACAACAGCAATCATGCAAGTCAGATTTTTACTTCAATGGTGTTGTGGAATGAACACCCAAACCTGACTATTGCAAACAGCCAAAGTGACATGTTACCCATGGCACTGTTTTCAAAACTCATTTATTTTCTTGCTGTACTGAAAATGTGTGCAGTAAGAAATGGACATACAACACTGATACCTTCTTTTTGCTCAGCTGTTTTTCTGCACGATTAGCTTAGAAAGTGATCTATATATGTGTCTAATACCCACTAGTACAGTTTCTCACAGTACTAACTTGTTGTGTTATAACCTCATAAAGTTCTATCATCAACATTTTTGTGATTACATATGGGTATGTAAACAATATTTAATAAAGAATTAGTAGGTATTTTCATTATTTACCTATGTACAAATGGAACATTCCTGGCCCCAGTGATATCACAGTTATAGTCATTAAACTGGAAATTCTAGGCCACTCTTTTATTTCGTGTTCTGTGAAACAAGGTGGGTGTAATGAAACTCACGTAGTTTACAAAGACCTGTTGTGACACAAAATTTCAAGGTTGTGCATTAACTGGAAAACTGGGGAGTGAAAGTGCAGAGGTGAAGTGGCCTCTTGTGGTAATTTTGTTCTTAAGAGTTTACACCTAAGTTAGTGATTTGGTTCTCATGTATGAACAGGATACTGGAGACATACTTTAATTACAGAATGGAGTGTGGTAAGGGACCCCTTTTTGTGTTTTCAGATGTTGGATTACATGAATTAGTAAACTAATTTTAGTATGAGATTACTATTATTAATTTGGAAATGTAGATTGTTTGTCTTGTGTAACATAATGGCTTATTGCATTGTGTTATTCAAATTTGTTGTGTGACAAAGTGACAGTACTCAAAAGTTTTAATTGTAATTTTCTATGGGAGAATGAATGTAAAAAATGAGAACAAATTCAAACCAGCATTGGGGTCTTTAATGAATTCACTTTAAGAATTACCTTGCTTGATAAATGAACCATTGTGAATTCTTGATGATAAAAAATGTAGGAAGGAAGCTATGCTATTGTAGTCTTACAAAATAACTTCAGAGGATTTTTAGAGACATGCAGCAGATTTTTAGCACTGGTGTGTGTTTTAGTGTTTGGTGTTTATTCTTCCTTACATCTTGTACAAGAAACTTTGACATCAACATTATGGGACCTTGAAGTTTTTGTAGTGATGGTGAATTATATATTTTTAATATCAGGAGGATGGAATGGGATGTATGTTTGCAGTAAATTGTGTAGATGCTGAGTTTATGTCAACATTAGTGTTCATAAGGTCTACTATCTTATTGGTCAGGCCCATTGCCAAGGACTAACTCTGGAAATAACTCTGTGTAGAAAGTGGGTACTGCTGGGCAACTAGTGGGCGTCTGCTCTTCAGTCAAGAGTGGCATACATGGCACTCATATATATTAGCAGTGCAGCCTATTTGTCTACACTAAATCTCATTTTTTTTTTTTTTTTAGAACTTGTACACAAACTTTTGTACTATATAAACTGTTCCATATCAGGGTTTTCTTTGTTTATGACAAGTTGGCCTTTAATATCATTAAAATAAAAGTGGACAGCAATAAGATCAAATTTTAAACATTTTCAGCTTGTCAGATAAGAATGAAATGGAAATGTTAGTAAAAGTATCAGCTCTAGTATAAATAAAATAAGAAAAACGAAAAGTCTGGATTATGCTGTTTTGTATTCAGAAATTTAGTGACTTAGAGGAACCTGGTCTCCCTTCTTCAGGTTTTACAAGGTTGGCATCACATGCCACAAGGCAGTATTATTTATAGTCACTACTGTGATAACCTTGAATTTGAGGTAACGTGAATTTTTAGTTGATTTTATTCTGATAATTTAAAATGTTTCTTTCATGTCGCTACATAAGGAAGTAGTAATGTAGGATGGATTTGTGTCACTTTTTTATGAAGAGTAGCTTGGAGTTTGAAAATAGCCACACTGCTGTCTGGCATTAGTAGAAAGAGCCGTGGCATGGGGCATTGGTCTTGTGTGAAGTGTATTACACTGCACATTTTAAAAGTTTTGCAGCATGGCTTTATGAAGCTTCCACTTGGTTCAGCGCTCACAACTAATGGAAGAGAGAGTTGGCAACTTGCCTTATTTAAGAACTCATATTTTGGCTACCTCAGTGCTAAACCTTAGTCAAAACATTCAGCCCAGTCGGTTGGTAGACCCTGTGGGAAGAACTGTGCTCTTGTGTCTTACAAGAGTCACATGGAAAACTGGGGGGACAACAGAAACCAGCACAAAATTTAAAAAAAAAAAGACCTTTGAATATGTCTGTTAAGTGGTTGTGGAATTTGAAAGAAGAGAATGGAAGTAAATTCATCAGAATATAATACTTCAAAACAGTTTTGTGAAGGAAAGGATTTTAGATGTTGTAAAAATAGTGTGCAAAATTCAAAATCATGTTGTGGATGATAATGTAATTAAAGCAGGAATGTTAAATAAGATTAGTACTACAGCTGAAGCATTTCCAATCTAATACTGTTAAATCAGTTGGCTTTTTAGTTTTGTTTGCTGGATAATGTCAGAAATGGGCGTCTGTTGCAGTCTGAAGTTGCAGAAGAGAAAATACAGCAAATGATTTTAAAAATAATGACATAATTCAGATATTTATAATGGCTTTATCATGTGATAAGTTGAATAAGTCAGAAAATGAGGAAGAAATGACATCAGACACCAATGGCCACCCTGTGGCATTTGTGTTGTTTGTGATAGCAGTGATAATATTGTTACTGTGGACATTTTTTCCCAGTATTTTTATAATGGTTGTGGTTTTCCTTGGTTCACTGGTTGTAGTCTACAATACTCATGCTGTGCAAGGAGGTGTAGGTAAGGAAATCAAACTATGAAATGTTCTGAATGACAATTGTAATATTTGACTGAACTCCTTGATGAAAGTTCTTTTAATAATATTTAAAAATTCAATTTGTACCTCACAGGAAAGAGACTGGCTCTCTCTTAGAGGGGTCAGTTATCTAAATGCAAATTCCTTTGGTGAATTATATATGACACAAGTTCAACTGTTATTTCATTTACCGTCATTGGCCTTGTGGTAGAAAAACAGAAACATTATTGCATCAAACAACAAAATTCAGTCTGACAAGGACTGCAGTTACATTTTGTTTGGGAATTTTGTCATATACTAGTTTCCTTCATATGCACTGGCTATTTTGTGTGTGCTGTTTTTGTAAATAGACACTGACTTAGTACATTCTCATCCATACAGAGTACCTCTTAAAATTGCTTGTAAACAAGTAACAACCCAAAAATGATGAATGGATGTTCATGACATTTTATGTATATATATTTTGTATTCTTTCTTCTGGGTAATTCCCTGGCGTCTGAATTTTATATGCCAACGTTCAGAACATTCTGTCTGTTCCATCTTCATATGCAGGTAGGTACCCGCATATGAAGATGGAACAGATAGAAAGCATACAACATTCAGAACACAGCGAAAGTTTGAAATCAAGACTATATATATATATATATCTTGCTTGTATAAAAGTGCTAAGCCTTTGAAGTTTTGAGAGAAATCTGGCAAAAATCAGGTACGTGTTACAAGAAGACGCATATGCACTTCTGTATGTTTCTCCAGCATAACTTACTAAATATTTAAGGGAGTGAAAAATATTTCAAACAAAACTGCACAAAATGAAACATATATTTTATACGCAGTACAGATTTTCTGTAAGTCATAAGGTTTTTGAGAAAATTAAACAGAAGTAAGTTTACTTGCGGTTTTCTGAACTTGTAAGATGTTAAAAGAAATAAGACATGAGACATAATAACGCATCCTGTCATTCAGATGACAAAAGACAGACTCATTGATGTTACAGTGCAATGACATTTGATTTATTTTATCTTTTATTGCCTGTTGCTAAAATAATTCTAATGAATACCATGGAAATGTGCACAACAAAATTTATGTTTCACTTTATGTGTATCATGTCATTCAGATTGCACCAAACTAAACTAGGTCTAAATGTTAAGAAAAATACATGAGCTAAGTGGTTACTGTTCTTCATTTGTCAACAGGTGAAACTTTGTCCAGATTAGGTGAGGAGCCTGTCACAAGGATAACAAGGACACAGTACAGCTACAGTACTCCAGAAGATAAAAGTACTGTAGCATCATCTTATGATGGTGACCACAGTGATAGTACAAGAAAATCTAGTACATCCAGTAGAAGATCATCCAGTGGAAAGACTCCATCACCAGAACGAGGACATCTGGACAGTGATGTGAAGTTGTCCAGGATAACGACCTCAGCTGCTACTAGCAGCAACAGTTTTAGAAGGTCAAAGATATCTGAAGAAGACAGAAGTAAGTATGACAAGATTAGAAGCACTGCTACACATGATGATATCAGTAGAGGGTCTAAGGTGTCAACAGAGAGATCTGAAGAAGATGAGAAAATTTTGAGTTCAGCAACAGCCTTTCTGTCACAACAGAAAGTGACAGATGAAAATAGTGGGATACTGTCTAGTTCATCTCTAGAAAGGGAGAGCATTGCCAAGACTGAAAATGAAGCCAGATTTTCCACTTTAAGAGATGGGAAATATACAAGCTCCACCACAGCCACAATAACTCGAACAACACCAGTTTCTGTGCACAATGATTTTGATGAGACAAGGAAGACATCAGCATCTGGATATGGAAATTATTCCAGTACAACAGTTAGCAGATCTGAGGCAGGGAAGGCAGTTACAAGCTATTTGCTGGACTCAGAGAGAAGTAGATGCAGCAGTGAGAGCAGCAGGTTACAGCATAGTGATGATGATGACGAGAGTGACGGGTACCGACACGTTCCGAGAACTGTGACTGAATCGGACACACCAAGAGCATCAAGAAGGTATGTTGCTAGTTGAAACAATTTATGATGCAGGACTGAACAGCAGTTATATTCCTTGAGAGATGTATTCGTTGATGAAGTATTGGCATTTTATATTGTTAGAAAAAAATATATAATTTTAAAGTTATTTACTCCATGCATTCTGAATAAATATTTTTATTTACTGTACCAACTAAATGCACTTACAGTACGTGATGTAACAGTCACTTCACTCCATCATATTTTGGCATAACAATGCAATCAGCAATTGAAACCATGTAGTCAATTTGGTTACATCTTTGAATTTCGTAGCCTTCAGTATATTATCGTGCTAACCAGAAATGAAGGCAGAATGTATTGAAGGTTATGAAATTCATAGGTGTAACCCAGTTTACAATTTCAGTGTATGGATAAACAGTGTAATTAATTTGTGGTAAGCATTATTCTGTTTGTGGTATATTTTGAGTACTGTTTGCAGTTCAGTGAGGTCATGCATTTTGTATAGTTGCCTTGTTGCGTCTCAAAGGTACTCATATAGGGAATATTTTATCTTGTGGAATAAGAGTAAATGGTATATGGGTAACTCATAATTATGGTCTCAGAATTTTCTTTTTCAAGTATGGCTGTTAACACCAAACAGGAGATATACCTATTATTCATGATTATAGTGAGCCAGAAGGTAATGACAGAAATTTAAGCCTAGTACCAGGACTGTCCAGACAGGAATGCAAAAGCTGGGTGAAAAAGTCTGTGGGACCTTAATTAGGGAAATTTACAACAGTAAAAATGGAATGAAAGGTCATAATCTGTGTGTTTATTTAGTTGACGCTAGTGGTATCAAGCTGTAATTTATTAGACTGTATTCTTTTCTCTGTTCTGGGGTTGTGAAGTTAATAATGTACTTTAAGATGTAACTCTTCCACATGTACTTCCAGTGCATTTTTTTGTTCTGTGTCTGTATTGTTTAATTTAAATGTTTCTTACTTCTTGGGTTTAAGTTGAAATTCTTCAAATATATCATACAAGATAATATCACTGCTCAGTACACAGAGCCTGGGCTGGCCACCCCTCTCACCCCGCCACAAAGACAGTGTATTTAGTGCCTTGGATTGGTTGTGGTGTGACAGGTATTCTAATGAAGCAGACACTGATGGACAAGTACAGAGATCAGAAGTTTGCTACAGCAGCAGCAGCTCAGTGACCCAGAACCATAGTGCAGTCACAACAACAGTTGAGACAACCACTTCTCGATCTTCAACCCCGAAGCAGATAATTGAATCAGTTAGAAGGAGATCGTCAGCCACATCTGACATTGATCGGGATGCATCACCCTTACCTAGCACTGGCAGCTCAGGATTCTCCAGGGTTGCCCGTGGGGGCTCTGTTCGAGCCCTGTCACAGAAGTTCCAACAAGCTGCTGGTGAGGGAATAGGAATATAGTTTTAGTAGTACTAACACCTTCCACATTAATAGCTGTTTTAACTCAATAATGCAGCATTTACTTGAAATGTTAGTTTGACATGGGTCACTGCATGGTAGCAGCTACTGGACCCATATGCCTATATGCATGTGGTTTTGTGATATTTATGTAAATGATTTCTGTTAATATGCAGTACATATTTCTTACTGTCATGAATAGGTTCTTTGTTGCATTAATCCAGCAGCATTAGGATTTTTGTATATTTGTATTCTACAAAACACAAATAATTCCTCAACATTCTTGCTTTCAGAATTTTCTATGCTGGTTTATTCCATTGGACTGAAAACCATAGAGATAAGCTCGAAGAAGCCATTTCAGTTCTATCAAGAAATGTATCTAGCGAATACATTTTCAAAAATTGATAAATATTCTGATTCCTGATAATTTTTTAGTTTTGAGGTTTTGTGGCAATTATGGAAACTGTCTTTGACTACAACAAAAAATATGTTGAGAATTGACCGTAGAATTTTGAGTGCTGACCTGAATGCTAGTGGACACGTGTGACAGTGATGTGTTCATATTAATTAGTTCATGTTTGGATCATGAAACTGTGAAAGTGTTCAGTTCAGTTGAAAGTCTACTTAATGGAATGTCCAAATGGTATATATTTGTTTCTAGGGTTAAGTTACGCATCTGTTTCAAAGAGTAGAACTGAAAATTAGTTTATTTCAAAAAACAGTGTCTCCCCTGTACAGCATGTAACATAGCTAATACTCCTTGTCTTGTCTGTGAGCAGTATAACAGTAATCAGTAATGTACACTGAAAACTAGTCTAAAATCCTCTTGCTTTACCTACTACCACTCATAACATTTGACCCCATGACCTAGCAGCTGAGGCGAATAGCAGTGACAACACTCACTCGCAGCGGTCTTACCCCAAGGCTGGGCTCATCTTCCGCTCATCAAGCTTCCGACTAAACAACTGTACCAGTCCTGCCACCACTCCCACAGGGGAGGAGGCACCAGGTAACTGACACACCTTTATGAAAGGACTGGGTGCTTCTGAACTAATTTATGAAGCCCTAATAAAATTCTTCATATTAAACGAAGGAGAGTAGATGTTAGGGCATTTGCAAATATGGAGAGTGAATGAGTTTAAAGAGCAATATTCATGCAAGGTTTGAGATTCTCGTAGTGGTGTTGATTGAAATTTAAGTCTTGTGGGATGTTACACTTTTGTTGACTGGTAAATAGTCATGAATATTTCACAGCCCAAACTTGGATTATGTGACCCTGAGTTTGGAGGCATTATGCTCTCTGGTAAATATTTACCAGTTTACATGGCGGAACACCCTAGCGGACTTGAATATTCAACAGCAGTCTTGTATTTTGAAGGTAGCTCATGATTTTCCTCAGTTTGTCTGTGTGGCTGCCGGAATTGACAGTTTTGTACAGTGGCTCAGTCATTACTAAAGAGCTGGATCTGTTGATTTGGCATCAACAGATGGCCACATAATGAATGGACTAAATGCAGGGATTGTAAATGCATGTAACAAATTGATCTTATTCTGATATTCATTACTTGTAGATGCTACAGAAGTATGAGATGTATCTCATTGTAAGTACAGGTGTCTGTGATGGTATCACTTTGCTAATGTTTGTGGTTTATTCAGGGCTATAAACCATATCAGTTTTATGATAATACTGGTAATATGACATGTCTCTGTAGAGCAAACATGGAGACTGAAGATATGTTGTGTGCCATAGCACTACCTTGTTAACGCAGATGGTTTGTACAGAATGTATTGTTTATGGTGTTTGATTAATGCTATCAGTCACCTCAAAATTTTAGGCATCAGAAAGGTGATCTGAAGCAAGTTCAATCCTGAGGACCCACAAGTATTAGGCAGTGTGGTACAAGATTTTAGTCAACCAGGTGATCTTGTGTTGTGTTGTGTAAACATCATTTACTGTTACATAATATAGATTGTATTACAGTAGATCAGATCCACAAGAATCAGTTACAGTACTGTAAATAAATAAATTACTGCATTCATTGCATTATGGTGAATTGTTTAACATGATCACTTTGTAATTAGTCTTACATTGTGTATTCAGTTGTTTGTATGTAAATTAGAGTGCCGTATTGACTGAAAATGACTGAAGGACTGTCACAGAAATTTTTGGACATCAGGTAATTTATAATTTATTTGTACAAGTAGTGAAATATTCGTAATGATTTTGACATTAAGAGGACTGTGCTTCATGATACATTCTTATAATAAAACCCAACGAGAAGCACTAATTTCTGAAATTTATTTTTGGAATAGGACTCTATATGTTTTGGACAGTATCTCTGTCCATCATCAGGAGTCTAGCACTGTACACACAGCGGTAGGTATAGATCATAGAGGTTTGCTGACAGCTTGCTAGCAGGATCATTCCCACTGTGTACACAATACTAGGCTCCTCTTGATGGACAGAAAACCTGTCCGAAACATGTAGAGTTCTATTCCAAAAATAAATTTGAGAAATTAGTGCATCTCATTGGTTTTATTATAAGAATAATTCATAATGATGTAAGATTCATCATTGTTTCCTGGATAATGAAGAGATATGGGATAGTGTAGTTGGTATAGTGACTAGTCCATGTGCTATATGACCAAAGAGTTACGATCTGATTCCCAGTGTGGGCAAGAGAATTGTCTGTGCTCCAAAATTTCCAGACTCACTGTGAGGCCCTTCCAGGCTTGTATTCAGTGGGTACTAGGACTCTTTTCTGCAGGTAAAGTAGCAAAGATTTTGAAGCTTGTGACTCATGTACCCCTTGTACTGAGGTTACTGGGTAGGAGAGACTACTTCCACTCCCCCATATCTTTCATGGCATGCACCGACACAACTTCACCTTTACTTTTATCTGAATAATGAAATTTACTGGATGTTACACTCTTTATGTTGGTTTCTGTTCAGGATCAGCAAATCTCAAGCAGTCAATGTATGAGGATATGCATTCAGGGTCAATTCCAACTGGCACGTGCAGAACACCCAGTACCGAGACTGAAGGCAAATCGTTCCTCACCAACCAGACTCGTGTAACTGGTGTGCAAGATGTGATTACTCGTATGAAAAATGCTGATCAAGGTGAGGCTGTATTCTAGAAACCCATTATTTCAGTATTTGTTCTGGTAGTTGCATTTTAGTTAATGACTGATATGTCAGGGTCATTTCATATTAGTCATTGCCCAGAATCATGAAGTGGATGGTTCCAAGACTGGTGATGTTAGTGAACACAATGTAAGGACAGATTTTTCCCATAAATACAGTGTTCAAATGGGGAGGATAGTTCCAGAGAATCTATTTTGACCAAATAAAAAGATATAGTCATACTTATGTAAAATGTACAAGAAATATGAAATGACAAAAAAATGGCACTTTAAGGAGTAGGCATTTCTTCCAGTACTGTAAGCAGATCATCTGGATCAATATATCTAATATCTAAGAACGTAGGTGGTGATGCCGAAGTGCCTGATGATGACTTGAAGAAATCAAGCACTAAACATCTTCATAACTGCAAGTCCAGTTGCTGATGTTGCTGCTGCTGCTGCTTATGAACACCTCTCTAAGGACAAAAGATCTCACAATGCATTCCATGTCATTACATGACAATTATAATTACTGCGATACTGGATGTCACGTGTTTTGTATAACAACTCAGTATACATAACCTAGGAAGCTGCCGACATGCAACTTCTTTCATGAGCACTACGACCAGAGTTGTTGGTGGGCTCTATTTTATATATATATTAATTTATAACTAATAAGCCACTGAATTTTATGGCGAACATCATGGAAGTTCCAGCACTGCAAGCACTAAACCAATCTTTGGAACCATTCATGCCTATCTCAGTTTCATTGCGCCTGTTTCAATCATGAACTCTTAGCTTATTGGTAATAAATGGTTTGTCAGTTATAAAATCACCTTTGGCATAACAATGAATCATAACATACAATTCACTATTAGGTACAATGTGTGATATTTTTGTTACATTTTAATTTTTGTGGTCATTTTGGTGAAAGTTCTTGGCATACATCAAACAGTTGTCCATTCAGAGAAAGATTCATGAAATGAGAGTTTTAAAAGTTTATTTAGAAGTTTTTAAAATACAACAATATTTTTTTATGTTGTGCAGTAAACATCTGTTTTTATAAAGAAAGTAGTTGAAATGTAGTTTGTTTTTTTACAGTACTTTTTTTTTTTTTTTACATTTGGTCTTCATTTATGTTCTGAATTATTTAAAATACAGGTAATATGAAAATTCCTTAAAAACATAAATTTTATTGCAAAAATTCTTAAGTAGAAAACTTGGTTGAATTTGCTCTTTGTGGTATTAAGACTGTGTTGTCCTAGGACTGTGTTTTGTTTGGATTATGTTAATTACCATCCTCTGTTTTATGAATGAAATTGCTTTTTATTGCAGATGTTAAAGCTGGAGACTCTGAAGAAGATGCAGAGGCCCGTTCTCTGCTGAACAAGTTCCTAGGGGCACAGGTGATGCTGCAAGGGATGGAGCCACTGGTGAAAGCATCACAGTCACAGAGTGCTGCGCTTGTCAGTCAGGTGGAGAGGCAACGGGTTCTTGCTTCGCAGAAGGTAAGTCTGAAACTTATCTGAGTTGAGTTACTCCCCCATTACATTGCAGAGGAGTGTAAGTTTCAAGGGTACTTTGTGTTAATATACAGTGTCCTATCACAGAAGGTACTCCCACGAAGAATAAAATTGGAATACTTCTGGACAAGAGTGCACAAATTTTCCAAAAATATGAGCTGTTTCAAAATTCTAGGTGCCGGAAGGGTTCCATACCAAGCTCACACAAATATCAGGCACCACCATAAAAAATTAGTTGTCACTATGCCCTGGCACCCCAGATTTGTGCACCCCTGCTTCTGGCTGTGTTTGTCACTTGGTATAAGTTTGTGACAACTAGTCACAAGTGTTCAGACAGAAACTGCAACGGTAATATTTGTTGTAAGAATACCTAGTAGGATGGAACATTATTAATACAAATAGAAAACAAAGGAGCACACACAGTCAAAATATGTTATGTGATTTGGCATGATTTGGCTTATTGTGTGGATATGTCGACTGAGGCTTGTGTTGGCTAAGATACATGGTCCATATTTGATGGTTATATGTCTTGTCCAGAAGGATTCAATTGTTGCTGACATTTCACATTCACTTGGTGGCAGGAAGGAAGCTTCATTATATCATTACCTAGCTTGAGGTAGCTATTTACTGTTGATGTATCATTTCTTTCTGTTCTTTGATTTGTAAGAACAAGTTATTTCAATACTGCAGTGGAAGAACTTCAAATGGCCACTCTACATAGAGCAGCAGTTCATTTAAGTGACCACATAAGTGGTTAAGCCTTTGCTAATAAATTTTTGGAATGTGGCAATTGTAAATCATCTCTTCATTCTTTGGTCAGTGCCTTGCTGCAGGAGAAGCGGGGAAATTGTGAGTAGTACCACTGAGTGAAGACAACTTGTACTCAGTCCTCTCTCCCTAACAATTTTATTAGTGTGGACTTGGAATTTTGTTGTAGTATATAAAATTACTCAGGGACCGCAGTAGCACAGTGGTTAAGGTGCTGTGCTACGAATCGGAAGGTTGCTGGTTTGATCCCAGCTGTTGTCAGTGGATTTTTCTTTGACATAAAATCCTTTCTATCTCACCCTGGCCCTGAGGTCAACTTAGCCTCTAACAGAAATGAGTACCAGGAGTATTTCCTGGGGGTAAAGGCGGCCGGTGCGTAAGGCTGACAACCTACCACATCCTGTGCCATTGTCACGAACTCTGGGAACCTTAACTTCCTGGAACCCTCTGGGCCCCTCTGGGCCTGTAACAGGACTGCTTTACCTTAACTTTATATAAAATTACTGGATTTGCTGCATAAAAGAATATGCTTTGTGTTCAAAACCTTGACCTCTGTTTGTGAAATGTACTGTGAAAAATGTAATTGAGTATGTGGTCCCACAAAACATGTTAGATTAAATAAAATGTTTTTGAATGTATCTAGTTGCACTCTGAGTAACTAATGCCTTGCAGGGGGTGATTATTGACAAGATAATAGTTGTTTATATAGTCACATTCCCCACATTTTATGGAAGTGATAGGTGTACTACCATGTTCACAAGAACCATACACTAGTCCATATCCTGAGTCAGATAAGTCCAGTCCACACTTTTCCGTCCAGTTGACTTATTTTCCAATTAAATATTATCCTTCCATCTACACTTGGGTCTTCAAATTGGTCTCTTTCTTTCAGGTTTTCATAACAAGAATATACAGTTAGGAAGGTTCAAATTGCACCATGTATAATTTAGTTTATTGGAGCTGATACTATTTTACTTTTTTTTTGTGAAAAATTGATATTTTTTTTTCACTGGAACATGAAATTGCTTGTGGAAAACTATACAGCCATCTTCGTATACTTTATTATACTCATAGACAGGGACTTGCTGCTACTTTATGGTCCTATCTTTTGACTGACATTGTTACTGTGCGATAATTGTCATGAGTTCTTTACAACTGTGTTCAAACCATCACCAATAGGCTGTAAACCCATAAACCCATACACTTGAAGAAGATTCAGGTCCATATTACAATGTGTACAAGATAACCTTTTAAGGCTAAACAGCATTTCTTAGAATTTGGGGTTGTCTTATGCATGAAGTACAACATGTAAACCTTCAATGTTTAATTGCTGCTTGGTCTTTACAAACTGCTCTGCATCACTCAACTCCCATAGTAATCACTTGTAAATTAAGCTTGTGTTTGGTATATATAATTATCATAGAGATTATAATGAAGTAATGTGTGATGGGACAGCATGATCTCAGCTACCATACATGCAAAGTTGTACATGCACACTCATCAGTATGTGTCATATGGTACAGCTGATGTGTAAACAGACATCAGAGCCGAGTGGCAATACAGAATATCAGTACAGGCATACCCTTATAAGTGGTGTTATGGATGTGAGTAAAATTAAATTAAGAAAATTATTCATCTTGCCTGGCAGATGTAACCTGAAAATTAAATTTCCAATTGAAAATTCAGGACCCTCTTTACATTCCAAATTATGTTATTCACCAGTGTGTATAAGGTACACTGGCTCGATGGAGCATGGTCCTTCCTGAGAAGCTAACCAGTCCTCATTTAGTCACAAATTTCCTGCATTTTATGGAACCCGAAGATTTATCACTTCATTCACAAGAGCTGTCCCTTTCTGGAGCCACACAAATCCATCCCATGCTCCCCTCCCCCCCATCCCACTTCTAGAAGGTGCATTTTAATATGAGCATCCCATCTGTACCTAGGTCTTCAAAGCAGTCTGTTTCTCTTGGTTCTTTCCACCAAAACCCTATATATACCTCCCCTATTTCCCATATATGCCATATCTTCTTCTTCTTCTTCTTCTTCTTCTCCTCCTCCTCCTCCTCCTCCTCCTCCTCCTCCTCCGTCAGCTTATGCACTGAATGTACCACGGCCTTAGGCCTATTGTGCAGCCCTAATATTTCATTCAGCACAACCTCAATAACCCTGCACCTCATATGAGGAGGCAAAGGTCCCTTATTGAGGCTGTGCATATGTCTTTTGGTACGACAATCAGCCTCCCAAAGACATTATAGCGCTGAAAAGCCAACGCCTCACAACAGCAAATAATGTGCTGCACTATTTCGGTCTTTATCCACAAAATCTGCAGATTGGATCCCCATCAAGCAGGCCCATAGTGTACAGGTGCCCCCTTACAGGTGCATGACCTGTGTAGATTGCAGTTACCATTTTTAGTTGATGCCTACTTAACTTAAGTAGGTCGTCAGCTCTTTTCTTACGTGGTCTACCTATAAATAGTTTGCCATGTCTGAGGCCTGGCAAATATGCCATATACTCCATCTCTGTCATTCTTGATTTGATCAGCCAAATAATGTTTAGTGAGGAGTACAGATCATTAAACTCCTCTTTATGTGGACTTCTCTGCTCCACTGTTACCTCATCCTTCTTAGGCATAAATGTCTTTGCCATCACCTTATTCTTGAATGACATCAGCCTGTTTCTCCCTCAATGTGAGAGACAAAGCTTCACACCTATGCAAAATGACAGGCAAAATTACAGTTCTTTATATCTTCATCTTTATATTTTTGGATAGCAAAGTGGAAGACAAAATATTCTGCACTGAATGGTAGTAAGTATTCCGTGACTTCAGTCTGCTCTTAATGGAAAACTTCCAGTTACTTTCATGAAGCTCTCGGTCTTTTCTGTTCATTTCATATTGCTGTAAAGGACATTCTAGATACAGAGGTGGACATATCTGTGCATTGGAAATGACTTGGAGTTTGTAAGTAGGACTGGTAGATGTATAAGCTATAAATGTAGAAAAAGTAAGAGTGGATATAATTTGGTTGCAAAATATGGAACTGATGTTTACTACATGATATAACACACTTACACTGGAGAGAATAATTTAGATATACTATGTGTGTGTCAAGAGTTGGGGAAGATTGCAGTTTGTGGCTTCATACCCAGTGCATTTGTTTTTATGTATTTTTTTATTTTAGCTACTAGTGGATAGTTTTACGTGATAACTGAACAGTTATTTAGGAAATTATGCACTCCCATAATATCCATAGAAGTCCCTCAGAATAAAGAATGTGAACTTTAAATGATACAAATTTAAAGCTGCAATGATTAATCTGAGACTACCACAACTTCAGTAAATCAGTAACTTGGAATTGGGGTTGTATTCTAATTATTCCCGCAGTTGTATGGCCAAGTAGGCATTATTGTGAAGGATATAAAAGCATGTACAGTCTAGTCTGAAGGAAGATACAGAAATGTCAATGGGTAGAGGTCAGTTTTTGACTGGAAAATGGTAAAAATGTGCCATATGTTGATCACATACCCAGAGAGGAGAATCTTTCAAGTACTTAGCAATGAATGAGTAGTAAAAAAAGGTAAAGTGATCCTGTTATAGGCCCGGTGTGGCCCAGAGGGTGGGTAGAGGTATAGCTCTACTCTTCCATTACCGCGGCACTAGAAGGGGGTGAGTGGTCAGCAACACGCTCCGGCTGCACTTTACTCCCGGGAAAGACCCGGTACCCGTTGTAGAGGAGGCTGTGTGGGCCCCAGGGCCGGTCCAGACGGGCGGAAAATCTCGTCGCCACCGGGATTCGATCCCATTGTTTTATGAAAAGTGAAACATGAATTTTATAATGTTACAACAGATGTGATAGAGGCCACCTGCTAGTAAATAGACATTCTGTGTACTGGATGTAGAAGCCAAATAGGATGTGGAATTAGAAGGATGTAGGGCTGTCATACATTGTGATCTTTTGTTGAGGGCCACCTGAACAGTTTTTTATATGCAGGCAAGAGAGACACATGCTACTCACATAAACTTTAGCCACACAAATTTGGACTGGAAGCAAACTGAATTAACAAAGTTTCTATACACAGTACAGTTTCTTTCCAGTATCACTCCAACAAATCAGTGTTCAAGTCCCAGCTGATTGCAATCCTGGGCCATTCTTAGTGTACCATCATGTTTCTTCTTGTTTGGAAAAGCTACGTGTGAGATACAACAGAACGATGCATAGCATTCAGTTAAAATAACTATGGAAAGTGTGGATGTGTAGGTAAAGGCGATTTCAGAATATTACAGTTCAAAATAAGGGGCGTTTATTCGAGTTTACTATAGGTCAGGCTCCATGCATTTTTGTTTCAAGTATTGCAGTTAATATTAGGGTTTAACTCACCAGATATAAAGAAGGTGCTGGAAATATTTTCTTTCGTGAGTTGATGGGACATGAGTAGCAACATTTGTCAGATAAAGTAATATCCTGGTGTAAAAACTATAAGCCTTACATATATTTTTAAATAAATTAGTCAAACAGGTTCACTATTGGACAAAAAGAAACCTAATCAAAATATTGATTTCTAACTGGATGAAATTGGTGTTCTGCTTTAACAGTCAGTTTGGAAGTCCCACACATGCCTTGTGCAAAGGTCCAGTATTTAAAAAATGATCAGCATGAACTGCCGCAAAACTCTGGAAATAAAGCATTAGTTTGTATTATGGTACGGTGGGTAATTGGAGCATAATTGAGAAGAAATTTTGTGGATTAGTGACTTACGGTTTTGCAAGCTGTTGCCGGACATGCCTATGCAGCCAGAGGTGATGTGAATTGCACCTCTTTCTCCCACTTGAGTGTCTGAACAGTTTTCAGGTATGTCTGAAACAATCACAGTTTGGGCCTGCATGTAAACACAACATGCCCATGTGCTTGTTGGCATGCTTCACACTTAAACCATCTCTCATCCAGGATATAATTTAAGTTCATATATCTGTCAAAATTGAATTTGTCACATACTTTTTACTAGGAATGAATTGTGATGTAAATATTACTGGAAATAGTGTTGTGGTTGTTGTTATTGTTGTTGCTGCTGCTGCTGTTGTTGTTGTTGTTGTCATAATCTTCGTTGTTTTAAATTTATCCTCGCCTATTAGTTATTAGGTTGCTGTGTTCTGGTAAGTCCAAGTCTCAACAAGAGATCGGAGAATTTACCCCTGCATTTTATGAATGAAGTGTGCAGTGCTCATTAGTGTGATCTTCTGTAGTTCTATGGTTGACGGGTGGCTTGGGAGCAACTGATGGTCCTTAATTGTTTCTAGTGCTCCAGTTACAACTGGCACAATTTTTGTCTTCGCTTTGCAGTGCTTACCTCAAACTCCTGATATTTGAAGTTGATTAGTTTTTCAGTTTCTTTGTGTGCTATCGTTTGAATAATCTGGTATGGTTATATCAGTCAGTAGGGAAGTCTTCTCTTTTTTATCATGCAATACTGTATCAGGTCGGTTTGTTAGTATTGTTTGATCTGTGATAACCGATATGCCCCACATAATAGCGGTACAGTCGATATTTATGACCCTTTCAGGTATATGTCCATAGTAGGACTACTTATCAGTATCCTGTAACCCCATAT
>Ga0131853_10009874_pt1 | contig 17467 bp, 10 predicted proteins | sample TergutLab28metaG_FD_92764 | JGI IMG/M metagenome (GOLD analysis project Ga0131853, IMG submission 92764) | Labiotermes labralis P1 segment gut microbial communities from Petit-Saut dam, French Guiana - Lab288 P1 (version 2) (version 2) | ecosystem: Host-associated > Arthropoda: Insects >... | reverse complement strand
CTGTCTTATTTCCCAAAAAATTCCGTTTAATCCATTATTAAATCTTTTTTGGTTCCTGAAATAATAAAGTTTTTTGTAAACCATGTACAAAAATTTAAATGCCAAGCGAAAATAATGTCGTACATGAAGGTTGACTGTAGCCATTTAAATCCAACTGCGTAAAGGTTAATCACCTGTCTACCCTGAAGACAGAGGCATTACTCTAAACAGATACTACCTATCTACTAAACCACACAGCATCACATACCAGAAGTCAGTAATCTTCAGTCAGCACTCACAAGGCCGGTGGTTGTTTATTTGGCTGGTTTACCATCAGACAGATATGATATAAAGCTTCACACAGTGTCAAGTGAAACAGGGTACAAAGTATATATGAACAATAAAATGGAGGGGTAAGTCATCATTGTTAGAAATTAATAATCCAACAGCTTTTGTGAAGGACTACAAAAGACAATGAAAATGTCAATCAGAAGAGCTCAGGTAGCATTGGGATCTGAACCACATATCTTACAAATGTAAATCAGATAGGTTACACTTCAGCAGTTCTTTCAGTTACAAAAAGATATGAACAAGGGTTGATGAAAAGAAGGCAGGAAGATAGAGGGAGTGAAAGAAAAAAAGAAGCACATTAAAGAAAGTAGAGATAGAATATGGTCATGCCCATTATTATTTTTTTCCACACATTGTGAAAACTACTGAACAAATTGAGTAACAACCGCAAAATTTAGCATTACATACTTGACTGTGTGTAACAGAATACCTGTCAAAAGGTTCTTAATAAAATATGACAATTTTCCTGCACATAAGCCCAGTTTTTACACTTCTTGTAAAGCTGAACAATGTTAAATTATCCACAAACAGTGGGACCTTACTACGTGTTATTCATTATATCACAAATCTACATGTAACAGCTTCCAACTACCTTCATAAATTCTCACTCTAAACTTCAATTATATTCATCTTCACCCACAAATTGTTGATTTTGCATTCGGTAACATGGCCTGGTTTACAATCAGGGTAACAATGGGAGATAAATATGACAAAGTACTCAACTTGAAATCTTTAAAACAAAGATTCTGTTATGAAGACACAAACATATACATCAGTAAAGAACCAATGTTTCAGAAGAACCTACTGTCTCTATCGTCAGGTTTAGAGTATGGAGGCAGTAGGTTCATCGAAAGCAGGTTTATCTCTACCATTTGCTCCATGTTGACAAAAGGATAAAAGAACAAAGTTACCACAGAGGCTCTGGATGGAAGTTTCAGTCCTGTTTTCATCCTTTCCTTGACTGATATGAAAAGTGAGAAAGGCAGTGCCAAAACTGTATGCAACTGATAGATAAAAGGTTCTTCCACATAATTCACACATATGTTGAGGGATGGTGTAAACAGGGAATTATTTGATTCTGATAATTTCTGGCAAATGGCTCTGGAAATGGAGGTCTCTTTTGTCAGAGTCAGCCATTCTATGTTTTTACATGAATGCATGACATGAGTGGCAAAATCATGTAGTCCACTCACATGTTACACCATGAAAGCTAATGGACAATTTCAATTACATTTCATATATGGGCCCCACATTAAAAGTTGCCATGCTACTTTGTGATTTGTATAATTCCAGTATCAGATTCATGTTATGCAATACCCAATAAAAAAACCAATGATTTTCTCAAAAATGATTTATCATCAACAGGAACCAGTAACAGTAAATTTGTCCCTGCGATTCATTCACCACATCATAAAAGCATATCAGACAGAGGCGGCATAGCCTCATGCATTCTTAGATGAAGGTGAGTAGTTAGCTTGAGGCCTGATCCCTCTATCCCTGAAGAAACAGCGATGGTGTCCAATGGACAGCACATTGGGTGGACCCCAGACCCTGTCTGGATGCTCTGAAGATAAAAATGCCAGGAATAAAAACCCCAACTCATTGGCAGACCACCCCATAGCCTATTCAGTAGATGAACTAAGTTCTGGTATAGTACATGTAGTAGCATTACATTTCTCATTAATGTCTGCATTTTTAGCTTAAAATTTTCATGTGGTGAATATGATACAAAATTAATTTCTTACTTCCGTCAGCATCATATCTTAGTCCAATAAAGTTTGAAACAACAAATTTTTTAAATGCAATAAATAAACACAAGAATAATGGGTGTATGCAAATTATCAAAGAATCCTCTTACTTCATTTTATGATCCAGTCAGTATCTCCAACTATATAGCACTGACAGTAGGATGATGGTAAATAATGAACTTGAAATGATCTAAAAGAAAGCACTCATGCCTAAACAAGTTACAATAATGCTACTTGTATGGTGGGACTGAGGAAAATCAAGATAAAAATCAGTCAGGATAGCTGGTGTTGCAACCAAGACTTGAACCAGGCACCCCTCAAATATAAATCCAAAGTATTACCACTGCACAGGCTGTTAAGCCTGACAATTCTACTAAAACCAGCACATGACTAAGCAGTAGCCTCATCAACATTCTCCTTACCATCTCATCACCACCACCACAACACACACTGTAAACAACTACACACTCCACTTACTGCAGGTGTTAGGATGAGCTTCTGTATGGAGCCTTTTTCTGGTGTCACAGCCTTGTAATGTGGTGGAGACAACCTGCAAAATCAGAGGTGTGTGAGTGGAAACACAACACACTATCATAACATTTCATAATCGTCTCTACTCAAAAATGCTTTGATCTTGACTCTACATTCTACACATGTATTACAGAATTATACCCAAACTTAAACATCTAGAGAAATGGTGAAAACAGATGAGATCATTACACAAAACACAGACAACAAAAATACTGTTAAAGCATTACCACACAGAATGAATGAAAAAGTGGATCATCGAATAACTAATTATGTTTCTTAAGCTGGCCAAGAGATTTTACTTGCAGTAAACAGTCAATGTTTATGAAACAGCCTGGCAATTCTTCCACAGCCTGTAGCACTAAATCAGCAGTAGCAGAGTTAAACAGTGATTATGCTCTAAGTATACCTGTAGCAAATGTCACACCAAGAAACAAGTAATTTAGCCTTCTCCTACCTAAACATATAAGAAATAATCCTACAAAACTCATCATTTCCTTGCTCAGTGTTCAAGCGTTCATGTTCCTCCCTGAATATTTGGCCATTATGGATAGTTAACATGTCTTGATGTTCAACAATACAATATATTACAATTCAAGCATGCAGGCACACACTAACTCACACTCTCTTCTCCCAGATACACATAATTAGGAAGAGACATTCAATGGTTCCAGTTCTCACACTATTTGTCTTGACACAAAATAAAGTAAGCATAACTCAGTGTTTCTTCAGAAATTAGTGCAAAACCTGGAACTACAACTATCCGAATAGTGTCAGAAGAATGTTAACAAAACATGGCCAACTGACACATAATCATCATTTCTATCTCAACATAAACGTCAAAGTGTTGAACTTACTTCCCTTGGAAAACAAGCAGGCCATGAACCAAGCCTTCCAAACACAAGAGGTCATAACGATTTGCTGGTATCTCTATCCGGTATATTATGTCTTCTGATGCTCCTGCAGACTGTTCAGCCCCTTGCTCATTCATTATCATCTGTTTCTCTGTTGTCTGCTCAATGGAAAGACACAACCTTTATTTAACAAGAATGTTTAACACCAATCTAGTATATTTGTGGGTTTATGTCACTAAAGCACTGGATATTCTGCCCTAAGTTGGCTATTGTCCATACACCTTTACAGAGAGTTAACAATCATATTCATCAGTTTTGTTAAGCAATATGAGTATGACATCAATTCCGGAAGATTGAAGGCCAAACATTGCTTTATGCTACTTCAAAATGACAGATGCAGATTTAAAGGCCACTGAAGGCATGAAAGTTTGTCTAATTTTTTCTGTGTGATCTTCTGATGACAGACATCTTGCAGGTCTGATTCTCCATACAAAAACTTCATTGTTTGTACCAATAAAGCTACAGGGAAATCTAGAACTAGCCAAGCAGTAAAACAAGAAATGTGGCTTGTAAAGTCCAAGGCACTGGGCAAGAACAACAGTGTACACCAGTACTTGGTTCTGACCAGAAACTGCTTTACCATAACAGCAGTGTGGGAATGCAAAATGCATTTGTTTGGCCATGAATTGGTCTTTTCAATAAAATGTCCAGCTGTAAGCATTCCACACCTCTGTTCACCTGTAAGATCCTCAAAACTACTTACCCCATGCAAAAAAGGGGTGTTCTACTCATTATTCCCTCCCAACAAACTTGCAATAATAATACAGGTCAGCAGCATTTCTTCCATTTTCACTAAAAACTTGATTCTGATTCTCACCTTTAACTATTTATCTCCCACAACATTCACCAACAAAACAATGTGCCAATAAAATGCTTATAAAAGTAACACTAGAAACTGAATCCAAAAGACTGTTTAACAAAAATTTGTTGAAGCTTCTGTAACATGATCCAACATGTATCAATTCACAAGGGTTGTTAGGTGCTGCACAGAAACATTGGTATCACATTATAAGACCTATGGATCTCTACAATTAATCAAACATCACTTCAGAAAGAAAACGGATAGTTTACCAGTAACCAGACTGCATTTTTCACTTTCAACAAAATGACCAGAACAACACACACACATGCCCACACATACAAGGATGTATTCAAAAGTTCCTTGACTCATTAATTAAATGTATGCTAACCTTTGTTACTGGTCACTGATGTCCCCTTCAAAGCAACACCCTTCTGTGTTTATGCAACAGGTGCAGCATATCTGCCACTGCTGGAACTGCCCTTTTTGAATTGCATGAATGTTCCTAAATTTCAGGGACATCCTACAATGACCCCCTCAGAGCTGCAATTTCATTCTTGGAAGCAAGACAAATCACAAGGGGCTAAATCAGGCAAGTAGGGAGGGTAGGGGACCCTATGAATGTTTTTAGTGGTCAAAACTTTACCCTGGGAAAGCAGTGAGTTCCAGTGCACTGTCATGGAGAATCAACGAATCCTGGTTCCGCCTCCATTCCAGATGTGCTCAGAGGACCTGCTACCTCATACATAGCAACACCTCTTAGTAGTAATGCTCATTAACCGTGTGGCCTGGAGGAACATTCCTGACATACAGTGCTCAGAGACAATAAAATATCACCAACACGCTCTTGAAGTTCAGCCTGACTTGTCCTGTTTCCTCCAGACAGGAGAGGGTGGGCTTTTCTACTGAAAAAATTGCTTTTTCGTTTCTGCTTCATAAAAGTAAACCCACATTTTATGTTCAGTGTTCCTGACGCAGTTGTCCCTGGGCATGAAGCAAAACTTAACACAAATTGATATTCCTTCAAATCAGCCATTACAAAATTGTAGATTGCACCTATAAGGCAATACAATAAACATATGTTCAGACGCAATGCAAAGCAGTGTGTTATGGTTGCAAAACCCACTAGACTGACTCAGCAGATAGCAATAATATGGCCCTTAGTGGCAGAAAGCTGTAATACTTGCATTCTCAGTCCTAGTGGTGAGTTCAGGAACTTTTGCATACCCCCTTGTAACAAGGGTGCACAAAATGCCCAAAACTTTAGGAGCCACCATAGAGATTTCACTTGCCTGGGTAAATTAGCACCTGAGATTTGTGAACGCCTGCCCTTACATAGGCCTACATAAGATCACATCATAACTGTCCTCATTCTTTGCAGCACCTCCTTACATGAAACATCATGCACAGACACAAACAACACAAAACAATTTTGCACACAGTGATTTCTAACATATTTTGCTGGAACAGTGCAATTAGGAGGTTTATGAATACATGGGAAATGACAATATCAAACCAAATTATGCATAAACAGACCATGTAGATGATATGTGAAGTGGGGAGAGTACTTGGGAACAGGAATATGTTCATACAAACATGATATTATTTAATAAACTGAATCACTCTCTTTTCCTCAAGATACACTTCATGCCACAGAGTAGGTTTATCAATCTACCATTCATTATATATATTCTGCACCTCCCTTTGGTCGTAACGACATATGAGCACAATATTACAAATGCATTTATTTCAGCTAGAAAATCAGCATAATACCCTTCCACACATAATTTAAAAAAACTTAAACTTCCAAACTCTGATACTAAAGCAAGATCATGTGTTGTGGCAGGCTGGTCTGCTGACATGTCAAGCAGCTATCCGCATAGCTGACCGTGATATCTGTAGCAGTATATATTTCCAACTTCTGACTGGTGGATATACAAAATTCTGTCTAACATACTTCTATCAATGTTAAGTCCATATGCATAGGAAATTACTGGGGGTTCATCAAGGTGGATTTCAATGTAGCAGGTCAACTACTGACCATATATACTCCATTCGTCAACTACTTGAGTAAAAATTAGAATATGATGACACAGAGCATCAGTAATTTACAGACTTTAGGACAGCCTATGATTTAGTTACGAGGGAGGTCTTGTATAATATTCTTACTGCGTTTGGTGTCCCTATGAAATTGGTATGCTACTAAAAATGTGCTAAATGAAACCTATAGCAGAGTCTGGGTAGGTAAACAGTTGTCTGATATGTTTCTTACTAAGAATGGTTTGAAACATGGAGATGCTGCTTTATTGTGACTGCTTGTCAACCATGCTTAAGTACATGCCATTAGGAAGGCTCAAGCAAACCACGGGGGCTTGAAATTAAAATTGCTCACATCAACTTCTAGTTTATGCTGATGATGTTAATATATTTGCTGAAAGCATACATACTATACAGACAAACGCAGAAGCTTTATTAGTCACAAGTAAAGAAACCGGACTAGAAGTAAATGCTGATAAAACTAAGTACAAGGTCATGTCTCGAGATCAGAATGCAGGACAAAGTCACAATATGAAGACTGATAATAGTTCCTTTGAAGGGGTGGAACAGTTCAGATATGTGCGAACAATCCTAACATTAAAAAAAAAAATTCTTTTCAGGAAGAAATTAAGAGCAGAAAGAAGAAAGGGAAAGCATGCTCTTCTTCAGTTCAGAATCTTCTGCCTTCAACTCTGCTATTGAAATATATAAGGATTCAGACATACATAAAAATAAATTTGCCTGTTATTTAGTACAGGTGCAAAACTTGTTCTATCACACTGAGGGAGGAACACAGACTGAGGGTGTTTGAGAATAGAGTGCAGAGAAAGATATTTGGGTCTCAGAGAGACAAGGTAACAGGGGAGTGGAGAACACTACATAATGAGGAGCTTGATGATCTGTACTCCTCATTAAATATTTTTCTGATGATCCAACCAAGAAGAATGAGATGGGTGGGGCATATGGCATCTATGGGTGACAGGAGAGATGCATAAGGCACTTTGGTGGGGAGACCAGAGTGAAAGAGATCTCTTGCAAGAGTTAGGCATAGACAGGAGGATAATATTAAAATGAATTTTTCAGATGTGGGATGGGGAGGCATGGGCTGGATTGATCTGGCTCATGAAGAGACACGTGGCAAATGCTTTTCAATGTGATAATGAACCTTCAGGTTCCACAAAATGCAGTAAATTTCTTGACTAGGTGAGGACATGTTAACTTCTCAGGAACTCTGCTCCATGGGCTTAGCTAGTTAGTTAGACTAGTATGAAAACAATGAAAGAAATTTAGCCCTAAGGAGGATCACTGCTCATATTTGGCAAAGTTTTCAGAAATCTATTCTCCCCACCAAGTGTTATACCATTCTGGTTTGGCATCTCAACTTAGGTATTTGTGTTTTCTTCACACCAGACACAATGTGCAATAACAGGGTGTACCACGCACAGATTAAGTCTGGCATTAACACAGAAGACACTGTGCATGGCACATCTTCGATATCAACAGGATCTGGAAACCAGATATATTAAAAAATAGCATCTGCTTGTAAATGGAGGACTCGAAACAGACAGTTTTGTTAAAACCTCACTGGGAAAGTTAGGCACGCTCTGTGGAAGCCGTAGACAAGTACAGTAACACGCCACCATGCATTGAAAATATACTTACAACTTCATCCAATTCCAATCCAAATTCAAAGCAAAGGTCACTGAATTCATCATCAGCTGAAAATACAAAGGAAAGAAATATATATACTAGTGGATTAAGCATTCTTGCAATTTGTCAGAGCCAGTGATTCCCTACCAGTGGTTGTGAACCCCCTCAGAAGCATAACACATTTCAGTGGTAGGAAACAAACAAAATGGTGTGTTCATAAAACTCACAACAATTGTGATTTTCATGATGTCTCTTTACTTAGATGTTTCATAATAATGCTATTTTCACAGGTTCTTCCATGTGCACCGTTGAGATGCTGGTTAATGTAAAACTAGAAATTCATGTACAGATCTGTTTAAGAGTTTTAACTTTCCATGTGAATAAACCATTTCATTAATGAACTTCACTGTAAAACAGACAGAAAATTTTCAAACAAATTCAGCAGTACACAAAATGAACACAAGGTATAAATGCCATCTTCACAGACCAACTACCAACCTTTCCAGTTTTCAGAAAAGTATACAATATGCTGCCATCTAATATCCAAATGTTTACCATGTATTTGACATTCAGAGGACCATGCATCATGATATATTCCTACAATAAAAGCCAACGAGATGCACTATTTCTCAAATTTATTTGATAAAGTACTGTACATGTTTCGGACAGTGGACCTTTCTGTAACATGTAGAGTACTTTCTCAAATAAATTTGAGAAATAGTGCATCTTGTTGGCATTTATTGTAAGAATACAAGAGTTTAATGTGTAGACCTACATGTCTAATTGATGCAAAGCCTCAATTTAAAGCAGCATCTCCCTTAATCCCATTGATGAATTTCTACTGTTTGAAAATGTTCCATAATCTGATTATCAGCTGTATACAAGACATTTGCAGTAACATAGAATACCATATGTAAAATATTTATAATATATTTGTAATGTATATCTGGTATTTTGTATATTTTATGACATATTCCACATCCTATCATCAGTTAGACTGAATTTTGGATCCTTGGAACTTACAGTGTATAATGTACTCTGTGTGTGTATGTGTATGTGTGTGTGCAGTGTGTCTGAGACAGACAGTGTGCATATGCATTCATGCATATCATCCCAGTCAAACTAGCTCCCTTCACGAGAAATGTTTTGCAAAAGACAAAAAAAAGTTAAGGCATGAACTAATGGACCTGATCAAGCAGGTAACTGCACGTAAATGAAGCAACATGCAATGCAAACATATTCACAGACGATAATAATTTCAGTGGATGTTTCTACAATCAGAAATAATCATAGCTTTATTGACAACCTCACCATAGTTTTTCCACGTACATATACATCCATTGTCAGTAATGCACGTTAGGTTCTCAGGCTACAGATGGAGGACACGGATCCCATAAATGAAATGTAATTAAAAACGAATTAAGCAGTTACAGACAACTGATAATGGGTGAAGCTCCAACCTGGGATTTGGACTAACAATTTCTCACCATATAAAAATATCAAAGCATAAAATGTTTGAAGACCTTACACTAGAATTCCATCAAATCATAAAGGTGATGATACTGTTAACTTGAAGACATGTTGACTGAAATCACTAGAAGAACAATGAGCACAGTAAAAACCATACTTTATAGCACTACAACTACACATTTTTCTACGCAAAACAGAATAGTGATTTCAATGTGGGGGTTGACCTCTTTATTTGTAAAAAAAATCACTCAGAACTTAAAACACTAAAATCTGTAACTGATGGGTAAAACCAACATTTCAGAAGCTGGGGGGGGGGATATGAAGTGATATTATAACAGAATCACTACAATGCAGGTGTACATAGTGTGTCATCACTCAGGTCTACACATCTTGCCACTTGGAACAGGTACAGATACTGGAAGTAACCTACTTAAAAGAGCTCTGTAACTAGGCAAATGGAGTACACCCATGTCTACACCCATTTCCAGCCCTGGTTACTGATAAGACCATGAAAAAAATAAAGAAGATGTTCATGTATTACCATTCTTAATCAGTGTAGTCAAAAGTATAAGACAGGAACAAACTTGAGAAAGTTTAGAGCAAGCTGATTTAAGAATGAAAGCCTAGAAACTATACATTTATACAGCAAATGATGTTTCCAACAGGAAACCTCATATACTGTTTTTATCTTCCTCAATCCATACACATCAGCCTCCAGGGGTACACATTTCATCTGCAAAATTTCTGTTGATATATGACTATGTTCTCATGAGTCACACATGAAAATATTCATAGAAGAAAGGATTTTATGCCTGTTCAGCTGCTAACCTAATTTTATAGTAAGAACCAGTGTGTGACATGTCTCTACCACTGCTCCTGTCTCTTCCACACACACACACACACACACACTGCTGTTCACCTAGTTTCAAGTCTTATTATATCAATCCATCTTAATGTATGCCTCACACTGGCCCTACTTACATTTCACACTGTTATGTCTTCCCAAAACACTTTACCCAGAAACACCACAAACAAAGAAACAAACACAGTAAAACCAGGAAAATTCTGATGCTACACATGTGGCATCTCTTCCAAGCTGACTGAATCAGTTTGGTTTAGTTCTACTTCAAGTTTACAATCTGTTCATAGTCTCTATGGAGTGGTTAAAACAAAGACAAACTACTCAATACAATACATGGAAAAATCTAAATCACAGCATCTGTAACAAAGGAGTTGTGAAATTCTAAATTCCTCTTAACACTAGTGACCACCAAACACAAGCTTCCCAACATGTAATTTACACACTTTTCTTGTCTGAGGAGCTACAGCCCCAATCAGGTCTAGGCTGCAACTCTTGCAGTTTCTAGCACACACACAATTAGACACATGCGTGCATGCTAGCCCCCACATAGTTTGACTGATCAGCTCATTGCAGAACCCAAGTACACAAAATTACTACAGAATTCTTTGCACGACTTCTTGAACTCCTTAAACCTCAAAGATGGGACCGATAGGTTGTCCCAAAACGTCAGCAAGAAACTACCATTCTACGCTGTGTAAAATCCCAAAAGAATGCAGATCTCAACATTCTTTGCAGTTTATTACATATAAAAATAGGAATAATAAAATGAAAATTTTAAACAATGCCAAACATATCAGGCTACAACAAAACCTGGGGAAGTTTTGTGGAGAAGTCCACTAATTGTTTCATGCAGATAACACTTACTGTGAGTTAAAGGGGATGAAAACTGACTTATCAGACAACTTTTAGCAGGTCTCCCACACTAATTTTCACAAAATCTGTGAAAGGTTTATATGATCCATGAAATTTGTCCATTTATGGCCTTATGTATACTAGGCTTCATTATGGATCACATACCTTAAAAGTGGAACTGCCTAACAACTTTCAGAGGCAAACGATATTGTTTTTTAACAAAACCTGTGAAATAGTTAAAGGAATAAATGTCAGATTAGTTCATTTTATTTTTCATCAATTTCAGTCAAACATTTGACATAAGACAAGGAAATTTCAGTCACAGTTTACATATAACTAAACATAACCTTCTTAAAATTATATAAAAACATTTACATCAACAAAATAAAAACTAATTTTCTTGAACATATAAGCTAACAACAGCATTTAACATGACATGTATTTTTGTGTAACACAAAGGATCTCAACTTCCTTTAAAAAAAACTTGTTCTTCTCCAATTCTTTTATATGATTGGGTACTGTGTTATATAATTCTCATATTCACTCCATTTTTTAACGAAAGATGTGTTACAGAAATCTGCATGGACATCCAAATTCTTTCATATGCTATACTTGCAAACTTCTACATTCTGCTCCAGATTTTTATTTTAATACAGCACACCATTTCACTTATTTATATGCAAGATATTCACTGTACATTCAAATCACTGATAAACCTACCTTCTAGAACTTCGTCTCTCCACACTACTGATTATTCGAATAATCCCAAATGATTTCAATACCTCCAGTATCCCCACTCCAAAACATTAAACAATAATTTACACACGCATATAAATTAACAAAACAGATGCTCCATACAGCACGCGGGTTCACTAACCACTTTAAAGATAAGAATGAAAAACACTTGCTCTATTTTGAGCTTAGCAACTTCGTAATTATATTCCATTTCATATTTTCTGATATATTAGCCTAAAAATTGGAATTCTGATTGGCAGGAAATATACGCATTATCAAATCTGACTTGTGGTTTTAATGGATTTCTATTTTCTCTAGTGTGATAAAATTTGGCTATTATTTTATCTGTATTTACCAAACGACTGTTTACATAAAACGATGACTGAAACTTCTCCATAACCTTTTAAGCAATATATTTGATTTTTGGGGGGGGGAGGGCCATAATCAACATGTTTGTGTCATCTGCAGATAAAACTAACTTTGCATTTTGAAAATTTAATGGAAGACCAGTAAAAATAATATAGATGCATGAACTGAAACGTGCAGCATTCCATGTTCCATATATCTGTATAACTGACAACCACTACTTTGTAAACAATTTCAACTATTTTTCTAGTTCAATTTCAAGAAATTGTTTTGTGTGGGACAGACATGACTTGAACCATGAGTATGTTATACCTCTTATGCCACAAGTATTTCGTTTAGGCAGTAAGCTGCTGAGACCTACAATATGACATGCCTTCATTGGATCAAAAACTATAATAATTGAATTTATGCCACTATTAGAAAAAAAAAAAGGGAGTCCTATGTGCTTTGAAGAATATACAATATTGCTGTCACAGTTTATCTATTCTCCCTGAAAATTACTCTGGGCCTCCAAGTTACATATCACTTCTAGATGCAAAAGTTATACACTTATTATATGTTGACACTTCCAATACTTTTCAACAAGACAGGCGAAGTATGTATAACATAACACAGAGGTGCGTTCCTGCAACCACTCTTAGAGTAGAAATGAAGTAAGTAGTACACATTCTGACAGTGTGTTTGTTGTCTTAGTTATCCAGCATACAATGCACATGTGCCATATTGTAATCTGTGGCCTGCCCATATCTACGGCATTTTTCCACATTATCTAAAAACCGGCATGATTTTCGAGAAAAAAGTCACTGAATATAAAACATGTGTTTTGATTTCCTTTACAACTTCTATCTGAAACATATCTCATTTTAAGAAGACTGGAGCGAAATATAAAAAATGTATATTGGATTCCATGTAAAGTGTCTGTTATTATTGTCAGATTTTAATGAAACTTAAATTTACTTAACAGATTTTTGAAAAATACTCAAGTACCAAATATGAAAATCTGTCTAGTGGGAGCTCAGTTGTTCCATGCTGACAAGCATGGTGAAGGTAATGTCACTGTTCGCAAGCTTGCGAACATGGCCAAAAACATGTCAAAGCAATACTGGTCCATAATTCCCAATGTGATGTGTATTCCGTCTTTTGAAGAGATGTAACTTTAGCCATTTGTAACCTGTGCAGAAAAATACCAGATTCTAAAGTTACATTATAAATATGGGCTGAAGTTCATTTGTAGCCTTACCCAAACTAGCTATTGCGTTTTCATTTTCCTTATGTTGTGTGGGTTGGTTAAGTGATACCAGCAGGGGAGGGGGGCCCCCCCCCCCCCAGTGTGTTTGTTGCTGCCTGTTCTTAGCTTGCTCAGGCTGTGTGTAGCTGGGTATAGTACTGGTTGTGTCATGCTGATGATAAAGGCCATAATCCAGAGATTGAACTGAGTACAAATTTTGATGTTTTGCTGACCGTGCATCTCAGTAACATCTTAGTAATTAACCAACTTAATGCACAAATTCTTGTTTTATAATAATGTAGAGGCATATAATAAAATTATTATAAAACAAGAATTTGTGCATTAAGTTGGTTAATTACTAAGATTGAACTGAGTACAGTCCACTTATCTGGGGAATTATGCAGGCTCTATTCATTAACATGGGTGAAAATCACAACTACTCAGTAACTTTTAGTGGAGGTCTTCTACAAATGTCACAAAAATCTGTGAAGCAGTTTATGGAATCCAATAAAAGTTCAACCATAGTTCTGCATGAAATATACCTTGTGGCCAAAAATCAGAAGTGACAACTTTTGGTGAAAGTTGTCTGTATTGAATTTCAACAAAGACTTTTAAACATTCATGCAATATATGGGAAATCAGAATTACAATCTTTATAAATTAGACTTTGTAATAGCTAAATATGGGTGAAAACTGGAACTGGTCAACATCTTTTAAGTCTCCAGTGTAAAACTTACAAAAAATGTGTCCAAAGGTTCAGGAACTGACACCAACACAGATGGTGGACAGACAAACTCCACACAAGGTATTTTATAACTCTGTGCAGAATGCCCAATAAAATACTTAAACCATGTGTATATATTTTATTGTACTTATTTTCAGACTTCCTATTGCTCTGAAACACAGACATGGAAACTGCCTGGCTTGGGTGCCAACTGAAGGCCAACATTTTACTGCTACATGTGACCTGAAGGTGTGACTCATATCTTACAAAATCTGAGATATAGTTTTAACTATTAAAAACCATTATCCTTGGTCTAAGCACCACAACATGCAGACATATAGAAAGAGTAAAAGTAAATCTCAACAAATTCCATCCTTTGTACCAGGAGGTGAGTGGTCAGCTTTACATTTTGGATTCTTTACCCCTTGTGTACATTTGACAAAAGGTTGTGTGTATCCTAAGAATGTGGTAATAAAGAGAACACTACCTCCTCTATGAGAAATGAAATCCAGTTAACAAGCTCACTTTAATCACAGGGCCATCCAAGCTAATAATACTTCCTTCATATACCTATATACATTTTCTATAAAATATATTAATATAGATCTATTATTATTTGCCCCAAATTTACTCATAAACAGATCACTATTTACGTCACAGCAATACACATGACACAATTATGTGTACCAGAAGTCTTAAGACTATCAAATGCTTCAACATTATCCTTTTCTATAGGATGTCTATAACAAAACACAGAAACGTGAAGACCAAGACATGTAAAGGGATTTTATAACAGCAAGAGGTGACTATGGTTAAAAAAGTTCCTAAGGTCCTTATCATTTTGTTATTAAATTTTGCTTATCCAACATCACAACACACTCATATGTGAAAACTTTGAACACGTGAAACATTTTTCAAAACTTTATCTCTTAGAAATAAAGATGGTGATATTCTTAAATGAGAAAGTGAATAGTCATCATCATCTACCATGACGCCAAGATGAGTAGTATTTAAAATACAGGAAAAGTCAATCTGGAATATGGCATATGGAAACCATCACAACAGCTGCATATTTGGGGTACCACTTTAATCTTATATGACAAAAAAAAAAAAGACTTTGCATGGCTGTCTTACTAGAGGTACAACGCCCTTCATTTACATCACTGAAAAGGTTTGTACAAATTCGAATAAGGCATAAGGTACGCAGAACATTACGAAACGGAAAACTATAGGGCTGTAAGCCTGTCTGATTTCGAATCCAATACACGATATCTGTCACACCTATCAAATCCTGGAAATAAATAGTGAATAAAAAGGTTTCTTTCTTCTAGGATGGAATGCCGTGCTAACTAGTTATTAGTGTCAGAGAGGACCATACTACATTCATCTTCAGGGTAGACCATCTGATCGCATTGCCTCAAATGCCAGAAGGCAGTAACCTCCACAGCCACCGCCGCAAGGTCCCCAAATCATACCGGGTAGTGCATACGTTGAATACAGGTTAAGTACACAATTCGTTCATTACGAAGCTAATAAATTAAATCATTCACTTACTATAGTCCTTGCAGAGAGCTTTAAAAAGTAATTCTCTCTTCACCCCAATGGTCGGCATCACGTATTACCAATTATAAACAAACTTTTTGGTAAAATTCAAGCACGTGTAAACCACACAACACGATACCTTCCCTACAAGGTATTTAGGTATTAACTCTGATCCATGGTATGAAGTGGTAATCTTTGGAATTAATCTGTGGTCACTTCGCCCTGGGTCACGGATAGGAGCTCTTTGGACGACTTCACACACAGTACAACAAAATCTCAAACGAAAGGGAAAATACTATCACAAAGTGTGCAAATACGACGGCCGACGCAGCAGGTCATCGGTACCGAAGGTAAATCCGTGGTTTTCGGTGGTCGCGGAAAACACACAGAAAAAGAACTCCGACACGGATTGACTTGCTACTCGTTCGTGATTGGCCAAGCACATAAAACAGAATCTTCTTGCCATCTATTCCTAATAAAACGCAGCCACTGAGCCAACCCGGCTACAAATAGCAACGTCGTGACCGTTTGTGGCGCCACAGTTTCCAGGCGTCCATTTTGTTACGATTAGTTCTGCCCGTCAACCATATTTGGCGGCCAAACCTCTCGAAAGTATTAACTCAGGACTGCCGCTTGTGGCGTTGCTGTTCCCCCCCACTCCATCATTTATCGCCTTCACAGAACTCACGTTTCCACTTTCCACTCCTTGCTTCGCGCCAAATTCATATTCGCTCCCAACGTCGTCCTGCAGCAGTGAGTGAATTTTTTCTCGGCAGTGCTTTGCTGGGAATTGTGAGTAGAATCTCTTTCCGCATTCTTCTACTAATACAGCACAAATGGTGGAACTGGATAAAGGTGTTACCTCTGTAATGCAAACATATCAACAGCGACTATTTTTCGTGCCATCACTCTTGGATGGCACGAAAAACAAGGAGACAAATCCACTACTTGTGATGGAAATCAAGTGTTAGCTTCAATATGAACTTAAGTCGAAAGAGAAAACCACCAGTCACTAAATCAAGGGATTTTTTATGGCAAATTTAAATACCAACACAACAGATGTGACTAATGTCCTTAATGAGAAAAATGATATTGCTTGTTCAACTCTTGAATGCTCTAATAAAAACTATGTTTCGTTAACAAGAATCATAATTATTTTCCTAATAATCTCTTATACGATTATAGCAATACAAACAAATTCTCAGTACTTCATCAAAATATATGAGGAATAACTAACAAAATAGATGAATTTCTAATTTCTCTACCTGTTAATGCACCCCAAGTCATTTGTTTAACAGAACACCATTTGAAAATGGAAGAAACAGGCAATGTTAAATTTGGACAATATACTTTAGGCTCTGCATATTGCAGATAAACTTTTAAACAGGGGGGTGTGTGTATTTATATTTCTAAAAATATCTGCTTTAATGTCATTCATTTAGATCAATATATTAAAGAAAAAGACTTTGAAATTTGTGCATTGAAAATATGTGAAACATTAAGCAGTTTTACAGTAATTTGTATCTATAGGTCCCCTACTGGAGATTTTAACTTTTTTAAATCAATTAGAATCCATTTTAAATATAACTTACAAAACATCGACCCATATAATCCTATGTGGTGACATCAACATAAACTACCTTGATGATAATTCTAGAAAACATATTTTAGACTCCCTTTTG
>Ga0131853_10009870_pt1 | contig 17470 bp, 4 predicted proteins | sample TergutLab28metaG_FD_92764 | JGI IMG/M metagenome (GOLD analysis project Ga0131853, IMG submission 92764) | Labiotermes labralis P1 segment gut microbial communities from Petit-Saut dam, French Guiana - Lab288 P1 (version 2) (version 2) | ecosystem: Host-associated > Arthropoda: Insects >... | reverse complement strand
TCAGTGCCTGTACAAGGGTGCATTTTACCTTTACCTATACCTCTACTCCCCCTATTGGCCGTACGGCCTGTACAGAGCCTCAGTGCCTGTACAGTAGAGCTATACCTCTACTCTTCCTATGGGTCGTACGGCCTGTACATAGCCTCAGTGCCTGTACAAGGGTGCACTTTACCTTTACCTATACCTCTACTCCCCCTATTGGCCGTACGGCCTGTACAGAGCCTCGGTGCCTGTACAAGGGTGCATTTTAACTTTGTATATATGTGGATAGAGGATTTGTGTGGAAAGCTGTGATCTACTTTAGAAATATTTTCGAAATTATATGACTTAAGATACGAGATGTCTGGCTTTAAACTGCAAGGCAAATATGATGTCTTAAAATTCGAAGTATTTATTTCACAAATAAATTAAATTATTGGGTGAGGTGATTACATTCTATAACCATGATCCACTGGACATACATGTGCCCCACATTAGAACGTAGATTCCAAGTGAATGTAATGCAGGTATTTTAAAACATTAATCATCTCTTAAATGCCCTTGTGTTAAAAAAATTGATGTTAAAAGAAGAATAATCGTACATTATTTACAAGTTTTAATACTGTTGTGTCATATCATGAAACATAATTTTAAGTTCCCTTTATCACAAATTGGAAATTTTTCTGAAGCCCGCACTGTCACATCCCACGAGAAAATTTATATCGAATTCTAAAACTAGTGTAAATCAGAATCATTTTTATGTACAATACAGTGTTAATATTTTTCCAATAAAGTCCACCATGGTCGTAAGTCCTGATGGGAAGTGCCAAGAGGCACGTAATAAGCTCAGACAGACCACTTAAGCTTGCTTGTTTAAAGGTCACCGCTGTTGGAGAATGGGAAGTTTATTTTGTCACTAACAGCAACTGCCCTTAACTCTGCAAGAGGCGCTAATGTCTCTGAGTGACTGGTGTCAACAGGAAAAGGCCGTCTGTTATGACATCAATATAAGTTAAACCTCAAGTGGCTCTCAGTCCTCGCTTAATCCTCCAGAGTCCGGTGGTTACTGTCCGTACCACTAGGATTCACATTCAAAAACCCTACAATCTGCCCACAGAATACATTTTTGTTACAATTATTGCCACAACAAAGTCAGAATAACGTCCTGTACAGAATTAAGGGTTGGATTTTGCCACGAAACTGTATGTGTTTACTGTGCGGTACAAACTGAATATTTAAATAAAACCCAGGTTAAATTTAGTCATCAAACTTTAAAGTCTAAAGAATTTTCTCACTTGCTAACAGTGACGTTCATATATACTAATAACATAAAGTAAAAAATCTTAATGTTTTGTTGAACGTGCATCTCAGTATGTTTAACTTAGAAATTAACCAACTTGATACAAAAACTTTTCGTTTTACAATAAGTTTATATCATCACATCTATAGGTGTGATGATACCAGAGGCTGCGTAATGCAGTTTTGACTTCCTGATGATGAGCACATGTGCTCGAAACATGTAGAGACATGAAATAATCTTATTGTAAAACAAAAATTTTGTGCATCAAGTTGGTTAATTACTGAGATAAATATAAAGTAAAAAGTCGGTGAACAATATTTAATACTCATTGTGTTAGGTATATGTTGTGACAATGGTGGATAAAGGCAAGAGTTCTGTTTAGTCAAAAATGTCAGTAAAATGAATCCAACTGACTGAAAACAGGAAAAACTACATCTCTGGAAAAGTCATGAAAGTATCAAATATTAGGAGTTTTTACTCACAAGAGGCCTCTATATACATGCATACACACACACACACACACACACAGAGGCGCGCATATATATATAGACACACACTCATATTTATCACATGATCACTCATACATTTTTGCGTTGTTTTATTTTTAAAAATATCAGTTTTTTTTACAGTGTTAATACCGGTATATTATGACATTCTTTATAATTTTCTAATAAGGGTTGTGCATTTTATGTTTAAGGCAGGCTACTTTTTATGATGTTTTCGCTTTTCGGGATATTAGGTTGCGTTTATTGGTAGTTACTGACCGACTTCGCGCGACAGCCTATCGGTCTCATCTGCAACGGTTAAGCAGTCCAATAGGGAATTCTTATACTGCCTTACCTTTGAATACAGAATCAATGGGCTATCTCGAAATGTCTATTACTACCAGTCAAACCTGCTTAACATTTCAAATAGGCGAAGGCTTTATTTGTTGCGGCTGAAGTCTGAAATCCCACATAACATTGATGACGGCAGAATAAATGCTCAGAAATAAATTGTAGTTGAGTGAGAAACTTCGTAAATACACATAGACAGAGTTTTAATAAGGATTAAGGAATGAACCGTGACTTCTGATGAATATTCACTCAGACATAGAGAATAAATCAATGTTAGTTTTGAAAAGTGTAATTGTACATACAGTGATTTACAAGAAATAGATAAATGTAACAGTCGAGCATATGTATTTAAAAAACAGCTACATATTTCAGCTTCAAGCAAGCTGTCATAAGACTGTACAAAGTGCTATATATGAAATATACAATTAAAAAAATTCAATTTTGATATCTAAACTTGTTGCATTGACACATGTACAATATATTTGATATATCACTATTTCACGGTTTCTAGTACAAAAATTATAATAAACATGATGGCTTGTACAGCCGATGAAGGCTTCTTTGTAAAGCTGAAATATGTAGCTGTTAGTAAAATATACATGTTTCTTTTAACGTGCATATTTATTTCCTTCTAGAATATCAATATGACGCACAAAGACAAATCCTTTGACACAGCAAGCGGATCATTTTTTTTCAAAAGGAGGCTATTTGATTGTGTTTACAGGGAACTGAAGTGCACTAAACAGACTGCAGCATTTATTAGTACAGAATTAGATTAAAGAAAACGTATTGAAGGAAAGTGAAAAGCATAAGGGAGACAGATGCACGAGACAGTTCCTACGGAAAAGCAAAGAAACTAACTAGCAGGATACGTCGTGTACGTACTGTACAGTGTGCATGTTGATTGTATGTCAGAAGAGTTAACGGGACTTGTACTTCGCTCACTCCCACGGACACTGAAATTCTGAATGGCTATCTAAACCTTTCCGTTAGAAGAAACAGCTGCTGAAATTTTTTCGCACGATTTTATGTTTGTAGTGTTGGTACAAAACAGTGTAAGATAGGAGTGAGTTTTGGCGACGAATAGTATTCGGAAGAGAAGAATACAAATGTGTGCCATTGGCGGAATAAGAAGGAGTAATAGTAAGATCAGACTACCAAGTTCATTCAAGAAAAAAATCAATTTTTTTAATGTAATTACAAAGAGAAAATTCGGACGAAAATTTTGTAGCTAATAAAATTAACTGTATTTTGAAGACTTAATGTATGACGTCGTGTGTATTGCTTACATTCGTTGGCACTTTGTACAATCTCTCAGCCTTCATATGTGGGGTCCCAGAATTCCGTTTCTTCTCGTACTTTCAGTCAGCAATACCCTCCATGTAATCAAAAATATGTACCAATCTGCATGACCTTATTTGTAGTGGACTTAACAATTAACCAACACACTTGTGTTAACTTCGATACTCTAAAAATTATGCCCCTTTTATTTTTCGTTCCGTGCATTTTCTATATCTAATTCACGACGCTAAACCAATGAGAGGCACAAAATTGTTTATTAGATAGTTATATTATAACTAATACAAACCTGTATTGTGCACATATCTATATATACATAGAGTCATAAACAAAACAATATCACAATTAGTAGCGATATATAATATATACAACTACATGTTTCGGCCCTGCATGTAGGCCATCATCAGGTTGTCCAAAGAACTTATTAAGTGACTGTACAGTATGTGTGGTAATTGTGGAAAGGGGAGGAGATCTCGTCTTACGTCATAAATCGTGGGATTAGTAAAAGCTGAAATAAACATATTAAGGGGTTACATCAATTGTGAACATCTTATGATTCTAACATGCAAATTAGGTAGTCACTTAATAAGTTCTTTAGACAACCTGATTATGGCCTACATGCAGGGCCGAAACATGTAGTTGTATATATTATATATCGCTACTAATTGTAATATTGTTGTGTTCATGACTGTGTGTATATATAGATATATACACACACTACAGCTTTGTATTGTTGGCCTAACAGAACGGGGACGACACACCTTAAGATTATATTATAAAATCACACTAAATGTTTCTATATGTTTCGATTCGCTAGGGACCATCAACAGGGAATCAAATCAAAACAGTACCGAATATTAAATATTTGACTCTTTTACACCTTGTCAGCTGTGTAAAAGTGGCTAATTTGGTTGTATATCACATTGCTTTGGTTTGATTTCCTGATGATTGTCCCTTGCATATCTAAATATTTAGGAACGATTATTGTGATGTAATATAAATAAAAAGGAACATTACTGTACATTTTGTTGGTTTAGTGTCGTCAATTATTTTGTCTATTGTGATTCCACAAACCCATTGTGAACCATATGTAATTGTATTACAAATCGCCTGGTGTCAGAAATTTTCCATGTTAATAGAAGATACATTAATGAAAAGTTTAGTTTGGTGGATCATAAAATTTGAAACAGGATGTCGAAGAATGTTTTATCTTCAACACAATATTTGGTTACTTTTTTTTCTGAAAACTTCCAGTTATTTTAAACTTTATGCCGAACCGATAATGATATTAAACTATTTTCTGGTGAGTCTTGTTCTAAGTGTTTTTCTGATTTTATATTTTCTTTCGTCTTACTCCTCTCTGTAGGCAAATCTAAAAACGCTTAATGCCTATCATACGCTAGCTGTTACCTTATTTTTTTGGTACAATTTTTTTCAGGTACTTTTATGATAGAGCGTTCTCTTAATTAGCGTAACTAAGTATTTATTCCCACAGATCAACAAGAGTGCAAATATTCCCCTATTAATAATAAAAGTGCAAGGAAAGGAACCTTTATCATGTCTATGAAGTACAGTGTGACAGTTTGTGCCAGGTTTTGAAAAGTATGTAAGATAACACTCAAGTCGGAATTAGACCCCTTGAGAAGAAATACGTGTTTCTTCAGAGGCAACATTAGACAACACTGGGGCCGGTTCATAACGAATGTCGAAGAAAATATTTGTAGTGAAAGTACGGTTTTGAAACAGGTTCCGTGTGGCAGTGCGTATTGGTAAAATCGATAGATTTTTGACTCGTTTGCAGTGAGATTAGAGAAACCGTCGCCTAAATAATAAAAGTAAAACGCGTCATAAGCAGATAATCTCAGAGTAATATGCGAGGTGTCTTTACGTGGCAATGAACTTGGGATATTACAGTAAAGTAAAATAAAATAATCTGACTCATCTTCTTTCGGATAAATAAATTCATGAAAACACAGAGAACAATCTAATATATAAATTCTTGTAAATTTCAGAGATATGAATTAATAGAGGTTCTGCGAATAAAACGAAGGGAAAATTAGCAAACGTTAAAGGTCCTAGGCCTCGCGAAATTGGACGTCATTAATAGATAAACTACAGTAAACAATTGGCGGGCACCTTAAATGATATTTCTGAGGACCGTCTTTTACGGCCAGCTGTTTCACGAGATCAAAAGTGACTTGATGTGGGGATTTTCGAAAAAAACTTTCATAAAACAACGCCCACACAAAGGACGGCGTTAGAAAAATATCCGGAACGTAGTATCGGAAATTTCTGTACCAGAATTTCAACTTTTTATTAAATTTTATCAAAATATAAAGGATATCTGAGAGTTTAAGGGATCATTGCAAATATATGGTAAGGTGAATTTTGTAAAAAAAAACACAACAATAAATTATGGCTAAATGAAGGTGTTTATTAGCAACGAAGAACTATAGCGGCCAACTTCAGGTTCTGACAATTTTCTGCTAAAAAGTTTATATAATAGCACAAAATTGTCAGAACCTGAAGATGACCGCTATAGGCCGAAGCATGTAGTTCTTCCTTGCTAATAAGCACCATCATTTAGCCATAATTTATAGTTGTGTTTTTTGAAGAAATTCACCTTACCATATAGTTTAAAACGCACAACGGGTATGACACACATCAGAATCAGATCATTGCAAATATGTGACTGAACACGCGGTAAGTTTTAGACCTTTTATAAATGAGCTTGGTGTGAGTGATTGAGTCACACCATAGTTGCCATGGTTACCAGTGACGCCACATTGCATTGCCACGGTTTCTGAGAAAGGCTGCCTTTTCTATGACGTACGCCCCGAGACTGAAGAAACTGTGCTTGTTGATGATAGAATGTGCTTTCCGTAAGGTATGGATTGAGGTTGAAACAACATTTAAGCCTCCAGCCTGTAACACAATGTGGCACAAAGGAAAAGCAGCACTAAGTTATGTAAGATTAACGGACTTTTATTTAAAAAAAATAACTAATTTTCGAAGTGGCCGTTATTAGCGCGTGAATGTTATAGCAGACCTTCACAGGAGGCGAACCTGGTCAACACCAAATAAAGCAGACTGTCAATGAAATTTTCATGAGTAATTCCCACGGCAATTAGACATTCCGTACTATACTGAAATAAGTAAAGATCTACTCAATTATTACACCAACCACTGCACATAAAAAAAATTATAAAATTTACACATTAAAACATTAAAAACGCTCCGACATGTTTCGGTCCTAAGACCATCATCACGGAGATATACATATTCCTTGCTAAAATCACACTAGAAATAGTCACAGATTAATTTCGTTGTACAAGTTGGGTGTTGTGGCAGCATGCCGTATGTGTAATGTTATGTTGCGAAGAGTGGCCTGCTACATCCATAGCAGGGCACTCTTCGCAACATAACATTACACAACACGGCATGCTGCCACAACACCCAACTTGTACAACGAAATTAATCTGTTACTATTTCTAATGTGACTTTAGCAAGGAATATATAGCTCCCTGATGATGGTCTTAGGACCGAAACATGTCGGAGCGTTTTTAATGTTTTAATGTGTAAAATTTTATCAATTTTATATGTGTGATATGGTTGGTGTAATAATTGAGTAACTCGACAACCTGCACGGTGTAACAATAAAAAAATTAAGTAAAGATCTCTTTAAAATTTACGACGTGTTACCACTATATTATTTCACATAGCGCCACTGGAATTTTTTTATTTGATGCAGAGTTGTTGCCTAATGGACTGATAAATCAATTCCCTCACCACTGTAAGCACAATGAAGTACGGTGTTAAAATTCAATTCCATTAGGTTGCGCCTATAACAAAGATTACGTCATCTTTTTACTCTAAGCCATTAAAAATCCATTTTCCATTACTATTTTATAAGCTCTAAAGAAGGAAAATTATTACCAGATAGAAAGCATTGATAAAATATTTTAAAAACAAAGTCAGAATTAAAAATAGTATGAGATTTTCTTCTGTTCTATTGATATTCCTTTTAGAGATGCGACTGATAGAGCTGCTGGGAATGTTGAATACTGGAAGTATAGAGTACGCTTTGTAATTAACTGTATTATTTAGAGCATAAAAATTGATACATATGCTACTTACACGTTAAATATTCTGTTAGTCAAATCGTTGCTCTTTATGTTTAAATAACTAAATTTATTGATAATTTTATGTACAAATGATTGAAAGAATAATTCCTCGTTTAATACTTTATCCTTTCAATATGTAGCAGGAGATAAACGATGAAAATTGTGAACTATTTGCATTGAGCGTGTTTATATGTTTCATGTAATGCTCACAATAACAGAAAGGATTAGTGTGCTTTATATGATGCCAGGAAATGACAGCGATTATTTACATAAACAATATTTAACTACTTGTCTTCATAGTAGAAATGTCGTGTGATCTGTTTAAGTTGCCACGGTAGTTTTTGTGTATATTATTTCCAGCCTTCAAACCCGCCTATGACTGAAATGGCCATATGCAACTTAGGAAGATCGCGTCAACACTTGAGTAAATGACTAAATGACTAAATGACTCCCAGTTTCAGATGACCTTGAATATGATATTCAAAATTTTAAGAATGAGACGTTTCATGTATATGTTGCAAACAGTAAATATAAATAAGGATTTTTAAGCCAATTACTGAAATTTTTCATGATGTTAGCCAAAGATATTTTGCAAATTCTTTAAGAGAAATATTGCTTTTAAACTTTTATATTGATTTTAAAATAGTGATAATAGATGATTTACGAAAGGTAGCAGAGTTGAGGCCTTCGATCTTCTGGTACATTAGATAGCGCAGGAATTTAGCTTGTTACCAGATTAATAACAAACTTATAACTTAAGCCGCCTAACAACTGAGAAAAGCGACGGTCTCAGTTATAGCGGCGAAAGTCTGAAATCTCGCAAAACGTATTTCTTACTGACAAACTCACGAAGAAGAAAACTGTCTTAGCAATACGCAACTTCAGGTGCTATTATAATTTCATAGACCTATATTTGAAATCTGATATTGTCAAAAATTCGTAAGGAATTGTGAAATAAATGTAACACTAATATTTAATATAAATTTAAATTTGTTCATATTGAAACAAATGTCTACAAACTACCGTTACATGTTGGCACTAATAACACACATATGTAGTTAAAGTTTCACATAAACGAGTCAATATTACGGCCCCGTTAATACATTATACGAATACAGAAAGCACAAATATGAATATATGAATTTTACTGCATATATTCTAGAGAATTTGCAACCGAGGCATTGCTTTTACAGTGTAAACTTCATTTCATCTTGGAATTGCGAAATGGGACACGTCAAACGCAAATGTCTGGACTTCATCAAAAGAACTGTGGATGGGGAATTTCCTTACGAATCATCATTCATCTTGAAATTTTTTTATCTCTCCAAATGTTGGCATGCCTGTTAAGCCTCAACTTCTCGTTCCCACCCACTTTCTTCTTCCAAAGCTTCCCTCTGAATTGCCCGGTACTACCATTAAAACTCAGTTGTCATCGTCTGCTCGTGAGGGAACGATTCATCACATTGGATGTTTCCCTCAACTAGACGCGTCGTGCCGTCTGGCAAGTTTTGACGTGAATTATCCGCCCTGAGTCGATTACGTGTGTCACAATCCGTTACCTTCCATCACCCAAACTGGAATCTAAGCCACTGAATAATATTGCATGCCATATAGCATCGTTCTATTAAAAGCTTCAAACTTTTATGTGTATAAGAATTTTCCAGACTTTGAGACAAAATTATTTAAATTTCTAATTTATGTGTAATATTTTATACTAAAGTTCAAATCCACTATAAAATATCAAATCCATCGTTTTAAGGAAACGAATACTTAATTTCTTGCATCTTTTCAAATAATTCATTCTTCTGTTTTTATTCCTACACATGACTTGTAATTAATTAAATTTTGTTTAAGGAGGTTTTTATTCTCACGCCAAAATACTAAGATAGATACTTGACAATGCAACATCCTTTATCCATGACTGCCTTCAACATACTCCAAGTTTCTCTCAACATATACAATAAGAACTGAATTTCCAAGTACAAAGAAATTCGTGTTACCTCTTCTCAACTTTCCTGACAACAAAGTCACTTCTCTCTCTGACATCAGAGGAATTATTATCCTGTTAATTCAAACTCTCCAGCGTACCGTGCCCTAAAACACATAAGTAAGGTTTACACATAACTTTGAAATAATATATTATATCTTCCAAATTATGTAATTATTTGACCTACTTATCAAATATTATGACTGAAAAAATCAACCGAATTTAGGAAAAAAGTGCAAGAAGATAATTAAATTTTCAATTATTCAAATATGTTATTGCAGTCACGACTTAAAAAAGAATCGTTCGTTGATTTTTAATGTGTGGCGTAGAACTAGGTTTAACGTAAATTCAATACAAAATGAACTCGCGGTACTTAAGATAGCCGGGGTGTGAGGACGACTAATGTCCGCGTGTAGTGTTGAAGCAAAGAAGTAGTAAAGTAATGGCTTCCAGCTCCCATATGAGACTTCACGGCATGGCATTTAATTAAAATCACAGATATCTTTGCCGTTCTCAGTGGTTACGCATTGTAAGGGATGGGTTTGCGTCCGCTCGTTTCCTGAAATTGCGGGTTCGAATATCCTCTGGGGGCATGGGTATCTGTCTTTTGTAAGGGTTGTGTGTTGTCAGAAGGCTAATCAACGGGCAGATCCCTCATGCAGAAGAGTCCTAGGAAGTGTGTTTGTGTGTGCGTGCGCGTGCGCGCAGGCGTTATTGAGTGTGGTCATGGAAAACAGTAACCTGTACACCTAATAGGAGTAGATAGACGTCAGGGCTAAGAAAGAAAAAAAATAAAGAAAGAAACCTTCTCTTGTTGTTTATAACACATAATGGTAATTCTTATATAGCGCGTTTAGATTCCCATTACTGCAAAGCCACTTGCAGACAGGAGGACAAGTGAAATTTTACTGTCCCTGTATTCAGGTTGTAGGCCTTAGAGTGGAGGTTCCTTCCTTTTCTACAACTGACAACGCTTGAAGTAATGACCATTGTATGTCTTAAGCTCCTTTTAGGTTGGGCTCTAGCCATACAAGTGATTCAGACCGTCACTTGAGCTTCAGGGTTTTACGTAAATTCAGGAGTCGGATGCATTGATAATAGGATAGTTGTGTTTGGACCAAAGCTAGAGTTCAACCTTTAGGTTGATCCCGGGATTTGTGAGGGCTACTAATCAGATAATGTGTTACATGGCTATTAACAATCTGCAGTATGTCAAGTACAATTTACAGGATGATTATAAATTTAGAATACAACTTTACATAATAATAGTAGAGACGGGAAACACCTCTGCATATAGTCTTTTAAGTGGGCCAACCGCCTTTTGCTAGATATAAATATTAAATGCAAATAAATAAGTCAGACACAACTAGAGTATACATTATTTATTTAAAAAGTGTAGTATTTTGAATTGACTACATGTTTCGGCTCTCTTCACTAGGCCATCATCAGGCCGTAAGTCATTATCGAGGAAACTATACAATATATGGAATGATAAAATATGTAAACATTAAAATTATTATGATTCAACGAGATCTCGTTGAATCATAAAGTGAAGAGAGCCGAAACATGTAGTTAATTCAAAATACTACACCTCGTAAATAAATAATATATACTGTAGTTGTGGTTGACTTATTTATCTTTATATCATACCTGCGCATATCTTTACCTAACGGTCTGTTTCTCCGGACTCAGGTCACTTCACATAAGCACCATTAATTAATGGTGGTAATAAGCAAGAATGTGTCCTATCTTTCTTCTTGAAATGTTTAATCTCACATTCTAAGTGAAAGCAATGGTAAACGCATTCTAGAATTAGTACAACTCCGATTAACCATAAACATTCAATAAAAATCTTATTGTAAATCTTATTGTAGCACCGTGCATTTTTGTAGAATCACTCAAATTTATCAACCAATGAATGCACATATAATTTCATATAAAACACTTTTAAAACACTTTAAAACACTCCGACATGTTTCGATCTTGTCAGATCATCATCAGGGAGCTTAGCTCCTTGCTAAAGTTTTATTATACTATTCACAATTCAATTGGTATTTGCAAAAGAGGTGTTGTGGCATCATATCATGTTGTGTAGGAATGTGTTGCGGAGCAGTGGCTAGGTGTGAGTCGTATACGACTCACACCTAGCCACAACACCTCGTTTGCAAATATCAATTGAATTGTGAATACTATAATAAAACTTTAGCAAGGATCTAAGCTCCCTGATGATGATCTGACAAGATCGAAACATGTCGGAGTGTTTTAAAGTGTTTTAAAAGTGTTTTATACGAAAGTATATGTGCATTCGTTGGTTGATAAATTTTAGTGATTCATTAATTTTCACTTCATACCATAAAAGATTTTAAGAACAGGATAATTTTTAAGTTTTTCTTAAATACTTTATACAAATTACATTTCATGTAAAAAATCAATCTCCAGATCCTCATATTTCTAAACTAATTACTTCAATTTGTTTACGTTTTGTGTCAGTGTTATGCCGAAAATTATTATTTTCTTCAAGGCTCAAAATTCAAAACACATTTTTAGATCTTATTCAGAGAACGTATTAAATACGACTTGCCGTACGCCAGTCTCCCCTCGCATGAACTATAAATATATTTAAGTTCTAAAGCGCATTCAAACTCACGATTTCAGCAAAACAAATTCCACCTTTTAAAAATCCTTAATAATAGGATTACAAAATTTAAAACCCAAATCATTACCTTTATTTCTTTCATTTAATTTTCTTGTGTCATTTCAGTACTCTCAGCGGTATAGTCTGATGAATCTATAAAAAAATTTCGGACTTTCAATTCAAACTTGTGGTTCTCTGACCGCTTCCAATTCTATTATTTTAAACGTCGGATGAAGTTCAAACACACACTGACACGCAGAAATGTCTAAATCCTTTATGCAAAAAGTCGGTAAGAGATAGGATTGTCATTAGTTCGAATGAACGGAGTATCCAGTGTAAACATAGAGGAATGCATGCTGATGGTATGGTTGGGCGGAGGGATGCAGGGGACGTTTCTAGTAGATCGATGGAAAGCGAGTAATAGGGTAAATGTTATTTGCTTTAGGACGAGCAAGCTGTCTTTATTCACCAACCGACACCATGTTTCAGAAATTCAACCCCCAATATAAGATATGGGAACAGTGAGAAGGAAATTTGTAGCTAAGCTCCGATATAGGCACACACTGCACACCGAGCATATGTATGTTAGTGTTCCAGGCGTATTGTGCGCGAAGAGAAAAAGATGGCACATCACGATATTTATGTGTTTGTTTATAGTTTGGTGTGTGCCAGGAAATTAGAAACATTGAATAAACATGATCGTCTCTGTATATACGTGTGGTAAGAACATTGGATCTTGTGTGCCCTATTTAAAAAACGATTTGAATGAAACGTAGTTAAAATTTTGCATGATGAAGCTCTCTAATCAACTTAATTTTACTTCATGATGATGAATTATAGCCATATTTCGCATGAAGTTCATTTCCAGGTCTATCAGTTTTCGAGGTAGGTTTGTCATCACCAAATGCTATAGGATGTACCAGAGTAAGAATTACTAACTATTGTTATGGTTTCTGACTTTTCAAATATGGAAACTATTCGCAGTGTGAAATATTAGTTGATCCTGTTGAGTGACAATATCCTATATAGTGTATATAATATATATATATATATATATATATATATAAACACACACATATACCTTTGTGCTGCAACAACAATTTGTATTGGCAGTAATAGTGTTCTGTCTGCAATACATGAATATCGACAGAAGGTCGCAAGTTCCTTTATATTTTAACATAACCTAATATAACAATATTAACGTTTTGGATTTTAAAATTTATGATTTTTTTTATATTCTAAACTTAAAAGAACAGACACACCAAAATCAACATATAATCCAAGAATGTCGAACTATGTGTTCGACTCATATTTAATATTTTTTTACATTTTTTCTTCTTTCGGTTTACTCCAAAATCTCCATACGAGATACACAAAACCTAAAATCACAATAAACTATCCGCAAATAAAAAATCCCAAGAGAAACAGGTACAATTGTTGAACATGATATACACACCTCAACGGGAATTTGCTACAAATATTTACAACACAACTTTCTCTACTAAATTGTAATAAGTGTGTTAGATACACTTGTATGGAGCTTTATTCTTATAAATTCCACTTAAACCGTAATTAATAGGAAATTATTCTTTCCTTAAAATTTAAATTTGCATTTGTCATTCCTCCTAGTAATTCTTGGGCTTAGATATGTCTGATAATGGTCAAACGTGGCTGTAACATTTAGTATCAAATGAAAATGCATAAAAATATATGTAAGTGTTGAGAATTGCGGTACTTTTATTTCCTGTATTTCACAAAGAGCTGTACCAAACAAAACATAGTGCTTTCCATGGAATTTCCATAAAAATATTTGGAATGTATACTTTCTTTACCCTAGTCCCATTTCACATCGCGATGATCATATGAGCCAACAACAAGACGATGTCTACATTTCTACTCTTATTTATTTAATATTAATTCCTCTACCTCCATTCAATCCACTCCTAAGTACCAAGAATGAAGTTCATCCCATATGTCCACCGATTTCAGCTTTGTATACATTCCTTATATTTCCCAAGCCTGCTACATGCTAAAGTTTTTCGTCTTAATCAGTTTATTATCCTAAAATATATGCCTAAATATAAGAATTGTTAGGCTCTTCAATATACATCATGATTCTGCTGTGTTATGTTTACAAATATTTTCTTTGTGATTATGATCTCAATAGACTTAATTCTAAATTCTTGCACTAGGTTGAGAAACAAAGTTCCTTACATATTCGAAGCAGTAACATAATATTCCTCTACTTCTTAAAAAGAGCTTTTCCGGTTAGGAGACCAGAAGATAGAAGCTTCATCACCAAATGTTATTTCATTTTACAGTAACGTCGTTGTCAAGGTAATGTTGGTTTGTTAGCCTCGATGAATAGGAATTTTATTTTAAAGACAACGTTTAGTTTTCAGCTATTACTCTCTGTTTGTTTCCTTTATGTGTTGATCAGAACACAGCGAACACAAACACAAAGCATTTTGATGCAAAATTAGTAAAAGCTGGAATTAAACATTCCAGCTATTAAGCTATAGTATGGAGGAAAAGTTCACTATGGTTAGTCAAATTGTTAAGGAATAATGGAAACATACTTAGCGTTGGATAAAGTCCTAGTCAGTGTTAGTAAGTACTAACGTTTCATAATGAGTAATTATAGTATAAAGCAGCGCAGAAACCAGTTGATTTATTACACATAATATTTTTTTGGTATATACGAGTGTAAGATTAGCAATTAGTAGTAGTCCTAGTAACTTAGTTATTGTGCTTTAAATGTTGCTCATCCAATAGCATCAGTAGATTTCCTCCCCAGTGGAAATCCCACAAAGTCATTAAAATTTTGTTATTTTTCAACCCTTCATACAGAGAAAACAATTTCAACCCAAATAAAACTTCTTTCATTTGTGGCACAATAACGCTAATTTAACTCGCCCTACTGTCTTCACTTCTGCACATTACACAGAAACAAAATGAAAATTTTCGGTGTCGATCCCAGGCTAGTTAGCGTGGGATTTTTGATGAAAGAAGTGGTAATGGAACAGACTCCTCTCCGAGTACCTCGATTGTCCCTGGCCATACTTTTCCACCCGTGATGAGTGGTTTTCCGTCACCAAGGTATGGCGTGTCTTGAGGTTGTAGAGGGGGAACGGCCTCCAGTAGGGAGAGTAGCCGCGAATATGTTGAATAAGCAGAAGCGGACAGCCGATAAGGGGTGGTCTTTCAGCTGAGGTTTTGGACGAGGAACTAACAAATTCTCGCCTTACAAAATGACTATGTTACGAACCATTACACAAAGCCTCGGACTTAAGTGTAACTCAGGGAACATTTTCTACCATTTGATGCAGTATCTTTTGTCTTGCAGTTTCATGTCCAAAATGTAAGTCTACGGTGTACAGAATTGTAATTGTGCCTGTTGTTTTGTATGGGTGTGAATCTTGGTCTCTCACATTGAGGGAGACACATAGTTTGAAGGTGTTTGATTATAGGGTACTAAGGAGAATTCTTGAACCTGAGAGGGACGAGGCAACAGGACAGTGGAGAAGACTACATAACAGAGAGCTCAATGATCTGTACTTCTCACCAAACATTAATCATGCCATCACATCAAAAAAAATTAGATAGGCGGAACATGTGGCATGTATGTGGGAAAGAAGGGCGTTTAGGTATTTGGCGAGGAGACCTGAAGAAAAGAGACCACATTAATGACCTAGTCTTAGATAGGAGGATAACATTAGAATGGATCTTAAAGGCTTGGGAGGGGAGACATGGATTGGCTTGACCTAACAGTTGGTGACTTGATGTGAATGCGGTAATGAAATTCCGGGCTAATAAAACGCCAGGAATATATTGAATAGCTGAGGACCTAGTCGCTTCTGAAGAAGGACTCTGCTCCACGGAGTTAGTTGTCATTCCACCATTACTCCATACTCATATTTCATTCATCTATTACAGACGTTATATAATTTTAGCAATTTGGAGAATAGTTAATTGAAACACACATAGAGGCCGTCTTGATACAACGGATATTAAATATATGATACGAGTAAACCGATATATATATATACATTTATTCATTTATTTACTTATTTACCTATATATGTATATTTACCGTCAAAGGCTGGTTGGAATAAAATATCTCAAATTTTAACCGCTGAGACTTCCGTTCACCATGCAGCATCTGCTAATGTAAAGGATTCCACAAACGGCATTCCTAGCGAATTCCCTTCCAAGTACTGTTTGGGTCGCAGACTTAAGTTGTGGGATCTTTACTTCAAAAGAATGACAATTCATTTATCATCCGAAGTTCTTTATCATCTGTAGAGTTAGAAAGTATTCTTCTAATTCCTTTTTCCGCTGTTTCAAAACCAGATGGAATCTGCATATGGATTTCTAATTTGATAATAATCTAGCCGTCCCTTGTTACATTGTAGAAATGAAAGGACAAGGACGATTTTAGTGGCATATTTTATTTTTATCTGCTCTCTCGGAATCCTTGAAACAACGACTCCCCTCAACCTCATCTCGACATGGGGCACGAATATGCACGTGCCGACAAATTCGAGAAGTAAGTCCTCTTTTGCTCGCTGTTGCACGTTTTGAGAAAGAGAGGGGACTGTGAAAATTACCTTTCTTTATGCAGATCGTGTTACTTAAATCTCAAGACAGAACCCTCGAAGTTCCCTGTATAATTCACAATATTTATTCCAACAACCGCACAACAATAAAAAGAAAAAACTTGTAAAATGTTAGGTTTATCAATATATTGGAAGTTAAAGTAACATTACGTAAAAACCACATGTTTCATCTTAATAGTGCTATGGTTGGACGTGTGGGCAGAATGATTGACACTGTAACACACTATTGTTATTCACAACGCCGGCATGTAATAACTAAAAATTAAAGTTTTTCAACTTAAATATTATTAACCTCGAAACCTCTTCTAAAATCTTCATAAAAGAGGAAGTGAAAAGGTTTTGCTATTTATAACCTCAAAATTAAACTGTAAAATTCACCAGAACTTCACGCACAACAGTGGACTGATGAGGTAATCTTGATATATTTTTATAATGTTTGAGTGTACACCCTCACGCAATCACGTCCGTACAAACTCCGTGACGTAGTCATCTCACATAAAACTAAACTAAACTCCGTGGCCTTAGTCCGCACGCGAACTATACCGACAGAGTGGCCGCCGCCGGTCGACGAAGTTAGTGCCAAATTTTGCGGATAGAGGGGTGTCACGTGGTCAGCGCAACGGGTCCCCACAGCCGTTAATCTCTGTTTTCTAGACCTGGAGCCGCTACTTTTTTCATTCAAGTAGCTCCT